>Ga0180437_10000026_pt1 | contig 339911 bp, 312 predicted proteins | sample SS_ome_4_FD_132410 | JGI IMG/M metagenome (GOLD analysis project Ga0180437, IMG submission 132410) | Hypersaline lake sediment archaeal communities from the Salton Sea, California, USA - SS_3_D_1 metaG | ecosystem: Environmental > Aquatic > Non-marine Saline and Alkaline > Hypersaline >... | reverse complement strand
TGAAAGGCGCGCTCGATATCCTCGCTGGTTATGCCGAAGACCTCCGTGCGGTCCTTTAAGACCTTGTTGGCAATGGGGAGGACGCCGAGGATCGTGTTTTCCCTGCCCCCCAGGATCCCGCCGGTCTCCTGCGGATAGGCGGCCTGGGTCTGCTGCATGATGATGTTGTACTGGCGTTCGGTGATGCGGAACATAGCGTTCATTTATTCTAGCATAAATAAGTGCTAAAATGTATTTACCTATGTGCCTCATGCGGCTGGTTGTAATACTCCTGTTATTCGTTTTCCTCCTTGGAACCGCAGAAGCACAAGACAAATATTATGAAAAGGCCATCTACACGGATGAATACGGATTAAGCTTTCACCCGGAATATCCGCCTTATATCGGAGAGACGACGATCATCAAGCTGCGGACCTTCAAGCCCGCGCAAAAGGTCACCCTTTATACCGACCGCTATCAGGAAATACCGCTGTACTTTCGTGACGACGGATGGTGGGGAGAATTCTTGATCCCCGAGGATTATAAAAAAGGGGGGCATTATTTCATTGTCTGGATAAGATACCCTTACCCTCCTCCGGATAAGCCGCCGGGTTGGTTTGAGCTTCTGCAGGAGCGTTTGGGGTTAAGGAAAAAATATGATGTTTTCTGGTCGACAAGCAGGGTAACCTATCATGCCGAAAAAAAAGTCGAGCCAAAAATTTTGCCCTTTGAAGCTCTGCCGGAAGAAGAAGAGGAGATCGTACCTTTGGTCACCGGAGAAGCAGTTGAGATCGAAGAGATAAGCCCGGAAGCCGCTCCTCTCCAGATAAAAGGCAGCCAGACCATCACTTTTAAGGCCCGCTCTCTGGAAGGATCCAAGGAGGGCTACGCTCCGGGGACCATCCAGACCCGCGAAGAGACCCTGCGCGTCAACATATCCGGCCGCGCCGCGGATACGGATATTGAGGCCAACCTTTATCGGACGACCGCTACCGGAGTTACCCAGATCGGCGAGCGTGAGGAAAAAGTATCGATCCTTCTGCGCCGGGGAAGCACGGAAGCCTATCTGGGGGATTTTACCGCGGATCTCACCGAAACCGAGTTTGCCCGGCTGGATAAAGTGCTTTCCGGAGGGAGGGTCAAGGGTGATTACGGCCACTGGGGATTTAACGCTCTGTATTCATCCCCCAAGGGTGAAGGGAAATTCACCCGCATGTACGGGGACGGCACGCAGGGCCCCTACCAGTTGGGATATTCTCCGGTGGTCATTGACAGTGAAAGGGTTTCTGTTGATGGAGCGCTCCTGAAACGAGGAGATGATTATACTATCGATTACCAGGCAGGGAGCGTTACTTTTCTCAAAAAGGTCGTGGATGCGAAATCGGTCATTACGGTCTCTTACGATTACCGCCAGACCCTTTACCAGCATTCGACCTATGGCTTGAGGGCTTTCTACCGGCCCAATCCTAACATGAAGATCGGTGCGACCTACCTGGATGATTCGGACAGCCTTTCGGGAGCGGAAGAGATCAGAGGAAGCATCACCGGAGAAGCGGTCGACCCCCGGTCGCATTATGTGGTCGGAGCGGACGGAAGTTTTGTTTCAGAGAATTTATCTGTTGATGGAGAGATCGCGTATTCCGCCCAAAATCTGGATTTACTCTCTCCCTCCGCGACCAAGGAAGCGGGAAGAGCCGGAAAGATCAATCTGAGCTCTTCCTTCGGTCCCTTTGGGCTGACGGCGCATCTTAAGAGGGTCGGCCCGAAATTCCAGGCGATTGCGGATGTTGATCCCAAGCAGGACGTGTGGGAATACGGCGGAGGGATGAGCTACCGGCCGGGATCGCTTTTCGGCAGCCGGGGGGATTATTCCTACCAAAAATATACCCAGGGTGGTGTGGTCTATGAGAACAGCTATAAGAGCGCCAAGGCCATGCTCACGCCGGAGAGGATGCCTTCCCTTGAATATAACTTCTCGGAAACGGATGAAAGCAACGATCCGGTGACCGGAAGTTCGATCCGGAGGGTGATCACGCGGAATTCGGCTGAAACCATTTACCGATACGGCCTCTTCTCTTCAAGCCTCAAGGGCACGATCGAAAAGTGGCTCCGGCGCTCGCCCTCAGAGGAAGTCACCGATTATAAAAGAATCAATTTTGGTCTGGCCACGGTGGGATTGGAAAAGGTCGGCTTTTCTTCGAATGTAGAGCTTGAGGACCGTAAAGAGCCCGACGGATCAGAACCCTATCGCCGGACCTATGACCTGAACCTCTCCGCCAATCCCTCCAAACAATACTTCATCTCCTCGTCTTTGCAGATCATCGAAGACAGCGTGCAGGGGAACACGGATGTCACGGAGCTTGCCTATCGGGCGGAGCCTTCTCAAATCTTCAAGACCGAAGGAAAATATACCATCCAGTCGGTGATGGAGGAGTTCCCGGTCACCCCCGAGTCGGTCTCCAAACAAGCAGGCTCTTTTTCCTTTGATCTCAGGCCGGCAAAAAGCCTGCGCCTGCGCTATTTATATAAGCCGAACTTTACCCGGGTCGCGCGCACCAACGGATTGAGCTATAACAATGAGCAGCAGCAGGCAGAAATTAACCTCCTTCCCGCAAAATACGCTCTGCTCGGCTTGATCGTCAAGCAGGGAAGGTCTTTCAATATCTACAAGTATGATTATCCGGATTACACGGTCAAGGAAAGAAGCGCGGACACGGATTCGACCCTCTACACCTTGAAGCTGGCTCCCTATCCGGTCCTTTCCACGGAATTCAATTATTTGCAGGATAACATCCTAAGCAACACCCTGAGCTCGACTTCGGAGCCATATTTTTATACCAAGGGGAGGGGAAATACAAGAAAATTCGATGCAGTAGTTAAAACCTCTCTTTCGGAGGAATTTTCGATCGATTCGCGCTATACTTTTCAGAAAACCGACGAGGGTACGGGGGAATCAAAATCGAACCTTACCGATACCAAAACCCACACCGCTTCCCTAAAGGGCATCTGGAACCTTTCGGAGATGTGGACCTTGTCGATGCGGGGCGCCTACAGCCGGACCACGGATTATCTCCTTTCCCAGGTCACCTATACCCTTGAACCGGGATGCGGCCTGATCTATCGGTGGGGAGAGGTCATGCGGGTCGATTTCGATTATACTTATTCAAAATCCTATGCCGGGTCCGAGACCGAGAAGAACATTTATGCCCTCGGGATCAAATACGCTTTAAGCGATTATGTGGTCCTGACCATCCGCGCTGACCAGGAAGTAAGCTATTCGCCGGATTACCGGCTGACGGATATGACGGCGAACGTGGAAATCAATCTCTAATTGTGATAAGATAAGATACAATGCTTACTTTGGGCATCGACCCAGGGACGGCTACCACGGGTTACGGTCTCGTCACCGAAAAGCGGAACAAACTCGTTTTTATCGACCACGGCATAATTTCCACCTCCAAAAAGGAAAGCTCTCAGAGCCGGCTGCGGACGATATATTCGGAGCTCAAACAAATCATCCTTGAATATAAACCAAAGATGGTCGCGATCGAAAAGCTTTACTTCGGAGTGAATTCCAAGACGGCCATCTCGGTGGGGCAGGCAAGGGGCATGAGCCTGCTGGCGGCGGCGGAAGGCAAGGTGCCGGTGGCGGAATACTCGCCGCTTGAGGTCAAGCTGGCGGTGACCGGCTACGGCAGGGCGGACAAAAAGCAGGTCCAGCAGATGGTGAAAACCATCCTTGGACTTTCGGAGGTGCCCAAGCCGGATGATGCGGCGGACGCCCTGGCGATCGCGATCTGCCATATCCATTCCTATAAATTGGCAAGCCTATGATCTCACATCTTAAAGGGATACTGGAACACGTTGATAAAGCCCATCTGGTGGTGGATGTGGAAAACGTGGGTTATCATGTCCATGTTTCGAGCGGGACCTTGAGCCGTTTGCCCAAGGTGGGAGAAAAGATCCACCTCTTCACCTATCAAGTGGTGAGAGAAGATGATATTTCGCTTTATGGTTTCCTCTCCCGGGAGGAAAGAAATCTTTTTGCCCTTCTTCTCACGGTGAGCGGAATTGGCCCCAAGGCCTCAATGTCCATCATTTCGGGCTTTCCGATCGATAAGATCGTGACGGCGATCACTCAGGGGAATGTGGACCTGATCTCCACCGTTCCGGGGATCGGCAAGAAAACCGCGCAGAAATTAGTCATCGAACTAAAGGAAAAAGTGGCCAAGGCCTACGCCATCAAGCCCTCGGACATGGCGATCGGCATGGGAGGGGATGAGCCCCTGGTTTCGGACGCCATTTCAGCCCTGATCGCCCTGGGATACTCTCCAAAGGAAGCTCGGGTCGCGATCCTAAAGTCCGGCATCGACCTTTCCTCGCAGAATGTGGAAGATATTATCAAGCAGGCTTTAAAGAGCTTGGTCTAGATCCTTTTTAAAACCCAGTCCTCTGCCTGCCGCATCCATCTTCTCAAGAAAAACCCTTCGGGGGTCACGTATTTAACGTAGATGCTGTAGATGCCAAGAAGGTTAGCCCCCAGGATATCCATGAAAAGCTGGTCCCCGATCATGGCGGTCTCTTCCGGCTTGGCGTTTATCTCTTTCAATGATCTGCGAAAAGCGAAGGGGAAGGGTTTTAGGCTCAGGGACATGGCGGGAACTCCCAAAGTATCACCAAAATATTTTACTCTTAAGGGGTGGTAGCTGTTCGAAGTCAAACAGACCTTGAATCCCTCTTCTTTTCTTGCGACCACCCACTCAAAAATTTGGGGAGAGATATCGTTCACTCCGCGGGGCAGGAGCGTGTCGTCAATGTCGACCAACAGGGCGTTTATCCCTTTAGCTTTAAGCTTGCCAAAGTCTATATTATAAATATCCTTGGCAGTGAGATTGGGCTTGAACAGCTGCTTAAACTTTTCCCAATATTCGTTCAAACTTGATCCTCCGTGAAAGATGGTCAAGCAGTTTGTCAAAATCCTCTTTAAAGTCGGGCGAAACCATGAGCTTGATGGTTGCATGTGGACCGGTTTCGGGTTTGGGGGTGCGGATGGCGACCATTCCCTCAAAGGCCTCGAAGTACGGGCAGATGAGATAAATATCCTCCTTGTTAACCCTCAGAAAACAATCAATTGAATCCTTCATTAGAGCTTTTCAATATAGAAAAGAACTACCGCCGGCTGGTCCTGATACAGGATCTGGTTTATCTTCTTTAATTTGGCGTGCCTTTCGCTTTTCAGCGCCATATTGATCCCTTCCAGCTGGTCCAGAAGCTTGTCTACCTCCGGGTTGCTGTAGCCGGTAAAATTCACATCCCCCCCGCTGCGGAAGAGCGGTTCGATCAGGCTGACGCTATCGATCTGGGTGGCAGCTTCCTCCGTGGTGAAGAGCTGTTCGATCCCGGCCTTGTAGCCCAGGAGAAAGAAATCATGTTTTCCTGAAGTGAGTTCTTCTACCCACTTATCCTCGTTCTGGTAGCTGACCTCGGTTAGATTCACCTTCATCCCGATATTCCTTAGGTCGCTTTGGATCTTTTTGGCGATCTCGATGGTTAGGAGCCCGTCCGTGTGCAAGAGAGAAAGATCCTTGATGCGCGGATCGGCCATGGAATAGCCGGCATTCTTCATAAGCTCCTTGGCGGCTTTAATATCCTGGAACTTGAAGGGAAGGTCCGGGTCATAGCCGATCATGCCAAAGGGAACGAATCCGACCGGAACTACCTCTTCACTCACGATCTTTTTGACGATATATTCTTTGTCGATGGCAAGGTTGACGGCTTCCCGCACTTTCAGGTCTTTGAGGACCGTGGATTTGAGATTCATGCCCATGAACCAAATGCCGTCATATTCCTTTGCCTGAACCGGGGAAATAAGAAACATGGCTGTAAGGGCCGTTAAGGCCATAAAGGCCTTTAGGGCCTTATTTTTTTTGGTATTTCTTCTTGCCTTGTTCAAACAAGTCTCCTCCTTTGCAGTCGATCGCCACGATGGCGGGGAAGTCGGCGACCTCCAGTTCCAGCACCGCCTCCGGCCCCAGATCAGGATAGGCAATGGTGCGCACACGCTTGACGTGCCTGGAAAGGGTTGCGGCCGTGCCTCCCGGAACCACCAGATAGGCGGCCTTGTATTTTTTCATGGCCTCCTTTACCTCGGTGCCGCGCCGGCCTTTTCCGATCATGAGTTTCAGGCCAAGGCGGAGCAGGGCGGGGGTAAAGGGGTCCATGCGGGTGGCGGTGGTGGGGCCGATGGATCCGATGACCTTGCCTTTGGGGGTAGGCGTGGGGGAGGCGTAGAATAATACTCCTCCCGCGGCCTCGAAGGGCGGCTTCTTTTCGAACATTCTATGGGCCGCATCCCGGGCAACAAAGATCTTCCCTGAAATAAGGATATGGTCCCCCGCCTTTAAGGCCCGGATATTCTTATCCGTCAGAGGCGGTCTTAATTTTGTTATTTTAGATTTCCGCATATTTATGCCTGTGCGCGTGGCAATCGATGTTTACCGCCACCGGCAGGCTCGAGATATGGCATGGATATTTTTCAATGTTAACGGCCAGAGCGGTGGTTCTTCCCCCTAATCCCATGGGGCCGATGCCGGTTCTATTGATTTTTTCCAGCAGTTCTTTTTCCCACTGGGCGATGTCATGCTCGCTGTTATGGGTTCCGACCTCACGCAGAAGGGCTTTTTTAGCCAATTCCGGAGCATAGTCGAACGTTCCGCCGATCCCTACGCCCACGATGATGGGGGGGCAGGCATTAGGGCCTCCTTTTTCCACCGTTTCCAGAACGAATTTGTTGATCTCTTCCCGGGAGGCGCTGGGGGTGAACATTTTTACGGCGCTGCAGTTCTCCGCGCCGCCACCTTTCGCCAGCAGGCGGATCTTTATGTTCTCGCCCGGGACGATCCGGGTGTGGACGATGGCGGGGGTGTTATCCTCGGTGTTTTTTCTTTTTAAGGGATCGGCAACGACCGACTTTCTCAAGTATCCGTTATGGTAGCCCCGGCTCACGCCTTCGTTGATCGCCTCCTCCAGGGTTCCGCCGATGATCCTCATGTCCTGTCCGATCTCGATAAAAACCACGGCCATGCCGGTATCCTGGCAGAGGGGGAGTTTGTCGCGCCAGGCGATCTTGGCATTGTTGATCAACTGGCGCAGGATATCCCTTCCGACAGGGGATTCCTCCTTGCTTAAAGCTTTGTTTAAGGCTTCCACCACGTCTTCAGAAAGATTGGTGTTTGCCTCGATACAAAGCTTTTTTACGGTTTCTGTGATCTTTTTGGCTAAGATCTCACGCATTTCTTATTGTTCGCAGTGATCGCTTCCGCCGATCTCTTCAGCGCTTCCTTTTCCTCTTTGGTCAATTCGATCTCCACGATCTCTTCCACGCCGCTTTTTCCCAGCTTGGCCGGCAGGCCGATATACAGGTCCTTCAATCCATATTTCCCATCCACATAGACCGAAGAGGATATGGTCTCCTTTTTGTCTTTCAGGATCGATTCTACCATGTGAGCGGCGGCGGCTGAAGGAGCATAATAGGCGGATCCGGTCTTCAAAAAGGCGACGATCTCGGCGCCCCCGTTCCGGGTCCTTTCCACGATCTGATCGATCTTTTCCTTGGGAAGGAGCGAGCGGATGGGTTTGCCGGATACGGTTGTCTGGCTGACTATCGGAACCATGAGGTCCCCATGCGTTCCCAAGACCATGGCCTTGACCTCGGTGGCCGGGACCTTTAGCTCCATGGCGATAAAGGCTGCCATTCGGGCAGCGTCCAGGAGAGGGGCCATTCCCAGGACCCGTTTGCTCTCAAAACCGGAAATCTTCCACGCCAGATAGGTCATGGTATCCAGGGGGTTGGTGACCATTAAAATTATGGAATCCGGTGCTAATTTTTTGATGTTTTCGGTGACCGAAGTGGTGATCTCTGCGTTCTTTTTGAGCAGGTCATCGCGGCTCATCCCCGGTTTCCGGGCTAAACCCGCGGTTACGATCACAACACTGGAATCCTTGATGTCAGAATAGGCATTAGACCCTTTGATCTGGGCGTTGTAGCCGACCACCGGTCCCGCCTGGAGCATGTCCAGGGCTTTTCCCTGAGGAATCCCTTCCAGGATGTCGACCAGAACGACATTTCCCAGTTCTTTTTCGGCAACGCGGCGGGCAACCTCGGCCCCCACATTTCCGGCTCCGATTACGCTGACTTTAGGTGTCATGGGATAATAGCTTATCAGAAATCAGGGGGGATTTCAATTTCGTGTCCTTAGAGCTTCAGAGGCCTAGGACTTTATGTGATTTGTGATCTCAGCAAACTCTTCGATGCTCAAAGTTTCCGGCCGACGGTTGAGGTCTATCCTTATTCCCTGCAGACCATATTTTGCCAAAGAATTCCTGATCTTTTTCCTTCTCTGCTGAAAAGCGGCATGCACGACATCAAAGAACAACTTTTCTTTTTTAACTTTATACTTTAGCGTCTTATGAGGCTTTAAGACCACTATTGCGGATCCGACCTCCGGCCAGGGATAAAAGGAGGATTTGGAGACAAAGGAATTCAGCTTAACTTCCGCATGGTATTGCGTAAAGATCGAAAATGACCCGTATTTTTTGGAGCCGGGGGAGGCGGCCATCCTTTCCGCTACCTCTTTTTGGACCATGAGCACCGCCAGCTCGGGTCTTTCTTTTGCTTCCAGGATCTTTTCAACAATTGGGGCGGTGATGTAGTAGGGGAGATTACCGATGACCTTGTATTTTCTCCCTGAGGCGAGCTCGGAAAGCTTGATTTTTAAGATGTCCTTTGCGACAAAACTGATATTTGAGCATGATTTGAGGACATCCCGGCTGATCCTGAGCAGTTCCTTGTCGACCTCGATCGCGATAACGTGGTGGGCCTGTTTGGCGATCTCTGAGGTCACGATCCCCAGGCCGGATCCAATTTCAATGATCAGATCATCCTTGTCAAGCTCTGAGGCGTTGATGATGCGGCGGAGGACCTGAGGATCGATCAGGAAGTGTTGGCCCAACCGTTTACGCGGGTGCCGCCCAAAACTTGCCAGGAGTTCTTTGGTGATCTGGGCCAGGGTCGGGGTCATTTGGTCCTGGCAAAGTGCGCCGCGACCTTGATGGCTTCGATCAGGCTGTTGGGGTTGGCCCAGCCTTTTCCGGCGATATCAAAACCGGTGCCGTGATCGACCGAGGTGCGGATGATGGGCAAACCGATGGTGACATTCACCGAGCGGTTGAAGGAAAGAAGCTTTAGGGGAATAAGCCCCTGGTCATGGTACATGGCGACCACCACATCGAACATGCCGATGTTCGCCAGATAGAAAATGGCGTCCGGCGAAACCGGCCCCTTGACGTTGATGCCGAGCTTTTTGGCCTCATCCACCGCGGGCTTGATGATCTTGATCTCCTCGTCCCCGAATATCCCGGCTTCACCCGCATGGGGGTTAAGCCCCGCCACGCCGATCCGGGGCTTCTTTTCGCGCAGCTTGAAAAGGGTTTCATGGGCAAGCTTGATGGTGTTAAGGACTTTCTTTTTGTCCAGATGCCTGCTCACTTCTTTAAGGGGAAGATGGGTGGTGACGAGCATGATCCAGAGGGTGTCGGAGATGAACATCATGGCGTAGTTTTTCGCCTTGGTGCGCGCGGCCAGGATCTCGGTGTGGCCCTGGAACTTGTGGCCCGCTTTGCGGATCGACTCTTTATTGATGGGAGCGGTGGCGATGGCGTCGATCTTGCCGTCCATGGCAAGCCGGATCGCCTTTTCGACGTACTCCACGGAGGCTTTTCCCGCGGGCCTGGAGACTTGCCCAACCTTCAATCTCGATATATCTACGTTCTTCAGGTCCAGGACATCGATGGTGCCGCGTACGAATTTTGCCTCGGGGATCTTTTTAATGGGGTTGATCTCAATGTTGCTGATCTTGGCGACCTTGAGGCCCTGGCGCATAGCTTTTCGGTCCCCGATGACCACGCAGTCCGCGATCATCTGCACTTCGGGGGAGGTCAATGCCTTGGCGCAGATCTCCGGCCCGATACCGGCCGGGTCTCCCATGGTGACGCCAACGATGGGTTTAACCATTGTACCTGATCCCCGCCTTTTTCATGCGGGCGATGGCGTCTCTAATCCTTTCGTCCGAATCTACTAAAGCGATCCGAACATAGCCTTCGCCCAGATCTCCGAAACCAATGCCGGGCGAGACCGCCACATCCGCCTTATGGATGAGGTGCTCGACAAAGGTCATGGCGTTAAAACCGGAGGGGACCGGCACCCAGAGGTAAAAAGTGGCCAGGGGTTTTTTTAGCTTCCATCCCAGTGAAGTCAATCCGTCCACGGCGATATCCCTTTTCTTCTGATAGGCTTTGCGCATGTTTTCGAAGTAGCCGTTCTTCATCTTAAGGGCGGTGACCCCGGCTTTGACGGTTGCAGCAAAGGGGCCGTAATCAAGATTGGTTTTTATGGTTTTTAAGGCATTGACCAGCTGTTTATTCCCCACGGCAAAGCCCAAGCGCCAACCCGCCATGCCGAAGGTCTTGGAAAGACTGTGGAACTCGATGCAGACATCCTTCGCTCCGGGAACGGATAAACAGGAGACCGGTTTTTTGCCTTCAAAATACAATTCGGCATAGGCAAAATCATGCACCAGGATCAGGTTGTGCTTTTTGGCAAAGTGCACCGCTTTCTCGAAGAATTCCGGCGGAGCGGTTGCCGCCGTCGGGTTGGTCGGGTAAGAGAGCGATATTATTTTGGCCTTATCCGCAATGCTTTTGTCAACAATGTCCAGCTCCGGCAGAAAACCGTTCTTTTCCACCGTGGGTAGGATGACCGGTTCGGCTCCTGCCAGGACCGGTCCGCGGAAATGGGAAGGATACATGGGAAGCGGAACGAGCAGGGTGTCGCCCGGGTCAAGATATGCCAGATAAAAATGGGCCAAGCCTTCTTTGCTGCCGACCAAAGTCACAACTTCATCTTTGTGGACATGGATGCCGTATTGGCGTTTGCACCACTGGCAGACCGCTTCCGTGAAAGCCGGATCTCCTTCAAAAGAAGAATATTTATGACTGGCCGGATCGGATAAAGCCTGAATGTGAGCGTCGATCACTTCCTTGGGCGGAAGATGACTGGGCGAGCCGATGGTCAGATCGATCAGTTCCTTTCCCTTGGCGCGCTCTTCGGCCTTGAGCTTGTCCAGCACCGCGAACACATAGGTTGGGAGTTTAGATAAACGCTTTGCTTCTTCGATCTTCATATCAGTTCTTCCACAGCCTCTTTTGCATGGTAGGAACTTCTAACAAAAGGTCCGGAGAATACCTTAAGGAATCCCATCTTTTTGCCGATTTCACGGTATTCTTCGAATTCCTCAGGGAGGACATATCTTTCTGCCTTTGGGTGTGCTTTTGAAGGCGGAAGATATTGCCCAATGGTAACAAGATCACAGCTGATCTTTCGCAAGTCCTTGAGGACCGAGGAAACCTCGCTCCTTGTTTCACCTAATCCTACCATGAGCCCGCTCTTGGTGTAAAGCCCTCTGTTTTTGGCGCTTTTGAGCAGATCGAGGGACCGCTTGTAATCGGCCTGGGGACGGAAAAACGGGTAAAGACGAGGGATCGTTTCCACATTGTGATTAAGTACAAACGGCCCGGCATCCAGAACCGTGTTCAGTGCCTCTTTGTTCCCTTTGAAGTCCGGTATCAGCGCTTCGACTTTTAAGGGCTGCAAAGTTTTTATTACCGCGGCAAACATTGACGCTCCTCCATCTGGAAGGTCATCGCGCGTGACCGAGGTGACCACAACGTATTGAAGTTTCAACTTTTTGACAGCCGCGGCGACCCTTTTTGGCTCCTCGGGGTTGAGGGGTAGAGGGATACCTTTTTCCATGCCGCAGAAACCGCAGTTCCGGGTGCAGATGTTTCCCAGGATCATAAAAGTCAAAGTGCTTCTTGAAAAACACTCGCCGATGTTGGGGCATTTGGCGGATTCGCAAACGGTGTGGATGTGGCAGTCGTTTATCAGTCCGCGGATCTTCCGGATGTTTTTTTGTTTAGGGCTTCTTTTTATCAGAAACTTGGGTAGTGCCACCTAACAGCTTTTCCGCTCTTTCGCGGTTTATGGAATGGGCGATCGCATCTTCCTTGCTGATGGCCCCTTCCTGGTAGAGCTTGGCCAGGGAGACGTCCATATTCTGCATGCCGTACTGTGCCCCCAGTTCCATCATGGAATAGACATCCTGGGTCGATCCCTTGCGGATGATGTTCCGGATGGCGTGGGTGGCGACCAGGACCTCAAGGGCCAGAGCCAGTCCTTTTCCATCTTTCCGGGGAATGAGCTGCTGGGAGACAATCCCCTGCAGGGTCAGGGAGAGCATGGTGCGGATCTGGGGCTGCTGGTGTGGCGGAAAGACATCGATGACGCGGTCAATGGACTGGACCGCATCCTGGGTGTGCAGGGTGGAGATCACCAGGTGGCCGGTCTCAGCGGCGGTAATGGCGCTCTGGATGGATTCCAGGTCCCGCATTTCGCCCACCAGAATGACGTCCGGTATCTGGCGCAGGATCCTTTTCAAGGCTTCACCGAATGAGATGGTATCCAGCCCCACTTCTCTTTGTTCCAGCACCGAGAGTTTGGGAGCGTGGACGAACTCGATCGGATCCTCAACGGTAATGATGTGGCAGGCCCGGCCGGCATTGATGGAATCGATCATGGATGCCTGGGTAGTCGATTTTCCGCATCCAGTCGGCCCCGTCACCAGGATCAATCCCCGCTCCAGGGTGGTGAATTTCTTGACGATCGGGGGGAGGCCCAGGGATTCCATGGAAGGGATATCTTTTGGGATCCGGCGGATAGTAGCCGCCATGCTTCCTCTCTGATAGTGGAGATTTATTCGGTAGCGGCTCATCTCATCTTCGTAAGCGGTGTCCAATTCCATGACCTTTTTAAATTCTTCCATTTTGTCTTTGCGGATAATGGGGTTGATGAGAGGTTCTATCTCGTCGGGCATGAGGGACTTGTTGCCTTGCTTGTAGAGAAGGTTGTTGATCCTCAGGCAGGGAGGGTTTCCCGCCGCCAGAAGCACGTCCGAGGCCTTGGTCTGGTTCAATTGGAGGAGCAGGCTTTTTATGTCCATCACATTCTCCTTTTTTGACTTTAGCTTGCGTTTACTATATAATTTCTGCATTCCAATGTCAAGGATGCTCGGTTTTTTGCCGAAGCTTTTCTCATAATGCTGTATTTGGTATTTCTTTTTATCCTGGGGACGGTGGTGGGAAGTTTCCTGAACGTTTGCATCCATCGTCTGCCCCGGGGGGAATCCATAATCTTTCCCGCTTCGCACTGCCCGGCTTGCGCTAAAGCCCTGGGGGTTTTGGACCTTATTCCGGTGCTTGGTTATTTTCTCCTGAGGGGGAAATGCCGATATTGCGGAGCGCCTATATCCTTTCGCTACCCTTTGGTCGAGTTCCTGACGGGGGCTCTGTTCGCGGGTCTGGCGGTCAGCTTGCCGGTTGCGAGGTTTCCGATAGACTTTATCTTTTATTTGGTCTTATCCAGCTTGCTGCTGGTCATTTTCTTTACGGACCTCGAACACCAGGTGGTTCCGGACAGCGTGAGCGTTTCCGGGATCTTCCTGGGGATATTTTTCAACTATCTCAAAGGGGTGTTTTTCTTCAAGGGGCCCGGCCTTAACCCCTTCTTTTCCTCGGTCTTTGGCATGCTGCTGGGCTATTCCCTCTTTTATCTCATTGCCAAACTTGGGAGATTGGCGTTCAAGAAAGAAGCGCTGGGCGAGGGGGATATTTATCTGGCGGCGTTTTTGGGGGCGGCCCTGGGCTGGGAGGGCGCGCTCCTGGCTGTTTTCTTGGGCTATCTTCTGGCCGGGATCATGCTGTTGGTGCCCTTGGTCCTGGGAAAAGTAAAGTTTGGGCAGGAGGTTCCCTTCGGACCGGCTCTGGTAGTGGGGGCTTTTTTGGCCTTGTTTTTTAAGCATCAGATCCTCGGTTGGTATGTAAATTTTATTTTTGGTGGCTAGTTATGAGGGGCTTGGGATATTTACTTTTTGTTTTAATGACTCTTTACTTTATTTTTATTATCCGGCAGGATATAATTGACAATTTGGAACTTAAGCGCGAAGTGCGGCGAATGGATAAGAGCATTACTCTTGAGGAAAAACTGAACGCGGAACTGCGCGCGGAGTTAAAAAAGTTAAAGGATAAAGGTTACATTGAGGAGCTTGCCCGGACCAGATTGGGGCTGGTCAGGAAAGGCGAGACGGCATATAAAGTTATCGTGGATTAAGCTGAACAGGGGGTGAAACGCGTTTGCCTATTGAGATCGGATCGGAGATCGAAGGAAAAGTAACCGGGATCGCTAATTTTGGCGCCTTTGTCGAGCTGCCGGAGGGGAATGTCGGCCTGGTCCACATCTCCCAGATCGCGGATACCTATGTTACTGATGTCAGCAAGCACATCAAAGTCGGCGATATTATAAAGGTGAAGGTCTTGGGGACGGCCAAGGAAGGCAAGTACGATCTCTCCATAAAACAGGTGGGGAAGCCGAGCTGGCAGCAAAAGAGGAGAAAGACCAGGGAGGACAAGGACCGGCCGAGCCCCGGTTCATTTGAAGATAAGATCACTCAGTTCCTCAAGCAGAGTGAAGAGAAGCTTGCGGACTGGAAAAGAAATATAGAATCAAAACAATCCGGAAGAAAGAGGAAGGTCAAGTAACGGATGCCCGGGTGGCGGAATTGGTAGACGCAAGGGACTTAAAATCCCTCGGCCGAATAGGCTGTGCCGGTTCGACTCCGGCCTCGGGCATTAAAGCTTGGTTTCGAGCAGGACGGGGTTTATCTCAAGAAAAGCTGCGGTTTTCTCTTTGTTTTTGCCCTTTTTCTTGAACGCGCCACGAACATATTCACTCTCAAAAATCGGAAGAAAAAGGCTTCCTGCCCCCTCCGTGGTTTTGAGCAGGATGTCAACCGGAAGGTCTTCCAGGGTGATCTGATCGCGAACACAGGATAGAATTAGCCTTTCCAACAGGCTCTGCAGTTCCTGGGTGTTGCCGGGCCAGGAATAGCCGGCGAGAGCATCAAGCGCTGCTGCGCTGACCCTTACCTCTCTTCCATATTGCTCGTTGAATTTAACGATAAAATGATTGGCCAGGAGGGGGATGTCGGAACTCCGTTCCCGCAGAGGAGGGATCTGGATCGGATTGGCGGAGAAGAAATCCAGAAAGTCCTTGTTCATTTTATCCGGCTGGCTGTTGGTCCCTCCGATGATCCGTGTTTCGATCGGAATCTGGGTGCTTGCCCCGGATTCGCGGGCTTGCGAGCCTGCCCCCACGCGGGAAAAACGCAGGGCGGAGATGGCCCTAAAAATTTCCTCAGGGAGGGATTCCAGATTGTCGATGAAAAGGGTCCCATTCTTGACCTCTTCGAAGAGCCCGGTCTTCCCTTCAAGGTCCGCGGTGCTGGCGCCTTTTTCCCTGCCGAAAAGCAGGCATTTTATTTCCAGGGGAGAGGCCTGCCGGGAAAGATGGATCGCATGGAAAGGCAGATCGGCACGCCTGCTCCTTTCATGGATGAGCTGCGCCACCAGTGTTTTTTCCGTGCCGGCTTCTCCGGAGATCAAGACCCGCTCTTCCGGGCCGGTCTTGTCTATGGTCTTTAGGATGGAGAGGATCTTTTCGTTCTGGCCGATGAGCTCGGGAGCGCTTTTCCCGGTCTTCTTCTGGATCTCGCTTCCTTCAGAAAGGATCGATTTTCTTCTCAGGATCTGTTCGCTCAGCTTCAGGACGTTATTCACGTCGAAGGGTTTTACGATATAGTCGCGCGCTCCCAGCTTTACCGCCTGGCTGGCCTTTTGAACGTCATTTACGGCGGTCACCATGATGATCTCGAGATCGGGATCGATCTTTTTGATCCTTTCCAGGGTCTCGAGGCCGTCCAGGCCCGGCATGCGGATGTCCAGATAGACCAGATCGACTTTTTGGCCAGCGGCAAGCTTGAGGGCGGCTTCTCCTGAAGCGGCCTGGAGTACGCGGTACTTCTCCTCCAGGATCAGGGAGAAGGATTCGCGAATCGAGAGCTCGTCGTCAACGACCAGGATATTATGCATGGGCAAAACGGTCCACAATGATCAGGGCCTGTTTGCGAAGTTCGGCGTCGCTCATGATCCCCCGGGTTATGGTATCGATCATGGCTCGGGCACCTTTGGCGGCCACCAGTGTAGGCCCGAATTCCGCGGCCAGGGCCATCTTTACGATCTTGGTGACGGCCTGTTCAATGGTGTCTTCCTTTTTGAGCTCGTTTGCCAGCCCCTTTTCGAAGAGCTCCAGTTTTTGCATGTCCTTTTCTTCCAGCTCTTCTTCCATTTCCTTCCCCAGGATGATGGGCAGGAATGCTCGGGTCGGGGTCCACTCTCTTTTTCTGATTTGTGCTTTCATCTTGATCACCTCCGTGCCCTATTACCAGCAATCTTATTGCCAGGTTTTTTAGGCTGAAACGGCCCACTTTAGCACAGAATTATGTGCAAATCAAGATGGTATGCACCGGTTTGTGGGCAGGTTTTTGGGGAGGGGGTTATTCAATATTCAGCTTTTTCTCAAGCTGGAGGAGGGTGTTGCGGTGGATGCCGAGGATCTCGGCGGCTTTTCCCTTTTTGCCGCCGGCCTTTTTAATGGCCTGGCGGATAAAATCCGCCTCGAACTTCTGGACCGCTTCCTCAAGGTTGGTCTCACTTGAATCCGGTCGGCAGGGGAGCTCTCCTTTTATTTCAGGCGGGAGCCGGTCGGATCCGATATGATCTGCTTTGGAGAGGACCGCCAGGCGCTCGATCAGGTTCTCAAGCTCCCGGATGTTCCCCGGCCAGTCGTAATTCTCGAGCATTTGCATGGCATCCTTTTTGATCCCCTTGATTTCTTTGCCGAACTTGCGGTTGAACTTGTGCAGGAAATGGTTGGCCAGAAGATGAATATCTTCCCGGCGTTCGCGCAAGGGGGGCAGGTGGACAGGTATTACGTTCAGCCGGTAATAAAGATCTTCCCTGAACTTATATTTTTTGATGGCGGCGCGGAGGTCAGAATTAGTGGCGGATATGATGCGAACGTCGATGGGGGTGGGATATCCCGCCCCGATGCGTTCGATCTCCTTTTCCTGGATAGCGCGCAGCAGTTTGGCCTGCATGGGGAGCGGCATGGAACCGATCTCGTCCAGGAAAAGGGTCCCGCCGTTTGCGATCTCGAACTTGCCGATCTGGCGCTCATGGGCGCCGGTGAAGGATCCTCGTTCGTGGCCGAAGAGTTCCGACTCGAGCAGATTTTCCGGGATGGCGGCGCAGTTCACCGCCACAAAGAGCTTATCCTTGCGCGGGCTTCGATTGTGGATGGCTCGCGCCACCAGCTCTTTTCCGGTGCCGGATTCGCCGCTGATGAGCACGGTGGCGTTGCTGCGGGCGACGTCGTCGATGATCTTAAAGACCTCTCTGATCTCCTTGCTTTTTCCGATGATCTTCTCGAACTGATAATCTTTTTCGATCATCAATCGGAGCAGGCTGTTCTCCTGCATGAGCGTTCTTTTCTCCAGGACTTTTTCGACCTGCTCCTGGAGGGCGTCGATATCGAAGGGCTTGGTGATATAGTCATAAGCCCCCATCCGGATCGCTTCCACCGCCTGCTTGACCATGATCACCGCGGTGACCATAATGACCTCGATATTTTCATCATGCCCCTTGATGATCTTCAAGATCTCGATCCCATCGATCTCGGGAAGGCGGATATCGAGGAGGACCAGATCGATGGGGTGATCTTTAATGATGGAAATGGCCTCTTTGCCGGACTTGGCAAGGCGCACATTGTAGCTGTCGCGGAGGAGCATGTGCATGGAATCCCGCATGCTCTTTTCGTCATCTACCACTAATATATTGGCTTTTTTTATCTTTGTTTTCTTTTTTCTTTTCATTTCAGGGCCCTTTCGCCGGCGGCAGGGATCTTTAATTCCTTCCGGTAATAGGCCACGGTCCGGCGATCGATCTTTGCTCCCCTTTTCTTCATCATTTCCGTGAGCTGGCTGTCGGATAAGGGCTTGTTTTTATCCTCCTGCTTTACGATGTCAGCCAGCATGCTTTTTATGCGGGCAACCGTCAATCCCTTGGGTCCTCTCGGGCACAGGAACCTCAGAGGAAAAAGTCCCTGCGGCGTTTGAACATATTTTTCTGCCACGGTTCTTGAGACGGTTGACGGATGCAGTCCAAACTCCTCCGCCAGGTCCTTCTGTGCCAGGGGGTGCAGCCAGCTGATCCCCTGCTTCAGGAAGTCCTCCTGGGTCTCAATTATTCTTCGAACAATTTTCTCCAAAGTTTCACTTCTTCTGGAGAAGTCTTCTATCAGATTTTTGGCATTTTTAAGCTTATTTTTCAGGAATTCCCTGGTCTTTTCATCGGTTTTCGGGTCATCGAGCATTTTTAGGTATTGAGCTGAGATATTGATGATGGGTCCGTAGCGGGTCTCGAGGTTCACAAGTTTATGTCCTTTTTCGGTCTTTTCAACCGCAAAGGAGGGGATGACGTGTTTGGTCTCTCCCCCAAAGGAGGCGCCGGGATGGGGATTGAGATTGGTCTTTATAAAATTGGCGATCTCTTCCACGCCGCTTTCCGGAATACCCAGACCCTGGGCTGCCTTGGTAAAGTTCTTTTGGCCCAGATCCTCCAGATGTTTTTCCACTGCCTTGGTCAGGATTTTCTGGAGCGCTTCGTTCTCAAAATTATATTCGCGGATCTGGATGAGCAGGCATTCCTTTAAGTCGCGCGCCCCGATCCCGTCCGGCTCAAAGCTTTGGACGATCTTGAGTGCTTTGTCGACGGTGGGGCGTGAAACCGAGAATTCCTTCATGAGCTGCTCGCGCAGCCTGGTATAGTTTACGATATAACCGAGGTCGTCGATGTTCTCGATGATCCTTTTGGTCATGCCCCGATAAGTCTCATCCAGGTCCTCGAGCTCAAGCTGTTCCAGGAGGTGCTCTTCCAGGGTCTTTTCCACGTTGCCGATGTTTTCCAGACCGGGAAGATCGGAAAAATCGGCTTCTTTTTTGATCTTTTTATCCGAGGTGAGGTACCTGATGAACTCAACATATTCGTCCCGGCGTTCGACCTCAAGCAGGGGGTTCTCTTCGGCTTCTTTAGTGACGGTATCGACCAGGTCCGCGTAGGAAAGGTTCAGGACCTTGAGCATCTGGAGCATGCGCGGGGAAAGGAGAATGTCCAGCGTCTGTTTGAGGTCTGGTTGAAGCCTGAGTTCAGCCATGCTATAATTATAACATATATCGCGGGGTGGAGCAGTCTGGTAGCTCGTCAGGCTCATAACCTGAAGGTCGTGGGTTCAAATCCCACCCCCGCTACCAACTTTACGGCCAGAAGAACCGCTTAAGATTCCGGTAAAACCAGCCTTTTTTCAATCCCCCCAGCGGTCCGGCGTGCGAACCGCCGGTGATAACCGCTTCCCAGGCTTGCTTGGAAGTGTATCCCTTTTCCTCCACCAGATAGCGGCCGATGACGGCGCCGGTACGGTCCGCCCCCCATTTGCAGTGGATGTAGACCGGTTTTTCCATGGCGGTTTTGATCCTTTCCCATTCTTCCCGGTTCGGTACCTTGAAGGCATGCATGGGAATATGGATCCTTTCCATTCCCGCCTTTTCCAGCAAACGCCGGTAGCGATCCTGGATCCGACCCGTGTTCTCCAAGTCTATGATCGTTTCTACCCTCTGAGCTTTCAAGTATCCGAGAATTCCCAGAACCTCTTTATCGCTGTTTTTGAAATCATTTGCTGGGTTCAAGGGATGCCCTCCAGCGTGGATGTGCCCGTCAATTATCCGGTAATTGTAGGGAAGGGGGCCTTTTCCCAGCACTTCTCTGGTGGGAAAGGCGGTGACCCCTGAGTTTGCCGCCCAGACCTGCCTGTCGCCAGGCAGGGCCGCGCCGCTGACAATAACGACCCAGACTAATAATTTAGTTATACTGCGGGCCATTTCCGCCTTGATTTTAGCATATTGCCCCATCCCGGCAAATCGGTTATAATTGTCGTTCCTATGAAACAAGGGAATTTAAAGTTGCTAAAAGAAAAGTGCGGAGATAAGAATTACAAAAAGCTTGAGGCGCTGAAAAATCCCGCCCTGTTGGATTTCGTGGCCAGCTATGTTGAGCACTGCAATCCCGCCTCTGTTTTTGTGCGCACGAATGCTCCGGAAGACATCAAATATATCAGGGAGAAGGCAATCGAAAATGGAGAGGAAAAGAAATTGTCGCTTGCCGGCCATACCTATCACTTTGACAGTTATCATGACCAGGCCCGGGACAAGGCGAATACCAAATATCTGCTCCCGCCGGACGTTCAATTAGGCGCCGATATCAGATCTGTGGACAGAAGCGCGGGGCTTGAGGAAATGAACAATTTGCTGAAAAACATCATGGCGGGCAAGGAGATGTATGTCGCCTTCTTCTGCCTGGGACCCACCAACTCTCCCTTTTCGATCCCCGCCATCCAGATAACGGACTCAAGCTACGTGGCCCATAGTGAGGACATCCTTATCCGAAAAGGATATGAGATGTTCAAGAAATTAGGGGAGACCGATAAGTTCTTCAAATTTGTTCACAGCGCGGGAGAGCTTGAGGCCGGGGTGAGCAAAAACATCGATAAGCGCAGGGTATATATCGATCTGGAAGATAACATTGTCTTTAGCGCTAACACTCAATATGCCGGCAATACCGTCGGCTTGAAGAAACTCGCCATGCGCCTGGCCATCAAAAAGGCCTCCTATGAAGGCTGGCTGACGGAACACATGTTCATAATGGGGGTGCATGGTCCCAAGAACAGGGTTTCTTACTTTGCCGGCTCATTCCCGAGCGCCTGTGGCAAAACCGCCACCGCGATGCTGGAAGGGGAAACGGTTGTGGGGGATGACATCGCTTACTTGAGGAACATAGAGGGAAAGATCCGGGCGGTCAACGTGGAGTGCGGGATGTTCGGCATTATTCGGGATGTTAACCCGGAAGGAGATCCTCTGATCTGGGAGGCGCTTAATTCTCCCGGCGAAGTTATCTTTTCCAATGTCCTGGTGACCGAGGAGGGAAAGCCTTATTGGCTGGGAGACGGCAGGAAAATCCCGGAGAAAGGCATTAATTATTCCGGCGAGTGGTTCATTGGCAAAAAAGACGCCAAAGGGCAGGAAATAACGCATTCTCACAAGAACGCCAGATATACGGTGCGACTGAGCGAGTTGAAAAATTGTGATCCAAAGCTGGATGATCCGAAAGGGGTGGAACTAGCCGGCATCATTTACGGCGGCAGAGATTCGGATACCACGGTGCCGGTTGAACAGGCTTTTGACTGGAACCACGGGATCTTGATGAAAGGGGCGACGATTGAATCAGAGACCACGGCGGCCACCCTGGGAAAAGAAGGGGTGAGGAAGTTCAATCTTATGGCCAACATAGATTTTCTCTCGATCCCGATGGGACGGTATATTAATAACAACTGTGATCTGGGCAATTCGGTAAAAAAACCGCCGAACATATTTTCTGTGAATTACTTTTTAAAGGATAAGGACGGCAAGTACCTCAACGGTGTAAAGGATAAGCATGTCTGGCTCAAATGGATGGAGTTGCGCATCCATGGCGACGTTTCCGCGATCAAGACCCCCACGGGTCATATCCCGGAATATAGTGACCTGAAGAAATTATTCAAAGAAGTGCTGGGTAAGGAATACCCCAGGGAAGAATATACAAAGCAATTCACCCTAAGAATCCCTGAAAACCTGGAAAAGATCAAGAGAATTACCAATATTTACAAAACAAAGGTGCCGGATGCCCCGCATGTTTTATTTGAAGCCCTTGAAGCGCAAAAGCAGAGGTTAGAAGCTGTCAGAGATAAATTGGGTGATTACATCTCTCCTGAGGCCCTGGCTTAGCTTACTGCTTATTGCATCTTTGGTGATTTTTCTGATATAATAAACCTACCATGAAAATCCGCTCCAAGAACCGCGAGGGGAACAGGGTCTTTCTGGAGGTCGAGGAACAGAGCTCCCAATTTGAAGAATCCGTGGAAAGGGCCCTGACCCAGGCCGGCAGGGAGATCAAGCTCCCTGGTTTCCGGGCCGGGAAGGCCCCCAAAGAACTGATTGAGCGGGCGGTTGATCGTGGCGCGATCGAAGCGCGCGCCGCCCAGGACTTGATTTCCTACCTTTATCCCCGGATCCTCGAGGAAGCCGGGATCGATCCGGTCGATTATCCCAATGTTGAGATCCTGCAGCAGGAGAAGGACGAGCCTTTCGTGTTCAAGCTGGGGGTGGATGTGTATCCTGAAATCAAGCTTGGCAAGTATAAGGGGCTTAAGGTCGAGAAGAAGAAAGCAGAGGTAACTGAAGAGGAAATACTGAAGATCCTGGGCAACCTGCAGGAGCGCTTTGCCAAGATCGGACCGGAGGGGAAGAAAGAAGTACAACCCCTGGATGATGAATTTGCCAAAAAGGTAAGCCGGCGCGGCACTCTGGCGGAATTGAAAGAGGAAATCCGGGAAGCGGTGATCAGGGACCGTGAGGTAGAGGCGGACGCAGACGTCAAAAATAAGCTGATTGCCGCCGCTTCAGCCGAGGCCAAGGTTGATATCCCTGCCGGAATGGTCGAGAGGGAGATCGAGCTTATGCTGGATGAGCTGCGCACCTCACTGGCCCGGACCAACCTGACCCTGGAGGATTATCTAAAAGCCATCAAGAAAGAGGAAAAGGCCTTAAGGGATGAGCTTCGGAAGTCAGCTGAGATCCGGGTGCGGGGAAAGGTGGTCCTGCGCGAGGTGGCGGAATCCGAAAAGATGAAAGTCACGGAAGAGGAAATGAAAGAAGAAATCAAGAAACTCGCGGAGGAAGCGGGCAAGAGCACGGATGAAATGGAAAAGACCCTGGACGAGGTGGCGAGGAGGTTTATCGAAGATTATATGCTGCGAAGAAAAGCTTTGGATCTTCTGGTAGAGAAGGCAAAGATAAAGTCCCTCGATTAAGCTCGGGACGAAGGAGGAAAAATCATGAATGAAGGCGCACAATTGATCCCGATGGTGGTTGAACAGTCTCCACGGGGGGAAAGGGCCTATGATATCTATTCGCGTCTCCTCAAGGAAAGGATCATTTTTGTGGGGATGCCCATTGATGATGCCGTCGCCAACACCATTATTGCCCAGCTGCTGTTCCTGCAGGCGGAGGACCAGAACAAGGATATCGCCATGTACATAAATTCTCCCGGCGGGGTGGTGACCGCCGGTCTGGCGATCTACGACACCATGCAGTATATCAAGACCCCGATCTCCACCATCTGCATCGGGCAGGCGGCAAGCCTGGGGGCATTGCTTTTAACTGCCGGGGATAAGGGCAAACGCTACACCCTTCCTAACTCCCGCATCATGATCCATCAACCCCTGGGCGGCGCGCAGGGGCAGGCGACGGACGTTGAGATCCAGACCCGGGAGATCATGAGGGTCAAAAAGCTCTTGAACGAGATCATATCCAAACACAGCGGGCAGCCTCTGGCCAAGATCGAGAAAGATACCGACCGCGACTTCTACATGAGCGCTGAGGAAGCGGTGAAATACGGTCTGGTGGACGAGGTCATCAGCACGGTTAAGGGAGTGACCCCCGCTTCCGGTAAAAAGTCAAAATGATCTATGACTGAATCGGTCAGGAAGCCCGATAAGAACAAGCCCGAAAAGCTCTCGGAGTGGAAAGAAGAACTCCCCCTGATCCCTTTGCGCAATATCGTTGTTTTTCCCCAGATGATCGTCCCCCTTTTTATCGGCCGCAGCCCCTCCCAGAAGGCCCTGGAAGAGACCATGGCCAAGGAAAAGATGGTGATCTTTGCTTCGCAGAAGGACGAAGAGGTCGAGGAACCCACTCCCAAGGACATCTGCAAGACGGGGACCCTGGCTGAGATCGTGCAGATGCTGGCTTTGCCGGACGGCACGACCAAGATCCTGGTGGAGGGTATCTGCCGGGTCCGCATCGAAAAGTATGTGCAGGAGACCCCTTATTTCCGGGTGGAGATCTCCCGTATCTCCGAGCCGGAGGAGATCTCGGTCGAAGAAGAGGCGCTGGTCCGCACCATCATCAAGCAGTTCGAGGAATATGTGAAGCTCAACCGCCGGATCCCTTCGGAAACCCTGATGTCGATCGTGAACGTGGATAACCCTGGCAGGCTGGCGGACCTGGTCGCCTCTTATTTATCGCTCAAGGTGGAAGAAAAGCAGGCGATGCTGGAGGCGGTGGTGGTTGAAAAGAGGCTGAAAAAACTTTCCGAGATCCTGGAGAAAGAGATCGAAGTGCTGTCGGTGGAAAAAAAGCTGCAGGGCAAGGTGCGCAAGCAGATCGAAAAGGTGCAGAAGGAGTATTACCTCAAGGAAAAACTGCGCGCCATCCAGGAGGAATTGGGCGAGGAAGAAGAGTACGCCCAGCCGGAGCTGGCTGAATACCGCAAGAAGATCAATGCGGCCAAGCTGCCGGCGGAGGTAAAGGAGAAGGCGGAGAAAGAGCTGAAGCGCTTAACTGAGATGCCTCCCATGGTGGCGGAGGCCGCCGTGATCCGCACCTATCTCGACTGGCTGGTCGAGCTTCCCTGGAAAAAGAAGACCAAGAGCAAGCTGGACATCAGCTCGGTCGAAAAGATATTGAATGAGGACCATTACGGATTGGAGAAGGTCAAGGAAAGGATCCTTGAGTACTTCGCGGTCCTGCAGCTTACCGGCAAAATGGGAGGGACGATCCTGTGTCTGGTGGGGCCGCCGGGGGTGGGAAAGACCTCGGTGGCGCGCTCGATCGCCCGAGCCATGGGCAGGAAATTCACGCGGGTCGCCCTGGGCGGGATCCGCGACGAGGCGGAGGTCAGGGGCCACCGCCGCACCTATGTCGGCTCCCTTCCCGGCCGGATCATTCAATCCATCCATAAGGCCGGCGTCAATAATCCGGTCTTTCTTCTGGATGAGGTGGACAAAATGGGAATGGATTTCAGGGGCGATCCTTCCTCTGCCCTGCTTGAAGTCCTGGACCCGGAAATGAACAAGGAGTTCTCCGATCATTACCTGGAACTATCCTTTGATCTCTCCGATGTCTTTTTCATAACTACCGCCAATACCCGCGATCCCATTCCCAGACCTCTCCAGGACCGGATGGAGATCATCCAGATGTCCGGCTATACCGAAGAGGAGAAAATGGGGATTGCCAAGGGATATCTGATACCGCGGGAGCTTGAAAAACACGGCCTGAAAAAGAGCCAGGTGGAATTCGACGACCAGGCTCTCTTGAACATGGTTCGCGAGTATACCAAGGAGGCCGGGGTCAGGAACCTGGAAAGAGAGATCGCGACCATCCTGCGCAAGATCGCGACCAAGGTGGTAAAGGAAGAAGCGGAAAAGAAAACCGTGATCCAAAAAGAGAATCTGACGGAATATTTGGGAGCTCCCAAATACCGCTTTGGCATCGCCGAGGAGAAAGACCAGATGGGGGTCGCAACCGGTCTGGTCTGGACCGAGGTAGGGGGCGATACTACTCCGATTGAGGTCAGCGTCATGCCAGGGAGGGGAAATCTCACCCTTACCGGACAGCTCGGGGACGTGATGCAGGAATCTGCCAAAGCCGCCATGAGCTGTGTTCGTTCCCGCGCCAAGGAACTCGGGCTGGAGGAGAATTTCTACCGCAAGCTTGATGTGCACATCCATGTTCCGGAAGGGGCAGTCCCCAAGGACGGACCTTCGGCGGGGGTCACGATCGCCACGGCGTTAACCTCGGCTTTGACCAAAGCCCCGGTGAGACGCGACGTGGCCATGACCGGAGAGATAACCCTGCGGGGGAGGGTCCTGCCCATCGGGGGATTAAAGGAGAAACTGCTGGCGGCTAGACGCGCCGGAATAAAAAATGTTATTATTCCCAGAGAGAACAAGAAGGACCTGGAAGAGATTAAAAAGGAAATTCCGGAAGACCTGGATATTCATTTTGTCAAGGAAATCGACGAAGTCTTAAGACTGGCGCTGGCTCGGGGGGTGCGGGGGAAGGAAGAGGAAAAGGAAAAAGGAAAGAAGCCTTTGCGGTATCTACCGGGGGCTGAGCCCCCGCAGATGTATGCCTAACCCTTCGACGGGCTCAGGGTTAAAAGGAGGGAATCAAGATGAAAAAGTGTTTTGTTGGTTTGTTGCTAGGTTTGATGGTGATCGGGGTCGTGGCGGGAGGGTGCGGAGAGAGAACTGAAACAACCCGCTATTATTATTCCCCCAGCTGGACCAAGGACGCAGAGATCATCCTGATCGGCGGGACCCAGAGTGTGGACAAGGACATATTGGGCGGCCAGCTCGGTTCTTCCTACACGGAATACGTGTTTACCATTTATCCTTCGGGAACCGGGGAATCAGCCGCGTTATTCGACGTGACCGACGCTCCGCCCTATGCCATGAGCTGTTCGCCCAACCGGGATTATGTCGCTTATCTGGGAGAGCTCAGGAGCGGAGAATACGGAAAGATCTTTATCCGGAGCATTTCAACCGAGGCCTTTACCGGGATGAAGGAGCTCGAGCTCACTTTCTATCCCAAGATCAAATCCTTTGACTGGTCAGACGACGGCAACCAGATCGTCTACTGCACCACCAATGAGGTCAAGGTACGGGACTGGAACGATTTTAACGGCGCCACCGAACAGGTCGTGACCGCCGAAGCCAATCTGGAATTCGTGAGCTGGATGTATGGCAACCGCATTGCCTTTGTTTATACCTCCGGTGGGAATAAGCGTTTGTCTTTGATCAATCCCGCCTCCAAGGCGAGGACTGATCTTTCTGCCGCGGTCGCGTTGGATGCGCCCCAGATATCTCCGTCGGATACAAATACGGTTTATGGGATCGCGGGCGCAAAATATGTGAGCGTAAATACCAATACTGAAGTAAGTCTTGAAGTCGCCTCAAGCTTTACCGGGTTACTTCCGCGGATATCTCCGGATGGGGACATGATAACTTACAGCAAATCCGGCGAGGACAGCGGCGTCTACATCATGTATACCGCCAGCGGGACCGAGGAAACGGTTATCCAGTAAGCGCTTCGAGCATAGCTTGGGCCTTATGCAGAGTCTCGAAATATTCCTTCTCGGGGATGGAATCCGCCACGATGCCGGCCCCGACCTGAATATAAGCCGTATCGTTTTTCACCACGATGGTTCGGATAGTAATGCTTAGATCCATTTTGTCTGGCATGATATATCCGATACACCCCGTATAAGGTCCCCGTTTTACCGGCTCGAGCTCCTCAATGATCTCCATGGAGCGGATCTTGGGGCAGCCGGTGATGGTCCCTCCCGGGAACATGGCTTTGATCAGATCGAACTTGTCCTTATCCTTTCTTAATCTTCCTTTCGCGTTTGAAACAATGTGGATGACGTGCGAGTATTTTTCGATGACCATGTTTTCATCCACATGGACGCTGCCGTACTCACACGCTTTCCCCAGATCGTTCCGCTCCAGGTCCACCAGCATGATATGTTCCGCTCTCTCCTTGGGATCGAGCAGGAGTTCTTCCGGCGCGGCGGTGATTGGCCTCGTGCCCGCGATCGGCCTGGTCTCTGCGGTGCCGTTCTCCAGCTTTATTAATCTTTCCGGAGAGCAGCTGACGAGTTTTAATTCTCCCAGGTCAAAGTAGGAAGCGAAAGGAGAGGGGTTGATGCGGCGCAGCCGCTGATAGATCTCAAAGGGATGCTCTTTGATCCCGGTCTGGAAGCGCTGTGAAAGGTTGGCCTGGTAGATGTCTCCGGTTTTTATGTACTCTTTGGCCCGCTTTATGATCTGCTCGAAGTCATCCTGCCGGAAGTTGGAAGTTGGGTTAGGGTTAGGAGGCCGGTATGGATGTTGGGTAAGGATGTTGGTATTTTTATCACCGTGTTCTAATTTCTTGACTAAATTTTCAGGGTCTCTGGATTGAATTATAATTTCCTGCTTCTGGTGATCGAAAATGACCAAAGCCTCGGGAACAACAAACATGAGTTTGGGGATCTGCAGGTCATCTTTAGCCAAATTTGGCAGGTCCTCGATCTCCCAGCCGAAATCATAGCTTAAAAAACCGAATGCACCATGTTTTAAATCCGCTTTCTTGAGGGTCTCAAAGTCAGTGATGGTCTGGGTCGGGTTCATGCCTATGAAGCTGTATCTTTCCAGCGGCCCTCTGCCGTTGGGGCTTTCCAGCAGAAAGGAACCGAACCCATTGTACAGGGATTCAAAGATCGAAAGGGGAGTTAAATTTTGATTTTTAAATTTCAATTTTGACTTTTGCATTTTGAATTTTAAATTAAAAGGCCACCCCGGTCTGGGTGGCCTCTGCCTATGACATGACCTTATTTAACTGATATCTTATTTCAGAACAGCGATCTTGCCTTTGCCGATCACTTTGCCGCCGGAGACGATTCGGCAAAAGTAAATATCATTGGCGACGATCCCGCCGAAGTCCGATATCCCGTTCCAGAGGTAGATATTGTAGCCGGAATGCCCGCCTTCTGAGCCCTCCGCGAATTCCCTTTTCAGGACCGGCTGTCCCAGGCTGTTAAAGAGATAAAGGGTGACTTTGGCGTCCGTGGTCAGGCGCCACACGATCTCGGCTGGTCCCTGGGTCGGATCGAAGGGATTGGGATAGGTAAGGATATTTCCGACCACCGTTGGTCCCCCGCTCCTTACGTTAAAGCTGATCGATAGGGTAGCGGTCTTGTCCAGGGTATTGCGGGCAATGATCTTAAAAGAGTGTGTGCCGGTATCAAAGGGGGAGGGCCGTTTATAGGTCAAGTTCCCGGAGGTGGCATCATAGGTCGAGTTGTCCGTCAGGTCCGCAAAGGAGATCGCCGCCGAATCCACTTCGATGGAGCTGGCAGCGGTGTCAATCGAGCTGGCTCCGTTGGTCACGAGAGCGGTGATGGTAACATCCGCGTTCACGTAATCGCCGAAGATGATGGCGCGGCCGTCGAATTGAAGATCGGAGATATAGGGGGCTCCTTCCTCTCGCGTGGCGTAGGTCACGCTCGCGGCTATGAAGCCCAGAAAAGTCGAGTAAGCGGAGCCGGTGGCGGTGCCGATTACGCTGTCTCCGATCGCGTTCTGGGTGGAATAAGTGATTCCCTCGCTGGTCCCGCCCCCCATCAGCAGGCCTTCCGGGCTGGAGCGGTAATTTGAGCCGGTGGCGGCAAAAGAACTTCCCGCCAGCAGCAAAAGCGCGATAATTAAAGTGGATTTTTTCACCGATTCAATTATATATCGAAAGCAGTCGGCATACAAGATTGATAATGCCGCTCTCATAATATATAATGTTCAAGAACCGGTTTTTGAGGAGGGAAAAAAGATGAAAAGATTAATTCTTGGAATAATGATTTCTTTGACGGTGGCGGCTTTGGCCGGAGCCCTGGTCCCGCAATACATAAACTATCAGGGGATCCTTCGGGATTCTGCCGGGAACCTGGAGGATGGGACCTTTTCCATGATCTTCAAGATATATGATGCGGAAACTTCGGGAACGGCGGTTTTTAACGCCGCCGGAAGCACAACCAGCGTCCCTGTCTCAAACGGGCTGTACAGTGTCCGCCTCGGGCCGGTTGACTCTTCGATTTTTGACGGAAGCGACCTCTGGCTGGAAGTCACCGTCGGAAGCGATACACTTTCTCCCCGGCTCAGAATAAACTCCGTGGCCTATGCCATTACGGCGGACCTGGCCGAGACCGCGACCAATGCGAACTATGCCGCGGTTTCCGGGACTGCTACCAACGCGGCGAGTGCAACTAATGCAAGTGCAGTTGGCGGCTACCTAGTGTCACCTTCTCCTGATTCAAATAAACTTTATCCGCTTGATGCGGATGGAAAAATATCCGGTGTTTCAGTTTCTGCGGAGGCTGTGGGAAGTCCATTTGCGTTGTTTGTGGGTGGAAAGATGGGGGGGGTCAGCACTGAAGGTGCATCCTATGGGCCATGCGGAATGGGTTCGATTTCAGGCTCAGATCAAACAACGATCACCAATTCGTTGGTCACCGCTAACAGCATTATATTGCTGACACCAAAATTTAGTGGGGTTGGCGCAAATTATAAATGGCTAAAAGTCAAGAGCATTACTCCTGGAACAAATTTTATAGTTGAGACTTTTGACGGTGTAGCCCCTATAGGCGCTCAGGAATTCTACTACCTGATCATTAATTAATAAGTGCAGTAGTTGATCTGATATTCATCTAGCCGCGGTGAGATCGAATCATCGGTAGTTGAAAGAATTGCCCTAATTTGAATATACCTTCGTCTCGGGCTCTGGATCAAATAACCCACGGGCACATCCTCCCAGCTTGACCAGGAACCATCAACCGTTGGTGTATTACCTGTTCGGGTCTGAAAATCAACACTGGTCACAGACGGGATGGTATCGATGGTGACAGAGAGGGCTGCACCGAGGCCTTCGAGATTGTTATTCGCGCTCCCCAAGTCATAAACAATGCTGTCATATGAGGATGGCGAATTGAAAGCGGCATAACGACCGCTGTTGTAATAGCGGAAAAAGGCGTAGTAGGCATCGCTGTCTTCAGCTGCAGCATAATCGCCCCAGATTATACGATTAATGATATCCCCACCGCCAAAAGCCCATGGAGAAGAGGGGATAGCTGCACCATCAACATAAACATCATAGGCTCCGCTCTGTGCCTCGATCCGATAGGTGTGCATAGCAGAGGTAGTATCCATTGCATATGAATGCCCGCCGACTTCGTCATCGAGCGAGGTCTCGATCATTTCCATGCGCAGCCACTGTGTTCCATCGACCGCGTCAACAGCGCAGGTTCGATGGCGCAGGGCACCAGCTTCGATCGAAGAGACACGGCCGCGCCATTGGATGGACCACCCGGTTGCATTATCAAATGACGGGTCGATCGAGTAATAAAGACTGTCATCGGTACCAATGCTTAAGATACGCAAAGCGTCCTCGCCTGAAACAGGATCAGCCGCAAGTGTAGCCGATCCCCCCGATGGGTTCACTAATGTCCAACCCGCATCGGTCGGCAATGATCCCGACCGGGCCTCATAATTACTTGTCCAGTTTCTGTTTAAAATGACGCTTCCAGGCATCCAAAGATGGTCATTTCCAAAGCTTGTCCCGCTGGTAAATTCTGTCTCAACGATCGGCGTCTGTGGTATACATTCCGTCTCCGTTGTAAAGCTATAAACCCCGGTGCTGGTAACCTCATTATCGCAGCCGTCTTTGGCGATCACGCGCCAGTAATAAGTGGTGCCGTTTGCCAAAGAGCTGGTCATGGTATATGTGCTATCTACCAGGTCAGTGAACTCGGTCGGGGCAGGGAAAAGGTCAGAAGTGTCGACCTGCAGGGTGTAAGTGACAGCGTCCCCCACATCCGGATCGATCGAGTCTTCCCAATCGAACGTAGGCGTGAGCGAAACATTCGTGCTCCCATGGGCAGGGGAGACCAAAGAGAACGAGTTGGGTGAGGTCGAGCATGCCACAACCGTAGTGAAATTGAAGACATCATCGCTCTCGGTTTCTTGGTCGCAAAGGTCTTTGGCGATAACTTTCCAGTAATAAGTGGTGTTATTGGCCAGGGGGGTCGTAAGGTTGAACTCACTGGCGCTGATATCATTATAAGTGGTTGGAGCAGGGAATAGACTATCCGTATCGATCAAGAGCGAATAACTCACGGTGTCCCCGCTGTCGGGATCGATCGAGTCTGTCCAGTCAAAATATGGTTGGAGGCTTGTGGCTGAATTGCTGTCCGGAGGGGAACTCAGGTTAAAAGAACCGGGATAGTTGTTGCATTCCACGCCGCCGTCTCCATCACCAGCATCCCCGTCATCTCCGCCGTCCCCGTCCACTCCCGCATCGCGGGGTTTGTTTAATATTTTTTCCGCGCCGTAGCCGCAACCTGCCACTCCGCCTCCGCTCGGCCCGCCGAAAAGCAGAACTTCCCACCAGGACCTCTCTTCCTTGAGATCAACAGATGCCTGGGCAAGCAGTTTGGCTTCGGTCTTGGCCTGGGGAGCATCTTCCTTTTGAGAAGCGTAGTTCTTGATCTTATCCCAAAGGCTGGTTCCGATCGTTACTCCGGTTAATATCCCGATGTCTCCTGACATTTATTCTTCCTCCTTAGACCATGCCGCCGGCAAGATAATATTTCTGAAGCACAGCAATTATTTGATTGTGTCCCGGGCGCTCATTCCGGTTCTTGGCCAGCATTTTCATGAGCAGAATGCTTATTGCTTCCGGGATCTGAGGGGCCTTGGTTCTTATGTCCGGTATGGGTTCGGTCATTACTTTCTTGGCAAAATCAAAAAACTTTTGCTCAGTTATGTCCCCTCCCCCTATTCGATGGGGGGCTTCTCCGCAGAGCATTTCGTAAAAGACGACTCCTAAACCGTAAATATCTGAACGGATATCCAATTGCTCCGCCCGGATCGCTTCCGGCGACATATATTCCGGTGTTCCCTGAACCCTGCCCTTGACCATTGTCAGGCCGGCATCCTTCTTGACGTTTTTGGCGATGCCAAAGTCAATGACTTTTGGTATTCCGGTCTTATCCTCTATCAAGATATTCTCCGGTTTAATATCGCGATGCACCAGTCCTTCCTGGTGTACCACGGTGAAGGTCTTGGCAAGGAATAACATGATGCGGATGGCTTCTGCCGGATCGATCCTGCCTGATTTTTCTAGTTTTGCGTGCAGGCTTTCTCCTTCAATATGTTCCATCGCAATATAGGGCAAGCCCTCCAGATTGTAATTAATGTCAAAAACCATGGGGACTCCGGGATGGTTAAGGTCTTTTAACCTTTTCGATACGTTGCTCAGCTGCTTCGCTTCATAATCAAAGCGTCCGGTCATCTCTTTGTCATCTTTATATTCCGGACGGAGGACCTTTAAGACATCGATCCTGTCTAATTTGAGGTGTTTTGCCTCCCAGACAAAGGCCTGAGACCCTTCTCCCAGCAATCTGATATTCTTGTAGGGATACTGCCTGATCTGTTCTTCATAACCCTCGGTCAGGGCTCGGGTGGTCTTGACCAGTCCATCCCATTGATCCAGCACGGATTGCGCCCTGCCGGCCAGTGTTCCTTTTCCGTGGTCTGCGATGTCTTTTACCTGTGTCCAGAGCTGGGCGGCGTCGCCCGCTATCTTTAACTCATCAATCTTTGTATCCTTTTCAGCGATACTCTTTTTCAGATCTTCTTCTTTTTTCCCCTTGATTTCCAGGGATTCTGCCTGTTCCGTGATTCGGATTCTATTGGAAATGTGGATGCGCGCGGCTTCTCCGGCTGCGGTAAAGGCCGGCACCGTGACGGCGAGAGATTCCCTCGGGATTCCGTAAGACATGAAGAGATCCACCGCAGTGCCGATCCCGGCCGAAACCACCGGGACAGCGCCCCGGATCACCTTGGCCGCGATCGGATGCTTTGTTCTAAACTCTCCCATCCAGCGATAAGCTCTTGTTCTTAGGGTGATTTTCCCTGGCATTTTATTCTTCCTCCAGCAGGGGCTTTGTCGAATATGGCTTAAAGAACGAAGGCTTGCCCGCTCTTTCGCCGCCGTAGCGGAGCATTAGCCCACCGTTGATATTCAGCGCGGTATGGTCATTTACCGCCGCTGCTATATCAACAAATGGCTGAAGTTCCAGGACGTTGCTCCAAAGTTCGGCGATCTTGATCCTCCCAAAAATTTCCGCACCCATTTGATGTTGGCCGTCCAGGTCATTATTATAGTAGAGCATTGCGCCCGCGCCCCCGCGGTCAACATTAAAGAGATACCTGAGGGCGATATTTATGCCCTTGTCTTTTACGTTGTCGGCGGAAAATATTTTTGTGTTGATGTAATCCGCCCGCAGATCGGCTTCATGGTCTCCACGTTTGAAGCCGGTTCCCAGAAATCCGCCGTAGATCTCGCCCTCCTTGCCGTAGCCGCCGATGCCGCCGGCAAAGGGGATGAACATTCCCAGATCATAAGAAACGCCTAGTTCGCCCTCTGCCTCGATCAAACCGAAACCGCTGCGGTCGGCCGGAAAGGATTCGTTGGTCCAGCCCGCCAGCAGCCTCTGGTCAAAATTGATGGAGAGTTTCTTGATGGGCCGATAGTTGATCCGGATATGATCCTGCAGGGCATTGATGTCCGGCGTGGCCGCGCTGGGATAATCATTGCGATAATATAACCATCCTGCCTGGATGAAAAGGTCAAGATTATCCAGCGGCCGGGAGATAAAGGACAGCCGGGCGTCATCTTTATTGGAGACCAGATTGTCATTTCCTCCCACGTCGTTGGGGACGGAGAAGTTGTAATCAACCTGCAAAGCATGAAGCTTGGAAACATCGAATTTAAAGCTGGCGGCACCTTTCAAGAGGAGCCCTCTTTCTTCATCTGCCAAAAGCTCGGGAAGATTCTTTCCCTTTACCTTTTCGCCGTACCCTGAGCCGATCCTTAAACCCAGCTGGAGCCAGGAGGGCATCCCGGTCTTGGGTTTGGGCTTTGGTCCAATAGGTTTTACTTCAACGAATCCCGGCTTGCATTTCTCCTGGATGAGCCCGTTGATCTGCTCAATGCTGATCTTATCCACCCAGTCTGTTTGGCTGATCTTAAGCTTTGTGCTGACCTTAGATGAAAGACCCACACCGATTTCTTCTATCACCTTTTTTAGAGCGTTTAGCGTCCTTTTGTGCAATGCTCCGGTCTGAGCCCTTTCCAGTTCTTTATATCGATTCTTAACCTTGATGGAAACCTGGGGATTATCATCTGCGAATACCGCCTGAAATTTTTCGCTGACCGGTTTTATTCCCTTTATCAATGCATCGACCGCTTGTTTATCTTCTGCCCCGAACTTTTCCTTAGTGAGGGCGTCCAGGATGAGGATGGGGGACATTTTGTAACAGAGCGATTTGGGATGGCAGCGCTCGGAGATCTCCCTCATGGCGCCGATGACGGAGAGGGGGATGTTGCTGAAATCGACCGCCTTGAGCGCCTGATAAAGATCCAGCAGCTGCGCCAGGTCCTGAAGGACCTGGATCTCTTTCTGGTCTGCCGAGCTAATGGCCTCGGGTTTATTGATCTCTATTTTGCCCCGTTCTTTACAGATGGCATTAACGGAGAGTGCGTCGCCGCTCATTTATATTCCTCCAGGATTTTTTTGTATTTCTGGTAACTTTTAAGATAAGTGCTTTTAAGGTTGTTCAAAGCGGATTTCGCTTCCGACTCCGATTTTCCCGCAGCTTTGGCTTCGGCATTTTCAATGGCGCGTTTCAGGCTTTCCGCTTCGGCGTTAAGCTTGAGCTTCTTGAGCTTTGGAATGAGAAAGCGGGCCTGGCTGGCAGCGCCCTTGATCTTCTTTTTAGTGGAAGAAGAAACCTTTCTTGTCTTGCTGCTTCCGCCGTTCTTTACGGGCTTTTTACCGTTCTCGGGTTTCACCGGTGTGGTGTCTTTGGGCTCGGTCGGTTTTGGCTCCGTTGGCTGTAGAGTTATTTTGGTGATGGTGGGAGCCGGAAGCTTGGGCAATTTGCAGACCGGATCCGGACCCTTGAAGATAATATCCCTTCCCAGGAGCTTGTGGTGGAACCAGGGCCACCACCGGATATCGGCGGCGGCAGGGTGGGGTTTGTTGGCATTCGCGCTTTTGATCTTGGATGAATAGTTCTTGATGGTCTGGGCGATGGATTGCTTGCATTTTTGTTTGTCAGGGTAGCTCTGGCAGAATTTATCCGCGTCCGCAAAAGCATTGCCGCAATCATTTGTGAGGATGTGTTTGGCGGCTTCGAGCCAGCTCTTAACCGAATTGGGAACCTTCTGTACATCCGACATAATTCAGAAGTCCTCCTTGTTTATTCTCAGGAAACCTCGCTGATCAAGATATTTACTATTTCTTTTAAAGAAAAAATTCTTTCCTCTTCATATTGGAGATAGTTCCTTGTGCTATCGATGTAATCGTGGATTTTTGGGTTATCCCTTTCCTTCATGTAGCGAAGAGCCTCTCTTTTATCGAATCTTCCGGATAAGACCGCCAGAGATAAAATGGCGATCTCTTCTGCCATGTCATTGTTTTCCCAGAGACGAGGGGGGATATTCTTGGATTTTTTGGCAGCCTTTTGGAGTTTTATAAAGGTTTTTCCGCATTTTCTCCGTATATTTTCCTTGAGATCTCTTTCAAATTCATAAAGATAGTCGCTGCCGGCGCCCTTTAAAGCGCGCCATAGATCCTTCCCGGTAGTGGCATCTTTGCTCAGGATCGCGAGCTGCATTTCTTCAAAATTGCGGTCCGGAAATTCCGAATATTTTTCTGGATTCATTCTGTGCCGGACGGCCATCTCTTGCGCGATGCGGAATTCGGCCGAATACCGGCCGATGTTTTTCTTACCGATCTCAAGGGCTTTGAGGTTGAATCCGCCATCGTGCGCCCGGGAGACTTCTTCCGCGATGGTTATCAAGTGCCCGCTTTTATCTAAATCCAGCGGGAAAAGATTCACCGCGGCAAACAGCAGCAATTCGTGACTGTAGTCCATGTTAATGACCGTTCCTCCGGCAGAGACCACCGCATCTTTAACTCCTGATCCCCAGAAAACCGTCCGCTTCTCAGAAAAGCTGAGCGCTCTCTTTTCCTCTTCGAATTTCATGATCTTGGGGACAACATTTTGCGCCCTTAAGATCATGGTTTGCCCGTTGTCCGCTGTTCCGCTGTCTCTGAAGCGAGGCGAGATTATGATCCTTTCCAGGTTCTCCAGGCTGCCGGGCATAATATGGATATTGGGAGCGAATTCCCCGATGTATTCTGCGGTGACGCCATCTTTAAACCAATCGATGAGGCCTCGGATCTCGCTATTGCTCATCTGTTTATCCAGGATGAGCGAGCAGGCTCTGCCTCTCTCTCCAAAATGGAGAAGAATCCTGTCATGTTCATGGAAAGTAGCTTTTTTTAAGGCATCATTCAGCGTGAGCGCCAGCGTCTTTCCCTTTACGGCACTCTTTTTAAAATCAGGCGAGATCGCGATTCTTTCCACGCTTTCCATCTTCCCGGCCAGATTATAGCCGACGATCGCGCTCAGATTTCCTATGGATACCGAACCCTGCGTAAACCAGTATCTAAGATGGTTGATCCGGGCTTGGTCTATTCGAGAGTCGAACGCCAACCAGACATTTTTTGATCTGGTTTCGTCAAACAATAAAGTGATCTGATCCGAGCGCTGGAAAGCGGATTTTGATTTCCACCAGCGGGTCCGGATAAGTGTTGGTTGTGATCCATTTACTGCCTTTGGCATGCTTGCGCACCTCCAGGTTTTTATCGGCCGTACCCGCAAAAAATTTCACTTTTTTTGGGATTTTCTTAGCGGGGCAGCTCGATATCAAAGGGGAGAGGAGGGTCAAAGACGTGGATCTGTACCAGTTCGGCTAGTTCCTTGGGCATGTAGGGGATGAATTCGCGGACCATCTTCCAGCTCCAGGAAAATAAGTTGATGAAATCGCCCTGCTTGAACTTCGAAGTGACAAGGTTTTGGTAGATGGTGAAGTTATCCCGGATGAGTATGGTCAGGTTAAAGAGCAAGCCCTGTTGCTTGGCGCGCAGGACCACATTTGTGTCTCCGGGGGCGAGGCGGCAGGTCTCGATGATTTCTGAGGGTTCTCCCAGTTCAGGTTTTTTTGGAATCATGAATTTGCGCATCAGAGGGGGGAGAGGGAAACTATTCAGCAGATTTTCAAAATCGCGGTGCCTTTCCAGTTGGGCAAGAGAGAGGGCTTCGCAGGCGAGGCGCCGGATCACCAGCGTCTTCATGTCTTGGACGACGTTGCTGTTCCCTTTTTGATAACGAAGGAATTCCATGATGCTTTTGAGATTGGCGGGAGTAATGGAGTTGAACGTCAGCTGCTTGCATCTTGTTCTGAGTTCGGCGAGGGCTTTGGCTCTCTTTTGTTTGGCCGCGATAAGAGGTGTTATGTCGTAGATTTTTCCCGGCATAGCTGCTCCCTACAAAATAGTATCGCCGGGGAATTCAAAAAATTTCAGGTGATTTAGGAAATCTGCTCAAAAGCGCGGGTCACCACAAAAACTTCTCTCAAGTGCCGTTTGAGGTCGAAGTTCCTTAATGCTTTTTCATAACCGTAGATTTCACCATAATCCAGTCTCATCTTGATCGCGCCCCAGCCTTCGGACAAGAAATACTGGTAGGGATCAAAATGACCGTTGGAGGTCAGTTTTGAGAAGGCTTCGACGGTGGGGGCGGATGGGAAATCCGCCTTCATCGCGGTGTTGTTGTGCTGGGCGATCTTTTCGTGGTAAAGGCGGTTGATCACCAGTTGGGCTTCAGCCATGATCTTAGCATCGGATAAGTTTTCTAATTCTCCTATCACTTCGGTAATGGTATTGCTGGTGGCTTCGTGTCTTTCGCGGTCAAATATCAGGATCTCGCGGATAATGCCGGTCAAGTCGCGCACGCGGGCGGCGGGTTGGCTTAGAATGATCCCCAAGCGGGTATCGGGGAGGATCCCCGGTCCGAGCATGCGTTCGGCGACCTTGATCCTTTCCAGCACCCCAAATCTGATGGTTCTGGTTGCTGGTTGCCTAGCCGCTCTCTCTGGTGCTCTTATTATTGTTACTCTAGTCATACGGTAATCTACCTCACTATATTATCGCCACTTTTGGGCTAAAATTTCACTTTTTTTGGGAATTTATAGAGGCGAATTTTAGGGGAATATGGGCCCAGATGGATTCGAACCAACAACCCGCCGGTTATGAGCCGGCTGCTCTGCCGTTGAGCTATGGGCCCCAATGACAAAATGAGTTTATCTTAACTTGCCCGGCAAGTCAAGGCGTGCTAATATAATGTAAAGGGCAGTTAGTTCAGCTGGTTAGAATGCTTCCCTCACACGGAAGAGGTCGCTGGTTCGAGTCCAGCACTGCCCATTTTTTCCGGGCGGGTAGTTCAGCTGGTTAGAACGCCTCGCTTACACCGAGGAGGTCACTGGTTCGAGTCCAGTTCCGCCCATTTTAGACAAAGAGGTGAAGCAAATGGTGGAAGAAAAGGCGGGAAAGAACGTGGATGATCTGCTCAAGCAGATCGAGGAGTTCGAAAAGACCCTGAACGGGCTGGCGACAAATGTCGCTTCACTCAAAAAAAAGCTGTTGGAGAACAGGGAAAAATACGGCGTAGATATCAGCAAGTGGCCCAAGGAAGAGAAGTAAGTTAAAGAGATCTGATGGGGCCGCTCTTCAACATCGGGATCATTCTCCTCTTTGGTTATCTCGGCGGATTGATCGCTGAAAGGATCAGATTTCCCCGGATCTTCGGTTATATCCTAGTCGGGATCTTTCTTGAACCCTCGGTCTTGGGCGTCCTGCCGTCAGATTTTATCTCCAATTCGATCATTGCCAATGATTTCGCCCTGGCGGTCATCACTTTTTCGATAGGTGGCTCCCTGGCGCTTTCAAAGCTCAAAAAACTTGGGAAAGGCATCCTCTGGATAACGGTGCTGGAAGCGGAACTGGTTTTTGTTCTGGTGGCGATCGGAATGACCCTGATCATCGGCCGGGGAAATTTTTGGCAGGGTTTGCCGCTGGCTTTGCTCCTGGCCGCGCTTGCTTCTCCTACCGATCCCACCGCCATTCTGGCCGTGGTCCATGAGTATAAGGCGGATGGGCCGGTCACCCGGACCCTGATGGGGGTGGCAGCCTCGGATGACGCCCTGGGGATCATCAATTTCAGCCTGGCGACCGCCTTTGCCTCGGCCCTGCTTCTGGGAGGTTCTTTTCTTAACTTGAACAACACTCTTTTGCAGCCGCTTCTGATCATCTTCGGATCGGTCCTCTTCGGGGTTGTGCTGGGAGTTGTCCTCGGGGCCTTGGAGAGATTTATCAGGGAACCGGGGGCGCTGATCGCGATCGTTTTCGGGGCCCTCTTTGCCTGCTTTGGGGCGGCGCGTTATTTCGGGCTGGATGAGCTTTTGTCGACCATGACCGTTGGAATAGCTTTTGTAAATATTTCCAAGAAGAGCGAGAAAGTTTTCTCTCTCATCTCTTCTTACTTTGAAGAGCTGATCTTCATCATTTTCTTTGTCCTGGCGGGCGCGCATCTGCGCTTTGACACTCTGGCCGGCAGCTGGGTCTGGGTGCTGGCCTTTGTGGTCCTTCGGACGACCGGCAAATTCGCCGGGACTTTTCTGGGATCCAATCTGGCAGGCTCTGCGCCAAAGATCAAGAAATTCACCGCTTACGGTCTGCTTCCTCAAGGAGGGATCGTGGTGGGGTTAGCGCTGCTGGCGCGTCAGGACCCGCATTTTCAGGCCTTTGGGACCATTCTGGTGAGTTTGATCCTGGGCACGACCGTGATCCACGAGTTTTTGGGGCCGCTTTTTGCTAAATTCGCCATTTCCAGGGCGGGGGAGATGAAGAAGATATAGCCCCACGGGGAGTCGAACCCCGGCTGCTGGCTTGAAAAGCCAGTGTCCTAACCACTAGACGATGGGGCCATGCTTACTGTGCTGAAATAGAGGATATCAGAAGACCGGATTTATTTCAAGTATTCTCTGAGCTTTTTGGCCCGGGTAGGGTGTTTGAGCTTGCGCAGGGCCTTGGCCTCGATCTGGCGAATGCGTTCGCGGGTGACGTTGAAGACCCGTCCCACTTCCTCTAAGGTCCGGGGATGTCCGTCCTCCAGACCAAAGCGCAGTTTGAGGACCACTTTTTCGCGGTCAGTTAGAGAGTTCATGACCCCTTCCAGGTCGTCGCGCAGGAGGCCGTGCAGGACCACTTCGTCCGGCGCCTGAATGCTGGCATCTTCCACAAAGTCGCCCAGGCGGGAGCTTTCCTCATCGCCGATGGGCATTTCCAGCGAAAGCGGGACCTGGGAAACCTTGATGATCTCGCGTACCTTGTCAACCGAGATGCGCGCGCGCTTGGCGATCTCTTTTTCGGTGGGCCGGCGGCCCAGCTGCTGCAGGAGCTGGCGCGAGGTCTTGCGCAGGCGGTTGATGGTCTCCACCATGTGCACCGGGATACGGATGGTGCGCGCCTGGTCCGCGATGGCACGGGTGATGGCCTGGCGGATCCACCATGTGGCGTAGGTCGAGAACTTGTATCCCTTGCGGTAATCAAATTTCTCCACCGCGCGGATCAACCCCAGGTTCCCTTCCTGGACCAGGTCCAGGAAAAGCATGCCGCGGCCGGTGTATTTCTTGGCGATGGACACTACCAGCCGGAGGTTGGAGTTGACCAGTTTGTGCTTCCCCCGCATGTCGCCCGCCTTGACCCGTTTGGCCAGGACGATCTCTTCCTCGGAAGTCAGAAGCGGGAATTTACCGATCTCCCGCAGGTACATCCGGACGGTGTCGTCCACGCCGATCCCCTTGAGGTCGGCAAGCTCCTTGGGCAGATGCTCCGCTTCGGGTTCAACTTTCTTCTCTTTCCTCTCCGCCACCTCGATCCCCAGACCGAGAAGCTGTTCGATCTCGTCCAGGTTCTTTTCCGGCTCAGGGTAGATAGAGAGGATCTCTTCCGGGGTCAAATAACCCTTGCGGGATGCGGTCGCTTTTAAAAATTGCAGGTCTTCCCTTTTAGTCAATGTTACACCCCTCCGTTTTCTTTATCGCAACGCCGCTCATGAAATTTCACTTTTAAGCGCAGAAAGCAGCTCCGCCACTTTTTTGGTCTCCCCGGCTTTTTCCGCCTCTTTGATCTCGAGTTTTAATTCCTCTACCTTGTTCTTCCCGCGTTCTTTCTTGATGACGTCCACGCAATCATTGAAGATATCAAGTTTCTTTTCCTTCTGCGCGAGATGCTCGCTGAAAAGCACGCGGGACAGGAACTTCTTGGCGTTTTCATCCGGCAGATTTTCCAGCAGAAAATGTGAAATTTCCTCTGCCCCTTCCAGGTCCGCCGCAAACAGCATTTCCGCCACCGCCTTGGCTTCGGGCAGACTGAATTCTTCGACCGTCATCTGCTCTTTCATCAGGTTCAGGATCTCGCGGTCCTGCGCGGCCAGACCGATCAGGTTCTTTTCCGCCTCGGCGATCTTGGAACTGGGTTTCCTGGTTGTCCGGCGCAGAACGTCGCCCCGGCTGCTCCGGTAATGCTGGTTTCTTCTGACCTCCGCCAGCACGGTATCCGCATCCGTTTTGAGCTGGGAGGCGGAGAGTTTTGCGTATTCCCTTTGGACAAAATCATCCTTTTCCTGGCTCAGGACGGAAGCAATTTCGCGCAGCGCGCGGGAACGGCCCTCGATCTCTCTTAGGTCGTGCCGGGAAAGGATCCTTCGGATCTTGAACTCAAGGAAGGGAAGGGCAGAGGACAGGATTTTCTTTAAAGCTTCTGCCCCCTGTTTGCTCACGATCTCGTCGGGGTCTTTGCCTCCGGAAAGTTCCGCGACCTTGACCCGCAGCCCCTGGCCTTTTAAAAGTTCGACCGAGCGTTCCGCCGCCACTCCGCCCGCGGAATCGGCGTCAAAGGCCAGCACTATAGTATCGGCGTATCTGGATAATAACTTGCATTGAAAGACGGTAAGAGCGGTCCCCATGGTCGCGGCGATATTGGTTATCCCGGCCTGAAAGGGAGTGATCAGGTCAAAGTTGCCTTCCACCAGGACCGCGGTCTTGCTTTGCTTGATGCTTTCTTTGGAAAAATTTAATCCGTAAACGGTCTCCCCCTTGCGATAGATGAGGGTATCCGGTGAATTCAGGTATTTCGGCTCCTCATCTCCCAGTCCCCTTCCCCCAAAAGCGACCACCCGGCTCCGTTGATCGAAGATCGGGAAGATCAAGCGGTTCCGTAAGCGGTCATAATATCCGCTCTTGCCTTCGCGCGGAAGGGCCAGTCCGCTGCGTTCGGTCAGGGCCGGGGCGACACCCCGGGAGATAAGATGCTTGAAAAGATTGTCCCATCCCGGCGGGGCATAGCCCAAGCCGAAAGCATTCCTGGTCTTGTCGGTGATCCCCCGCTTTTTGAGATAGTCGCGGGCCGCTTTGCCCTGTTCCTCCTCTAAACAGCTTTTATAATATTTTGCAGCCAGGAGCACTACCTGGTAATATTTGTCCTTTTCTGTCTTGGAGGGTCCCTTCCCGGAGGCTTTGGGGACGGAAATGCCGAGTTTGGCTCCCAGCTCTTCCACCGCCTCGGCAAAGCCGATGTTCTCCATCTTCATGATAAAGGCGAAGACATTGCCGCCCTCATTGCAGCCAAAGCAGTGGAAAAGCTGCTTTTCCGGCGAGACGGTAAAGGAGGGGTCTTTCTCGGAGTGGAAGGGGCAGAGGCCAAGATAGTTCTTGCCCCGCTTCCTGATCTTTACGTATTCAGAAACGACTTTAACGATATCTGCCTTATTCCTGATCTCTTCGATGATCTGGGAAGGGATCATTTTTACTCCCCGGCCTGATGCCATTCATCCGGCACGAACAGCCGTTGAAATTTGGAGATGGCGTAGCGGTCGGTCATTCCGGCGATAAAATCCACGGTATGCTGGACTTGTTCTTCCTCGCTCTTGAACCCTTTCTGGAAGTCAGGGTTGTAGTGATAATGCCGGAAGAGCTGGCGCAAAAGGATGGGGACCTTGGCCTCCTCTTTTTTGGCGACGGGGTTGATGTAGACGTTCTGATACATGAAATCATAAAGACCGTCCATCGCCTTCTGTACGGTCTTGCTCATTCCGATCTTGTCTTTTCCTTTGGAGTGCTTGATGATGTCAGTGATAATGGTGTCCAGGATGTTTCCTCCCAGGACCTTCATGTGTTCCTGGGGAAGCCGCTCTTCTTTGATCACTCCGGCGCGGATCGCGTCGTCGATATCGTGGAACAGATAAGCGATCCGGTCCGCATACCTTACCACGCAACCCTCCAGGGTCTCCGGCCAGGGATCATCCGGGGTGTGATTGCGGATGCCGTCGATCACTTCGTAGCACAGATTGAGTCCCTTCCCATTCTTTTCGATGACCTCCACGACTCTCACGCTCTGTTCGCTATGGTCGAAACGCCGGCCATAGTTCTCTTTCAGGATATCGTCCAGGACGTATTCTCCCGCGTGGCCGAACGGCGTATGCCCCAGGTCATGGCCGAGCGCGATGGCCTCGGTCAGGTCTTCATTGAGCTGGAGCGCCCGCGCAATGGTGCGCGCGATCTGCGCGACCTCGATGGTGTGCGTGAGCCGCGTGCGATAGTGGTCTTCCACGGGAGAGATGAAAACCTGGGTCTTGTGCTTTAGCCGCCGGAACGCTTTGCAGTGGATGATCTTGTCCCGGTCGCGCTGGAACGCGGTCCGGATCTCGCACTCTTTTTCCGGCGTCTTCCTTCCCTTGGTCTGGGAGGAAAGCGAGGCGTGGGGTGAGAGGAACTTTTTCTCCCGCTCCTCGATCTCTTTTCGGATTAACACGCGTCTAGGCCACCTTTTTAGTTTTTTCCTTGATAACGGCCTGTGCGGCTGCCAGTCTGGCGATCGGCACGCGGTAAGGAGAGCAGCTGACATAGTTCAATCCAACTTTGTGGCAGAATTCGACTGAAGACGGCTCACCGCCGTGTTCGCCGCAGATCCCGACCTTGAGGCCCTTGCGGGCGGAGCGTCCGCGTTTGACGCCCATTTCCACCAGCTGTCCCACGCCTACCTGGTCCAGGACCTGAAAGGGATCCGCTTTATAGATCCCCATTTCCACATAGGCGGGCAGGAACTTGCCGGCGTCGTCACGTGAAAGCCCCATCGTCATCTGGGTGAGGTCGTTGGTGCCGAAGGAAAAGAATTCCGCGACCTCAGCGATCTTATCTGCGGTGAGTGCTGCCCGCGGGACTTCGATCATGGTCCCGACCGTATAGTTGACCTTTACTTTTTCTTTTTTCATGGTCTCTTCGCCTACGTGCCGGATGATCTCTTCCTGGTTCTTGAGCTCTTTTACGTCCCCCACCAGCGGGACCATGATCTCGGGTTTAACGGAAACACCGGCTTTCTTCAACTCACAGGCGGCTTCCATAATGGCCCGGGCCTGCATTTCGGTGATCTCAGGATAGATGATCCCTAATCGGCAGCCGCGGTGACCGAGCATGGGATTCAGCTCGTGCAGGGAAGAAACTTTCTGTTTTATCTTTTCCACCCCGACCCCCATCTCGGCAGCCATTTCTTCCATTTGAGCCGGTTCGTGCGGAAGGAATTCATGCAGCGGCGGATCAAGCAGGCGGATGGTGACCGGCAACCCTTTCATGGCCTTAAAGATGCCGATAAAATCGCCTTTCTGCATGGGCAGGAGCTTGTGCAGGGCTTTCTTCCTGCCCTCCAGGGTGTCGGCCAGGATCATTTCCCGCACGGCCTTAATGCGGTCTCCTTCAAAGAACATGTGTTCGGTGCGGCAGAGGCCGATGCCTTCTGCCCCGAAATCGCGGGCAACCTGCGAATCATGCGGGGTATCGGCGTTGGTCCTGACCCCCAGCTTTCGGATCCTGTCCGCCCAGCGCATGATCTTCCCGAAATTGCCGGAAAGCTTGGGCTTGATTGTGGGCACCAGTCCCTTCATGAGCTCGCCTGTGCCCCCATCCAGAGAGATCCAGTCTCCCTCCCTTATGATCTTCCCATTCACTTCGAACAGTTTCTCTTTATAATTAATGTTGATCGCGCCGCAGCCGGCAACACAGCATTTGCCCATTCCGCGGGCAACTACGGCGGCATGGGAGGTCATGCCTCCGCGGGCGGTAAGGATTCCCTGGGCGGCATTCATTCCTCCGATATCCTCGGGAGAAGTCTCGATCCTGACCAGAATGACCTTTTTGTCTTCGCCTGCCCAGTGTTCGGCGTCATCGGCATGGAAGACCGCCTGCCCGGTAGCGGCGCCGGGGGAGGCAGGAAGTCCTTTGGCAATAACTTCTTTCTCGGCCTTGGGATCGAACATGGGATGAAGAAGCTGGTCGAGTTGGTCCGGGGAAATACGCATGATCGCCTTTTCTTCATCGATCAATTTCTCGTCCACCATATCGCAGGCGATCTTCAGGGCGGCAGCGGCGGTGCGCTTGCCGGTCCTGGTCTGCAGCATCCAGAGTTTTCCTTTTTGGATGGTGAATTCGATGTCCTGCATGTCGGTATAATGCTCTTCCAGTTTTTTATAGATGGATTCCAGGGTCTGATAGGGTTTGGGCATGACTTCCTCCAGGGTTTGTTGGTCCTTGGAGGATTTGGTGGAAGCGTTGATGGGCTGGGGGGTCCTGATCCCGGCCACCACGTCTTCTCCCTGGGCATTGATGAGATACTCTCCGTAGAACTTCCTTTCTCCGGTGGCGGGATTGCGGGTGAAAGCCACGCCCGTTCCTGAGTCATCGCCCATATTACCGTAGACCATGGACTGCACATTGACCGCAGTACCCCAATCATGCGGGATCTTGTTGATGGTGCGGTATTTGATCGCCCGTTCTCCGTTCCACGAACCGAAGACGGCCTCGATTGCTCCCCAAAGCTGTTCCCAGGGATCTTCCGGGAATTCTATCCCTTTTCTTTCCTTGATGATGGCCTTGAAGCGCTTCACCAGCTCCTTTAAGTCGTCGACATCCAGTTCCACGTCAAGCTTAACGCCCTTGTTGTGTTTGACCTGGTCCATGATTTCCTCAAAGGGATCGATATCTGTTTTCTTGACCGGTTTAAGGCCCAGGACTACGTCCCCGTACATCTGCAGAAATCTTCTATAGGCGTCCCAAGCAAAGCGTTCGTTGCCGGATTGGCAGGCCAGTCCGAGCACGGTCTTGTCATTCAATCCCAAGTTCAAGACAGTATCCATCATTCCGGGCATGGAGATGCGTGCTCCGGAACGGACCGAGACCAGAAGGGGATTATCCTCATTGCCGAACTTTGCGCCCATGACTTTTTCGATATGTTTCATTCCCTCATGGATCTGGGAGTTCAGCTCCTTGGGATATTTGCGGTTCATCTTGTAATAGACCGTGCACATCTCGGTGGTGATGGTAAATCCGGCCGGGACCGGGATCTCTAAGTTCGCCATTTCCGCCAGGTTGGCTCCCTTGCCTCCCAGCAGGTTTTTCATTTCCGCCTTGCCGTCCGCCTTGCCCCCCCCGAATTTATAAACATATTTTTTCCCTTTTGCCGCGCTTTTCTTTGTCATTTCTTTTTCTCCTTCCTCCTAATTTAATGGTGGAGCTGATGGGAGTCGAACCCACGACCTCTTGAATGCCATTCAAGCGCTCTCCCAACTGAGCTACAGCCCCACACCCTTACCTTAATAATGGTAGATGATCGCTTCTTTTCCCCAAAGTTCTTCGAGGTTGTAATATTCTCTCTGCTCGGTCCCCATAATATGGACGACGATGGCTCCCAGGTCCAGCACCACCCAGCCGGATCTGACCAGCCCTTCCCATCGGAAACCCTTTATTTTATTCAATCTCAGCTGTTTGTCAATCTCTTTTTCGATCGCCCTCAGCTGCGGGTCGGATTCCGCGCTGCAGATTATCAAATAATCCACGATGTGGGAGGCTTTGCTGACATCCAGGATCTTCAGATCGATCGCCTTTTTACTCTCGGCCGCCTCCGCGATCAGGTCAACCAGCTGTCTGACGGTAAGCTTTTTTGTTTTCCCTTTTTTAATTTTCGGCATGCGCTGCTTTCAGTAGGTTGCTGTCTTCCTTGAAGTGTTTTTTAACGACATTCTTTAACGCTTCCTGGTCGGGTTTCCAATAATAAATGCCGTCCACCATGAGGTCGGTTCCCGGCACCGTGGTCATTTGCATTCGGCCTAGTTCATATGCCGTCCTGAGGCCCAGGCTCAAGCCCAGGGTCTGTCTTGAAGTAAGATTGCTCTGAACATAAGAAAGGAGGGTCAGGAACAACTTGGGCGAGCGCAAAATGTTGTCCCGTTTCATCATCTCATTGGCAAAGGCGCGCAGGAATTTTTGCTGGCGCTCGATGCGCTTAAAATCCCCCCCATCCTGGCGGTAGCGGATGTATTCCATGGATTGCTTTCCCGAAAGTCTCTGATACCCCGGCTTGAGATCGATGTAGAGGCCGCCGGCGTGGTCAACATAATACATCTTTTTTTCGACCTGGACGGGTATGCCGCCCAGTTCATCGATAAAATCGATCACTCCTGAAAGACTTACCAGGATGTGGTAGGGGAGTTCGATCCCCAGGAGGTTTTCGACCGTCCGGCGTGCGAGATCGACGCCTCCATAGGCGTAGGCGTGATTGATCTTGTCCAGCCCGCGCTCCGGCAACACCGCCAGAGTATCCCGGGGAATAGAGATGAGGCAGGCCTCTTTTTTTTCGGGATCCATGTGCAGCACCATGATCGTGTCGGAGCGATGACCGAAAGCATCGTCTATGCCCAGGACCAGGATGTTGGTGGCGGGGAGCAGAGGGGAGGTCGGGGTCAGGCCCAGAAAGATGTTGATGAGGGCGAGTTTGGTGGCGACCGCGATCAGGAACCCCGCGGCCGCGGAAAGTATCACCAGCAGTATGAAGGCGATAATGAACAGCTTTTTCATGATTTCAATATGTAATGGTTGCGGGTCTCAACCGTGCCCGCATGAACGGGCAGCCCTTTCTGCAGGAGGAACCTGATCATATTGGATGCGGACTCGATGATCGCCCGGTCCAGATCTTTGGCCGCCAGCTTCCGGGCCCGGTTCACTCCTGAAAAATCGCGCCCTTCCTCGATGTGGTCCGCCAGATAAATGATCTTTTCCAGCTTGGACATGTTGGGTGCCCCGACGGTATGTTTTTCGATCGCGCCCAGAACATCCTTGGATATGACCCCAAAATCCCTTTTTGCCAGCAGAGCGCTCAGCTTTGCGTGAAGGAGTTTGGGCTCAAAAAAAGAGACCGGATCGATCTTTATCCTGAACTTCCGTGCGACCCGGAGCAGCTGCCGCCTCGAGTACTGCCGGGCGCAGTCATGGAGCAGGGCCGCAATACTTGCCTTGTTTTTGGAAACGCCATGCCTTTTAGCGAGCTTGACCGCGACCTTTTCCACTCTTAGGCTGTGCTCGAACCGCTCGCGATCAAGGACTTTTTCAAGTTTTTTTAGGATGTCTTCTTTTTTCGACACCACTAGCCCTTGGGGCGCGCCTCATTAACGATGAGGGATCTTCCGCCCAGCTGAAAGCCATTCATCTCCTTGATGACCTTGGGAGCGTCATTATCCTCAACTTCCACGAATCCAAAACCGCGGGAGCGGCCGGTTTCGCGCTCGGTTATTATCCTGGCCGACGTCACCGGCGCGTGGGCTTCAAAGGCGGAGCGAAGTTCCTGCTCAGAGATGTTCCACGGCAGGTTGCCCACGTATAAAGTCTTAACCACGTTTCACCTCCTCCATTCAGGCATAAAAAAACCAAGACTTTGTCAAGAAAGCCTTGGTCCGATATCCTTTATATTGAAATGGGACTGGTAGCCAAAGTTACCCAAAATCTCCTTGCGCAACAAAAAATCATTATATCAGGAAACGGCATTCTTGTCAACTGTGATTTTTGCTGTTAGAATAATCAGGATGCGAGATCTGGCGGTGATAATTTTGGCGGCGGGCAAGGGGGTCCGCATGAAGTCGGACCTGCCCAAGGTCTTCCATGAGGTGCTGGGGGAGCCGATGTTGACCTATGTGCTGGAAACGGTCAAAACCCTTGACCCTGCCCAGACCTATCTGGTGGTGGGGCACAAACGGGATCTGATCATGGATTACTATAAAGAATGGCCGCTTAAGTTCGTGGTTCAGGATGAGCAGCTGGGGACCGGCCATGCCGTCATGCAGGTCAAGCCTCATTTGGAAGATTTTTCCGGAACAATTCTGGTGCTGGCCGGGGACGTTCCCTTGCTTTCTGATAAGACCCTGAAAAAACTGATAGATTTCCACCTTCGGAACAAAGGGGCAGCGACGGATCTGACCGCGGAGCTGGAAGACGCCGGCAATTACGGGCGGGTGGTGAGGAATAAAAAGGGAGAGATCGAAAAGATCGTTGAAAAGAAGGATGCTTCTCCAGAGGAATTAAAGATCAGGGAGATCAATACCGGCACTTTCTGTTTCGATAAGGATGCGCTCTTTGCCGCGCTGGCCGAGGTGCGCCCGGAAAACGCCCAGAAAGAATATTATCTGACCGACACCCTGGAGATCCTCCGCAAAAAGAGCCTTCCCGTTTACGCCTTCCGCGCTGATGACCCCTCTGAGACCCTGGGCATCAACACCAAAGATGAGCTGGTTGCCGTCGAAAAGATCCTGCTTGCCCTGAGCACTGAGCGAACGAAGTGAGTCGAGGTGTCGAAGGGCTTTCCCGCCGGAAATAGCCATCCCATCCAGAATTTTCGGAAAAAGTGAAATTTTTGGAATTAAGACACGATAAATTCCTGGAGCATTCCAATGCCTATTCTTTCTCGAGCAAAAAAGGAGAAACCGTGAGATGAATGGCGTCAGCAAGATCGGCTCCTCGGTGAAGACATTCAATAACACCAAAGCCCGCTACGTCCAAGAGGCGCTTCACAGTCGAGGATTCCGTGCGCTTCGATATGGGACCAATACTTACATTCTGAAGAAACTGTCTGAAAACCAATATACAGGTTTTTTGAAACTGCTGGATGTAGTGCGGGAGCATATTCGGAAGAATTATGCCCTGGGGGAAATGGAACTGCTTCCGTTGACCTTGCCCCGGGCAGGAAAATTGAAAATCGTGGATTTTGAGAGATTGCTCGGGTCCGAGGCCGCCATGAAGAAAGTTTTTGAGCTCTGTGTCATGCCCTCCGGAAAATCCGAAGTTACTTTTAATCTTTTGCCCTGGATCTATAACACCGAAGTCGTAAACAAATAATCCATTCTTCCTCTTTTTTGCTTCCATTTAATTCTTTTTTGAAATGACTTGAAATTTGCGATTTTAGGCACCGATAAATCGACGGGAGGGAATATGCCTAAAATCACTGCTGCTCCGCCCATAAGAAAAAGCATTTTGAAGAAACCGATTACTCCTCGATCGCAGATCGGCAATGATTTTTTGCGCTTAGGCAAACCGGTCACGCTCGACCGGAAGACCATCGCCAATTTGTCTTGGCTTTCCAGAGATCAATATGCCGGCGTTCTTCGCTTGGTTGAACGGCTCAATTCCCCCGATCGAAAATTTTCCAGGCTTCTCATCGATGCTCCCCAAAAAATAAATAGGATCACCATCTTGCCGGACGAGTATTTCAGAAAAGAGGGTGAGGGGGGGACGGTTTTTGATTTTTTATCCATCGATTTTCTTAAGGCCCAGATTGATAAGAAGACCATGGCCCTTGACCTGAGGAACATTCAAAATAGGATCAATGGCTGGATATCTCAGCAGAGGAGTAAAACGGGATCTGGAACGGAAAGGTTGGGACCGGCCCAAGGGGTCTTTTACTTCCCTGATCCGTCAGATAGCCGGGCGATCGAGACCATCCGCAATAAAGAGTTGCAACGGCCTGGATCGGGTGAGCCTCTGCCCGAGGTGCTTATCCCCAAAGCTTCCAAGCTTTTGACCGAGGATCTTCTTTTCAATTCCGAAGCGGGGAGGGCGTATCCCAGGACTGCGGCAGAGTATCATGCACTTATGGCCGAGATTCTGGATGACAAAGGCTGTTTTCCCGGAGATTCTGAGGCGCTTTCCGCTAAAGGGACATTTTCTCCCAAGATGCGAGGGGTCGACCATCTTTCTTTAAACAGGAAGGGAAAGAAATTCAAGGTTGAGATCCTTTCTCCGCACCTCCATGCTCCGGGTCTTAAGAACCGGCTTATCTTTGACGCGGATCTTATTTCGCAGGCCGCCTCTTCCGATGCTTATGGGGTTAAAGGGGTAAGCTATGATCGGGAATCTTATTACGTACGCAGACTTTTTAATGCAGAAAAAGTTCCTTTTATCCGCAGCGACGGCTGGCCGGTTTCTTTTGCCGCGATGCAGGGTTACGAAATGTCGCATGCTGAAAAAGACCTTTATTATGCGTTCATTCATTTTGTTATGACTTACGGATTCCAGGGTTACGGCTTGACCTCATATTCGGTCCGGGAGGGATTGAGCAGCCTGTTCTATTCGGATGTTTATCGGAATAAGCCGAATCTGATGTTTAATCCCAAGGGGGAATTGAAAGATTACCGGTTTAGGATGTGGGCGGCGGCGCATTCCGGCAAATTTACTCCCTTCTACTCTTTCGTGAAGGGTCTTGGAGGAGTGGATCCTTCTTGGGACCCCATCGCTCAGGAGATCTTTCGGGATGTGCATCGGAGAATAACGCCGAACGAAGAGTTGGCAAGCAGGGGGGATCCGGTTCCCAAAGGGGTAGTGCAGGTCAACGGTGGCAAATTCCCGATCGCGCTCGATCGGGGCGTATATCCAGACTATGCTAGATATCCGGAAAAGAACGGGAAAATAGACTTCCCTCAAAGTGAGCTGGGTCTGTCAAGCTCGATCCGGCAGGTATGGATTGATGAGATCGAAGGGGAACAGGGGGTCAGGGCCGGCAACGGCTTGTATTTTGGGGGGTTGGTGACCCTGGGCAAGATTCGTGAAGCGAAGAAGAAAGAAAAACAGAGGGAGGGAGGCGTGTTGGAGCGGGCAGGGGACCGGGCCAGAAGCTGGATCGTAAGGCATACAAAGTGATGAAACTTTATTCTGTTCAACCAACAAGGATAAAAAATAAAATTTGGCATAAAATGCTGAAGCTCTTGCTGCCGAAAGATAAAAATTTCTGGAAGGTCTATGCCCCGGTAATCCGGATACTTAAGGATTCCCATGAACATAGGATGATCCGCGAAAAGATAAATCGATACTTGGATTTAGGCAAGGATGATGTGGTCCTGGAGGATGGGTGCGGAAGGGCGGTGTGGCTTTCCGAGATCCAGGCCCTGGTTTCTGAGACGGTGGGGTTGGATAACGATCTGGGGATGCTCAAGGGCGCCATGGAAAGGGCGCCTAAGGCAATGTTGGTGCTGGCAGATCTTACTCAGAAAATTCCCTTCAAGAACGGGACCTTCAATAAGATTGGCAGTATTCTGGTCGACGGTTATCTGAAGGACAGCCGAAAGGTGCGGCAAGAGAGGTTCCGGGTCCTTGCCCCGGGAGGCATGGTCGCTGTGGTCACGCCCCGGAAAGGAGCGAAATTTTTCAAAGTTCTTTCCGCAGAGATCAGGCACAGAAAAGAAGAAAGCACCATCATTGAAAATCTGAGGCGGCTGCCCCTGGCGATCATTGCGGCGCTATTCGGCAAAATCGCGGAACTAAAGGCGGTGGTCGGTGACTGGCATTTTCATGGAAAAGACGAATTGATCGATGCCTATCGCAAGACAGGATTTGAGATCGTTGCCTGCGAATCGGTTTACGCTGACCAGGCCTGGCTCTTGATCGCCAAAAAACCCTCCCAAAGTTGACTCCCTCTTCGATAAATTCTATAATTCAATAATCAATGGCGTCCCTTCTGAACTTGAAAGGCATTCAAAAGTATTTCTCAAGAGGAACATTCCTCTTAATCTCCATCATAATTGTGGTGGGGACATTGTTCTTCGTTTTTACCAATAATATTAAGTATCTTTTGCCTTTTTATACCGGCCTGGGAAATTTAACGCTGGGATTTATTGTGTATTTCAACAACCGCCGGAGCAAAATCAATATTGCATTTGCCTTTATCGCGCTCATGGTCGCTTTTTGGAATACGGCCATTTTCAATTACACGGCATCTAGGTCGGTCTTTGAGGCTTTTTTCTGGAGCAAGATCGCTGCCGCCTCTTCGGTTTACATCCCCATGCTGTTTTTATTTTTCACTCATTTTTTTCCAAAAGAAGAGAGACCGCTTAAGCTTTATCAGGGATTTATCTGGTTCGTTTTTGCCACCCTATTCTCTATTCTTTCCCTTTCGAACCTGGTGGTTACGAATGTGGTCATCTCGGGAAATCGTTTTGAGTTGATCCCCGGCCCGGCCTTTGTCTTCTTTGTAATATTTTTTGCGGTGGTGATGGGGCATGCTTTTTATAAACTATTCAGAAAATACCGCAAATATACCGGGATCAGCAAGCTTCAAGTGGGGTATATCTTTCTCGGATTCTTCTCAGGCACCCTTTTCCCCGTAATTACCAATCTTATCCTGCCGTTCTTCGGGAGATCGGAACTTGCGGGGGTCGGGCCATTTTTCACCATTATCGCGGTGGCTTTTATCTCCTACGCCATCGTCAAGCACCGCTTAATGAGTATCGAGGTCGTCATTCAGCGGAGTGCGGTCTATGGGATCGCCACGGTTCTGATCATGGCCCTGTACGCTTTAGCGGTCATTATTTCTGAGACTTTTTTCCGGCAGATAATGGGATATACTTCTTTGGTCATCACGGCGGCGGCGGCGCTTTTGATCGCGGTCATTTATCAGCCCCTGGTGAGAAAATTCCAGGATTTTACCGATCGCCTTTTTTTCCGCGGCCGCTACGATTATCAGAAGACCCTGCGCGAGATCAGCCATAAGATCGCGGCAGTGATCAAGCTCGAGGAATTGAGCAGGCTGATCGTGGCTTCGTTCATTGATACCATGAAGGTTTCCGAAATTTCCTTTCTTCTGTTGGAAAAGGAAAAAGAACATTTCCGCTCGGTGCCGCTCTCCCTTCCCCGCTATAAAAGGATCGAGATCGATGTGGGCAGCCCCATTATTTCATGGCTTCTGGCGACCAAGGACATATTGATCCGGGATGAGATCGAAGATGAGATCAGCCGGCAGGAAGCGATGGGAACAAGAGGCAAGGAGCGGCTCAGGAGCCTGGGTGAAGTGAGGGATGAAATGGAAAGGTTGGGAATCTTCATCTGGGTCCCCATTGTTTCCAAGGATGAACTGATCGGGATCATCGCGCTGGGCAACAAGCTTTCCGGAGATGTTTTTACCACCGAGGACATCGGGCTGTTGGGCACTCTGGCGAACCAGACCGCGCTGGCCCTGGATAATGCCCGGCTCTACGACGAAGTGGTGAATATGAAGGATTACAGCGAGGAAATTCTTCAGTCCATGATAAACGGGGTCCTGACCGTGGATACGAAAGGAAGGATCGTGACCTATAACGCCATGGCGGAGAAGATCACCGGCAGAAAAACTTCCGAGGTTCTGGGGCAGAGCTGCGAGGAGCTCTGGGGGAAAAAGGGAGAGATCACCAAGGTGGTCGCCAGCACCCTGAAGGAAAGATGTTATGTGAATTTCGAGTCAAGCATCGCTTCTCCCGAAAGGGGGCTGGTGCCGGTCTCTTTTTCTTCCACCATCCTGCGCGACCATCAGGGAAAGAAGATCGGTGCCCTGCTCACCATCCAGGACCTGACCGAGGTCAAGGAGCTTGAGGGAAAGGTAAGGCGGGCGGACAAGCTCTCCGCTCTGGCCACCATGGCGGCAGGCATGGCGCATGAAATAAAGAACCCACTTTCCTCCATGAAAGTGCTTTCGCAGCTGCTTCCGCGGAAATTCGATGATGAAGCTTACCGCAAAAAGCTCCAGGAGATCCTGCCGCGCGAGATCAACCGCATTGATCGGATCGTGGAAAGCCTTTTGGGATTTGCCCGCGCCACCGCACCCAGCTTTGAAAAGATGGATATCAATGAGATCCTGGAGGATAACCTGAAATATTTCAAGGATCAGGCGGAAGCGGCCGAGGTCAGGGTCATTACCAAATATTCTGATCTGCCGGAGATCGAGGTGGATAAAGGGCAGCTCTCCCAGGTCTTTTCCAACCTGATCCTGAACGCGATCCAGGCGATGCCCGGCGGAGGGGAACTCAGGGTCGAGAGCATGCCGGGAAAGAAGATCGATGACGTGATCAAGAACGTAAAGATACGGATCGCTGATTCCGGCCATGGGATGCCCGAAGAGACGGTGAAGAAATTGTTCGACCCCTTTTTTACCACCAAGTACGGGGGAACGGGGCTGGGTCTTACCATCACTCACAGCATCGTTGACGGGCACAAGGGATATATCGATGTCGAGAGCAAACCGGGGAAGGGGACGATTTTCACCGTAACTTTACCCGTGAGCCAGGGGCTGGTATAATTCAGAAGATCAGAGCATCAGAAGATCAGAGCATCATAAAATGACAAAGAGAACGATTTTGCTAATTGAAGATGACCACAAGACCGAAGGCGCGGTCAGGGAAGTGCTGGGAAAGGAATACAGCGTTGAGACGGTGAAGGATGGGGAAGCGGCGGCTGCCTTTCTGCAAAAAACATCCCCGGACCTGATCATCATTGACTTTGATCTGAAAGAGAAGGATGGCCTGCAGCTTTTTAAGGAACTGCAGCCTGCGGTCAGGACCATCATGCTTTCTGTTTCGGGAAGCATCCCCCTGGCGGTTTCCGCTACCAAACTGGGGGTTTCGGAGTTCCTGAGGAAGCCGATAAATGCTGAACAGCTCAAGAGCGCGGTCGAAGGCAACATCGCGCGGGATGAGGTCCGCCTGCGTTGGGTCGAAGGCTTGGACTGGCTCCGCGGCGGGAGCTCCAGGGTGACAGAGCTGCTGGCCGATATCCGGAAGGCTCTCCAGGGGACAAGCGATATCTTTCTCATTGGGGAGCGCGGCATCCCCAAGGGGAAAGTGGCCGAGTTCTTGAACGCAAATTCCGCGCAAAAAAAGCGAAGATTGGTCAAGATCGACATGTCGTCTTTTCGGAGAGAATCTCTTGAACCTCTTTTCTGGGCCTCGGTTCAGGAATTCATGGCGTTGCCTGAGGGGAAATCGCTCTCAAGCGAAAAAGAGCGCTGCGGAACCATCTATTTTGAGAATTTGGAAAACCTGGATGAGCACTTCCTGCAGGCGATCTTTGATTTCTTCAGGGAGCGCCGGGGCAAGATCGACAAAAGCATCCGGGCGGTCTTTGGATTTTACGGGAGAAGCTCGGTCCCGAAATCCGCGCAATGTCTGATAGAGATCCCGCCCCTCCGCCAGAGAAAAGATGATCTCCCTTTTTTGCTTGAGTTATATCTAAGGCGATACTCGGAACAATATGATAAAGAAGTAAGTTATGTTTCTACCGAAGTCCTGGAATTCCTGGCGGCCTACGATTATCCCGGGAATTACCTGGAGCTGGAGAGAATGATCCAGGAGGCGGTGCTCAGGGCTCCCGGAGCAAATCTGGCGCTGGAGCATTTTCCGGTCGATTTTCGTGCGACCATGAACCCTTCTATCAGATCCGGTCTGGAAGAAAATCTCCCGCTGGAGGAGGCCAAAAGACGGTTTGAAAAGAGCCTTTATCATCTGCTGCTGAAAAAGACCCGGGGGGATGGTTCTCGGGTAGCCAGGTTCCTGGATGTTCCCAAGTCGGTCCTAATGGAGCGGCTTAAGGACCTGGTTGACTAGGCCTTCGACATCTTCTTTCTGCTTTCCCTCAGCGATCACGCGGATGACCGGTTCGGTATTTGATGCGCGCACGTGCACCCAGCCTGCCGGAAGCATGACTTTTACGCCGTCGGTCAGGATCAGGTCATGTTTCTTGAAATTTTCCTTGATCCTTTGGAGGAAGTCTTCGGCCTGTGCGGGGTTCTGGCATTCTATTTTCTTTTTGAGCATGTAATAGGAGGGGATCTCGGAGACAAGCGCGCTGATCTTCTTTCCTGAACTTGCCAGCATGCTCAGGATCAGGGCCACGCCGGCCAGGGCGTCACGGTTAAAGCCGAGCGGAGGGTAGATGATCCCTCCATTCCCTTCTCCTCCAATCAGGCCCTTCAGTTTTTTAAGCTCCTCTGCCACATGCACTTCTCCGATCTTGGTGCGGATGACGTTTCCTCCAAAATCATGGACCACGTCATCGATCATTTTGGAGGTGGAAAGATTGGTAATCACGATCTTCTTCTTAGGACTTCCATTGCGGTGCTGATTGAGGACATATTTGACGGCCAGTGCCAGACTTAATTCTTCTCCGATCGCTTTCCCTTCTTCCGAAACGATCGCCAGACGGTCCGCATCCGGATCAAAAGCAAACCCGATATCCGCCTTTTTCTTCTTTACCAGATCGCATAATCCGCCAAGGTTTTTCGGCACGGGTTCGGGTTCATGGGGGAAAGGAGAATTCATATCGCAGTTGATGGCTTCGATCACGCAGCTGAATTTGTTCAATAATCTTATGCTTGCCTCAGATCCAGCGCCGTTCACGCCATCCACTGCTACCTTGAATTTTTTGCGGCAAATGGCGCAGGGATCTATGACTCTCAGGATTTTTTTGATGTGGATGTCGATGGCGGAGGGGTTGGAGACCAGATCGCCATTTTTATTTTCTCTGAATTCTTTGGAGTGGTAGATCCGGATAAGTTCGTTCGCCTGCCCCTCATTGAGGAAGATCCCGTCTTCGCGCATGAACTTGAGGCCGTTCCAGGGCAGGGGGTTGTGCGAGGCGGTGATCACGACGCCGCCGGCAGCCTTCAGTTCACGGACCATGATGCCGACGGTTGGAGTGGGGCAGACACCTAAATCTATGACCCGGCAGCCGCTGGAAATCAGTCCGCGGAAGACGATTTCTCGAATTGTCTCTGAGGAAGCGCGCGGGTCGCACCCGACCACCACTTTTCTGGAAGAAGCAGTTTTTTCTTTCTCAGGAAGATAGGCCCCGAAAGCCTTGGCAAAATCCAGGCAGATTTCTGGGGAGAGCGTTTCCGGGAAAAAACCGCGGATTCCGGAGATGCTGATCTTGAGCGTCATACAATTTGACTATTATAACATAAATTGATAAACTTTTTGAAGTTTCAGAAGGAGTGAAGCAAATGGGAGAGGTCGTTTTTGGCGCGATCATGCCGCATCCGCCGATCCTGATCCCGGAAATCGGCAAGGGGCGGATCAGGGAAGCGCCGCAGAGCAAAAAGGGGCTGGAGGAGATCGCCCGCCGCATCAGGGACAAGGACTTTGATACCTTGATCGTCATCACTCCGCATGGGCAGGTGGGGCAGGCCTCGGTCCCGATCTATACCGGACATGTTTTTGAGGGGAGCTTCAGCATGTTCGGGATGAGTAAACCGCTCTTCAGTTTCAAGGGCGATCCGGAGCTGGGACTGGCGGTGATTAAGGATTGTGATTTTGCCACGACCTGTTCGGAGACCCTTCTGGATCACGGCGCTTTGGTCCCTTTGTATTTTCCGCAGGCGGCGGGCGTGAAAAAGTCGGTCCTTCCCATCGCGATCGCTTTTATGCCGCTTCCGAGACTCTTTGAGTTCGGTCAATCTCTGGCGAAGACGATCAAGCGCATGAAGAAAAAAATTGCGATCATCGCGTCGGCGGACATGTCACACCGGTTAACGCCGGATGCGCCCGCGGGCTACAGCCCCCGCGGAAAGGAATTTGATGAAAAGCTGGTCGAACTGGTCAGGAATTATGATGTGAAGGGCATTCTTGATTTCGATCCGGTATTGGCGGAGGAGGCGGGGCAGGATGCTCTCTGGTCGATCGCCATACTTTTGGGCGCGCTGGATGGACTCAAGGTCAGGCACGAGGTCCTTTCCTACGAAGGCCCGTTTGGAGTTGGCTACATGACAGCCGCCTTTGAGCCCGCCTCCGGCGGGTAAACCGTAATGAGCGAACATCCCTTGGTGCAATTGGCCAGAAGAACGATCGAGACCTTTGTCAAAGAAGGAAAGGTCATTGACCCGCCCAAGGAATTATCCCCCGAAATGAGGGAGAAGGCAGGGGTCTTTGTGTCCCTTCACCGCCAGGGTAAGCTCCGGGGATGCATCGGGACCTTTGCGCCGACAACGGAGAACGTGGCACAGGAGGTCATCCATAACGCGGTCGAATCCTCAAGCCGTGACCCCAGGTTCCCGCCGGTGGGAAAGGGTGAATTGGCGGACCTCGAGATCTCGGTGGATGTCCTGACCGATCCGGTCCCGGTCAAATCCGCTGGGGAGCTGGACGCGAAAAAGTATGGGGTGATTGTAAAGGCCGGACCCAAAAAAGGATTGTTACTGCCGGATCTTAATGGAGTGAATACCCCGGAACAGCAGATCGCGATCTGCCGTCAAAAGGCCTGGATCGCGGAGGATGAACCGGTCGAATTATTTAAGTTTGAGGTAAGGAGGTTTCATTAAAATTTAAAATGAAAAATGAAAAATTAAAAATTGGAATTATTGGAGCGGGGGGCTATGCGGGGGTAAATCTGACCTCACTTGTGCTCCGCCATCCGAACACAGAATTGAATTGGGTCGTGTCCGAAGAAGCGCACAAGGGCAAGAAGATGTCGGAGCTTTTTCCGCATCTGACCGGGATCTGCGATCTTGCCTGCCAGACTTTGGATGAGGTCGAAAAGCTTTCCAAGAAAACGGATGTGGTTTTTCTGGCGCTTCCGCACGGGATCGCCTTGAATTATGTTCCTCAGATCCTGAAAGCAGGAGCAAAAGTCGTCGACCTTGGCGCGGATTACCGTTTTGACGACGAAGCGGTCTTCAAAAAATGGTATAAAGTTGACCACAAGGATAAAGCGGCGCTGAAGGAAGCGGTATTTGGTCTGCCTGAGCTTTACAAGGACCAGATCAAGAAAGCGCGCCTGGTCGGCAATCCCGGCTGCTATCCGACGGCAGCGATCCTGGGTGCGGCTCCGCTGGTCAAGGAAGAACTGGTCGACCTGGGATCGATGATGGTGGACGCCAAATCCGGCGTTTCCGGGGCGGGGCGCGGGGTAAAGTTGAACATGCTCTACTGCGAGCGCAATGAAGGGGTCATGGCATATAATGTCACCGGCCACCGCCACATGGGGGAGGTCGACCATATTCTGAGCAAGGTCGCGGGCGAAAAAATGGGTGTGACCTTTGTCCCGCATCTTATCCCGCAAAGCCGCGGAATACTTACTACCATTTACGCTAAACTGAATAAAAAGGTGAAGACCGCTGATCTTATGAGTCTTTATAAGAAATTTTACAAGGGGCATCCGTTCGTCCGGATATATCCAACCCCATGCACGAAAAACGTCAGTTATACGAATTATTGTGATATTGGCGTTGAAGTTAATGAGGAAAAAGGAACGGTCATCGCCACTTCCGCGGTTGATAATCTGATCAAGGGAGCGGCAGGGCAGGCGGTGCAGAACATGAACCTGATCTGCGGATTGGATGAATCCGCCGGGCTCGAACAGATCGGAGTATTCCCGTAATGAAAAACTTCGACAAGCTCAGTTCAAAGAAGCTCAAAGGCGGGATAACCGCCCCCAAAGGATTTAAAGCCGCGGGGATCGCCTGCGGAATAAAGAAATCCGGCAAGCCTGATCTTTCCCTGATCCTTTCTGAGGTCCCGGCGACCGCCGCCGGGGTTTTTACCACCAATCAGGTCAAGGGTAATCCAGTTGTAGTCTCGCGCAAACATCTTAAGAAGGGAAAAGCGCGGGCGATCGTTTCCAATTCCGGCAATGCCAACACCTGGACCGGCAAAAAGGGATTAAAAGACGCTTATCAAATGGCACGCCTGACGGCCAAGGCTTTGGGAATTCAAACGGAAGATGTTCTGGTGACTTCCACCGGTGTCATTGCCCGGCCCTTGCCCATGCCCAAGATCCGCTCCGGGGTCAAAAAGATCGCAAATAAATTATCCAAGAAGGGAGGGCAGGCTGCGGCCCGCGCGATCCTGACCACGGACACGCGTGTAAAAGAGATCGCGGTCAAGGTCGGCAATATCACCATCGGCGGGATGGCGAAAGGGGCGGGGATGATCGAGCCGGGGATGGCCACCATGCACGCTTTTATCACCACCGACGCGAAGGTCAATAAGGGTTTGCTTAAGAAAATATTAAAGCAGGCGGTCAACAAATCGTTCAATCTGATCTCGGTTGATAACTGTATGTCGACGAGCGATTGTGTGCTCGCTTTGGCGAACGGTATGTCCAAGTCCGAAATCCGAAATTCGAAATCCGAATTCTCGAAAACCTTCGAGTTTGTGTGCGAATATCTGGCGAAGGAGATCGCGCGTGACGGAGAAGGCGCGAGCAAGCTCATGACGGTTAAGGTCGGCGGCGCCAAAAACGAAAAGGACGCCAAATCAGTGGTCAAGGCTATCATTGGGAACTTTCTGCTCAAGGCGGCGGTTTATGGGCGTGATAAGAATGTCGGACGCATTCTTCAGGCGGTTGGTTCCACTCCATCCAAGGTCAACTGGAAGAATTTCAGATTCAATTGGAAAATCGGGAGGGAAGAGGATATCATTACCGTAAATCTGGGCGTTGGTAAATCTTCGGTAACCGGCTGGGGATGTGACCTGACCGAAGGATATGTTCGGATAAACGCCAAGTATCATACTTAAATGTTCGACCGATTGATCAAGCGAGCAAAAGTAGTTATCGAGGCCTTGCCCTATCTGATGGAATTCCACGGCAAGGTGATCGTGATCAAGTACGGCGGCTCCGCCATGCATGACCCCGAGCTCAAGAAAAGCATCCTGCGTGATATCGTTTTTCTCAAATACGTGGGCATGCACCCGGTTATTGTCCACGGCGGCGGACCGGATATCAGCAAGACGCTCAAGCGTCGGAAGATCGAATCAAGATTTGTCAAGGGATTGCGCGTCACCACCAAAGAGGTCATGAAGGTCGTTGAATATGTCCTCGGTAAAAAGGTCAACCGTGAGATCGTTTCGATCCTCAAGAAAAGCGGGGGTAAGGCCAAGGGGTTTTACGGGAAAAAGGGAAAGGTCATCAAGGCCAAGAAGCAATGGGTAAAGGACAAAGAGGGAAAATATGTGGACCTGGGCTTCACCGGCATGGTGGACGGCATCCGCTACCGCTTTTTGAACAAGTGGATGAAGAAGGGATATATCCCGGTCCTTTCCCCGATCGGGGTGGGAAGCGGTGGCAAACTTTATAACATCAATGCTGACAGCGCCGCTGCCGCGGTGGCGGCTTTCTTTAAGGCGGAAAAACTGATCCTGCTCACCAACGTGCGCGGGGTGATGGGGAAAGATGACAAGCTGGTCTCAGAAGTGAATGCTTACCGCACGCAGAAGATGATCAAGTCCGGGGTGATTTCCGGCGGGATGATCCCCAAGGTGAAATGCGGGCTTTACGCTCTGAAAAAAGGGGTGCAGAAGGTCCACATCATTGACGGCCAGATCCCGCACGCATTGCTGCTGGAGCTTTTCACCGACACTGGTATCGGGACGATGGTGGTTAAGTAGGCGGAACAGGCCCCTTAAAACATCTCAATTATTTCAGGAGGCACGGCGATGTCTAATAAATTCCTGCTCTTCATCTGTCTCATGGTTGTTTTTTCTGTCCCTTCTTTTGCCATGGGGGAGGGACCGCCGGAGATACCGATCATAAAAGACATAATTCCTTCATCCGAACAACCCAAGGTTAGAGGTGACACCACCCCGCCGGGTGAAGTCCAGAACATAATCGTGGATTATGATTTCGAGGAAGGCAAAAAAGCCAAATTGTCCTGGAAAAATCCTGCGGATGAGGATTTTGACGGGGTCGTCATTATTGTAAGGGCGGATCGTTTCCCGGAACATATAAAAGATCATGAAGGAAACGGAGAAGTGCTGGTCTATTTGATGGGGGAACCCTCGCAGGAAATGTCTTATTCACATTCGATCTATCATCCGGAGTGGATGAAGGGCAGGCCGAAATATAAAGACCCTGACCAGTATTACCTCATCGTGACTTATGATAAGCATGAAAATTATTCCAGAGGAGTGAAGGTGTTTTTGCTTGGAATGGTTATATGACAATCATCCACACAGCAAAACGGCCAGGTGGATAATCCTCTTAGCTTTTTTTCTGAGCATATCCTTCTGCCAGAACGCCGATGCTGACAGCAATTTTGTCCCGGGCGAGATAATAATAAAATTAAAGCATTCTGTTTCTCCGCAGGAAGGAATGTCGGTATTTTCCGGAACCGATCAAAATCCTCTTGCTGCTTTGCTTCCAGAATTAAAGGGGCGCGATGTCACATGCATAAAAAAGGTTTTTATGGATGAAAACCCTAAGGCCTTAAGCATGACCATCGAAGAAGATGGTGATGCTTCTTCTTTATCAAATATATTCAGGATAAACCTTTCAGAAGATGCCGATATCGATGTGCTGGTCAGCGCCTTAGAGAACAACCCCAATGTTGAATATGCTCAGTTGAACCATTATCTTGAGCTTTGTCTTGTTCCCAATGATCCGTATCTCGGCTCTTCTGGAAGTTGGGGAAATACGTTTAAGGACATGTGGGGATTTTATAAGATCCAGGCGGATAAAGCCTGGGATTTTACTACCGGGAATAGCGAAATCGTTGTCGCCGTTATTGATTCCGGCGTCGATTATACTCATGAAGAGCTGAGAGATAGAGTCATAAATGGCTATGATTTTTCGGATCGGGACAATGATTCCATGGATGAGGACGGGCACGGCACGCACGTGACTGGAATTATTGCGGCGGCGGGCAACAACGGCAGGGGGATCGCGGGGATGTCCTGGAACAGCCGGATCTTGGCGGTGAAGATATTCCCACACGGCACGGAAGCGGACGGCGCACAGGCCATAAAGTACGCGGCCGATCATGTGTGCGGCGTGGATGTTATCAACATGAGCTGGAATGTGTACGGAACGGATTATTCATCAGTATTGAATGATGCGATCGAATATGCCGGCGCAAAAGACATCGTTTTGGTCGCGGCGGCAGGCAATGCTAACAGCGGGAACGGGGATGTCGCAAATTATACCCCTGCAAATCACAGAGATGTCATGGCGGTAGCGGCAACCGACCAAGATGATAAAAGGTGTCTCTTCTCCAACAAGGGAAATGAGCTGGCGGTCTCCGCTCCGGGTGGGGGAAACGGAGATTTTTATGACAGATATAATGTTCTTTCGTTGAGATGTAAAAATATGGATGCGGCTTACGATCCTCTGGCAGTGGGCGGAAATTATGCGCGATTGGCCGGGACCTCAATGGCAGCCCCGTACGTCTCCGGCCTGGCGGCCTTGATCCTCTCCAAAAATCCCAATCTTTCCAAGGGCGAAGTTGAGACCATAATCAAGTTTTCGACAGATGATCTGGGCGCGCCCGGCTTTGACGAGGAGTACGGCTACGGTCGGATAAACGCCTTGGCGGCGCTCGAGAGGACGCCTTCTCCCCCGGAGGAAATCGGTGAGATGCCAGGGGAGGAGCCAGAGGAAAGCGAGAAAATTGAGCCGCCGGAATGGGTCAAGGATCTGCGGGTGGGGGACATGGCCCTGGATGACAACGGAAACATGTACGTGGTTTACACCAACCAGCACCGGGTCGTTAAATACAAGCTTGCCCCGAGCGGAACGATCAAGGATTCAACCGCGCTTTGTTCGACCGGTGTTTTTTCAGGCGATGACGACGGTCTTTATTATCCGATGGCGGTGGCGGTTTCGCCTTCCGGGGACCGGGTGTATGTGGCAGATACGCATAGGAATCGGGTGTTGATTTATGATGGGAGTCTGCAGCCGCTGAGGAGCATTATGAACCGAGATGTTTATTGTGAAGAAGTTGAACACTATGTGAATAATTGGTCTTTGGGTTTTAATATAATAAATAAAACTTATTTTCACCGACTGGAATTGCTTGACGAGTCTTATTCCTTGCCGATCGATGTTGAATATATACCTCCTTACTTATATGTTGTTGATATGGAAAAGCATCGAGTGCTTAAATACGATAAAAATGGATCAGAGGCTGTTTTTGCGGAGATTAAAAAACACATTGTTAATCATATAAGTTCAATTTGGGGTGATACACATAATGAATATTGGCATAGAACCAATGCGGTAAATGATGTGCTGAATGATTCTATTTGGGGATCTGTGGCATATCCTGCGCATTTCAATTATGAAGATTCGGTTCGGGGAGATCATGGAGGAATATATTATCATTATGTGTATCATAGGGTAACGACGGAGGCTTCCGGAACATTAAACGGCCGCTTTGCCTTTCCCAGAGCAATTGCCGTTGATTTCTCCGGTAACCTCTATATTGCTGACACCGGGAATAACCGTATCCAAAAGTTCGCGCCGGATGGCTCCTTCGTTTGCAAATTCGGCGAGGGCGAACTCGATTCTCCGAAGGGCATCGACGTGGATGCTTACGGCAACACCTGGGTGGCGGACACCGGCAATAAAAGGATCGTCCAGTTCGACGCGCTGGGGAATTATATGGAGGAATATAAGCCTTTCAATCTGAGGTTTGCCGGGGGGATGTGATATTCTTGCTTCACTTCTTTGCTTATACTATAATATATCCCCAAGATAGGGGGAGGTGCTGTATGTCCCTCCCACAATCTGCAAATCATATAATTTTGCGCTTTAAAAGCCGCTCCTAGGGAGTGGCTTTATTTTTTTGGAATATCAGAATAAAGAAAGGAGGCAGGGGAGGGTAATCTTAAGTTTTTAAGAAATTTTTGCTAAAAATTGTCGATATATGGAAAGGAGACGCATAGATGTCTAGGAAAATAATGGTTGGCTTGGTTGTTCTCGCGCTGATTCTTGCTGCAGGCATGGGGATCTATTATTTAGTAAACTTTCAATTCCAAGCTGTGGATGCAAATGAATTAAAAGAACCTTCTTCTAGCCCCTTTATTAATCTTGTTTACGTCGGCACCAACGAAACGCTTTCGGAGGCCTTGTATAACCTCGATAAGCAGGATGGGAAGCTGGATAAATCGCATATTGTGCACAAATTTATAAATGATAATAAGCACATTTTAAGATTTATTGACAAGGGTAACAAACTTAGGAAGGAGCTAAGGCTGGAAGATGCCAATTCAAAGATAGATGTATATATTACTCAAAATGGCCGGTATGCGATGGTCCAAAGCGACTTCAACGAAAGGGATTTTAGTCGAACGACTCAATATTATGATATTAATGGAAATTTGATCTGGGAGAAAAAGAATAGTCCTACCTATTATTATGTATCACCAAATGGCGAATTAATCCTGGAAGTGCCGGGATGGGATTATCAGGTGATACATTTGGCGAGGCAGTATGCGCTTTTGAATCCTAAGGGTAAAGTAATAAAAGAATTTGAAGTAAAGATGGATGGCGTTAATTTCGGAGAGCCGCTTATTGAATTCTCTAATAATAACAAATATCTTCTAATGGCTTTTAATATAGATTATGTTGGTGGTGGTAAAAATAGAATAATATTGTTTGATGAAAAAGGGGACAAGTTGCTCGACAAAGAAATAAATGGAGTCAATGTGAATATTTATAGTACCCGACCTTTAAATAATGGCAATCTTTTATTGGATACAATAAAAGAAGAGCCTGAAAGATTGAAAATCACGAAAATATTAGGGAAAGACGGCAGTGAAATATATTCAAGGACAGAAAAGGCGCCTTCAAATGTCTCAATCTCTCCTGACAACAAAATACTTGGTTTTCATGCGCATGGTGCAATTTCTTGTGTTTATTTGCCGGATTTTGAGGAAAAATCAATAGATACAAGTGAGATCTTGCTGGAGGATGGAGAAAGTCTATTCCTTGAGGCAGTAACAGATGCTGGGGCGATAATTGCCGAATCACATTGTAACTCAAAGGAAAATCCTAAAGAGGCCTTTTATATTATTGCCAGTTCAAAAGCTAAAGAGTTTTATATGCGCAGAAAAAGGCCATATTTGGGTTCTTTAATGCGAGAGAAATATTTTATTTTGATTTTAGATAGCCGATCCCCTGTTTCATATAATAAGAGAGAGATGTTTATATTCAAACTGGAATGATCTATGATTAGGGATTTAATAAATAAAAAAAGCATCAAGATACAGATATTTTTTGTTATCATAAGTAGCTTCTTAATTAATACTGCTTATGCTGAATTCGGTTTTGAGCGGAATTATCCTCTTGATAATAAAGTAATGGTTACTGCTAATTTTGGACAATTCAGGATATATACTAAGCCTATTAACGGCAAGCAAGAAATCTATTATGTTGGTATCCATGAAGGGATTGATTTGCCGGAGGTGACCGGGACAAATGTTTATCCTGTTGCTGCTGGAGAGATTAAGAATGCTGGTTGGAGCGGTGGTTTCGGCAATCGCATTATTGTAAAACATAATAATTCTGCGCCTTATTACGAAACCTTATACGCACACTTAAGCTATATAGATGACTTGGATGGGATTAATAGGGCATTAGACAGAGGAATGCCTTATGAAGTAAGGATTAATGATCCAATCGGGAAGGTCGGCTCCACTGGCAACTCCACTGGTCCCCACCTTCATTTCCAGGTTGGATCTCAAGCAACCGGCGGTTACCAAGAAAATCCCATTGTGGCTGGTTTGGGGCAACCTTGGAGAGATGACGCCGAGGCAAAGATAAAGGAGTATCCAGAGGCAACTTATTACAGCAACTCGTATATCAGACTGTTAGGACAAGGGAATAACGGTAAATTTGACATGGTTAAATATATCGAAAACGGTGATTATTATCAGGAGATCATAGAACCCGGCGATAATGAGGAGATAAATTATGTCGAACCCGGCCAACCGGTTAAAATTGTGGTTGAGGCATATCAAAATGCCGATGATATAAAGTACAAAACCAACCCTTATGGCATTGAATTTGTTATTTCTGAAATAGGCGGCTTTGATAGCCCGCCCGTATACAGGAGATTCAACAAAAAACTCTCCGAATTGAACGCTTCGTTAGAAGATTATTATAATTTTGCCAAGCCATGGGTAACGAAGTCGTTCAGCGGGAGAGATTATTATTATATTGACTGGACGCCGGACGAGGGTATTTATAAGATCCAGGTCAAGGTCTACTCTACCTATCGTGAAAATGGAATTCTGCGCTTTCAAGACCCGCCTGGCGTGCGCGAACGAATAGTAACCGTTGGTCTGGCGGGGATTGATTTTACGGCGCCGCTTGGATATTCTTTCGCGCAGTATAACCCCAATGAAGCGAAGGTGCGGCTTGCTGGTGTTCCGACCGTCAGAGTGTCTACGGCCGGGGAATATCCTGAGATATATTATAATGACCTGAGCAGGGCGCGTTTTTCCATAAATCCCGGAGACGCGACTTTTCCCCGCAAGACAAATATATCAGCCCGGGCGGACAGGAATGTCGAGTGGACCGTGAGGATAAAGAACGAAGCCGGCAGTGAGGTGGCGACCCTGACCGGGACCGGCGACCGGCTCAGCCGGGAGTGGGGAGGCGGTGGAGACGGCACTTATACTTACCAGGTTGAGGCAAAGGATCCTGCCTCCGGGAAAATAGCTGTTGATCAGGGGGTCGCTTCCATTAAGGTTGACAACAATCCACCGACAATTAATTTAAGAAGCGATCCAACGATTTATATCTTAACGAATGAAGCAAAAGCGATACTTAAATTCACCAGCAATGAAGACTTGTATTCTTGCCGTGTGGACGCGCTGGATGTTTGCGGGAGCCCATTGATCGATGCCCTTGCAGTCGGTTCAGGTATGAAAACGGGGGAAGAGCTTGACGCCACATGGGAGAACCCCGGCAGTTATCCGAATGGATGGTATTATTTGAAGGCGACTTTGACCGATTATGCAGGCAATCAAACTATTAGAACTGTGCCGGTTCAGGTCAACTTACCTGGGCAGACAACGCCGACGGAGAACCCTCCTGGCGATCCCATATTGCGTGTCACCCCCCCTGAAGATATTAAAAACCTAAAAATCGGCGACATTGCTCTTGACGACCTGGGCAATATATATGTGGTTTATACTAATAAATTAAAAATTGTTAAGTATGATAATTCGGGCAAAGAAATTGGAGAAATCGAGGGATTTAAACTTGGGACGCAAGAGAGCAGTACGCTGTGGTATCCATTGGGAATTGCCGTTTCTTCTTCTGGTGACCGGATCTATGTGGCGGATACATACAATAATCGAGTATTGATTTATAATAAGAATCTTCAACCTGTGAAGGAGATCAAAGGGAAAGATGTTTATATGACCTATGGAGACGTTGACAGTTATGAGTGGACTTTATTCTGGAAGAGCGCAGACAGATCCAGAGATGCAGGCGGAGGAGAAAAAAAGGATGATTATGAAGGTTATGATCTTCCCGTGGGTGTGGCTTTGTCTAATGGTAATTTTTTTGTTGTGGATGAAAACAAGCATCGCCTGCTCAAATATGATTTGGATGGGGATCCCGCGATCTTTCCTATTCTTAAAGCGGACTTAAGAAGTGAAGCACGCGCCGCTTTCAACCAGAACTATACCGTTTCTGGCCAAACGGTTGAGAGGGCTAAATTTTATTCGAATTCATTGAACGATTTAATCGTTTTTGATCCATATTCAATTGGTCGCTATAGCATGTGGGAAGAGGAATGGGAAAAACATTGGATAAAGGTGATGTTTAATCATTCTAATCCTTCAGGAAGTGCGGATGGTCAATTTGCTTCACCATTTGATACGGCTGTTGATTCTTGCGGAAATATTTATGTTCTTGATGCCGGAAACCACCGCATCCAAAAGTTCGCTCCGGACGGGGTCTTTATTTCAAGATTTGGTGAGGGCAATCTCAATTCCCCCAAAGGTATTGATATAGATGATTATGGCAACACCTGGGTAGCGGACACCGGCAACCAGCGGATCGCACAGTTCGATCCCCTCAGCACTTTCGTTAATGAATATCAGTCTGACGGCTACAATATCGATCCGCAAAAGATCGTGGTCCGGGGCGGCAAGATCTATATCGCGGACGCCAATTCCTCCCGGCCCCTGGTCTGGAACGTGGCCGGGGAGATCAGCAACGTGAGGGTCTCCAACCACGGCTGGTTCTCGCCGAACGGCGACGGGCAGGAAGACAATTTAAAGGTTTCATATAATATCTCCCAACCCGCGGATATTATGATCCAAGCGGTCCCAAAATCTTCAGGTGATATCGATATGATGGAGACTGGTGGTGTGGTTGCTTTGGATAAGGCGGCGCGATCTATCGGGAGAAATGAAGAGGTTTGGGATGGGACAATTCAAGTGGTAGAGACAGACGCGCAAAGCACGGATGGGGAGGAACAGAATGTGATCGCGGATGGCCAGTATGATCTAATGGTCACAGCCTCTTTTGGGGATTACATGAAAACCGAGAGCCTCGATCTCAATGTTGATACTGAGAATCCGACCGTGGCTTTGAACCGGGCGCCTCCGGCGATCTCGCCCAACGGTGATAACGTCCTCGACCGCATGCAGATCGATTATTCCGTCTCCGACAACCTTTCCCCAACCTCTGAAGTTAAGATTCTGCTTTTGAAAAATGACCAGGTCGTTGATGTCCTTTCCGATTCGCATTACGCATTACCCGTTACGCGTTACTTGGATTGGGGCGGTGAAATCGGCGAGTATGTCATGGAAGGCAATTATATCCTTGAGTTAAAGGCCACGGATCTGGCCGGCAACATCTCGACCGCCACCGCGGAGGTCCTGGTCGATCGCCAGCCGCCCCGGATTGAGGCGGTAGCGTTCTCTAATTCTTATTTCTCACCCAATGGTGACGAAAAAAAAGACAGCACGGAGATCAGTTTCAGCCTTTACGATACCTACGCGGATAAGATGCTGGTTACCGCTTCCATTGTTGATGAGAACGGTGATGCGGTCGCAAAATTGATTGACGGGCAGGAACTTGAAGCCGGAGAACAGATCCTGACCTGGGAAGGCACCTCGATCCCTGGATCCCTTGAAACCCTGGTCTCTGACGGCGTTTATAAAGTGAAGATCTGTGCCGAGGACAGCGCGGGGAATACCGGCACCTGCGAGCCGGTCACGGTCGTGGTCGACACGGTTCCACCGGAGGTTATCGACTTGGCGGCGGATCCAAACCCATTTACTCCAAACAATGACGGCATAAATGATCGCGCCGATTTTTCCTATGTGTTCTCCGAACCCTGCAACGCAGAGCTGAGGATATTAAGGGATGACGGGGCCACTCTCTTCCGGGATCACCGTCACTATGACATAGAGAACGGAAACTTCAGCTGGGACGGGACCGGATTCCATGGTGAGATCCTGGGCGAGGAGCATCCCTATTATCTGTATGCTGAGGATCGTGCGGGTAACTTCACGGTCTCTGAAACACAGCTTATTGTGGTTGACCATATGCCCTCGCTGGTCCCTTACGCTTACGCCGATCCCGATCCTTTCTCACCGGTCAATCCAAACAATGGCTTTACGGACATCAATTATTATCTGTCCCGCGACGGCCTGGTCGTGACGGCGGAGGTCATCGGCAGGGAAGGGCGCGTGGTCAAGAGCTTGCTGAACGGAGAAGTCCAAGGCAAGGGCGAGCATTCAATCAGATGGTATGGCGATTTCGCTTCCTCTTATGACGGGCCGCGAGTGGAAGACAAAGTAGCGGACGGTTCCTGGGAATTCAGGATATCCGCAACAGCTACCGATGGTTCTGCTCCCTGTGATACCACCAACACTGTCCTGGTCGATAACATCCCGCCGCATATCATGGTCGCACCTGTCGAGCTGGATCGGGTCAATAGAACCGCCACCCTGAAATATTCGGTGCCGGAAACGGTCTCAATGGAAGTGGCGCTGCTGAATAATGACGATGAATTATTGAGCATGCTGGAAAGCTCGAACGCGAAATTTGCGGGCGATTATACTGTGACCTATGACTTTTCGGGGGAGCCGGAAGAAACGACAGGCAACCGCTACTTTAAGCTTGTGGCGGTTGACCGCGCCAAAAATATTGCGGAGAAACTAACTGAGGTATTCGCTGTCAATCCCGATGCCCTGCAGGTCACCGGCCATCAGGTTGTTCCTTCGACCTTTACCCCTAACGGTGACGGATTAACGGACCTGACCCAGCTTAGGTATTCAGTTTCCGGCGGGGTGCCGGATTATAACGTGAACATCGATATCCAGACCCAGACCGGCTCGACCATCAAGGACCTGCTCGAGAACGATCCACAGGCTCCGGGCATGTATTTCTTCTATTGGGACGGAAAGACCAATTCCTCGACTTCGCTCGGAACAGGCAGCGGACAGCTCACCCCGGACGGTTATTATGATTATGTGATCACGGTCGAAGACAAACTGGGGACAAGGGTGGAGGAACGGGGGACGATGCTTTTGGTCTCCACGCGTCCGACAATTGACATCTCAACCGGCTACCCGATCTTTTCTCCCAACGGCGATGGGCTCAAGGACAGCATTATGTTGAACTATGAGGTCGACTACGCCGTGACCTATATAACCGGTGAGGCGTTGGTTGAGCTTCAGGTTTTGAATGCCAGTGGAGAAGCGGTCTGGAGCAAGATCTTTAGCCATACTCCCGGGACTTATGCTTATGAATACAATGGTGATATGAACGGTGGGGGCAAGCTTCCGGCCGGAAATTACTACGTAAAGGCGCTTGCCCAGGACGCGCTGGGTTCGACCGCGGTCCCCAAAACCGTGGATCTGGCGGTGGATTACACCGTGCCAGAGCCGACTGATTTTGCGATCGAACCCGCTTATGCAAAACTGGCAACGGATGTCAGGATCAATCTTGAATTCGGCGAAGAGCTGGCAGGGGATCCAACCGTTACTTTGACTTTGAGCGATGATACGATAAGGATCGCGGAGCTAGTTTCTTCATCCGGCAATACTTATGAGTTCAATTATATTGTAGGGGGGGAGGATGCGGAGGGTGAAGTCATAGTTACGGCCGAGGCGCAGGACCTGGCCTTCAATCCCATCGTCCGGACCAAAACTTTTGTCATCGACAAGACCGATCCGCAGGTTTCAGGCCTTTCCATTGATCCCAATCCCGCCAGCATTCCTTCCGTGGGCGGTCAGGTGAGCATTCGATTCGATCTCAGTGAAGCGCTTAAGGAAGTTCCAAAAGTATATGTAACTCAAAACGGCGCGACTCCTCGATCCGCGGTCGTCAGCGGCAGCTGGTCAACCGGCGGACCGTGCGAGGCAAAATACGATGTCTTTGCCGGCTACGACGGCCCGGCCCTGATAACTGTCGAAGCGACGGATCTCGCTAACAACCTAACCACCTATCAACCAAACAACCTATTGGAAGTTGATACCATCGCGCCGGCTTTCAGCGATTTCCAGGCGGAGGTGGCAAGCAATCCTGAGCACAGTGATTATGCGCGGGAGGGATATGAGGTTACCATCCGCTTTCAGACCTCTGAAGACCTACAACTCAATCCCGAGGTAAGAGTCAATGACAATCCGGCTGGCTACTATGGCCTGATCGGTCCTGAATACACTTATAAATATGCGGTCAGCTCTTCCGACACCAACGGCAATGCTGTGGTCTCGGTCTCCGGCCTGGATCTGGCGGGAAATGAGGGAATTGCCGAAACCTCTTCGACTTCCGAAAGCTTTGTCATCGACCTGGTTAATCCCGAGGTGATCATTTCTGAGGATCCGGGAATGATCGCCAATCCCAGCCCGTTCTCGACCAATGCTTCTTCGGAAACCGATCCCAAGCAGACAACCTTATATTATGGCATCAGCGAGAACGGTTATGTCGCGGTCGGTGTCCACAAGATAGCTAATGACCTGACGGTTTATACTCGAGATGATTTTAATAATGATAATCTTGTTATTTCTTTTGATGAGGGCTGGAAATCACAGGGCGATCATCATATCTATTGGGATGGGGCTATCAGTGGCGGCGGCTTTGCGGATCCGGGCAAATATGCCTTTATTGTTGAGGTCAGGGACTGGGCGGGTAATTTGATCGAAGGGAAGTGGGGCGGGACCTGCTGGATCCAAAATAACGTGCTGGACCTGGTGAATCCGGAGCAGGCGGTCCAGAGCAATCCTGATCCTCTTTATTTTTCACCGAACGGGGATGGCTCGCTCGACAGCACGATGATCTACTTCAGGGTCAATCTGGGGATAACGCCGGCGGAATGCGCCACGCCCGAGAAGATCTCGGTTCTCGGTGCGCTGGATGATCTCAAATGGCTGGACGGCGTGATCAAGAAAGTCGGAACCTATACTATTAGGGTCTATGATGAAAGCAAGACCACGTTGCTAAGGACCATTGTCGAAGACGCACCGCTCAGCTCAAATCTGGTCCTGTCCCAGACCTGGGATGGCAAGAACGATGTCGGCGATTACATGCCGGAAGGGATCTATAAGATCGAGATCGACGCGCGCGATTACTTAGGTGGGCAGGCGATGCACAACCTGCTCACGCTTACCGCGACGGTGGATGTGACCGCACCGCGGATCGAAAACCATGAGCCTAATCTTGCCAATACCCCCTGGACAAACACCGGCAAGAATTATGACGTGGATTTCTTTGATGATCATAATAGTTATGCTTCGAAGCTCAAGCATGCGCAGTATAGGGTCATGACCGGAGCGAACCAGACCGGGAATGAAAAGATCGGATGGACGGATGTGTTCGCGGATGGGTTGAACGCTTCCTCTTATACTACGGATTGGGGGTCAACTATATTTGATGGTTTATCTCCGGATGGTACTTATTATGTTTCGGTCAAGGTTTTCGACAATGCAGGCAATGAAAACTTGGTCAATGATGTGTTTTATGTGAAGAAGGATGTGAATTCGCCTTCGATAGGGGGAATGCGGATAAATGATGGAAATCCGTACACAACTTCAAGGTCGGTTGCAATAAGCTTTATCAATGCGAGTGATAACACCAGTGGATTAAATAAGATTAAGCTCAGTAACGACAAGGTGAACTGGTCAACTGAATATGATTTTGGTAGCGTTCCGTGGATTTTGCCGGATTCGGATGGGCAAAAATGGGTATACGCAAAGGTTGGTGATATTGCTGGCAATTGGACAACTTATGAAATAAAAGATGATATTACTCTGGATCGCCAGTCGCCCTATGTTTCCGGTTTGCCTGCAGCAGTTGATGATAATTTTAATCCCTATACTGAGGATACCACCACTGTTAATTTCACGATGTACGATTTGGGAGGATCTGGAATTTATGATTGTACAGCGAGGATCAAATACGATTCAAATATTGTTAGAGACCAAAACATTCTATTCCATGACGGCGGCAACAACTGGCATGTTGTTTGGGATGGAAAGAATAATGCTGGTGATCATGAGAACGAAGGGGATTATATTCTGGAGATCATAGTTTCTGACTTTGCCGGCAATCCGGCAACGGTTAGAACTTCGGGCATTTATTTAAGAGATGATGTGAGGATTTCAAACAGTGCTGCTAATTCATCCGATCCTTATTTAGAGATCAATGGGGATACGTTGACTTTAAAATGGATAGAAGGCTGGATCAGTCCGGATGAAAATAGGCCTCCAGTTACAGCCCATGCTCACGCCGGAGCGCTTTTTGGCAGTGATCCGAACCCTGGCTATTCTGAAGAATACTTTTTTGCTAATTTTCCTCATAGTGCCAATGTGACCACCTGGGCGAACGATGGAATTAATTCCGAACATTGGGTATATGATCAGTTTGGCAATATAGTATTTCATTCCGGGCACAGAGGCGTGAACCAATCATTGGCGCTTAACGAGGGGTTGTATAAAGTAAAAGCTAAGGCTGAAAGGGCTGGAGTTACCGGGGGAGATTCTGAAACTACGGTCAACTACAAGTATCGATGGTATAACCAATATACTAGTATCGGCACGAATTATGGAAAAACATGGTCAAATGATCCCGGATCGGATGCGATTGATAAGTTCGCAAGCGCCGAATCATTGGCGGAGTCTACCGCGCCGAACAAAACAGATCCTGGACCTGACAATTATAGCAATAGCGAAACTTTTACAACAGGTACAGGTCAATATGTTAATGTTTGTCTGTCCGCATTCGGGAATGTGTACAACGGCAGACGCAGGTTCAGCATCATGAATGCAGATACGAATCAGGAGGTTTGGGCAAAAGGAGATGAAATTTCCGGAGACTTATCTGAAAACTGGTTTGCGGTTTGGCTTGATCCGGGAACGTATTATTTGAGGACGCGGGTCTGCGCCGTTTTTACCCACATTATTTATGGCATCGGTTGGTACACATCTACCACCAACATGAAAATATGGTATGTCGTATCCGGCTCAAATGTAATAGGGGGGCATTCCGTCTGGGCAAGCGGGAATCAGATTTGGTATAAGGGGGGGCAGTCTCCGAATATCAAAATCACGAACAGTTCAGGGGTCGCTCGAGATCCGTCGCTTGCTGTTGACGGAAGCGGGAACTTTTACGTTACCTGGGTGGACAGCCGCGATGGAAACGATGAAATCTATTTTCAAAAACTACCGTCTAATTTTGCGCGCCTGATCGGGACCGCTCAAGGGGCATCAGTTGTGAGCGATGATACGCCGATTGTTTCTCAGCCGGCTTCCTTCGAAGCCCCATCTCTGATCGCTCCGGAAGACGACGCCGATATCAATTCCCTCCGCCCAACCTTTACCTGGAAGCACCACAAACTTGATGCCCAGGAATACAAGATCGATCTGGCGAAGAATGATACCTTCACGATCTCGTCGCAGACCTTTGACAAATCGGCCAACACCGGATCGCCGGACAAGGATGATCCAGCGCTTTATCATTATACCTATTCCATCCACGAATTCGATCCCGGCCTGGACCGCGATACCTATTACTGGAGAGTGACCGCGCTTGCCACCAGCGAGGCGGCAACCTCTGAGGTTCGTTCCTTCACGGTAGCGCCGGAGCTTACCCTGACCAGCATTACCAACTATCCGAATCCGTTCAATCCGAACCGGGAAGCGACCAAGATCCGTTATCGTTTGGGCGCGACCGCGGACGAGGTCAAGATCCGGATCTACGATGTGGTTGGCTCACTGGTAAAAGAGATCGATAATTGCCCAACCGAGGGCGAGCTTTCCTCAATCTGGGATAAGTATCATGATGTGGATTGGGATGGAAGGAATGGGCGGGGCGATATGGTCGTCAACGGAATCTATCCCTTCGAAGTCATAGCTCGTCTGGGTGATAAATCGGTGTCCGGGCGAGGTAAAGTGGCGGTGCTCAAATGATTAGAATAACAAAAACATTGTTGTTAATTGTGTTATTGTTAATTGTTAATTCGGCTGCGCTGGCTCAGGGCGAAGCGGGCCAGGACATCGCGGTCCTCAAAGCGGGGGTCGGCGCCCGTCCGCTGGGCATGGGTTCAGCTTTCACTGCGGTAGCGGACAACGCTGACGCCCCCTACTGGAATCCGGCAGGACTTGGATCGATCGACAAGAACGAGATCACCACCATGCAGACCAAGCTTTCCACCGACGCGGACCATTATTATATAAGCTACGTGAGGCCGGCGTTTGGCGGAACGCTGGGGGTCTCCTGGATCCAGGTCGGCCTCGGCACCATCTCTCAGACCTCGGCGGAGGTCGATCCCAATAACGAGGTCATAAACCTTGGGGTCTTCAGTTATTTTTCAAATGCCTACATTCTTTCTTACGGCAGAGAGATCAATGAGCGTCTATCTGTCGGTCTGGCGGCAAAGTATCTGACTTCGGACATGTTCCAGATCGAGGGGGGGCAGGCGCACGGATATTCTGTAACACCCGGGCTGCTCTACAAACTTTCCAATAATTGGAGGTTCGGTTTGAAGATCGACGAGCTTATCAATTCGCAGGAATGGGGGACGGGAACGGTTGAGCAGGTCCCGCCCAAGATCAGGCTTGGCCTGGCTTACGCCCGGCCCAATCCGGGTTTATTCGCTGTAGACATCAGCCAGGTCCTGAGGGATGGATACGCCGCGACCGCTTCCGCCGGTTATGAATGGGCAAAGGACGGACTCTCGCTTCGCGTGGGCTATGATGAAGGCGGTTTAACCGCCGGAGCGGGATTTGAATCAGGCCATACGCGCATTGATTACGCGTATGTGACCCAAAGGGAGCTTTCCAGAGAGAATGTTCATAGGGTTTCACTGACGGGGATCTGGTAAATACCCCTCCTTGCCTCTCTCATTTTTTTATGCGATAATGCTTTACAGCTATCATGAGAATAGAGCTGAATGGAACAACCGTAGAGTTGGATAATAATTTCGTCGCTTTGACGGAAGAAATTAAAGGATATCTCGCGGGTGTAAAGACAAATTTCGATCAGTTCGATTCGCAACATTCCTCTCGACAAGACCGCAAAAATTATGTTAATGAGAATAAAACTTCCATTTATGATAAATTGACTGATCATTTCATAAGAATTTGGCAGATCGTCAAGGGATTAGACAAAGAAGATTATTTAATTTATCAAAGGTATTATCAGACTATGATCTTGTCTTTTTTCTTAGAAGCAGAAATCAATAGATATATTTATTCTAAGCCGTTGGGTTATGCTGGTGATTTTAGGATGATGAATTATATCTTTGAATATTCTGGGGATTTTTTAGGCGAAACAAGTTTTGAAATGCTTATTAATCATTATACTTGCAATATTTCCATTTCCCGATCGAATATCGAGCGCAGGGATTATTTGAAAAACAATATTTTTAATATGGTGAATGCAAAAGATAATCCCAGAATCATCAGTGTTGGGGGAGGGCCTCTCAGAGAACTGATAGAGCTGTTATCGGAAAATAAGATCAAAAAGTCGTTTCATTTTTTCTGTTTGGATTTTGAGCCATTGGCGATAGATTTTGTTAAGAATCAAATGGGGAAGATTGGTGATTCGAACAAAAAGAATATTGCGATGGAATATTTGAATGTAAATGTAAAAGATTTGTTGAAAGACAAGGGGCTAATTGAGAAAATCAAAAACCAGGATTTAATTTACATATCGGGCGTGTTTGATTATTTAAGTGATCGGTTCTGTTCGCGGTTGTTGCATATATGTTGGGGACTATTAAGAAATGGTGGAGAATTGATTATTTGCAATACGAATTTAGATGGAAAAAGTTTGAGGGCGTACTTTGAATTCTTGGGCGAATGGGAAATGAATTTTAGAACAAAAGAAACTATGTTGCAATGGACCAAAGATATTGAAGATGCAAAAGAAATAGGTTTCGATGAACTCTCTCCCGATAATGAGTATTTGTTCATGACATTGAAAAAATGATCGGCGCAAATGTTTATTAATCATTTTATTATTTCAGCGTATTGCACTTTTTTTACCACTTTGATACTGGCTTTCTTTGTATTGGGTAGAGATGTTTCCAGAAGGCTTTATCAAATATTTGCTTTATACACTTTGAGCATTGCTCTCTGGAGCGTTTCTGTTTCGCGTTTCACACCAAATTTAAACCCATCGGCTGCATTCTACTGGGGTAAGGCTCTTCATTTTGGGGCGATAATGATCCCCGTGTTTTTTCTGCATTTTGTCTTTGTGTTTTTAGATGAAATTGATAGGGAAAAAACGAAGCTTTTTTTTATATATGTACTCGGGTTTATATTTCAAATTCTTAACTTATTTACCCCCTGGCTCATAAATGGTACCACTTACCGAGATTTATATGCTTATCCAACGCCAGGAGTAACTTATGCCTTTTTCTTTTTGTATTTTGTGGGCTGTGTTTTTTATGGATTAGTTAAGCTTTTTCAAGCATATTCCGTCTCTAAAGGTCCAGTAAAAAATCAGCTTATATATCTTATTTTAGGCTCGGTAATTGGATATGTAGGCGGATTAGATAATTTTGCGATAACTATAGATTTACGCATTTTTCCATTATATCCATTTGGAGCTTATGGAATTCCAATTTATGTTTTGATTATGGCCTATACTATTCTCCGCCACCGCCTCCTTGATATCGAAGTTGCCATCAAAAAGGGCGTGGTTTATTCGGCGCTGACCGCCCTTCTTACTGGTCTTTTTGTATCCTTAATTCTGATCGGTAATTATATTTTGGCAGATATAACAGGCTATAGCTCCCTTTGGACGGGAATTGTCGGGGCTTTTGTGATTGCCCTGCTTTTCCAGCCGCTGCGGGATAATATTCAAAGATTAGTTGATAAGTTGTTCTTTCGCACGCGCTATGATTATCAAAGGATCCTGGGAAAATACAGCAATGCCTTGACCGAGCCCATGACAGACCTCGACCGATTCTCTCGCCTGGCTCCTTATTTGCTGGCTAAATCCATGAAGCTCAGCGGGGCTTCGGTCGCGGTACATGACCGGGAATCGCATTGCTATATTGTCCGGGCCGGAGAAAAGAACGCTTCGGATCTAGAGGGGGTTACCATCCCTGAAGATTCTTCCCTGTTCGAGGAGTTGCTCGCCCGCGAAAAAGAGCTCTCTTTAGAAGAAATGGAAGCCCTTGTCGAAGAGAAAGATAAGTGTAAGAAAATCGCTTCGGAAATGAAGGGGTTGAAAGCGGCGCTGGTTATTCCCTGTATCTCTAAAAGCAATTATTTCAAAAAACCGACCCTGCTCTCCACCCTTAACCTTGGCGGGAAACTTTCTGAGGAATCCTTTTCCCGCGAAGATATCGGCTTCCTGAGAACCCTCGCCAACCAGGCCACCATCAGCATCGAATACGCTTTTATCTTTGAGGAGCTTAAGAGGCAGCAAGACGCGGTGATCCGCTCCGAAAAACTGGCGGTGATCGGGACCACCACCGCGGGCGTGGCGCATGAATTGAAAAATCCGCTCACCTACCTGAGCGCAGTGGCGCAGGTCCTGCCCAAGAAATGGGATGACCCGGAATTCAAGAAATCGGTAGGGGAGATGCTTCCCTCCGAGATCCAGCGCATGCAGCTTATTGTTGAAGGCTTGCTGGATTATTCTAGAACACGGGAGCTCATGCTCAAGCCCCTGGATATCAAGACCGTGACCGAGAAAACCATCGCCCTCCTGGCCTATGAGATCAAAAAGCACAAGGTCTATGTCAAGACCGATTATCACCACCAGAAGAAGGCGAACGGCGACCCCAACCGCCTCATGCAGGTCTTCATGAACATCATGGCCAACGCCGTCCAGGCCATGGGGGAAAAGGGCGGGGACCTCTACGTCATGACCATGGACAGCGATAACGAGGTCAAGGTCTCGATCTCGGATACCGGGCCCGGCATCCCCGAAGATAAATTGAAAAAGATCTTCGACCCGTTCTTTACCACCAAGGAGGGCGGCACCGGCCTGGGGCTTCCCATCTCCAAAAAGATCATTGATGAGCATAAAGGCGCCCTCTTTGTCGACAGCAAACCCGGGGAGGGGACGACCTTTACCGTTTGCCTGCCTGCCGTTTGACCATTTCCTAACTACCTAACCACCCAACCACCTATCTACCCATGTGTCTAAAAGATGAAATTTTAGACAAAATTTGACGATATATATGTAGGAGGAGGATCAACATGAATCCCATCAAAGATCGATTCAGGATCGACAATTTCAAGGAGATGCTCGATCACATCGAGCGCATGGGCCGCCCCGAACACCTGCCGGAACTGGAGAACGTCGTCATCCGCGAGATCGCCTACCTTATCAGTGAAGGAACCGACACCGCCAAAGCCGAACTCCTGAAACTGGAAAAAATGCTGGATGACATGAACGTATCCCCGAACAACAAGCTGCTACTTTCGGCCTTAAAGAACAGCATCAAGGGGGCGCTTTCGGTCGCGAAGTTCTGCCTGCTTTAGTACCAGTCGTCGTGGTCGATGTCCATGTCCCGGTATTCCGCGGCGCCGAGCTCTTTGCCCAGGACCTCTTTGATCAAAGGGGCGTTATTCAGTAAGTCAACGATCTTTGTGGTTAGTTGTTGATCTTTGGAAACCCCGAAAATTCCCCGGAGTGTATTTTGCGCCCACTTCCTGACGGTGTAAATAGCTGTAACCTCATACTCGGGCATTTCAGAACGTGCCCCGAACCCCAGTCCCCGCATCGGTATTCCCCGCACCCCGATCTTCTTATAGCTTTTCCGGTGGATCTTGCTCTCAAGATAAGGCGTCAGGGCTTCGACCGTTTCTGCGTGTTTGCTGAAATTCTTGATAAGGCGCAGGCCGATGGCTTCCCGCAATTCGGGAACTTCCTCGACCGCGATCCTTACCAGCTCTATTACTGGAATGCTTCCGGCCAGGATCCTTTCCTCGATGTTCCTTGAAACCAATCCCCGCATGCCGGGGGCCTTGCGCCAGATCTTTCCCAACCCCTTAAAACTGGTGTAAGGGCTTGCGGCGCGGGCAGTCCGGCCGCGGAACAGATTGACCGGTCTCCAGAAAGCGGTTTTTAATGAAGTTTTAACGCTCATGATACCGAGATATTATCGGGAAAGGATCTGGTAAATTTCACTCAAGGTGAAAGAAATGCCTATTTTTGCGAGTTAGTATTTTTCAATGCTTTCACTCGCTTGAAAGCTTTGATGGCTTCGTGCCGTCTCCCCAGCCGGGCCAAAACCATGCCGTAATTTTGCCAGAAAGCGGTATTCGCCACTCTGGAATTGATCTCAAAGGCAAATTCATAAGCTCTGGCTGCTTTGCCGTATTTTTTTTGACGGGACCGAACATAGGCTTCTCTCAGATAATGAAAGGAAATGGCCTCTCGGTCCGAATCGGCCTTTTCATTGGTTTGCCTGAATATCAATTTTGTCGGATCCAGCCGGTAGCTTCTGTCCTCCAGGATCGCGATCACGTAAGAATGGCTCAGTTCATTTATGTAGTCCCCTTTGATATAGGCCTCTTTGCCTGCGGCACGCAGAAGGGAAATTAAAAGATTGTCGCTGCCATTGCACTTGGCAACTCTAAGCCTGGCGGGGGCGTTGATGAGCTCTTTTGGCAGGGGATTCCCGAATTTTTCTCTTAAGGGCGCTCGGAAATCTCTGTTGTAGTCAATGGCCAAACCGCCCTCTTCGATGGTAAAGCCGATATGAATTTGATCCACGGTGATCAATCTGCCGGGAGAAAGGATCGCGCAGATCTCATCTATTAATTTCACGCCCGGCGGAAGTACCGCCCTTAGTAAAACGATAGCTTTTTCTGTGCTGATAAAGGGGCCGTGTTTTTCAAAAAGTTTACTAACATAGGCCTTTATCTCCGGTCTTTCCTCAAAGGGGTCTTCCAGGCCTGCTTCATAAAGCTTTTTTATGACGGGATGGTATTCTTTTCGATTATTGAAGACTTCTTCGTAAAGCTCCTCCGTTTCAATGTAGCCGTTCTTTCCGTTTTCCTCAATGTTGCCGTCAATCTTTTGGGTCAGCTCATTATAATCCGCCCGGAGCTTCCGGCCGGGTTTGGGTACTGGAAGGCCCAGGCTTTTATACAGGGTGAGACTTATGTCTGAGATGTTTCCCATTTTATCTTTATTGCAATGCTTTCGCTCGCTTGAAAGCTTCGGCGGCTTCATCCCTCCTTCCCAAATTGAACAGTATTTTACCTTTCAGACGCCACGCGGCGGAGGATCCCGGTTTTAGCTCCAGTGCCGCATTCAACGCTTCCATGGCTTCCTCCAGTTTTCCGAGTTTGGCGAGCACTGCCCCTTTATTGGCCCGGGCCTCAAACAAATCAGGATTGATTTTCAGGGCTTTATTGAAAGCTTCAAGCGCTTTGATAAGCCGTTCCTGTTCGGGGCCGCATTCGCCGCACTTGATAAGCACCAATCCCTTGTTATACCAGATCTTGGCCATTTTTGGGTTGAATTCCAATGCGGTGTTGTAGGCTTCCAGGGCTTTGGCTAGCTTCCCTTGTTTGGATAAATAGAACGCTTCTTTAGCATAGTGGAAGGCGATGTTTTCACGATCCTTGTCAAAGCTCCCTCCTGTTCGCAAGAATAATCGTTTAACCGGATCAAGTTTGAATGTGATCCCGTCGATTAAAGCAATTACATATGCATGGGAAAAATCCTTTTTGACATGGGCAATGTAGGCTTTAATGCCTGCACTGCGCAGCAGAGAAACCAAAAGATTGCTGAGCTCAAGGCAGGTTGCTATCCTCTCCGCCGGGGGAAGGCCGATCAATTCGTCCGGCAAAAGATCGCCGTGTTTTTTCCGTTGGGGGGCAAGGGGATCTTTATTATAGGTAATAGCAAGCCCTCCCTCTTCGAGCGAGAGCCCTTTTTGAAGGCGATAGGGAGACCTTATAGGAGTAATAAAGATGGGATCGGGATCAAATTCAGCGCCGGAAGGCAGGACCGCACGGAAGAGAAGCACCGCTTTGTCCCAGTCTGACCTGACCTCGTGTTTCTCAAGTAGCTTATTTACATGGTCTTTTATCTTCGGGCTTTCCTGCAGAGGGTCTTCCAGCCGTTCTGCATAGAGATCTTGAGGTTTAGGATTATGATCCATCTTGATCTGATGCTCGGGTTTGGGTGCGGGAAGCCCCGGGCTTTTGTATGGGGTGAGACTTATGTTTGATATGTTTCCCATCATGATTTTATCGCGCAATTGTGCTTAAGATTTCACTTCCTTGTAAACCCCTTTTCCCCGTGATAAAATAAGTGCTTCGTATGGAGTACAAAAAGACCTTAAATCTGCCAAAAACCGACTTTCCTATCCGCGCGGATCTCAAAAAAGTCGAGGAGGAGATGGAGGCGCATTGGCAAAAAGAGGATATCTACCATAAAATCCAGGATCAAAACCAGGATAAAAATAAATATATTCTTCACGATGGTCCGCCTTATCCCAACGGCGATATTCACCTGGGCCATGCCCTGAACAAGATCCTCAAGGATTTTGTGGTCAAGTATAAGTCCATGCAGGGATTTTCCGCACCCTACGTGCCGGGCTGGGATTGCCACGGATTGCCTATTGAGACCCAGCTCATCAAGGAGATCGGAGATAAACGGAAGGACATGAGCATCCCCGAGTTCCGGATGCACTGCAAGGAATACGCCTTAAAATACGTCGATCTCCAGCGCAGGGAGTTCAAGCGGCTGGGGGTCTTTGGGGAATGGGAGAAACCCTATCTTACCATCGACCACTCCTACGAAGAAAAGATCATCCAGCTCTTCGGCATTTTGGCGGAAAAGGGATATATTTATCGGGGCCTCAAGCCCATCCACTGGTGTCCGGTCTGCGAGACCGCCCTGGCGGAAGCGGAGATCGAATATGAGGACGAAAGATCCCCCTCTATCTACGTAAAATTCGAAATTCGAAATCCGAAATCCGAGATAAATTCGAAGATCAAAAATTCGAAACTACCCTTTGACCTGAAATGGAATTTTGTTATCTGGACGACAACTCCCTGGACGCTGCCGGCGAACGTGGCGATCGCAGCGCACCCGGACTATGAATATGTTTTTCTCCACGTGGAAAATGAAGTTTATATCGTTGCCGAAGGCCTGCTGGAGGATTTTATGAATCGTTTGGGGATCAGGCACCACAAGGTGATCGACAAGACCAAAGGCAGGTTCCTGGAAGGAATACTTGCCAAGCATCCCTTTGTAGAACGAGAGGTCATGCTGGTCCTGGATGAATATGTGACCCTGGAGCAGGGTACAGGGCTGGTCCACATCGCTCCCGGACACGGTGAAGAGGATTATCAGGTCGGCTTGAAATATAAACTCCCTATCGTCATGCCGGTGGACTCCAGGGGCCATTTCGACAATACGGTTCCGGATTTCATCAAAGGCAAGCATTACGACGCTTCAAATAAGCTCATTACCGAACGCATGAAAGAGGACGGTTCGCTTTTGAAGCTCGAGTTCATGAAACACCCCTATCCCCACTGCTGGCGCTGCAAGAAACCGGTCATCTTCCGGGCCACCGAACAATGGTTCATCTCGGTTGACCATAAGGACATGAGGAAGCAGGCCTTGAAGGCGATCGGGGATACGAAATGGTTCCCCGCGTGGGGGGAAAATCGGATCCGCGGAATGGTCGAGTCCCGGCCGGACTGGTGTATTTCCCGGCAGCGCTCCTGGGGAGTCCCTATTCCGGCATTTTACTGCAAAAAATGCAATAAGCCCGAGATGACCGGGGTTTTCAATAAAGCCATTCGGGATCTGGTCCGTGAAAAAGGGACCAGTGGCTGGTTCGAGAAGGAAGCGGATGAGATCCTTCCCGCGGGAATAAAATGCAAATGCGGCGGAACGGAATTCACCAAGGAAACTGATATCCTGGATGTGTGGTTCGAATCCGGTTCCTCTCACGCGGCCGTGCTGGAAACTATTCCGGGGCATAGCTGGCCGGCAGACCTTTACCTGGAGGGCTCGGATCAGCACCGCGGTTGGTTCCAGACCTCGCTTCTAATTGCCATCGGCTATAAAGGAAGCGCGCCCTATAACGCGGTACTGACCCATGGCTTTACCATCGACGAGAAGGGCAAGAAGATGAGCAAGTCCCTGGGGAACGTCATCAGCCCCCAGGATGTGGTCAAGGAATACGGCGCCGATATCCTTCGCCTCTGGGTCGCCTCCACCGATTTCCGCAACGACATGGCGGCATCCAAGAGCATTCTCAACCAGGTCCGCGAGGCCTATACCAAGATCCGCAACACCTGTCGGTTCCTGATCAGCAACCTCTATGATTTCCGCGAGCACTTGGCGGTCGATCACGACAAGATGCTTGAGGTCGATAAATGGATCCTGCTGCGGCTGCACCGCTTGATCGAAAGGGTCACCAAGGCCTATGAAAAATTTGAATTCCATATCGTATATCATTCCCTTTATGGTTTCTGCGTGAATGACCTTTCCGCTTATTATCTGGACATGTCCAAGGATAGACTTTACTGCGGAGGCAGGGATTCCCACGAGCGGCGTTCAGTTCAGACGGCCATGAGCGAGATCCTTGATGTCCTGATCCGGCTCATGGCCCCCATACTTTCCTTTACGGCCGAAGACACATATCGCTTCGTTCCCCGCACCACGTCCCCTGTTCCGAGCGTCTTTTTGCTGGGGATGCCTGAGGCGAACAAGAAATATCTGGATAAGAAGCTGGCGGAGAGATGGGAAAAGATCCTGGAATTAAGAGAGCAGGTTTATCGCGAACTGGAGACGGTCCGGGTCAAAAAAGAGATATCTGCTTCTCTGGAAGCTTTGGTCGAGATCGGGACCAAGGGAAGGGAATGGGTCAAAGAAGTCGAAGGGCTTCTGCCGTTAGTGCTGATCGTTTCTCAGGTCAAGCTGGTGGATGGAGACAAGATTACCGTCAAGTGCGCTTCCGGCAAAAAGTGCGAGCGCTGCTGGACGTGGAAGGAAAGCGTGGGGAAAGACAAAAAGCATGCAACCCTCTGCAGGCGCTGCGCAAATGTGGTAGAATCAATAAAACAGGGGTGAAAAATGGTAAATTCTGATATCAAGGATAAAAAACTGGCCCCCAAAGGGAGGCTCAGGATCGAATGGGCGGAGCGCAATATGCCGGTCCTGCGCATGATCCGCGAAAGGTTCGCCAAAGAAAAACCGCTGAAAGGGATCAAGCTTTCCGCCTGCCTGCATGTGACTACCGAGACCGCGAACTTGATGGACACGCTCAGGGCGGCGGGGGCGGATGTGGTTCTTTGTGCTTCCAATCCTCTCTCAACCCAGGATGATGTGGCGGCTTCACTGGTAGAGGATTTTGGGATTCCGACATTCTCCATTAAAGGTGAGGACAACGATACTTATTATAAACACATTAACGCCGCTCTGGATCACCATCCCGCGATTACCATGGATGACGGCGCGGACCTGGTCTCCGAACTGCATAAGAATCGGGTGAACCAGATCAAGGAAATCATCGGCGGATCCGAGGAGACCACGACCGGCATCATCCGGCTCAGAAGCATGGCAAAGGACGGCGCGCTCAAGTTCCCGGTGATCGCGGTCAATGACGCCGAGACCAAGCATCTCTTTGACAACCGCTACGGCACCGGTCAATCGACTATTGACGGCATCACCCGGGCGACCAATCTGTTATGGGCGGGGTCAACCGTGGCGGTCTGTGGATATGGGATGTGTGGTCGTGGGGTGGCGATGCGCGCAAGGGGGATGGGAGCACATGTGATTGTTTGTGAGACAGATCCTTTAAAAGGCCTGGAGGCGAACATGGATGGCTATTCGGTCATGCCGATCATGAAGGCGGCGGAGGTCGGGGATGTTTTCGTGACCGTGACCGGCGACAAGAATGTGATCGACAAGGCCCATTTCGAAAAGATGAAGGATGGGGCGATCGTGGCCAACTCCGGCCATTTCAATGTGGAGATAGGTATTCCGGCGCTTGAAAAAATGGCCAAGTCTAAGAGAAGGATCAGGGATTTCGTGGACGAATATACATTGTCTGATGGAAGAAAGATAAATCTTTTGGGAGAGGGCAGACTCATCAACCTGGCGGCGGCGGAGGGGCATCCCGCCATGGTCATGGACATGAGCTTTGCCAACCAGGCGCTCTGCGCGGAATACATATTCAAGCACGGCAAAAAGCTGGATAAACAGGTTTATAAGGTCCCGGAAGAGACCGATAAGGAGATCGCCCGGCTCAAATTGAGATCCATGGGGGTTGAGATCGATGCCCTCACTCCCGAACAGGAAAAGTATCTCTCCTCCTGGAAGGAAGGCACTTGATGGCCGAGCGGGAACAGATCTTAAAACGAGAAAAGAAGATCCTGAAAGAGGAGAAAAATCTTCTCAAGTCCTTGAACAGCCGTATTGGGAAGCTCGCGGCCTCGATGGAGCGGGCGCGCATTGATGAATATACTTCCATGATCACCCGCCCCTGGAGATTCTTCATGATAAATTTCACTGCCGGTATCTTCAGGGGGCTGGGGATGGCGATCGGATTCACCCTGATCGCGGCGGTCGTGCTTTATATCCTGGCCCGCATCCTGGTGAGGATGGTCGACCTTCCGATCATTGGGATGTACATCGGCGAAGTGGTGAGGTTCGTCGAGCAATATCTGCATCAAGGGATCCCCGCCAACTGATGTTGTTTTACGCCATCGCATTCGTTATCTTGGTCATTGATCAGTTCATCAAATACCTGGTCCACCAGACCATGCAGCTGGGACAGACCATACCGTTGTGCGGCATGCTCAAGCTGACCTACGTGCGTAATACCGGCGCGGCCTTCTCTCTCTTCATCGGTTTCTCGCCCTATCTGGCGGCAGCTGGCGTGATCGTCATACTGGCCGTGATCTGTTTTCATTACCGCCTTCCGGCGAACCGCTATGATCTTCAGGCCAGTTTGGCCTTTATCCTGGGGGGCAGTTTGGGGAATCTTCTTGACCGGATCTTTCGCTCCTACGTTATCGACTACTTGGACATCACCATCTGGCCGGTCTTTAATTTCGCGGACATCATGATTAACATCGGAGTGATCCTGATCATTTTCAAGCTCTGCTCGGAAAAGGAGAAAGATGTATCCCATCCTGTTTAAGATCGGTCCCTTTTCCGTTCACGCCTATGGCTTTGCAATTGCGGTCGCCTTCCTGATAGGGATCCTGATGTCCCTTCATTACGCCAGAAAAGAGGGGATCCCGCCGGATCAGATCCTGGACCTGGCCGTTTACGTGATCGTCGCCGCCATCGTTGGTTCCCGCTTTCTCTACGTGATCGGCCAGTGGAACGAATATCGGGACAATATCCTGGAGATTTTCATGGTGCAGAGGGGTGGCCTGGTGTTCCTGGGAGGCCTGATTCTGGCGGTGCTGGTGGTGGTTTGGCACGCAAGAAGGAAGGGGATACCCATCCTCAAGCTTCTGGACGCACTTACTCCCGGGACTGCAATCGGCTATGCCATCACGCGCATCGGCTGTTTTTTAAACGGCTGCTGTTTTGGCCTGCCTACGGATCTTCCCTGCGGCGTGGTTTTTCCTCCGGGATCGCTGGCTCATTCCTATTTTCCGAATCAACACATCCATCCCACTCAGCTCTACGCCTCGGCAAGCATGCTCCTGGCCTTTTTCGCTTTTCTCTTGCTTTACCGCCGCAAGAGATTTGACGGGCAGGTTTTTTACTGGGGCTTGATCCTTTATTCGGTCTACCGCTTCCTGATCGAATTCATCCGTTTCAGTCCCATTCACTGGCTGAGGCTTACTCCCTCGCAATGGATGGTTATTCCTTTGGCGGCCTGGGCGGTCTATGCTCTGATAGATAAGCGAAGGCACTTGAAGCAATGATCAGGACCGTCTTTTTCTGGCTTACTTTTTCGATGGTTATCTTGACCGGGCTTTTGATCGATCTTTTTCTCTCTCCCTTTTTTAAGAGGGAGAAGCTTTATTACCAGGTGGAGCGGACCGGGTCAAGGATCCTGCTTTGGGTCGGCGGGATCAAGGTCGATATTTCAGGAGTGGAGAATATTCCTTCCCAAGGAAACCCTGTTTTTGTTTCCAATCATCAGAGCGGGGTCGATATGTATGTTTACCTGGCGTATCTGCCGAAGGAAGTGCGGGTCGTTATCATGCACCAGGTCTATAGCCTGCCCATTTTATCTAATTTTCTAAAGAGGGGAGGGCAGGTCATGGTGGACATGCGCGATCCCAAACAGACTTTTTTATCCACGCAGAGGATATTGAGGCAATTGCGGGGGGGTGAATCCTTTTTCATTTTTCCGGAGGGGACACGCTCGCCGGACGGGCGCCTGCTGGAATTCAAGGAAGGAGCGGCCATGCTGGTTTTGGGAGCGCAAAAACCGATCGTTCCCATTGCCATTATCGACACCTATAAAGTTATGCAGCGGGATGATCTCTACGGATTGAGGGTAAGGCCGGGCCGGGTGAGGGTCATGATCGGCAAACCGATTACCTTTACCGAATATCCGGACGTGACCATTGAGAACGCGCGGAGCATCAACGCAAGATTAAAAGAGGCGATTGAGGGCCTGATGCATGAAGGCCTCTAGGCGTGTTTCCAGGTTGACCCCTTCGTTCCCGTCGATAGCGAAGTCCAGCCAGGGTATATCTTTATAATCCTCTTTCAATTTTTTTGCCAGTGCCGAGACCACGGTCCCGGGCATGCAGGTGAAAGGCATGACGTTGATGATCCCGGAGGCGCCTTTGCTAATGAAATCGATCGCTTTGCCAATGCTTAATACCGCCTCTCCCTTAAAGGAGTGGTGCAGATAAGGAGCCGCATCTTTCAGTACTTTAAGGGCGGAGGGCTCCTTGAGATTCTTGATTCTCTTCCGCAAAGGATGCTGCAGGCGGCGTTCGTCCCATTTTTGGATAAGGTCCTGCGCTAGCGCTTTTAAGAAATGGTCGGGGCGGCCGCGCATCATGCTTTCATACATGTATCCGAGGTTGGTGTAATAGGACCATTCCGAAAGAGGAGCCACCCAGGCTTCTCCGCCCAGGGCCTCGATCCGGCGCACGATGTCGCTGTTGCATTCCGGATTGCACCGCAAGAAGATCTCTCCCACGATCCCGATGACCGGTTTTTTGCCGTTGGAATTGAGAGGAAGGGAGGCGAAGGCGTCTCGCATGTCGTGCGTTATCTGGAAGATCGCGCCGTTGCCGGATTCGGTCGCTCTTTTTATCTGATCAAGATAAAAGCGGTAAAGCTCCTCCGTTTCACCCTGGTTCCTTTCATGGGGGCGCGTTTCCTGGGTCAATTTGGTCAGAAGATCGACCGCCACGATCCCGCGCCAGGCCCGGCGCCGGAAATCCATTCCCAGTCCCATCATGGAGCGGCTGTAGCCGTCCTTGGCGTCCGGGGAAACCAGCAGGATATCTTCGTAGCCTAGCCGGTTGAGGAGGATCCTCTGGGTCTTGTGGTAATTGCCGAAGCGGCAGGGGCCGGAGGCGGAAGCCATGAGAAAGGCGGAGCGCGAAGGATCAAAGCCCGGTTCCCCGATCTTTTTTAAGAAATCTCCGGTGGTGACGATAAAGGGATGGCATTCCCTGCCGGAAGTGTGTTTCCTTCCGATCTCCAGGGTCTTTTCATCAGAGGGAGGGAGGACCTCGGCCTCTGTTCCATTGGCGCGAATGGCGGCGGCCAAGGGAACGGCGTGGTCGGCCATGTGGGGGAGATAAAGGGTTCGTTTCTTTGTTCCTGTGACCTGTGACCTGTGGTCTGTGCTCGGCGCTCTGGCGCCTTTGCGGTCGGCATTTGCCAGGCTGTCCAGGAACGCCTCCAGCCGGGTTATCACTCCGGTGTCGCTTGCGTGCTCATCAACCTCGATCTCCAGGTAGGGCTTGGCCTTGATCGTGTCTTTCAATAAATGGGAAATAAATGAGTCCGGACCGCACCTGAAGTTGGAGATATGTACGGCGAAAAGAGAGGGATGCTGGTCAACGAATTTTGCTGCGGCCAGGATCTTCTGTCCGTAATTCCAGTACATGTTGGGGTGCTCGTCTGCGATCTCCGAACGGCGGGCGGGGAGGTAATCAATGGGGATGGGAAGGACGCCCAATTCTCTGAGTTTTTTCGGCACGTCCAGGTTCAGGACCGGATCCGAGCCATTGTAGGGGCGGCTTAAGATTGCCAGGGCAGGGATCTTCTCTTTTTCGACCCACTTCAAAATCTCTTCTCCTCTTTTTCTGATCTTTTCTTTAGCGTTTTGGTATTCTTTCTCCGCGGCTGCGATGGCGGAGATCACGTCATTTTTGGGTTTGCCCAGCACTTTTCCGAGTTTTGTCAGCTGTTTTTCAAAATGCTCCTTTCCGCGCTGGGGTTCCAGGGCGGGGGAGAGCACCTTGACGCTTCTCTTGAAATGAATGCCCGCTTTGGCAAAATAGGGGAGGGCCTGAATGAAGGGGCAATTGAAGCATTCCGTGAACTTTTCTGATGTCTTCTCCATATTAATGAGGCTGGGAAGGAAGATGTAGTCAACATCCTTTTTTAAGAGATCGAGAATATGTCCGTGGGAAAGGGACACAGGAAAACAGGCTTCTGCCGAGATGTTTTCCAGTGATTCCTGGGTTATTTTCTGATTTGAAGGAGCGGACAGGATGACGTCAAAACCCAGAGCGGAGAAGAACGCGTTCCAAAAGGGAAAGCGTTCAAAGAAAAAGAGCGCGCGGGGGATCCCGAGCTTTTTTCCGCCCCTTGCCGGTTCCTGCGCAAAGATTATCCGGTCGCGTTCACCAAAGAGGTCCGGCAGCTGTTTTTTGTTCTCCCGTTTTTTGTTTTCCCACTTTTCGCATCTTCCACCGTAGAAGATCGGCTCCTCGTTCTCGAGCATGACCATGTTAATCTCGCAGAGGTTGGGGCAGCTTTTGCACACAAAGGTCTTGGTCTGAAAGTTTGCCTGACACAGGTTGAACCCCTTGAAATTGCTCTTTTGCCGGTTATTTTTCCTCAGAGCCAGGAGGGCGGTGCCGATGGCACCGGTGACCTCATGGTGGGGAGGAACGGTTATCTTTTTGCCGGTTATTTTCTCAAACGCGCCGACCACCGCTTGGTTGAAGGCAACTCCCCCTTGAAAGAAGATGTTTTTTCCGACCTTCCGGTTCTCGACCACCTTGTTGAGATAGTTTTTGACGATGGATTCGGCCAGGCCGGCGGCAAGATCCTCTTTGGATGCACCCTTTTGGAGCCGGCGGTTCAGTTCGGATTCAATGAAGACGGTGCAGCGGTCGCCCAGTAGAGCAGGGGAGGTGGTACGGGAAGCGAGGGACGAAAACTCTTCCTGGATGCTGATCCCCAGTTTCTCCGCCTGTTCTTCCAGAAAGGAACCGGTGCCGGCGGCGCAGACCTTATTCATGGCAAAGTCAGTTACGGCGCCATTCTCGATGCTGATATATTTGGAGTCCTGTCCCCCGATCTCAAAGATGGTGTCAACCTCGGGGTCGATCTCGATGGCGGCGGCGGCCTGGGTGGTGATTTCGTTCCTGACGATGTCTGCTCCGACCAGCTCTCCGATCATATGCCTGCCAGAGCCGGTGGTTCCCGCTCCGATGACATGGATCTTATCTCCGACTTCCTGCCAGATCTCGGCCAGTCCGCGCTTGACCGCCTCAATGGGCCGTCCGGCAGTCGGCAGATATCTTTTGGCGATGACGTTCTTGTTCTCATCCACCAGGACCAGGTTCGTGCTGATCGAACCGATATCTATTCCCAGATACGCATCAATCTTCATGGCCGTTTTTACCGTTTTCCAGATAGTGAAGGACCGCCCCGATGGCTCCCATGAAAGCAAAATGCTGGGGGATGATCAGTTCCCCGGGCGCAAGCCCCAGGACCTGCTCAAAAGCGCGGACGACCCCGATATTGGCTGCGACGCCGCCTTGAAAAACGATCGGTTTTTTCCATTTATTTTTTTGTCCTAAATTGCTGGCAAAGTTGCGGGCGACCGCCAGACACAAACCGGCCACGATCTCATAATCCGGCGTTCCCTTCTGCTGGAGATGGATCATGTCGGACTTGGCGAAAACGGTGCAGCGGCCGGCGATGCGCGGGGGATGCTTGGATTGCAGAGCAAGCTTTCCGAAATCCTCGATCTTTAATCCGAGTCGCGAGGCCTGCTGGTCCAGAAAGGAGCCAGTCCCGGCGGCGCAAACGGTGTTGGTAGAAAAATCGATCAGTTTTCCGTTCTTAAGAAGGAGGAGCTTTGAGTCTTCTCCCCCCATTTCGATCACTGTCCGTGTTTGGGGATAAAGATGCGAGACGGCCTTGGATTGGGCGATGATCTCATTTACAAAGTGTCCGGCAACCTGTTTCCCTCCGGAACCGGTGGCGGCGACGGCGGCGACATTATAGCGGCGCTTGAGATCGGAAAGGATCGCTTCTGCGACCCTGGCCGGCTCTCCTTTGATGCGGAGATAGTGTTCCTCCAGCAGGTTCTTCTTTTCATCCAATGCGACCGCTTTTACCGCGATCGATCCGATATCCACGCCCAGATAATACTTCACAGCTTAGATTATAGCACAGCTCAAATTTTGTTTAATATGAACATGTGCTAAAATAGCTCAAAATGGCGCTGAACAAGGTTTGCGATCTGATCAAAACAAGTTCCTACTTTAAGGAGCGTTCCTCCGAGCTCAAAAGAACCGGCAAAACCTCCTTTGCCGGCATGGCGGGAACGGCCTCGGCCGCGGTCGTGTCTTCTCTGGCGGATGATTTTCAGCAGGTCGTGGTCGCGGCCGCGAGTTCCGCCAAGGCGGAGGCCTTGAGATCGGAGATCGAGCTTTTCAGCGGCAAAAAGACGTCCATTTTCCCCGCCCCGGATATCGTGGCGGGAGAGGAGTTTTCGCCCAGCAAGGAATTGATCGGAGAAAGACTGGCGGTTATTGAAGGCTGGAAAAGAAATGCCGAAGGCATCGTGGTCGCTCCAATAAAAGCGTTGATGTGGAAAACCAGCCGGGAGCTTGCGAGTGTCAGATTATCAGGAAAACAGAGTGTTAAAATTGATGGTCTGATCGAAAAGCTGATCAATCTCGGCTACAAGCGTTTTGACGTGGTCGGAGAGCATGGCGAATTTTCGGTTCGGGGCGGGATCGCGGATGTGTTCCCCCTGAATCTTGAACACCCTGTGCGCCTTGAGTTTGTGGGGGATGAGATCGAATCCATCCGTATTTTTGACGCCTATTCCCAGCGCTCGGTTGAGAAGCTGGCAGAATGCATTATTCTTCCGGCTCATGAGAAGTTTGAGGTCCCGGTCTTTGATTTTATCCCGGAAGGAGCACTCTTTGTTTTCGATGAGCCCATGGAGCTTGCCCGTTCCGCCGACAGACAGCTTGAGGAGCAAAAGGCCTTCCCGTCCCCCTTAAAATATGTTGAGTTTGAGGAGATAAGGAACCGCGCCAGGTCGGTTGCTCTCTCCAGTTTTGTGCAGCCGAAGCAAGAAGCGTTTTGCAGCTCACCTCAGAGCTATATCGGGAAGCTGCCGGAGATCGCCGCCAGCGCCATCATCATCAGCAAGCATGCCTTTCGCCTCCGTGAGGAATTGAACCGCGAGGTCATTGAGGGAAGCATTCGCGGGGGCTTTAGGCTTGATTGCCTCGAGGTCATAGGCGACAAAGAGCTTTTTGGCGAGGAGGTTGTGCTGCGAAAGGGCAAAGCGGTGCCCAACGAGGGGGTGGCGGACGAGCTGCTGGCGGATCTGAAAGCCGGCGATTTTGTGGTCCACGAAAACTACGGGATCGGTCTTTACCGGGGAATGGATAGCCTGGAGATCGAAGGAGTCAAACAGGAGTACCTGCTGATCGAATTTGCGGAAGGGGATAAGGTCTATGTCCCGCCGAGCATGGCAGGCTTGGTGGAAAAATATTCAAGCGCCAGTGACTTTCGGCCGCGCCTGAGCCGTTTGGGGAGCAAACAGTGGATCCGGACCAAAAGCAAGGTAAAAAAAGAGCTGCGCGATATGACCCGGGAACTCCTGGAGCTTTACGCTGCCAGGCAAAAGCTGCCCGGCCATGCTTTCCCCTCAGATGATATCTGGCAGATGGAGCTTGAAGGAACGTTCCCTTATGAAGAAACCCCCGACCAGAAGAAGGCCATCCTGGAGGCCAAGCGGGATATGGAGGCCTCCCGCCCCATGGATCGTTTGGTGTGCGGGGATGTGGGATATGGCAAGACCGAGGTCGCTTTGCGCGCCGCCGCTAAGGCAGTTTCTGCCGGAAAACAGGTGGCGGTGCTGGTCCCGACCACGATCCTGGCGGAGCAGCATTATAATAATTTCAAGGGCCGCTTCAGCTCGTCTCCTTTTGTCATCGAGATGCTTTCGCGCTTCCGCTCAAAGAAGGAGCAGGCGGAAGTGGTCAAGGCCCTTGCCGGCGGAGGGGTCGATATTGTCATTGGCACCCACCGCCTTTTCTCAAAGGACATTAAATTTAAAGACCTGGGGCTTCTGATCATTGATGAAGAGCAGAGATTCGGGGTAAGGCACAAAGAAAAGCTCAAGAAAATGAAGAGGACGGTGGATGTCCTGACCCTGTCGGCGACCCCCATTCCGAGGACCCTTTATCTCTCGCTTTCGGGGGCGCGGGACATGAGCACGATCCATACCCCGCCGCTGGACCGCTCTCCCATCCGGACCTATGTTCTCCCTTGGAGCGAGGCGGTGATCCGGGAGTCTATCTTGCGGGAGCTGGACCGCGGGGGACAGGTGTATTTTGTGCACAATATTGTGGAGACGATCGAAGGAATCGCCTCCAAGGTCAAAAAACTGGTTCCTGAGGCGAAGGTTGCAGTTGGTCACGGCCAGATGGCGGAAAAGGACCTTGAGAGAACCATGATCGATTTCCTGGACCGCAAATACGATGTCCTGGTCTGCACCTCGATCATTGAGTCGGGTTTGGACATAACCAACGTGAACACGATCCTGATCGACCGCGCGGACCGTTTTGGGTTATCCCAGCTCTATCAGATCCGGGGAAGGGTGGGGCGCTCTGCCGTGCGCGCCTATGCCTATCTTTTCTACCATCCCAAAGAGGTCATGACCGATCAGGCGGTGGAAAGGCTCAAGGCCATTCAGGAATTTACCGCTCTCGGTTCCGGTTACAAGTTAGCCATGCGCGACCTGGAGATCCGGGGAGCGGGAAACCTTCTGGGGGCGGAGCAGTCCGGCCACATCATGGAGGTTGGCTTTGACCTCTACTGCGAGCTGCTGGAAGAAGCGGTGCGTGAGGTCAAGGGGATCAAGGAGGTTTCTCCGCGGGAGGTTCTGATCGATCTTAAGCTGGGGGCTTTTATTCCAGCTGATTACGTGACCGATGACCGCCAGAGGATCGCGATCTACCGGCGCATGAACATCTTGAGTTCCCGGGATGAAGTTAAGGATATGAAGGAAGAGCTTAGGGACCGCTTTGGAGAGCCGCCCACACGGGTGAAAAAGCTTTTTGACATTCTTTATCTTAAGGTGAAAGCCAGAGAGGCCGGGGTAAAAAGCATTAAAGAGGAAGACGGCAGGATCAATATTCTATGGTTGTCCGGCAAACGGAAAGCGGTTGAAGTCAGGGGAAAAGACAAGCTTAAGCTCGCTGAGCTAAATATTGCTGGATGATCTGCTTGTTGCGGACAATGACCACCGGTTTACCCTTGGGGGTCTTGATGATCAGCTTTTCAGAAGTAACCTCCACATCACCGGTGCCCGAATCCTGCCTTGAAGTCTGGGCAAGATAGTTTAGGACCAAGAGCTCAAGCATTTCGGGGTTCAGTTTATTTCCCAGGAAGATCTTGGGCTCCACCACGAACTCCGTGTGCCGGGCGGCGATGATATGCGGCTTTCCACTCTTCCGCCAGAAATCCTTGAGCATACCTTCTAATTTTTCTAAAGCGCTTTTTTCCTTCATTATGCCGTTGCTCCTAATAGTTGCTGTTCCTGGAGGGCTTGGCTGATGAGCTCCTTGCCTTGCGGGAAGAGAGCGAGCAGGGTCGTGAGATTCCCCGCGCACTGTTCAACGCTCGGCTTGGGCTTTTTCGGAACCTCGGGATGGAATTTGAGTGTCTTGGGTTTGACCGTGGCCTCCGCTTGGCCCGTGTTTTCGATCGGGTTCTTCTCAGAAAGTTGCCTCCGCTCACTGCGCATCTCTGGAGGAGTCTGTGAATGCTTGATCTTGTGGAGGTAATTCTGGAGGTCTTTCAGGCTGATGGCGATCCGGTTCTCATTGGTCATTTTCAACTTGCCGTTCTTCAGGTCTTTCTTGATGGCAGCGGCAAGGTGCAGCAGATCATTCGGGGAACAGCCCGCTTTCTTGAAGAAATCAACTACCGCTTCGGCCTTGGCTTTGGGGTCCAGGAAGGCCTTGTCATCCTTAACTACCAGCTCGTTGCCAACCTTGAGCAGGGATAGAATGTCAATGGCCTCCATGGGTGATTTCAAACCCAATGAGGAAAGATTAGGTCCACCCTTTCCTTTTGCTTGTTGTATTGCAGGAGATATGTTTATCATTTTATTGCCTTTTCTACTTATATTATCGGCTTTTTAGAGCAAAAACTTGCATGAAAATGAGGGCTATTTTTTGGCGGTATTCTATGTTAAAATCGGGGTATGAAAAAGGCGGGCCGCAAGTTCGAGGAGTTCGCAAAGATCGTTAAGACCATCCGTCAAAAATGCCCCTGGGACCGGGTCCAGACCTTTGAGAGTCTTAAACCCTATCTGGTGGAGGAGGTCTATGAGGCCCTTCAGGCCATCGACGATAAAGACTATAAGAAATTGAGGGAGGAGCTGGGGGACATGTTTTTGCACGTGGTCATGCTTGCGACCATGGCGGATGAAAAATCCCGCTTCTCCATGAGCGATGTGATCGATGTTATCCAAGGGAAAATGATACGCCGCCACCCTCATGTTTTTGGCGAAATAAGGCTAAAAAAGGCGGAGGAGGTTCTGGCCCGCTGGGAGAGGATAAAGCAGGAAAAGGAAAAGGCAAAGGGCGAGAGGCATAAGGGTATACTTGAAAGTATTCCTCAATCCTTACCGGCTCTTTACCGGGCAACCAAGGTCCAGAAGCGGGCAGCGAGGTTCGGTTTTGATTGGGACAAGGTGGCTGGGGCGTGGGAGAAGGTGCATGAGGAGCTGGATGAGATCCATGAACTCTTGAAAGTAGAGAGTAGAAAGTCGAAAGTAGTAAGTAGGAGAATCAAGGAAGAGATAGGGGATCTATTGTTTGCGATCGTGAATGTGGCCCGTAAGCTCAACCTTGACGCCGAGGAATCCCTCCAGCAGGCGAATTCCAAGTTCATGCGGCGGTTCTCAAAGATCGAGAAAAAGCTGAAGGGTAAGAAAATGACCCTCCAAGAGATGGACGCCCTTTGGAATAAGGTCAAGGCCGCGGAATCCTAGAGCCCTCGTCGAGAATATGGTATAATTTACAGGTCTATGAAAGCCAACTGGAAAAATATCTTTATATACTTATTGGTCATCCTGGCGGCGGTGGCGATTTTAGCCCCCTTTTTTCAGGGGGAACAAGGACCTAAGGAGATCGCTTTTTCCCAGTTCCTGGACCTGATCGAGCAGGGAAAGGTTTCAGAGGTCACCATTGCCGGCGACAGCGTCACGGGAAAACTTTCGGATGAAAGCCGCTTCCGCACCCGCGCCGTAAATTATCCGAATCTGGTTCCCATGCTGCGGGAACGGGGAGTAGCGATCAAGGTGGAAGCGCCGGTTGAATCCAACTGGATATGGAACCTTGCCATCCAGCTGCTGATCCCGATCGCCTTTTTCGGCCTCCTTTGGTGGCTCCTCATCCGCCAGGCGCAGAGCACCAATCAACAGGCCATGGCTTTTGGAAGATCAAAGGTCAAACCCTTGATGGGAAAGGTCAATGTTACCTTTGCGGATGTGGCGGGGGTGGAGGAGGCCAAGGAAGAATTAAAGGAGATCGTTGACTTTCTTAAGAACCCTGCCAAGTTCCAGGCGCTAGGAGCGAAGATCCCCAAAGGATTGCTTTTGATGGGCGCTCCGGGAACCGGCAAGACCCTTTTGGCGCGAGCCATTGCCGGGGAAGCGGGTGTTCCCTTCTTTTCCATGTCCGGTTCGGACTTTGTGGAAATGTTCGTGGGGGTCGGCGCTTCCCGCGTCCGCAGCCTTTTTCAGGAAGCCAAAAAGCAGCCCCCGGCGATCATTTTCATGGACGAAATTGACGCGGTGGGGCGGCATCGCGGAGCGGGATTGGGCGGTGGTCACGACGAGAGAGAGCAGACCTTAAACCAGCTTCTGGTGGAAATGGACGGTTTTGACCCCAAGACCAATATAATTGTAATTGCGGCCACCAATCGTCCCGACATTCTTGATCCTGCCCTGCTCAGGCCGGGGAGGTTTGATCGTCAGATAATCCTGGATAAACCGGACCTCAAAGGCAGAGAAGAGATACTCAAGATCCATGCCAAGGATAAGCCCCTGGCCAAGGATGTGGACTTGAATGTGGTTGCCCGAAGGACCCCTGGTTTTACCGGGGCGGACCTGGAGAACGTTTTGAATGAGGGGGCGATCCTTGCGGCCCGGGCGGATAAAAAAGAGGTCAACATGGAAGAGGTTGAAGAAGCCATCGACCGGGTCATCGCCGGTCCCGAAAAGAAGAGCCGGGTCATATCGGACAAGGAAAGGGATATTGTTGCCCACCATGAGGTAGGGCATGCGATCCTGTCCAAGGTTTTACCTAATTCGGATCCGGTGCACAAGATATCTGTTCTCCCCCGGGGAATGGCGCTGGGTTACACCCTTCAGCTCCCGGTCCAGGACCGGCATCTGATGAGCAGGGCGGAGGCCATGGACCGGATCACGGTTTTGATGGGCGGCCGGGTCGCGGAGGAAATGATCTTTAACGAGGTCACCTCCGGCGCGCAGAACGATCTGCAGAAAGCGACCGAGATGGCAAGGCAGATGGTTTGCGAATTCGGCATGAGCAAGCTGGGGCCGAGGACTTTCGGCAGAAAGGACCGGCAGATATTCCTGGGGCGGGACATCGCGGAGATGAAGGATTACTCTGAGGAGACCGCGGACAAGATCGACGCCGAAGTCCAATCCATTATCGATCTTTGCTATAAAAAGGCAAAGAAGATAATAACGAAAAACAAGAGAAAGCTTCTGGATATCGCCAAGCTTCTCAAGGAAAAAGAAAGTTTGGAGAACCACGACCTGGAAGAAGCGCTTAAGGGCCTTAAGGGCCCTGAAGAAAATGAATAAAATAGTCGAATGTGTTCCAAACTTCTCTGAGGGTAAAGACCTCGCTTTAGTTGACGATATAGTTTCCGCTATCAAGACCGCTAAGGTCCTGGATGTCCATTCTGATCCCGATCATAACCGCTCTGTCGTGACCATTCTGGGTGAGCCGGAGGCGGTCAAGCAGGCGGCTTTTGACCTGACGGAGCGGGCGATGCAGCTGCTGGATGTAAATGATCATGAGGGAGAACATCCATTTGTCGGGGTGATGGATGTGGTCCCTTTCGTGCCCGTTTCCGGCATTTCCATAAACGAGACCAGCAAATTGGCGCATGATTTTGGCAATGATCTTTGGAAGAAGCTCAAGCTTCCTGTCTACTTTTACGGCAAAGCGGCCAAAAAGAGGGAGCGCGGGGAGCTTCCGGATGTCCGAAGGGGAGGGTATTTTATCCTTCGTCAGGAGATCGATAAGCCGGAGCGGAAGCCGGACGTTGGGAAGGGGCTGCACGTCACCGCGGGAGCGGTCGCGGTCGGCGTTCGGGATTTTCTTATCGCCTATAATGTGAATTTGGAAAGCCAGGACCTGGATATCGCCAAGTCCATTGCTAAAAATATTCGCGAAAAGAGTGGGGGATTGGCCGGGGTCAGGGCCCTGGGGATCGATCTAAAAAGCAAGGGCATTACCCAGGTTTCCATTAATTTGACGGATCACAAAATGACCTCGCTTAAAGCGGTTTTTGATGAAGTCAAGAAATGGGCCGGTGAATATCAGGTCAATGTTCTGGATTCAGAAATCGTAGGCATGATCCCAAAAGAAGCGATCTTTCCGGAAATGAACGAACACTTGAAACTTAAAGTGGTTCCGAAACTAATCTAACGATACATTTTCCTCTTTCACAGGTCAGGTCAAATTCCCAGCGTTTTCTGCCGATCCTTACGAACGCCTGTTTGAATGCTCCGGTGTTTGCATAAGAAACATGCGCCCGCTTCTTTTTGCGCCTCCTCCCGACGGACAGCACCACCGGTTCTCCATTGTAGGAACAGATCTGGACATCTCCGTTCTGTGATACCTTTGAGAAATGACCTTTGGGTATTTCGTCCATATCCTTGAGCCAGCGTTCGATCCGGTGTCCTCTATTGATCTTATCGCTCTTGGTCTTTAAAAAGATCTTTGGCTTGTGGTACATGCGGCCGAGTCGTTCCAACGATTTCGGATCGATTTTTTTCCCTTGGTGATGGATTTTGCTTCCTTCTTTTACCAGGAAGAGCTCAAATGTTTTCTGCATGCATCTGGTGGCCCGCAGCTCGGCATAAATGTCCCCCCCCTGATATCTAATGGAAATGATCACGTCCCTTTTATAATCGGTTTTGAGGAAGATCCTTTTTCCGTCCGGGGCATAGCAAAGGAAAACCTTTCCTTCTACGACACGGGTTTTGATCTGAGGAGGAAGATTTATCAGGTGCGGCTTTTTAATAAAAATCTCGATCTTACCTCTTCCCAGCAGCGTGAAAGGCCGATTGCTCCTGAGCGGCATGGCTCTATTTGTTAAACAAAAGCTTGTTACCATTCTGCCTTATTTTCCGGGTTTTTTGGGGAAAATTTCAGTTTTAATTGAATATAAATTTATCCCGTGCTAAAATCCTTTTTGTATGAATCAGGAAATCCCGAAGGTTTACGATCCATCCCAAGTCGAGCAGAAATGGTATATATTCTGGGAAGAGAACAAGCTCTTTACCCCAGTTCTCCAGTCCCCCAATCCCCCATTCGCCATAGTTATTCCTCCGCCAAATATTACCGGAAACCTCCATATGGGTCACGCATTGGATAATGCCATTCAGGACGTTTTGATCCGCTATAAGAAAATGCGGGGATTCAATACCCTTTGGGTTCCGGGGACGGACCATGCCGGGATCGCCACCCAGAATGTGGTGGCCAAGGCCCTCCGGCAGGAAGGGACCAGTAAGGACCAGCTGGGGCGGGAAAAGTTTGTTGAAAGGATCTGGAAGTGGAAGGAGGAGTATGGCGGAAATATCACCCGTCAGCTTCGAAGATTGGGCTGTGCTTTGGACTGGACACGGGAGCGTTTCACTCTGGAAGAAGATTTATCCAAAGCAGTTGCTCGCGAGTTTGTTACTCTCTATAACGAAGGTTTGATCTATCGCGGAAAAAGACTGGTTAACTGGTGTCCTAAGTGCGGGACAGCTATCTCGGATATTGAGGTTGAGCACGAAACCAAAAAAGGCAGTCTCTGGTGGATAAAATATCCGGTTGAAGGCTCCAAACAACATGTAACTGTTGCTACGACCAGACCGGAGACCATGCTGGGCGATACTGCCGTGGCGGTCAATCCCAAGGACAAACGCTACAAGAAATTGATCGGCAAAATGCTTATCCTTCCTCTGGTCAATCGGCGCATACCCATCATCAAAGATGAATTTGTTGATCCTGAGTTTGGGACCGGAGCGGTCAAGGTCACCCCGGCGCATGACCCGAATGATTTCGAGATGGGAGAAAGGCATGAGCTTCCCCGGGTGAACATACTCACGCCGGAGGCCAAGATCACCTTTGCTGAATTTGAGGAGAAGGAAAAGGAGGAGGTAAAGGAATTGGAGGGGCTTGACCGTTACAAGGCGCGCGCTAGACTGGTCGAGCTCCTGGAAAAGAATGGTTTTATGGATAAGATCGAGGACTATGAGAACGCGGTAGGAGAGTGCTACCGCTGCAAGAGTATTATCGAGCCTTATCTCTCTGACCAATGGTACGTCAAGATCAAGGACCTGGCCCGGGAAGCCATCAAGGTGGTGGAAGAGGGCAGGATCAAGTTCGTGCCCGACCGCTGGACCAAGGTTTATATCAACTGGATGGTTAACCTGAAAGACTGGTGTATTTCCAGGCAATTGTGGTGGGGGCACCGCATCCCGGCCTGGTATCGCGGCGAGGAAATCTATGTCGGGGAAAAACCTCCTCAGGGAGAAGGATGGGAGCAGGATCCGGACGTGTTCGATACCTGGTTTTCCTCCGCTCTCTGGCCGTTCTCGACTTTGGGTTGGCCGGAAGAGACCAAGGACCTGAAGGATTTTTACCCCACGGATGTGCTGGTCACCGGCTATGACATCATAACTTTCTGGGTCTCGCGCATGATCATGACCGGCATGCATTTCATGAAAAAAGAACCTTTCCAAACCGTCTTTATCCACGGGCTGGTCCGCGACGCCAAGGGCAAGAAGATGAGCAAGTCCTTTGGCAACGTCATCGATCCGCTGGAGATCATTGATAAGGTCGGAGCGGACGCTTTGCGGTTTGCCCTGATTTCTCTTATCACCGGGCAGGGACAGGATATCAAGCTGACCCAGGACAAGATCACCGAAGCCAGGAACTTCGCGAATAAGATCTGGAATGTGAGCAGATTTGTTCTCATGAACCTGGACGGGAAGATCAAGCTTGAAATCCCACAAGACCTGGGATTGGCGGATAAATGGATCATAAGCCGGTACCAAAACCTGGTCCGGAATGTAACGAATTTAATGGAGACCTATGACCTGGGCGAGGCCGCGAGAAAAGTCTATGAGTTCCTCTGGGGCGAGTTCTGTGACTGGTATGTGGAAATATCCAAGATCGATCTCTATTCCAATGATGCTGAGAAGAAAGAGAAGACCCAAAAGGTCCTGATCTATGTTCTTGAGGGGTCTTTGAAGTTATTACATCCCTTTATGCCTTTTATCTCAGAAGAGATCTGGGGTCTTTTGGGGGAGAAGGTCGGGGGACGGGGGACGGAAAAGAGCATTTTACTTTCCTCCTGGCCGGTGGTGGATAAGATGCTGACGGATAAGAAGACCGAGGCTGTAATGGGGCTTTTGAAAGAATTAATTACTAAGATCCGGAACATAAAGACGGAGATGGGGGTTCAGACCAAGGATATTGATATTGTTTTTGTCGTTTCCAAAAAAAATGAAAAAGCGTCTATTCAAAACGGGCAGGATTATATAAAGTTTTTGGCCAAGACAAAGAAGATTGAGGTCGTTGGTAAACTAGAGAAAAAACCGGAGCAGTCCGCTACCGGGGTTGTTTCTGATATCCAGTTCTTTATTCCTTTAAAAGGATTGATCGATATAGATAAGGAGATCGGACGTTTGCAAAAAGAGGAGCAGAAGGTTGAGCAGGTCTTGGCGAACATAAAGAAGTTGCTCTCCAACAAGAATTTTACCGCGAAAGCCCCGCCGGAGGCGGTCGAAAAAGAGAGGGCGCGCGAAAAGGAACTGCAGGATAAGAAAAAGATCATTTCGGCGAGACTGAAAGACCTAGCCGGCTGATTCTTCCACGACCTTCACGATCCGCTTTATCTCTTTGGCCTTGCCGCTGACCGCGTCGATCCTTAGGATCACGGCGTTGAAAAGCCCCGGACCTTTTTCGGTGGGTTCAAACTTCTCCGGCATCTGGGTGGTGAATCTTTTTAAGATTTGCTCCTTGTTCATGCCGATGATGGAATTATGGGCGCCGACCATGCCGATATCCGCAATGAAAGCGGTCCCTTTGGGAAGGATCCTTTCGTCAGCGGTCATGACATGGGTGTGGGTCCCCAGCACCGCGGAGACTTCCCCATCCAGGAACCAGCCCATGGCGCATTTTTCCGAAGTGGCTTCGGCGTGCATGTCGACGATGACCAGATTGGTCTCGAAAGTCGGCAGGAGTTTTTGGATCGCCTGAAAGGGGCAGTCCAGAGGCGGCATGAAGGTTCTCCCCGAGAGATTGGCGAGGGCGATCTTTGCCCCGGATTTTTCGAGGATGAGATATCCCTTGCCCGGAACACCCGGCGGATAGTTGGCCGGGCGGACGACCAGCGGCATCTTGTCGATGCCGGTCACGGTCTCTTTCTTGTCCCAGACGTGGTTGCCCATGGTGATGGCTTCGATCCCCATTTCCAACAATTCCTTGTAAACTTTTTCCGTGATGCCGTATCCGTGGGCGGAATTTTCGCCGTTGGCGATGATCAGGTCCGGGGAAAGCTCTCTTTTCAATTCAGGGAGGACCTGCCGGCAAACCGTTCTCCCGAGCTTCCCGATAATGTCCCCGATGAATAATACTTTAAGCTCTTTCATTATTTTGCGGTTTCCGTCGCCCGCGTTTCGCGGATGACGGTGACCTTGACCTCGCCCGGATATTCCAGCTCGGATTCGATCTTCTTGGCGATATCGTAGGCGAGCTTGGTGGCGGCGTCATCGTCGATCCGGTCCGGCTGGACGATCACCCGGACCTCGCGTCCGGCCTGGATGGCGTAGCACTTTTCAACCCCGGAGAAGGACTTGGCCACGGATTCCAGTTTTTCCAGACGCTTGATATAGGCCTCCAGGGTGTCGCGCCGGGCGCCGGGCCGGGCGGCAGAAATAGCGTCGCAGGCCTGAACAATGACTGCCTCAATGGTCCTGGCCTCGACGTCTCCGTGGTGGGCTTCCATGGCGTGCAGGACCTCCGGTGATTCTCCCGCTTTTTGGGCGAGCATCACCCCGAGCTTGGTGTGGGTTCCCTCCACTTCCTGGTCTACCGCCTTGCCGATGTCATGCAGAAGGGTGGCGCGCTTGGCCAGGTTTACGTTAACGCCCAGCTCAGAAGCCAGCATCCCCGCCAGGTGCGCCATTTCCACCGAATGCTTGAGCACGTTCTGGCCGTAGCTGGTGCGGTAATGCAGTCTCCCCAGGAGCTGGATCAGGACCGGGGGCAGTCCGCGCACCCCGGTCTCGATGGCGGCCTGCTCTCCGTATTCCATCATGGAAGCCTTGGTCTCTTCCTGCGCCTTCTTGTACATTTCCTCCACCCGCGCGGGGTGGATCCTTCCGTCCGCAATGAGCTTTTGCAGGGTGAGGCGGGCGATCTCCCGGCGCAGGGGGTTAAAGCTGGAGAGGATCACCGCTTCCGGCGTGTCATCCACGATGAGGTCTACTCCGGTCAGGGTCTCAAAGGCGCGGATGTTCCTTCCCTCACGCCCAATGATCCTTCCCTTCATTTCATCGGAGGGCAGTTCCACCACGCTGGTGGTGGTCTCAACCACGTGGTCTCCGGCTGAACGCTGGATGGCAGTAGCCAGGATATCCCGTGCCCTCTTCTCCGATTCCGTTTTTATCTTTTCTTCGTTAGCCTTGATCCTTTTGGCGGCCTCGGCTTCCAGCTCTTTGTCCAGTTTCGCCATGAGCTCTTTCTTGGCGTCTTCCCGGGAGAGGGCGGCGGCCTTTTCCAGGGTTTGGATGAGCTGATCCCTGACCCCCTCTAATTTGTCCTTGAGCTTGAGGATCTCCTCTTCGGCCTTTTTGATCTTGTTTTCCCGCTCCACCACCTCTTTTTCCTTGGCTTCCATCCGGTCTTCGCGGGCGTCCAATCTCTTTTCGAATCCGCTGAGCTCGGCCTTTCTCTCCTTGGTCTCTCTCTCGAATTCCGCCCGCCGTTTTATGGATTCGTCCTTGGCCTCGAGCAGCGCCTCCTTTTTTATCCTTTCCACGTCCTTCTTGGCTTCCTCCAGCAGATGCCGGGCGGTCTCTTCCGCGATCTTTACCTTCTGTTCCGCCAGGCGCCGGCGGAGCAAGAGAAAGATGACCGCCAGACCGAAGACAACCAGAGCCCCGATGACAATGTACCAGACGATATTAAGATCCATTTTCCTTACCTCCCTACTTGTTCGCGGCCGCGATCGCTTTCCGTATCTCTGCTTCCATCTTGTTCGCGACCTTGCTATTCTCCTTCAGATAATTTATGGTGCCTTCGAATCCCTGCCCGAGCTTTTCCTCGCCGTATGAATACCAGGCCCCGCTCTTCTTGGCGATACCCAGCACCACCGCCTGGTCCAGGATATCCGCTTCCCGCAGGAGTCCTTCGCCGTGGATCAGGACAAAGCTCGCCTGGCGGAAGGGGGGGGCGACCTTGTTCTTGACGACCTTTACCTTGACGCGGGTGCCGATGATCTTGTCCCCTTCCTTGATCTTTTCCGCTGCCCTTACGTCCAATCTCACTGAGGAATAGAACTTGAGCGCTCTTCCGCCCGGTGTGGTCTCCGGGTTCCCGAACATGATCCCGATCTTTTCCCGCAGCTGGTTGATGAAGATCATGGAGGTCTTGGACTTGGAGATGACCGCCGTCAGCTTTCTCAAGGCCTGGGACATGAGGCGGGCCTGGAGGCCGACCTGGGCGTCTCCCATTTCACCTTCGATCTCCTTCTTGGGCACCAGGGCGGCAACAGAATCGACCACGATGATGTCAATTGCGCCCGACCGGATCAGGGTTTCCGCGATCTCTAACGCCTGTTCCCCATAGTCTGGCTGAGAGATGAGCAGGTTGTTGACGTCCACCCCCAGCTTTTTGGCGTAGACCGGGTCCAGTGCGTGTTCCGCGTCGATAAAGGCGGCGACCCCGCCTCTTTTCTGCGCTTCAGCCACGGCATGGAGGGAGACCGTGGTCTTTCCTCCGCCCTCCGGGCCGAAGATCTCGATGACCCTGCCTCGGGGCAATCCTCCCACTCCCAGGGCGAGATCCAGCGAGAGCGAGCCGGTGGGGATGGTCTCCACCGCCAGCTTTTTGTTTTCCCCCATCTTCATGATGGAGCCCTTGCCGAAATTCTTTTCGATCTGCGTCAAGGCGATGCTTAATGCTTTGGTCTTTCCGTCACTCATAACTTTACCTCCTTAAATATTTCATAGATCGGGCCTTTTGGAGTAAGCGTGCTTTTCATGATGTGGATGCGATCCACCACTGCTTCTCCAAACTTGGCGTCTTTAATCTTCCTGATTTTTTCTTTCAATTTGTCGACGCCATTGTCCCGAGCCTGTCGAGGGACTTTCTTTTCCTTAACTCTTCCGATGGTAATATGGGATTTGAATTCCCTTTCTTCTTTTCGAAAACCCGCCTTCGACAGGGTTTCCTCAAGGTCTTTTGCCAATTTGCATAACTCATCCCCTCCTTCGGCAGTCCCCACCCAGACCACTCTTGGCGTTTTCCCTTCCGGAAAGGTTCCCAGGCCTTCAAAGCGGGCCTTAAAACTTCCTTTTCCGGAAACGGCCTTGGCCGTCAATTCGATCAGGTTATCAAGGTTCCTGTCCTCCACCCAGCCCAGGAACTTCAGGGTCATGTGCAGAATTTTTGGATCGACCCATTTAACGCCGGTTCCTGCATCTTTTAACTCGTTTATCAGTTCGGCGATGTTCTTTTTTACTTCATCCGGCAATTCTACCGATATGAATGTGCGCACCTTACAGGACCTCTTTGCCGCCTAAGTGCAGCCAAAGCAGACCTAATGCTGCCTGGGCGGCTTTTTCCCGGATCTCCGACCTGGGTCCCTGCAGGTTCAGCTCTTTGTATTCCGCTCCCTTTTCCGAGGCCAGGGCGATGTAGACCCTTCCCACCGGCGCGGGGGGGATGGGAGCAGGGCCCGCCACCCCGGTAGAGGAAATGCCGATATCGGTCTTGAACCTTTTTCTGATCCCCTCTGCCAGAGCGACCGCGACCTCTTTGCTTGCAACCCCGTGCTTGCTGATGAGCGCGGCCGGGATCCCCACGTTCACGACCTTCACCCGCGGATGGTAGCAGACGATCCCGCCGATGAAATAATCCGAGCTCCCCCCGACGTTCGTCAATCGGCCGGAGATCAGCCCGCCGGTCACGGATTCCGCCACTGAAACCGTCTGCCTGCTTTTCTTAAGCAGGTCCGCGATCTGCTGATCAGTGATCTTTCCGATCACGGAGAGGACCTTGGTGAAAAAGTCCTCTAGCTTGATCTCAAAAGTTTTAATATCTTGCTCTGCCACAGGTAGATGCCACCCGATAAAAGCGAAAAAACGACCGCCAGCCAGAGAACCCAGCCCGCGTAAGGCAGATCCAGGATGAGCAAGGGAACGGCGATCATCTGGGTAACCGTCTTGGCTTTGGCGATGGGGCTGGCATGCAGGATCTTTTGGCTTTTTGCGGCGCTGATCCGGATGCCGGAAACTATCTCGTCCCGCGCCAGAAAAAGGATGACCGGAATGGGATCCGCTTTTCCCTGCCAGGCCAGCGTGATAAGCACGCTCAGGACCAGGATCTTGTCCGCCAGGGGATCCAGGATCTTTCCCGCGTCGGAGATCTGGTTATAGCGGCGGGCGATATGGCCGTCAAGATAATCCGAAAGGGAAAGCAGGATGAAAAAGATCACCGCCAGGCCGTTGAGCCCTAGGAACAAAAAGACGATAACGAGGGGGATTAACGCAATTCTTGCAAGGGTTACGCGATTGGCCAGGTTCAAGGAGTGCAACCGATGAGGTCGTAGGTCCTCGCACCCGTGATGCGGGCCTTGACGATCTCTCCCGGTTTTAGGGATCTTTGCGATCGGACCAGCACGGAGCCGTCGATCTCCGGAGCGTCCATTCCACTGCGGCCGATGTAGCTGCGGCGGACTCTCCTTTCGATGATGGTATCCAGTGTTCTGCCGATCATTTTTTTATTATTTTCCTTGGAGATACGGGCCTGGGCCCGCATCAGCTTGTGGAATCTTTCGGTCTTCTTCTGTCCGGAAACCTGCCCCCTCATTTTATTTGCAGGTGTTCCTTCTTCTCTCGAGTAGGTAAAGACTCCGAGTTTTGTAAACTTCGTCTTTTTGACGAAATCAAGGAGCTCATTGAACTCGGTCTCGCCTTCACCGGGAAAACCGACGATGACCGAAGTCCTGAGAGCGATCTTTCGCCTCCTAATTCTGTGGATTAGATTTTCAAGCTCTGGGCGCGTGTAGCGCCGCTTCATTTGCCTGAGTATTTTATCATGGGCATGCTGGATTGGCAAGTCCAAATATTTGACGATCTTTTTTTCTTTGGCGATCAGGTCGATGAGCTTATCCGTGACATGGGCGGGGTGGGCGTACATGACGCGGATCCAGCGCACTCCCCTGATGCGCGCGGTTTTCTTGAGCAGATCCGTAAATCTGGGATGGGCGGTCGTGTCCTGCGCTACATATATGATCTCTTTGACCCCGGCCTTTGCCAAGAGCTTTACTTCGTTCAAGATATCCTTGACGGGGCGGATCCTTAACGGTCCCCGGATCATCGGCACCGCGCAGTAGGCGCAGCGGTTGCTGCAGCCCTCCGCGATTTTTACGTAGGCGTACCAGGGCGGCGTGGCTTTCAACAAACTCGAAATTCTAAATCCTAAATTCGAAACATTATTAAATCGCCTTGGCGTTCCGATGAACGCGTCGACCTCGGGTAAGAGTTTTGGTAGTTCGTGTTTGTATCTCTGTGGAAGACATCCCGCCGCGATCAGATACTTGCATTTACCTTTCTTCTTCCATTTTGCCAGTTCCAGAATGGTATCAATTGCTTCCTGTTTAGCAGACTGGATAAAGGCGCAGGTGTTCACTAATATGAGATCCGCTTCCGAAGGTTTATTGGTAAAACTGTATCCCTCTTGCGCGAGCTTTCCCATTATCACTTCGGTATCCGTCAAGTTTTTGGGGCAGCCTAAGCTTACGACGTGGGCTTTCATATTATTATTATATCACCTCCTCTGCTGCTTTTGATGATCAGCAATCTTATTGCCACCTCGACTCAGGCTGACCACAAGCCTTTCGTTCGCTCGGTGCAAGCAGCAATTTTTATTAAAAGATTAGTAAAAAAGTATTTATATGGGTTTACCCCGAGCGAGGCCGAGCCTGTCGAGGCCGAGTCGAGGGGTGCCGAAATCCCGACACCCTGCCGAATTCATGTTTTTAGTTGACTCCCAAACAGCGGCATACTATAATGAATGCATAATGGTTCGCTCAAATCTCGGGGCGAAATAGTCGATCAAACAAGATCCAGCTGGAAAGGCTGGATTTTTGCTTTTTATAGGAGGGAAAAAAATGAGAAAAGTAAAAATGATGGTGATCGGGATCCTGGTGGCGGGGCTGGTGATTTCTGCGTCAGGTGTCGCTTGGGCGGTGCCGTCCATGATAAACGTGCAGGGCAGATTATTGGACGCGGCTGACAATCCGATAACTAAAAGGGTTTCAGTGGATTTTTATATTTTTGATGTTCCTACCGGAGGAACGCCGGTCTGGCAAGGTATTGCTGAAAAGATCGATCCCGATGATAACGGGATATTCAATCATATTCTTGGGACCAAAATAAACCCAATACCTGATATTGTTGGGGATGAATATTATCTTGCTATTGATGTTGAAGGAAAGGGGGAGCTCAATCCCCGCCAGCGCCTGGTATCAGTTCCTTTTGCGATCACGGCGAAGAATTTGAAGGGTGGTAAGGTAAACGCGGATGGGGGATCCGGCATCGCTGTTTTCGCGCAAAGCAGCGGCGGATACGCGGTACACGGCCAGAGTGATACAACAGATGGAATTCATGGGGTGGGGGCAAGGGGCGGGGTTTTGGGCTATAGCAGTACCGGATATGGTGTTTATGGAGAGGGCGCCACGGAGGGCGGCTCTTTTGTGAGCACCACCGGCAATGGAGTAAGTGGAAAAGGGAAGATTGGAGTGATTGGCTTTGACAAGAATTATCCTGCCGATTTTACCGGGAGCTATGGATTGCTGGGCGGTTCTCGTCTTACAGATCCGAGTGTGATGATTGTAGGGACCTCGAGGTGTGGCGCATTCGGCCAGACAGATTCTGGAAATTATGGCTATCTGGGATATCATGCGGTAGATTTCTCTGGGACGACCTCCAAAATAGGGGTTTTAGCAAGAAGCGATGATGGGTATGGTGTGATGAGCGTTGGGTCTTCTTCAAAGGGCGGAATTGTGGGAAGAACTCAAGATGCTCCTTCTTTTACAAATACAAATTTTGGCGTGCTTGGGTCCAGCAATACAGGGAGTGGGGTCATTGCCCTAAGTAATGATGGATATGCAGTTTTTGCTAATAGTGCCAATGGAATGGGTGTTTTTGGGCAGGGGAATTCGTTTGGAGTGCGTGGAAATGCTACCGGGAGTTCCGGAGTTGGTATATTAGGATCAGCAAGCAGTGGAATTGGTGTTCAGGCCCAGACAAGTTCATCAGGCAATCCTGCTCTTTACGCCGTCAACACTGCAAGTGGTCCAGCCGTAAAAGCGGAAAGCTCTGGAACGGCTTTAGAAATTGCGAAAGGGGGGCTGCGGGTATCAGGAAACGCTTACAGTGCAGTTGATTTGGGAACTATTTCCGGTTACACGAGTACAACCATGAATTGTGTTTTTGGAAGGATAAAGGTGGCAATTTCTTCCCCAACAGCTTCTATATCGGTCCGTAATTCTTATGTAACTCGTACGTCTATGATTTTAATGCAGACCTTACATTATGATTCACTTGGGAATGGGGTGCGGACGAAATTGGATTGTTGGGTATACGATGTGCGTGATGGTTCTTTTAGGATAGATATTCCTGAATATAAAGGTTCGCCCTTAATGCCGCGTGAAATTAGTTTTATAGTTATTAACTGATTGGGATAAAAAAAGCAGGTCTAAGAAAGTTATAGAATGCGTAAAGAAGCTGCAATGATTATATCGTTTGTTTTTTTGCTCTGGTTATTTGGGCTCACTGCTTCTGCCCGAGCCGATATGCACGGTTCTGATTATTCGATTCCCTCCCTCACCATTTCCAGCGGCGGCGAAGAAGAGATGTCTTCTTCAAATTATAAGCTGCAGGATATCAAGGGCCAGGGCGTGATCGGGGTGGAAAGTTCCACCAATTTTAACGCGGAGCTGGGAGGGATCTATGGATTGGGAGTGCCGATAGTTAAAATTGAAGGAGTTCCCTACGGTACGGTTCAGCTCAATATCGAAAGAGATGGGGATAACATACGGGTTAGTTGGGATCCGGCCATCCGCAATCCGCAGATCTTTGTTCGAAGCGGGGATGGATCCGGCCAGTACGTCAACGACGGCGATGCGACGGTCTGGGTTGAGATCGGAGATCTCGCGACTGAATTTGATGTTCACATGAGCGAAAGTTACGTGTTGCACTTGGATCAGGTCGCGGCGGGATATGAGGAAGCCTATTATAAAGGTCTTCAGAGCGGCGTTGCCAGAGGCGGAGCAAATCCGGACACCGGAGATACCAACCTGGCTTCGGCCTGGGCGGTGGGGAAAAACAACTATACTTTTTCCGGCGGAAACAACTTTTTCAACTACCCCTTTTCAAAAGACGCGGATGTTAACACGGTTTTTTCAAGACAATATATTGATGATTCTGGAACAGGGATGGATTATCCGGGCGGATGCAGGGTATATCTTCATAATTACTCGGCCGGCAACTTTGATTATTCGGAATTTTCAGAAGGAACCTGGTCGAGCTTGACCCTGCGTGTCTCTGCAGGAAATATATTCTATAATTCGGGTACCAGCAATTTGAATGTCACCCTGGTAGGCAGGGTCATGGCGGAAACAGCAGATATCTATAGGTGTGAAGGCGGAAACAATTTAATCGGCTTGATTTACCCGCAGGGTGAACTGATCACTTCTTTTACCAACGCGGCCAGTAACGACAGGCTGCTGATAAGAAATGTTTCCGGAAGTTTTGACCCGGTCGATTATTCTACCGCCTGGGCGGATCCGAGCTACAGGTTAATACCCACCATGGGATACTGGTATTATCGTGATCCCAGGAACCTGACTTTAGATTGGCAGCAAACCTTGGATTAAGGATAATTTTTAATTAAGGAGGAATAACTATATGGATGCAATTTTAAAAAGGAGAAGAAGGCTGCTGGTCATTGTCCTGTCCTGCTTTCTTGCGACCGCAGCTTTCGCGGCGACCAACGGGACGGTTCAGATCAACGCAGGTTCCGGCGCGACCTATAAGGTTACTTATGGAGGAAGCGTTATCCGCCCGGACGCGGAACCCCCTGCGCTGCCCGCCAATTTTCGCTTTTTCTCCGGGACGGCTGCTCCGAATCCCACCGTGCCGACGGCGTTTATTCCTTCCGGCTCAACCAAGCCCGATGCTGACACCTATAAATACGACTTTGAAGGCGCGGGCCAGTACGTGACGGTCCTGGCAGAAGACAGCGATCATTACGGCTGGACCCATAGCGGATATACATATTATGGAGGAGCGTATCACTATGATAATATCCTGCTTTCGGGCACGGATCCCAAGACTTTTGAGTTGAATTTCGCGCTGGAATATCAAAAGGCCACGCCTTATCGCCCGAGCGGCATAGGGATTCAGGAATCCCAGGTTCGAATTGGTGAAACGCTAGATACCCAAACCACTCTTACGATCACAATTACCCCGGACACAGGCACGTCGCCGGACAAGCGCGAGATAAGAGGTGGGTCGCCCAGCACCTATGCGCTGTTAGTGGTCAAGTCCGGAGACACCTGGGACGGCGCGACCACCGCTACCGGCGGAAATGTCAGTATTGACAGAGCCACCTTGATAAACCACAGCGGCGGAACTATCGTCATTCGAGGGGATTACCTGGTGGGTGGGGCTTCTTATGCATTTACGGCCTGGAACAGGAATTTCTTTTCCACCTCAAGCGATGACAACGTAACCGACCTGGGCAATAAATTGCAGAGGACCTGGACCCTTTTGGGGGCCGGGATGATGGTCGGTCCCGAGACCGTCACCATCCACTTCCGCACCACCGATGACCTGGGGATCAATCCCTTCTCTTTCCCCTTCGCTAACCTCACCGATCCTGCCGGGGTCACGAACTTGAGGCAGCTCATCGAGGCCGTCAACACCGAAGCCGGCGAAAACGTGGTCACGGTGGCGGGCTGGTGGAACAAGGAAAGACAGGAGCCGTGGGGATATATCATTACCTATAATTCTTCCGCTTTGAATGATTTCGGGACGTTCACCACCGCGGGTGAGGTTCCGACGGATCCGAGCGCAGTTTCGCTTGAAAAAGACATGGCTTATCAGTTCTCGGTCCTGCGGCCGGTAAGTATCGACGCCACCGGCACGAGGTAAGATGAAAAAGTCTGCCTGGATAATTTTCGGTCTGGTCTTGTGTTCCTGGCTTTCCGCCGGAGCGGGGGCGCTGAACCTCTATCCGGCCATCTACTGGATCGCGGGGAGCGTCTCCGGTCCGAGCGGGGTGGATGTCAACGGCCGGCAGGTCGTTTTCTTCAAGGAGCCCCTGGTCAATAACCAGATCGTGGGCGTTTACGCCGACGATCTCACCGGGCCGGAAGGCCTTTCCGGACAAAGCGGACGCTACATTCTCAACGCCCTGGAGGGCTTCGGGATGGACCTTCGTCCCGGGACCTATTATGCGGCGGTGGTCAGGGGAGAAGATAATTACGGCGCGGACCCGGTCGAGGTCACAGTCACCGGCAACGGCTATGATTTTGCCCCGGAGCTGGTCCTGGCCTACGGAGCGGGGCCGGCCGCGCCCGCGGCGGGAGCAGAGCCCGCTCCCTCCATTAGAGTTTGGTTCGATAACCGCCTCTATCAGTCCACCATTTACGGCCAGGAAGAGGATAAGCGGCCCTTCTATGTTTCCGAGACCGGCGACATGAAGATCGAAGTCGATATCGCGGATCCTTTCCAGCTGGATAGGACTGCCAGTTATGCCCTCAGCGTTCAGAACCCCGACGGCGGGGTGGAAAGCTTTGATCTCTCGGCTGTGCCGGGATTCAGGGTCTCCGCCGCGGAGGTCAAGCCCCTGGTCATTGATTCCCCTTATCCGAAAACGCTTGCTGCCGCCGAGGAGGAGCAGAATTACGTCTTCACCTTCAACGCGCGCAGCGCGGGCATTTTTGGCCCGCCGGCGGAAACGACTTTGGTCGCCGCGGTCACGGTCTCCGGCGGCCCGGTGCGGCTCATCGGTCAACTTCTTACCTATCCCAGCCCGGTGCATTTAAAAACTGACAACAAGGTTACCTTCCAATTCACGTTGAACCGGGCGGCGAAAACCGATCTTTTTGTCTTTGACGCTTCCGGGCGGGTGATCAAGAAGATCAGCAGTAACAAGTATGAGGAAGGCGGCTCCGCCGGCATCAATAAGGTGGACTGGGACCTGATCACCGATCAGGGAGACCGCGTCTCCTCCGGCATCGGCGTCGTGACGCTTGTCAGCAGCGAGGATAATCGGCTGTTGGGGAGAGGGAAGTTTACCGCGTTGCCGTAAATAAACTCTAAACCCTAAACTCTAAATTCTAAAGAAATCCTAAATTCAAAATTCAAAAGATCAAAACGCTAATATAATAATATTTTGAATTTTGGTATTTAATATTTTGAATTTATTTAGAGTTTAGGATTTAGAGCTTAGAGTTTATTTTATCTTTTCTAGTATAGCTCCAAAGATCTTCATCAGTTCAGTGATTTCCTGGATCAGGACACCTTTAAGCTCAATGGCCGATTCGTCGGGTTCGCTCAAGTTCAGCCAGTAGCGGGTTTCTTTTGCTTCCTTTCGGCAGATCTTGACCCTCATCTTATAATCTTTTCTGCTCAGCGATTCGTTCGCCTCGATATAGTTGGCGCCAACTGACCCGGCAGCGCGGAATAATTGCTTTCCCGTCTCAAAATTCGTCATCCCCTTGGGCAAACGTTTTACATAATCGCGCGCCTTTGCCGCAAAAACCAGGGTTCTGTCTTCCAGATCGAATCGTTTTGAATTTTGAGTTTCTGTCATTTGAATTAATTTAGGGTTTGGTATTTAGAATTTATTTAGAGTTTAGAATTTAGAATTTAGAGTTTTGTTGTATAGCAGCAATCTTATTGCCAGATATTTAAAAATAAGATATTTGTTGTAAAATTAGAAAAAATAACATTGAGGAGTGAAGTCCAGGTGTCGAAAATCAGGACACTCCGCCAAATGCTTTTTTGGTATTGACTTCTCCGGGGGTCGGTTATATAATGTAATTACCATATGCTTTTCAGAGAGCGGATGAAATAAGGATAGAAAAGCAAAGCAGATCCAGCCCTAAAGCGCTGGATTTTTTTGTTTAAAAAGGGGGAATAAAAAATGGTAAAGAAATTAATGATCGCGGGGATGGTGCTGGTATTTATTTCAATTTCGGCGGCTCTTGCTGTCAATGAACCCTATGTGATGAGTTTTCAGGGGAAGCTGGAGGGGTTGCAGGGGCAAACTTCAGCCAATATTGATTTCTCTTTATACAACAATAGCGCCGGTACCGGTAATCCAGTATGGACTGAATCCCATGCTGGCGTTCCTTTGGAGCCCGATTCTGGAATATTCAATGTTCTGCTGGGGAATACAACTGCCTTAGATACAAAAATGCTTGATTATCCAAAGCTCTGGCTAAAGGTTTCCGTTAACGGCCAGGACCTTGGTCCTCTTCAGCCCCTAACTGCTGCTCCCTATGCCTTTGTGGCCAAGAATTTATATATGGGCAGGGTCGTAGCGATGACCGATTCTAAAGATCTGGTTGCTGTTTTGGGGGTAAATACAAGCAACGTCGCCGGTACATACGGAGAGGGAGTTTATGGGACATCGGCGCTTGGAGACGGGGTGCATGGCAAAACAGCTTCAGCAGCCAAGGCGGGTGTTTATGGGGAAAATACAAGCAGTGGAGCCGGAGTGTATGGGCAAGCGCCTAGTGGAACAGGGATTGTTGCCAAAGGTAATTCCGGGTTAAATGCCGAAGCAACCGGAACCGGAGATGGAGTGGTTGGTACCGCAAAAGCGGCTACAAAATCCGGCGTATACGGATATCATTCCGGAGATGCGTTTGGGGTGTTTGGCAGAGCAGAATCAGGGTATGGGGTCTATGGACACTCAAAAGCCGGTTCAGATAAAGCAGGGGTGAAAGGAGAAGCTGTCGAGGGAAGGGGGGTGGAAGGGGTAGGGCCGGAGATGGGTGTTTATGGTGAGTCTTCAGCCGGACATGGAGTTTATGGGAAGGCAAATGCAGCGGGTAAAGCAGGTGTATATGGATTTACGGAGGTAGCTGGCGGAGGAGCTTTTGGTGTCAGCGGAACAGGTTACTCAAATAATACGGGGGTTTATGGATCTTCTTCCTCTGGCCGTGGTATAAGCGGGAATACTACGAGCGGGGTTGGAGTATATGCTTATGGTGGGGTATCAGGAAACGCGATAGAAGTCGATGGGAAAATCAGGATCATTCCGGGGGATGGTGTTGTCGATTCAAATTCTCCGGGACCCGTTACCATTAACAAGGCCAGCGGTACAGTTAAGTTTATAGGACCTTGTAATAATTATGTTTATGTTGAAAATAACTTGGTTAATTTCGATTCTCAAGTGTTTGTGACAGGGCGCAGAGTTACTGCATCGGGAGGCAATGTTTTTGCTTCGGTTTCCAATCAGACAGGAGGAGGATTTAGGATAAATCTTAGCAACACTCCTCAGAGCGGCGAACAATTCAATGTGAATTTTCTGGTGCTTAACTGAGCTTTTCCAGCTTGGAATGGTAGTTTTCAGGATAATAAAATATCGAAGCTAGAAAGAGGCAAATGCGTAAAGTATTCTTAATATTTTTGGGGATTTTGCTTTTGACGTCGATCTTGATCACAGGGGCATTTGCTCAACTGGAAAAAGTGGACGCTTATGTTGATCAAGTAAGGGAGGCCGTAGCAAAAGGTAAAAATGCGATAGATGCGGGGGAACCAAGAGAAATAGCCCAGGGATTTTTGGATGACGCTCGAGTTGCCTATGATAATGCGCAAGCGATTGCGGCAACGATCCCTCGGGGGAGTGATGATGAAGCCCGCGCAAATGAGCTTTTAAACGAAGCGGAACGACTGATTATTGAACTCGAGGCTATGATCGAGAGTATGCCAACGACAACAACTACTACTATCCCTCCCAGTCCCGGTCAGGTCGAATTCCCTTCAGGCGGCGGCATCAGAATGCCCTATGCCATGGGAGTTTTTGGCGGGTCAGCCACAGACATACAGGGGGCTTCGCCTCCCTATTTAAAAGACATCAAGGGCCAGCCGGTGATCGGCAAAAGTGATGATGGTACCGGATTTTGGGGAGCGGGATATGTGCTGTGGGGAGTGGGAACACCGCCGGCGGTGGTGGAGGGTGAGACCGAAGCGGCGGATGATGGCGATATAAATCAGACCCGCATTGAAAGATTTAACGGCCACATCAAGCTTTACTGGAATTATAATAATACGAATGTGACTGCGGCCGATATTTGGAGATATAACGCTGGCGTGGATGGGGGATTTGTGGTTGAAACCAGTGTATATGTCAAGATTGCCGGCCCGATCAGCGCAACTGAATGGGAGGACAATGCCGCCATCGTTGGCGACGGGAATAATTATTATTATCGGGTTATTCCGAGTGGAACCCCTCAAGCAAATATTATGGATCCGCCTCTTAACAAGAGGACCATGGGGAAGGTTGATGTTAAACTTGTTGCGGAGAGCAAATATACTTTTGTTTCTTATCCATTTAATGCTGCTGTAATTAACATGCAGGATTTGATTGGGGATCAGCTTAGACATAAAGATCAAGTCCATTGGTGGGACCCAAATGCATTACCCGCTCCCGCATATAATATTATTACTAAGGTGCAAAACGCCTGGGATAGCGACCACGACTTCCAATTTGGAGAAGGTTTTCTTGTTTATTTGTGGCCGACTTTGCCTCCAGGAACGCCCAGGCAAGATGTGTACTTAACACTTGTTGGCCTGGTCGGCAACTTTGCGCCGGATGTTAAAGTCTATTTAGGAGATGAATATTATCTTGTTGGTTATCCTTATCCGGTTGTTAGAAATGCATTAACAGCGGGATTTGCGCCTCGACATAAAGATCAGATCCATATGTGGACGACCGATCCTGCTGATTTATCTCAGGAATTTGCGATCGCCACGTACGTTACTTCAGCTTGGGATGAATTGAGTTTGACCGAATTCGCGCTTGGCGAAAGCAAATTCCATTATGTTCATCCGGATAATGATCCGTATGACTGGATACTAACATTTTAAGGGGGAAATAAAATGAAAATAAATATTCCAATATTTAAAGGAGCAGGATGTTTGCTCATTCTTATGTTGGGGATGCAGAGTGTAGTTCTTGCTGCGGGTATTGTGTTGGAAGCCAATAATAGTGATACTTTTAAAAATCGTAATGATACTTTTTTTGCTCCTAACTATACCGGTCCTGCCAGCGTAAATTCGGCGAACATTGAGTTTTTTCGTGGTTCTGTTCCAAATAATCCAACCTCTACTTCTGGAAGAATAAGCGATTTTGCATATACGGACTTAGGTAATGGAGATCATCAATATAAAAATTCTGGACTTGCTGGGGGAACAGTTCTAATTCGCAGTTGGGACGGTACGCCCCGCACAGAAGGCAGTCACTATGGAATCGGACCATATGCAACCGGACCCGATGCGCAAACGTTGACTTGTGCTTCAGGCGCATCTCCGGCCTTGCAGTACAAAATAAAACCTTTTAAAACAGATTATTTGGCAGGAAAGCCAACCAATGCGCCCAGCATAACGAGCGTAAGCGAAGCAAACCAGAGAATTGGCGATACCACCAATGTAAAGCTGAGCTTGACAGTGAGCTTTACTTATAGCGAAGGAACCTCACCAAACAAGGTTGTTGCAACTGGTTATGATTTCATGTATTGGTATTACCCCGAAGAAATGCCGGATGAAACAGATCCTGGCCGGGTCGCTTCATTAACCGTGAAAAGTTGGAGCCTGCCTGCGATAGATCCAAAAACAAACGAACAATTTGGCGGTGGGACTTACTATTTTAGAGTAAGAGCAAAAAATGTCTTTGGTGCAGGACTATGGAGCGATATAAAACAATGGCCGACTCTTTCAGGCGTCGGTGGTCAGTGCGGTCCGATCACTTATACTTTAATCTCTCCCGCTGAAGGAATCGGCATAAACGATATCTCGATTCTCCATGAAGCGCCCTTTAATGTAGATACCGATCCGGCTGAGTCCGTCTCCACCGTCGGCGGGCTGGTGAAGGCGATCAATGCTAAGGCCGGCGCAAATGTCGTCACAGCAGTGGGGATCCTGACCGAAAACCAGATTCAGGGTGCTTACGTGACTTATGAGGATGGGAATACGATCTTCACGCCAACGGCAGGATTTGAAAGTGGTGCGGATACCGTCCTGGTGCGGGGGATGGCGCTGCAGATCTCGATTATGATCGAAGGCGGCGGGAACGTGGAGGTTACCTTTTTCTAGGAGATAAATGAAAAGATTCGGCTTAATATTATTAATACTGTTTGTGATTTGTAATTTGTCATTTGACATTTCACATGCGCAGTATGTGTACCTGGGCATGTACTGGATCGCCGGTTCGGTGGAAGACCCGGATCAGGTCGGCACCGCCGGCCGCCAGGTCGTCTTCTTTAATGCCCTGGAGAACAATTCGATCGTGGGCGGATACGCTGATGGTCTGGTGGGGCCTAACGGCCTTTCCGGAAGAGACAACGAATATATGATCAACGCCTACGCCTATAAGGGGGAGCCCCTGAATCTCCTTACTGCCACTTGTTACGTGGCGATACCAAACGATAATCCCGCTGATCCAGAAGAAGGATACGGAGCTAACCCGGTCGAGGTCAATGTGACCGGCCAGGGCTACGATATCGCACCCAACTTAGTGTTGGTCAAGGGCGGAGGGATCCTGCCTCCGCCGGTTCCTGGTGTTCCGGTCATTGAGCAGGTCCGCTACGGCAACCGCATCTACTATGAGCCGGAGGAAAAGACCGAGGACTGGAAATTCGTGGTTTCTGAACAGCCCAAGATCACCGCCCGCATCTCTTCGATCAGCGGCTTGAACACGAGCTCGATCTTCATGAACGTCAATCCGGACATGCCGGATTCAATGCAGATCGGATTTAGCCAGGCGACCGCGACTTCCATGGTCGGCCCCGCCGCATCCCCCACCGAGGTGACCTTTGTCTATGACTTCTTCAGCGCGGGCAAGACCCTCCCGGACGGGGAAAACGCGATCAATTTCACTGCCGCCAATGCCGTCGGGACCGCGGTCTACAATACCACCGTCTCCGTCTTGGGCGGCGAAGGCCGGCTCATCGGGATCCCCATTACCTATCCCAGCCCGCTTGAGCTGTTGTATGACAGAGAGGTCACCATCCAGTACACCCTGAGCAAGGACATGAACATCGATATCTTCTTCTTTGACGTGAGCGGGCGCATGCTCAAAAAATTCACCCTCTACGAACGGGAAGAGGGCGGCTCCGCCGGCATCAACAAGGTCAGCTGGGACCTCATCACCCTCCAGGGGCAGAAGGTTTCCTCCGGCATCCATCTCTTTACCATCGTCAACCACGATACCAATAAGCTCCTGGGCAAGGGCAAGTTCACCGCGGTGCCGTCTAAACAATAACCGCTTTATCTTTCTAGTTTTCGTTTGAGGTATCGGTATCGTTGTTTGTTGCGTTTTCGGTTTGGGTTTTGTGGCTGCCTTCCCACCAACCACAACTACACCGAAACCGTGACATTACCGATACCAATACCGATACCAAAATCCAGGATAAAGAGTAGCAATCTTATTGCCACGAATCAGTCTCCCGTCATCTGTCTTCAGTCATTTTTATGAATATGACGATAAAAAAATAATGACCGGTGACTGGAGACTGTCGACAGGCGACTGAAAAAAGTGTCGAAATCCCGACAGGGAGCCCGCTCGTCTATTCCCTAAACCGAGGGGCCCCCTTTTTGATTTTTATTTCTTCCTAGTCCAATTTATAAGACCTTCTTTTATTGCAGCTCGCCATGTAGACGGTCCCATAGCCCAATTCTTTTTGATTGCTTTACGGGCACGCTTCAATAGCTCTTTGATAGACCTTGGTTTTTTAGGGAAACCTAAGATAGGCTCACCAAAGTAAAGTTTTTGATCATGGGTTGGCCAATTTGGCTTTATCGGAACTGTTAACCTAAAAGGCCCAATCGCCTCATTCTCAATGTGTTCCGCATCTGCAATGATAATATTCGTTTTAAGGTTCAGGCGATCTAGTTCCGCGTTGATCATGTCAATTCGCGCTATTTTTGAAAGGTATGGTTTCATCATCGGTGCCCATTGGTGCGCTCGATGAGCGCGGTATCTGGCAGCGATCTTGCGGGGGATATATAATGCGGCTCTTTTTAGCGCGGATCCAACTTTTCCAATCTTACTCACTTTAATCTACCTCCTTAAGGGTCTTGCCTCTTTGCAGCGGGTAGATTGTTCAAACAGCAGCACCTCCTCGGACAGCGGGGAAATTGGATCATTGCAGCGGGATCGATGGGCAGCGGGTTAGATTGGCGGGGGCCTGCCCGCTGCGTTTTAGTCAGGCCCCCATTTTTGTTTTTTCGATCTAAGCTTAGATCGTAATCACAGCGGGGAAAGGACTTTTGGCCCTTCATATATATATCGACAGATTTTGGCTGAAATTTCAGCGGTAGTTCACAAATTGCAGGACGATCGGCAGATTAGCCGCCTTGAGCTTTTGGATGACGGATTGAAGGTCGTCAAGCTTTTTCCCGAAGACCCGGACTTCGTCTCCCTGGATCTGGGCCTGGACCTTTAAGTTCATTCCTTTTATCAACTTCACGATCTCCCTCGCCTTGTCCTGGGGGACGCCCTGCTTCAGGGTCAGGATCTGCTTTTTGTGCCCGCCGGCTGCGTCCTCGACCTTGCCCGGGTCAAAGAACTTGAGGTTGACCTTCCTTTTTACCAATTTGTCCTGCAGGACGTTGAGAGCGTTTTTGAGCTTAAATTCGTCCTCAGAGAGAAGCCTTAAGTTTGCGCCTTCCTTTTCGATCCTGCTTATGCTCCCCTTAAAATCAAAACGGGTGGAGATCTCCTTCATCGCCATCGAAATGGCATTGTCGATCTCCTGCAGGTTCGGTTTGCTGACAATGTCGAAAGAATGGTCCTGCGCCATGCTATAATTATAATATGGGTATTAAATTTATTAAAGGGGACATCACCACTTTCAAAGTCGACGCCATCGTCAACGCCGCCAATTCATCGCTCATGGGCGGGGGAGGAGTGGATGGGGCTATCCACCGTGCGGGGGGACCCGCTATCCTTAAAGAATGCAAGGATTATGTCGCCAAGCATGGCCGCTTGCCGACCGGACAGGCCATGATCACCGCCGGAGGGGATCTTCCGGCCAAATACGTGATTCATACCGTGGGGCCGATATATAGTAAGTCGAAAGTAGTAAGTGGTAAGTTGAAAGTAGAGCTGCGGAGCTGCTACACTGAATCCCTCAAGCTGGCCGCGTCCAAGGGGCTTAAGACCATCGCTTTCCCGTCGATATCGACGGGAGCGTACCGTTATCCCTTGGAGGAAGCGGCGCCCATCGCGGTGCAGGCGGTCAAGGATTTCCTCAAAGCGCCGTCGTCGATCAAAGAAGTCCATTTTGTCCTCTTCAATGATGCCACCTACGAGGCCTACGTGAATGCCGCCTGAGATGCGTTTACAAAAATTCATGGCTGAATGCGGTGTGGCTTCCCGCAGGCAGGCGGAAAAACTTATCCTTTCCGGCAGGGTCAGGGTCAACGGAAAGACCGTAACTAAGCTTGGGACCAAGATCGACCCGGAGGTCGATAAAGTAAAAGTTGAGGATCAGACGCTTAAGCAAAAAGAGAATAAGGTCTATATCAAGCTAAATAAGCCTCCCGGATACGTGAGCTCCTGCCGGAAATTCAAAGGGGAAAGGACCATCCTGGACCTGGTCCGGGATGTTCATTATCGCTTGTACCCGGTGGGCCGGCTGGACAGGGATTCCGAAGGCCTCATGCTCTTGACCAACGATGGGAAGCTCGCCCACCGCCTGATGCATCCGCGCTATGAGCATGAGAAGGAATATATAATAAATGCCGAATGCCGAATTACGAATGACGAATTAATGAAAATTGAATCCGGAATTGTCATTGACGGCAAAAAGACTCTTTCAGCTAGGGTTAAAAGGTTGGGGGAGAGGCAGTTCAAAATCGCCTTGAAGGAAGGCAGGAAACGGCAAATTCGAAAAATGCTGGAGGCGATCGGAAATAAGATCATCCGCCTGAAGCGGGTAAGGATCAAGAATGTCCGGCTGGGAGATCTGGAAACCGGCAAACACGCGCTTTTGACCACTTCAGAGATCAAGGGTCTTATGGTATAATTCCTTCGTTATGGCCATCATCGTCCACAAATACGGCGGTACTTCCGTCGGCACGCCTGACAAGATCAAGAACGTGGCCCGCAGGGTGAAAAAAGTGCGGGATGGGGGAGATAACGTGGTGGTCATCGTCTCCGCCATGGGGCACACCACCGACGAGCTTATCAACCTCATGCACAAGGTCACGGATAGGCCGGACCCGCGTGAATACGACATGCTGGTCTCCACCGGCGAACAGGTCTCAGCCGCGCTCCTGGCCATGGCCCTGCAGGAGATGGGATGTCCCGCCATTTCCCTGACCGGCGGGCAGGCGGGGGTGGTGACCGAGGACATCTACAAGAAAGCGCGCATCAAACATGTCCATATGGACCGCATCCGGAATGAATTGAAAGAAGAAAAAGTCGTGGTCATTACCGGCTTTCAGGGCGTCGACAGCAAGGGGGATATCATTACCATCGGGCGGGGTGGTTCTGATACCTCCGCGGTGGCGATCGCGGCGGCCCTGGAGGCGAAGGTCTGCGATATCTATACGGATGTGGACGGCGTCTATACCACGGATCCGAGAATAGTCAGGGAAGCGAGGAAACTGGAGCATATTTCCTACGAGGAAATGCTGGAGATGGCCAGCCTGGGCGCCCAGGTCCTGCACCCGCGTTCGGTGGAATGCGCCAGCCTCTACGACATTGTCATTCACCTGCGCTCCAGCGCCAGCGAGGAGGCGGGAACCCTGATCATGTCTGCCAAATCAATTGCCAAGCAGCAAGGAGGAGCCAAGATGGAAAAGAAAGAAGCGGTGAGGGGTATTGCCCTGGACGAAAATATCGCCAAGGTCGGGATCCTTAAGGTGCCGGATCAGCCCGGCGTGGCGGCCAGGCTTTTCGGGGCGCTGGCAGCCGAGAATATCAACGTGGACATGATCGTGCAGAGCATCCATTCCAAGGGAGCCATGGCGGACATGGCCTTTACGGTTGACCGTCCGGACATGAAGAGGGCGGTCGAGGTGGTGGACAAGGTCGCGGCGGAGCTCAAGGCCGAAGGAAGCATTTCGGACGCGGATGTCTGCAAGGTCTCCCTGGTGGGGGTGGGCATGGTCAGCCAGCCCGGCACTGCCGCCAAGATGTTTGACGCCCTGGCCAAGGAGAAAATAAACATCCAGATGATCTCGACCTCGGAGATCAAGGTCTCCTGCGTGGTCAAGAAAGAAGACGGCAAAAAAGCAGTTCAGATCCTGCACAAGGCTTTTAACCTCGCCTGATCCATGGAATGGTTACTGGTTATTCTGGGGTCCTACCTCTTGGGTTCCATACCCTTCAGCCACATCTTTCCCAAGATCAAGGGCAAGGATGTGAGGAAAAGCGGGACCAAGAATATCGGGGCCTCCAATGCCCTGGTGGTGGCTGGTCCCTTGATGGGGGCTCTGGCGCTGGCGGGGGATATCGCCAAGGGGTACCTGGCGGTGGCGTTGACCGCTTATTATTTTCCGGATCCCTGGCTGGCAGTCCTGGCGGCATTGTGTGCGATCCTCGGCCATGATTTTTCCGTCTTTTTGAAGTTTAAGGGAGGAAAGGGAGTGGCGACCACCGGCGGCGCCCTGCTGGCTTTTGATCTTATCCTTGGTATTATCATTCTTCTGCTCTGGATCCTGCTGATCCTGGTCACGCGCTACTTTATCCCTTCTACCCTGATCATGTTCATTTTGCTCCCCTTCATGATGTGGGTATTGGGCAAAGGGACCCAATATATCGTTTTTGCGGCGGCGGCGCTGGCGCTGGCTCTCTTTACCCATCGCGACGACATAAAACGCATCATCTCCGGCAGGGAGCTCAAAACCTCCGCGGCGGTTAAACATTATCTCAGAAAATGATATAATTGGGTCAGATCGGGGTGTAGCTTAGCTTGGTAGAGCGCACGGTTCGGGACCGTGAGGTCGCTGGTTCAAATCCAGTCACCCCGATATTTCGGTAAAGGAGGAAAAAAATGAAGAGAAGGATGGTTTTGGTTTCGTTGTTTCTGGTTTCGGCTTTTGTGATCGTTGGATGCGCTCCGGGCGGTGTTACCAAGGACTATTCCGCGGACAGCGTGGTCAAGATGGGGGGAAGGACGCTCCAGGGGAAAATTTATTTTGCTGGAGACAAGTGGCGAACGGAGTATATGGCGTATGGGAAGAAAGCAGTTTCTATCGTCCGCACGGATAAGAACGTTGTCTGGAATTTAATGCCGGGGCAGAAGACCTACATGGAAGTAAAGCTTGAGCCCCAGCAGGTGCGGGGGATGACGGAAAAAATGCCCGGAGAGATTGAAAGAAAGAAAGTCGGCAAAGAAAATGTGAGCGGGATCATGTGCGACAAGTACAAGGTTACTTTTAAGATTTCGGAAAAATCCCAGCCCTCATCCTTTTACCAGTGGCTTTCCAGCGACAAGATCCCGGTTAAATCTTCAGCGGTCGACGGTTCCTGGTATACCCTGTTAAAAAACATTAAAAAGGGAAAACAGCCGGCTTCGCTTTTTGAGCTTCCCGCGGGATACAAGAAGTTTGAGATGCCCAAAATGCCCGCCGTGCCCCGGATGCCCAAAATACCGAATTATTAAGCGAAAAATATAAATCCGGGCGTCTTGACTTTGCGAGTATTTTGCTGATATACTTAGATCGTCATGGAAAGGAAACCTAAAAGGAAGAGATTTTTCACCTTGATGGTTGTTCCCCATGATCCCTTGAGCCGGACCATCAGCATTAAAATTCCCGCGTTCCTGCTGTATTTTCTGGTGTGTTTGGTGATCATCTCTTCCCTGATCGTGGCTTCTTCTGTGGTCTACTCTTCGGTCCTGACGCGGAGGCTCGTCCATTACTGCCAGACCCTGGTCCAGAACCAGGAGCAGCAAAAAATGATCGATGCCTTTGCCGAAGAGACACGCAAGGTCAACCTGGCGATCGCGGAATTGGTCCAGCAGGAGAACAGCTTAAGAAGGCTGCTTGGTCTGAAAGGCTGGAAGAGCAAGGTAAAACTGGCGGCCAACCTGGAGGAGTTAAAGGGAAAAGCCGCGAAGATCTCCCACGATCTGAAACTGGCCGATCTCAAGATCGGGGAGAGTAAAGAGAGCCTGGAGGAGCTTAAAAGTTGGGTGAGCGAAGTGCGAAGGCGCTATGCCTCTACTCCTTCGCGCTGGCCGATCTACGGCCGGATCGTTTCCCGCTTTGGCTACCGGGTCTATCCCTGGAGAGGATTTCATACTGGTTTGGATATCTCCGGTAGATACGGGAGCCCTATCCGTACTACCGCCGACGGGACAATATCTTTTGTGGGTTGGAAGAGGGGCTACGGCCGGACCGTGGTCATCAAGCACGGCTACGGTATTTCGACGCTTTACGCCCATCTCTCGCGCTACGAGGTTAAACGCGGACAAAGGGTGAGAAAGGGGCAGATTATCTGTTATGTCGGCAACACGGGATACGTTACCGGTCCGCATCTGCATTATGAGGTCCGCAAGTGGGAACGTCCGGTCAATCCCGTTACCTATCTGGACCTAAATATCCTTACGGCCAGCAGAAATTGGAGGCGATAAAAGATGGGAATTTTTGGGAAAAAGAAAGTGTCAGCCGGCGAGGGCGTGGTCGACAGCATCATCGGGGATAAAGCGAAATTCAAGGGGGAGCTGATCTCCAGGGAATCGGTGAGCATCAGCGGCGAGTTTGAAGGGAAGATCACCGCCAAGGCGGAGGTCATCATCGCCCGGGGGAGCAAGGTCACGGGAGACGTCCAGGGAGGAAGCGTGATCGTCTCAGGTAAGGTGGATGGGAACATCCTTGCCGCCCAGAACCTGGAGATAACCAAGAGCGGGAGGGTGCATGGCGACCTGGTGGGCGGAAAGATCATGATCGAGGAAGGAGCCTCCTATCGCGGGAAGGTGCGGGTGGAGGGGAAGGAAGAGGAGGAGGAAAAGGAAGAGGAAGAAGAGATCCCCGAAGAAGAAATGGCCCCTGAAAAAGCGACGGCCCAGTCCCACATGTTCTAAATGGGAACACTCTTTGTCGTTGCCACTCCCATTGGCAATCTGGAGGACATTACTTTCCGCGCGGTGCGCATTCTGTCCGAGGTCGACCTGATCGCGGCGGAAGACACCCGCAAGACCAAGATCCTGCTCACCCGATATAATATCAATACCCCCCTGACTTCTTATCACAAGTTCAATATCAAAGCTAAAACCTCGCATCTGATCGATCTTTTAAGTCAGGGGAAAAGCATCGCGCTGGTATCGGACGCGGGCATGCCGGGCGTGTCCGATCCCGGACACGAGATTATCAGAGGATCAGTGGATCAGAATATCAGAGTCGAAGTCATCCCGGGCCCCTCGGCGGCAATTTCCGCTTTGGTCGCTTCGGGGCTGCCCACGGACCGCTTCACTTTTATCGGCTTCCTTCCTAAGAAGCCCGGCCGCAAAAAGAAAATGCTTCAAGGTTTGAAAGATGAGACCGGAACGATTATAATCTATGAGTCGCCCTATCGTTTGGTCAGGACCATAACAGACATAAAGGAGTTCCTGGGAGACCGCCGCATCGCCGTCTGCCGGGAATTGACCAAAAAGTTCGAGGAGATCATTCGCGGAAAGGCAGGTGAGGTGCTGGAAGGGCTGCAAAAGCGGTCCGTAAAAGGAGAGATCGTGGTGGTGGTGGAGGGTTCCAGGTAAGCTGCTCAGCGGGAGAGGGTTAGTTAATTCGCAGGTTCTAGTCCTGCCTTGTCTGGAACAGTTAAGTAGAGTTTTCCCGAGAACTCTATACTTCGATTAAATTTGGAGGTATAGAGTCATGATTTTAATAAGGTTATCAGGAGCACTTTTACTTTTAGTTTTTCTATTTTCGGTCTCGCTTGCTCAGGATGTTCCGCGTTTCTACGGTGAAGAGGTGGTGGTTACCGCGCTCAGGGTTCCCCGCCTCAAGTCCGCCATCCCCTGGAACACGAAGCTCATTACCCGAAAAGATATCGAAGAATCGCCTTTGGTCAAGCTGGGCGATCTCCTGCGCACGGTTGCCGGCCTTTCGGTCAAGGCCAACGGAGGGCTTTCTTCGCCGATCGCTGCCCGTTTCCGCGGCTCCAATTCCCAGCAGGTGCTGGTACTTCTGAACGGGAGCCGGATCAATTCCCCCAGCCTGGGGATGTTCGATCTGGGCGACATCCTGCTTTCCGACGTAGAAAGGATCGAGGTGGTCAAGGCGCCGCTTTCTGCCCTGTATGGTGCGGACGCGGTCGGCGGCGTGGTCAATATCATAACTCGCAAGGCCACCGCAAAACCGGAGTTTGAGGTAGCCGCCGGCTACGGGGAGTTCTCAACCCAAAACTTTTCAGTAAGCGGATCCGGCCCTCATTATTTCTTTTCCGCCGCCTCTCTTTCTTCGGCCGGTTTCCGCGACAACAGCGATTATAAGGCGCAGGATCTCAATCTGCGATTCTCAGGGAAAATGGGGAAGGCCTATCTGGAAGCCGGGGTCAAAAGATACAGCGGGGAGAAGGGATCTCCCGGTTCCCTTGATTACCTTACCCCTCAGGCCCGGCAAACCGATAACAATCTTTTTTATGACGTCATTTATCGAGCGGATGAAGTGGGGTTGAAGATTTGCCTGGCGCAGAATTCCCTGGGCCAGAACTATAAGAATCCCGCTTCTTTTACGCCGATCGATACGACCAATAAGACCCTTACCACCAATCTGAATGTGCAGGAGACCCTGGATCTGGGCCGATTCAATGCTTTTTCAGCGGGGATTGAGATCAGGGAGGATCACAGCCAGGGCACAAATTCCGGCAGCCAGCACATCACCGATAAGGCGGTCTATTTACAGGATGAGATCCACTGGCCCGGCGTGGCAAGGATAGTTGTCGGAGGAAGAGAGGATTTGACTTCGGCGTACGGGAACCATTTCAACCCCCGGATCGGTCTGGTTGTTAATCCCTGGCGGGACGTTGATTTAAAGGCTTCCTGGGGTTCTTCCTTCAAGGCTCCAAGCATCAATGATCTCTACTGGAGCAGTCTTACCGAAACGTTCGATTGGGGCGGGATTACCTATGTTTCCACCACCCGGGGCAATCCGGACCTCAAGGCAGAGACCGCCCAAAGCATCGATGTCAGCCTGGAAAGAAGGCTGGACAGCGAAAGCAGCGCCCGGCTCAGTTATTATGTGAGCGATATCCGCGACATGATCCGCTGGACGACCACTTATCTTTCCACGACAGAGTCCGTGACCGAACCGCTCAACGTGAGCAACGCCAGCATCCAGGGGGTTGAGTTCGAATATGAGCGCAAGATCCTGGAGATCCTTAACGGCTTCGTCAACTTCACCTATCAGCTGGCCAAGGACAAGGATACCGACAAGTTCCTGGATTACGCGCCGCAGTACCAGTTGAACACCGGCGTCAAACACCGCGGCAGATTCGGCGTAACTTCGAATTTTATCGTCAGATATATCGGCGAGCGATATGCCGATCTTGCCAATAACACCAAGCTGGCGGGATACACGGTGGTTGACGCGTCTTTTTCCAGGGATTTCGGCAAATGGAGTGTTAAGCTGGATGTTGAGAACCTGTTCGATGAAAGCTATGCCGAGTCTTACGGATTTACGGATGTTTACCCCATGCCGGGAAGAAGGTATAATATTGGGGTCAGCTGTAAGATCTAATTCAAAAGTTAAAATTCAAAAGTCAAAATAAAGGAGTAATTATTATGAAGACAAAAAACATTTCAATGGTTGCAGTTGGAACTATTCTTGCGGCGGTGGTTGTGGTCAGTTATCTGATGGCCAGGCCGGCGTTGTTCGTGAGAGAGAGCAGTCTGCCGGTATTTATGGGGGAAGAAGTGATCATACAAAAATCAACAGATAAGACCGTTAAGGCTTTAAAGGGAAGGACGGCGGTTAAGGCAGAGAAGGCCGTTACGGCAGTGAAGGCAGAGGGCATTCCGGTGCCGAAGGTTGCAGCGCCGCTGCCGATCCTTCCGCCGAGGGTTTCCTATCGGGTGCTGCCGGAGTATCCGGTTTCCGCCCTGGAGCAGGGGCTGCAGGGAACTGCCGTTCTTTCCATATATGTCGGCTTGAGCGGAGCCGCGGAGAAGGTTGAAGTTAGATCTTCTTCGGGGGCGGCCGAGCTGGATGCGTCCGCTCTGGCGGCGGTTTCACAGTGGACGTTTGATCCCGCTTCTCAAGGCGGAGCGGCGGTCGCGAGCTGGTTTGAGCTTCCGGTTCGCTTTGAGATAAAGTAAGATGGCAGTCGAATCCTTAGGCAGAATGATACTTTATATCGGCATCCTGCTGGTGCTGATCGGGGGATTCTTTATTCTCATGGGCAAGATCCCCTGGTTTGGCCGGCTGCCGGGGGACATCATTTACCGTCGCGGGGGAGTGACGGTCTTTTTCCCCATCACCACTATGGTCCTGGTGAGCATCGTGCTGACCCTGTTGATGAACATCGTGTGGCGAAGATAGTAATCGGGGCGTGGCCCAGCTTGGTCTAAGGCGCTACCTTGGGGTGGTAGAGATCGCTGGTTCGAATCCAGTCGCCCCGATTCTTCTTTTTTATGAAAACTTCGGAATTTGATTACAGCTTTCCAAAGGACCTGATTGCCCAGGAGCCGGCCGCCCGGAGGGACCATTCGCGGATTATGGTGCTGGAACGCGGCTCCCAGGGTATAGAGCATAAAAGCTTCTATGACATTCTGGATCATCTCAGGGCCGGAGATCTGCTGGTCTTGAATGACACCAAAGTCATCCCCGCCAACTTAACGGGCATCAAGCTCGACGGAGGCGCCAAAGTCGAGGTCCTTCTGAGCAAACCGCTGGATATTGCGAAAAGGGTCTTCGTGTGTTTGGTGAGGCCGGGTAAAAGACTGAAAGTTGGGTCCAAGGTCATTTTTGGTGACGGCCGGCTCATCGGTAAGGTTTTGGATAAACTTGAGAATGGCGAGCAGATCATCGAGTTCCATACCCGGGACGATTTCTGGCAGATCATTGATCGGATCGGGAAAATACCACTGCCGCCGTATGTCAATTCGTCCCTCGCCCCTCGCCCCTCGTCCCTCCTTGAGAGATACCAGACGGTTTACGCCAAACATGACGGCGCGTCGGCGGCGCCGACGGCGGGGCTTCACTTTACCCCGGAGTTACTGGAAAAGATCAGGTCAAAGGGCGTCGATATCGCTTATCTGACGCTGCATACGGGGCTGGCAACGTTCCGTCCGGTATGGGCGGAGAATATTGAAGAGCATCAGATGCATTCGGAGTATTTTGAGGTTCCTGAAGAGACGGTTGAAGCGGTTCAAAAGGCAGAGCGTGTGATCGCCGTTGGGACGACATCGGTTAGGGCATTAGAGGCCTGCGCTTCCGGAATAGCCACTAAGGCACGAAGACACGAAGGGCACAAAGGGGAAACAGACCTCTTTATTTATCCAGGATATGAATTCAAGATTGTGGATGCCATGATCACGAACTTTCACTGGCCGAAATCAACCCTGATCATGCTGGTCTCGGCCTTTGCGGGCAAGGATTTCGTTATGAAGGCATATCAGGAGGCAATAGAGCAAAGATATCGGCTTTTTTCCTTCGGGGATGCGATGCTCATCCTGTGATATAATAAATTTATGGCTTTCAAGTTCGAAATCCTCAAGAAATCCAATAAATCTAAAGCCCGCGTCGGTAAACTCCACACTCCGCATGGGGTGGTGAATACCCCCGCTTTTCTTCCCGTCGGAACCCAAGGTACTGTCAAGACTATGTCTCCGCGCAACCTGGAAGAGATCGGTGCGGAAATGATCCTCTGCAACACCTACCATCTCCTGCTTCGCCCCGGACCGGAATTGATCAAGCAGGCCGGCGGGCTTCACAAATTCATGAACTGGAATAGACCAGTATTGACGGATTCCGGGGGATTTCAGGTCTTCTCCCTGGCCCACATGCGGAAGGTTAAGGATGATGGCGTCGAGTTCACTTCTCATGTGGACGGGACCAAGCATTTTCTAACGCCTGAAAAAGTGCTGGAAGTCCAGGCCGCGTTCGGCTCCGACATCATGATGCCTCTGGACGAGTGTACTCCTTATCCGTGTGAGAAGAAATTAGTCAAAGAGGCGGTGGAGAGGACGACGAAGTGGGCTAAACAATCTAAGTCTTCAGTCTCCAGTCGCCAGTCTCCAGTCTTATTCGGAATTATACAGGGAGGGGTCTACAAAGATCTGCGTAAACAGTCAGCAAAGGAAATTGCTAATCTCGACTTTCCCGGCTATGCCATCGGCGGATTATCGGTGGGTGAGCCGCAGGCAGAGATGTTTGACATGCTGGACGCGGTGACCGAGATCCTTCCCGATGACAAACCGCGGCATTTGATGGGAGTTGGCTTTGCCCAGGATATTCTGGGAGCGGTAAAGCTCGGCGCAGACCTTTTTGACTGCGTGATCCCGACCCGTCTGGCCCGTCACGGATCATTCCTAACCTATGAAGGCAAGGAAAGCATTCGGCAGGCCAAGTTTGAAAAGGATTTTACGCCCATTGATCCGGAATGCGACTGCTACGCCTGCAAGAACTTTACCAAAGCTTATATCCGCCACCTGTTCTGGGCGCGCGAGATCCTGGCAATGCAGCTTTTGACCACGCATAATCTTCGGTTCTATATGCGGATGCTGGCAAAGGCGCGGGAAGAGATCCTGGCGGAAACATGAAATTCAGAAAACTGCATCCCTGGGATGTAAGCATCGCGGAAGCGCGCAAGATCCAGCTCCGCCTGCGCCAGCGCCTGGTCCATAAACCCCCGGGGAAGATCTCAACTATTGCGGCCTGTGATGTTGGATATATTGATGGCATTGCCCATGGGGTGGTGGTTGTGTTCAGCTATCCTGAACTGAAGGAAAAGGAAAAGGCAGAGGCAAAGGCAAAGGTCCGCTTCCCCTATGTCCCCGGATTCCTTACCTTCCGCGAAGGGCCCATCATGCTCCAGGCTTTTGCCAAGCTCAAGACCAAGCCCGATGCCATTCTTTTTGACGGCCAGGGGATCGCGCATCCAAGGGGAATGGGGGAGGCGGCGCATTTGGGGTTATGGCTGGACATTCCCAGTATCGGCTGCGCCAAGTCAAAGCTTTACGGCGAATTCAAAGAGCCCGGGAAGAAAAAAAGATCCTATTCTTATCTGATGGCGGAAGGCAAGAGGGTGGGGGCGGTCCTGCGGACGAAAGACGGAACCAAGCCGATCTTTATTTCTGCCGGCCATAAGGTCGATCTTAAGTCCTCGATCAAGATCGTGATGAACTGTGTTACAAAATACCGCATACCTGAGCCATTGCGCTATGCCCACCAGCAGACACAGAAATAAGCTGTTAAAGATCTATAATGTCCTTTTTAATCACTTCGGTCCCCGGGCGTGGTGGCCGGCCGAAACGCCCTTTGAAGTCATGGTCGGCGCCATCCTCACGCAAAACACGAACTGGTTAAACGTTGAAAAGGCGATCGTCAATCTCAAATCATCCCGTGTCCTTCGACCCGCGTCCCTGCTGGGAATTGGGAATCGGGAACTGGAAAATTTGATCAAGCCGTCGGGGTATTACAGGCAGAAGGCGAAGAAGCTTAAGGCGTTCGTCAAATACTTTTTGAGGGATTATGACGGAAGGTTAGGGAAGATGAGGGATGTTGATGGAAATGAACTCCGCCATGAACTGCTGCAGGTCCACGGCATCGGGCCCGAGACGGCGGATTCGATCTTGTTATACGCCCTGGATAAGCCCACCTTTGTGGTTGATGCTTATACTAAACGGATCGGGAAGAGGGTGGGGTTGTTCAAATTTGATGGTTACCATGAGATCAAGGATTTCTTCGAGAAGAACATTCCTCGTGATCTTGAGATGTACAAGGAATATCATGCTTTGCTGGTGGAATTGGGGAAGAATTACTGTAGGGTTAAGCCTGTTTGTCTAAAATGTCCAGTTAACCGTTTATGTGTTAAGGAAAAGGGCCGACGTGCCTGTTAAACGCCGGCCCAATATTACCAATTTTATGCCTGCTTCTCCGCCCTAGGCGGATCAAGCAGCCGTCTTGATGATCACTTTCTTCTTCAATTCGATCCACTTGGCGGCGAGATCGATCGCAGCCAGGGCATCGGTTTCGGCCTCGATCTTCAATTTTTTGATCTCAGCAACATCTACGCTCAGATCCATTTTTTCAGGGGATGTCCCGGTCAGGGCCGCTACGTATTTTGTGGATGTTTCGTCGTTTTTATTCCAGAGTTCGATGGCCAGTGATTTTATCATATCATCAAGCGCGTGGAACCGCAGGTAATCATCCGATGTGGCTCCGGCCTTCTTTGCCTGGTCCTTGGCCGCCAGGTATTCCTTGCGCATTCCTTGGTAGAACCTGGTCTTTACCGCGATGAAGGATTCGTTTTTCTCATTGAGCTTATAGCCGCCCTTTCCATCCGCGACCACGAAGCCCATCTCAACATCGGTTTGATCATAATCCGGCTTCTTGCCCTCAAGCGCCGCCGCAAACAGTTCGCCCACCCGCGCCTCTGCCCGGCTGGCCAGTATCGCCTTTGTTGTATCCGCGGTGTAATTCCAGGAGTTGAAATCGTAGGCCGCGCTCTGGAGAAACCATTCGGCACTGTCCTTTTTGAGTATGATGGTTTCCTTTTTGTCGCTGCCGAAGCCGCTTTCCGCTACTCTAAAGCTGTTCTCGAGCGATGTTTCCCTCTGGTCCTTGTCATAGTTCTTGTAGGCGCTCAGCAGCGTTTGCTGCATGAGATAGATATCAAAGATCTCTTCGAGGTTGGCGGATTTGTCTTTATAGATGGGCTTGTAACCCATGGTTGACTTGTCTGCCCAAATGGAGTCTTCTTTTTTGAGGTGCTTGGCAGCGTCCGAAAGGGCCTCTTTCATGTTTTCCTCATTGCCGGATGATCTTGCTTCAGCGTATTTGAATGCCAGTTTCTGCATTTCTTTGCTCAGGAAGACCGGCTCGGAGAAATATTTCTTTACCAGTCCCACGTCTGCGTGCTTCCAATCAAGCTTGGTGTAATAGGTTTTATCTTTTTTTAGCCCCGCTTTTTCGCTGAGCAGGAATAATTTCTCGATTTCCAGCCAGGTTTTTTCTGCTTCAAACTCGAGCTTGTTAACAGTGCTGCCGAGCTCCTTTCCATGGAAAATGCGGGTCCAGAAGTGCGCGAGGGGTATGCCGGATGGAATGCCGTGCTTTTCCTCGACGGTGAAATAGGCGTTCTTGGTGGAGTCGGTTTGGAGCGCGAAGGCAAGCGAATCCACCAGCAGCACTCCGCCGACGATGGACAATGCAGCTCCGCCGGCGGTCTGGATCTTTGCGCCGGTGGGGGATTTGTTGATCCGGGGCGCCGCGAATTCCTGCCAGGCCCACATCCCGCCAAAAGTGATACCCATATTCAAGAGGGGGTTGCGGACCACGCTGTCGGGCTCAAAACCCATAGCGGCAAAGAAAACGTCATAGCCGGTGGCCAGGGCTACGCCCTGGGTGGCCCCGCGCAGCATCAGGCCCGCTTCGCCGGCAATGTAGCGCAGGCCGGATTTTGAGAAGATCTTTGATACAACCTTACCCGGGGTCAATCCTGGAAGCTTGTTGATCATCTTTTTTACTCTGAGTAAAGCTTTTTCACGCCCTTTGCCGGTGAACAATGGGGTAAGCGCCTTGCTGGTAAAGTGGGCGGATGAAAGAACAGCTGCAAATTTTAGCACCGGCTTATCTATTCCCAGGATATCTGCCAGCTCATCGGCCAGGAGGATGGTCACCATGCCGGTGCAGAGTCCCATAAAGCTGGCCTTAAGGTGGTTTTTGTTAATTTGACCCTCTACCGCCTCGTTCTGAAGTTTGTGCATTTCTTCCATGAGGGCGGCGAATTCCCTTCCCTCGACCGTTTTCTCCATCCAGGCTTTGCCCTCGGGCTTGGCTAACATCTCGATCCTTTTGGTAAGCTTCTTCATGAGTTTTTCCATGTCCTTGGCGGTCAGGGCATCACTCCTGCCTTCGATGTCTTTGAGCAGGTCTGCCAGCTGGTCGGGAGATTCGATCTCGAATCCAAAGGTTCTTGCCAATTTTTCGACCGACTTGAGATAGCGTTTGCCGGCCTTGGAGGTTTCAAGGGAATCGATCCAGTTGTGAATTTCGGACGGCTTTACTTCCACGATCATGTCATCGGTGACTTCAATTGTAGGGGACTTCATGATCTTTTCCAGGTCCGCGGCGTCGACCACGACCATGCCGTTCATGTTTCGGGCTTTTATATCATACTCAATGGTCTCGATGGCAGCTTCCAGTATCACCGGGTCGGCGGTTTGAAGCTGGCCGTTTAATCCGGAGATCTGGAAACCGGCTCCTTTTTTGACCACTCTTTCCTGGAGGGTCAGGAGTTCGGATCTGCAGCCGCCGTTTCCGTCGGATCCCACCCAGAGGATGGATTTTCCATTGGTGCCGTTGCTAATGGATTCTTGGATCATTGCATCGAGTTTGGCCGGTTCCGGCATCGCGGCGCCCTCGGCGACGATGACGTATCTGAGCTCGGTGGTTTGTAAATTGCCTTTAGCCACCGGCTGCTCGATGGGAATAACAATTCTGCCAGAGAGCTTTACGCCTTTTCCGAAGGCGTAAGTGGGGATGGGTGGCGGTGTTAGTTTGGGTGTTTCCGCGGGTTTGGCGCCCTCCGGCTTGGCACCTTCCGGAAGGAGCCCCTTTGCCTTGGCAGTCTGGGCCTTTGCGCTTTCCTCTGCCACGATCCTTTCAAGGCTTGTCTCTACCTTGAAGGAAGCATCAAATTCAGCCAGCCTGGCTTCGATCGTTCCCTTTACTTTTGCAAATACCTTTTGGAATTTCCTGCCGAAGATCCGCCCTTTCTTCAAGACCTCGCCGTCCGCTTTATAGGCCTTGTATTCTTTCTCTGAGAGATGTTCTTTGGCTCCGCGATCAAGCTCTTCCAGCACGATCTCGGCTCTTTTTGCGATGTATTCCTGATGCAGTTTTTTCGCGAGTTGCTTTCTTGCGACCCACTTTGTCGTCTCGTGCTCAGCAGCGTATTTTTCAACTTGGGGGCTGTCTTTCAATAATTTTTTGAACGCTCTCCAGCCTCCCAGAACGCGGGTCTTATACATAGGATTTTCAAATTTATACACATTGAAGAGCTTCTTTATAAAACCCGGATCCAGTTTTGTTTTAACATAGACGGTGTTGGCGTATTTGTGGTGCCCCAGGCTCTTGATGTGTTTGCCTGCCTTTGTGCTCAGTTTGTGAAGGTCCAATCCATTGACGGTCTTTTGAAAGTGCTCCGCGATCTGCGCGTCGACTTCCGGAGATATAACTGCTTTGCCGCTTTGATTGCTCAGGATCTCGACGATGTTGCGACCGGTGACTTCGACCGTTTTTGGCTGGCCGGTCTGGGGATCGACGACCTTGACGCTATATTTGGCCCCCAATCCTTTGCCGGCGGCCGCTTCCCGAAGCAGTTCGAATTCGCTGATGGGTTTGCCCCCAGTGGGTTCGATGGCTTGCAGGGATTCCTTGACCTCGGCATAAACCACCCGGGCTGAGGTAAATGCCTCATAGAGCTGCTTGTAAGTGCCGACCCCGGCTGAATATTCGTGGCCGGCGAATACATTGTGCTTCTTGATGATCTTTTTGAATTCACCCAGGCTTTTGGCTTCGGTCAGTTTGAGATAAGTTTCCCCGTCAATTATCATCTCCACGGGCCTGCCGCCATGCTCAACCAAGCTCATGTTTTTGCCCTTGTAGAAAGTCAGCGAGAATTTTGTCCCGGGGTTTGTTCTCGCCTCTTTGAGGATGGAATATGATTTGTTGAACTCAACCAGCGATTCGATGGAGAACATTCCGCTGGGGCCCTTGATCCTGGAATTTGCCAGGTCAAATCCCTTGAGGCGTTCCGGAACTCGACCCTCGAAGATGTCGATCATCTCAGAAGAGGTGAGCTCGAGGCGGGCATAGGAGCCGTTCTCTTTTCCTCTGAATTCAAACCTGATGCTGGGGTCTTTTCCTATGTCATAGATCGTCTCGTAAATGGCGACCGTTTCCTTGGGGTCCAGCTTGAAGGTGCCGGATGTTCTCCAGTGCGTCAGCTCGGCCACGGCCCTGGGCGCGCCAAAAAGGCGCTTGAAACTTCTCCAGCCCTTAGCTGCGCCGTATTTATACTTGCTCATTCCCGCCTTGAAATCAGCGACCTTTTCCCAGCCCTTGGGCACGCCTTCCGGAGCGGCTTCGCTCAAGCTGATCTCGACATTGGAGGGCCGAACTTCGACCTTGAAATCTTTGGCATAGAAGCTTTTGACCTTTTTAACGACCTTGGCTCCGTCTGAGGCAAGCATCACAGGAGGTGCCATATGGTACGCCAATAATTTAAAGCCGAGCTTACCAGCAACATTATTGCGCACATTGGCAAATGGTTCCCTCATTTCCATTTTCCACTTTTCATAAGCTATTTTGCGGTATTTGGGATGGATATAGAGGGCGCCGTTCTTTATTGTGACCCATCCCGCTTTTAAGCCGCCACCTAAAATTTTGAAGGTCACTCCCATGGATTTATAGGTCAGATAAGTGATCGCCAGCGCTTTACCCAGGGCGGCAGTGTGCTTTCCGGCTTCAATATCCTTTAACACGTCGGCGAAAAAGATCGCGGGCAAGCTCTCAAACACCACGAAAGCACCGGTGGTGTGGGCCAGGCCGTCCGAAATCCTTTCGAGGGCATCGTGTATTTTCTTGTCATTTCCTGAATAAATGGCTTCGGCCAGGTCTCCGACGCCGCCCCAGGTATTGGCAAATCCCATACCGATCTGCTTGCCCATGAGACCCAGGAAGTGGGCGGTGAAACCGCCGGATTCCTTGAGGGTTTGAAGGAGAACACCAGTCGGATCTTCGGATAATTCTTTGGCAAGGCCATTAAAAAATCCCGGTAAATGGATCTCGCCCCATTCCATACTGTCCATGAGGGCAACCTGAGCGTCACTGGGCTTTTTATTCTCTCCCACCTTCGGATCGCTGTTGTATCTGATGACTCCCACTTCCTTGACCGGGTCAGAAGTGTCGTCGTCCTGATATTTGAGGGCCATCTCCTTTACGGACTGGACCGGGTCGAAATAGGAAATTGAATAATTTTCTATGTCTTCGATGGCGCGGGTCTTGTTGATCTCGCCCGTGATCTTGAGTGCGTCCTCAAGGACCTTTGCCAGCTCCACCATGTCCTTGTGGCTGTGGAAAGAGTCATAAAGCTTGAACTTTTTGGGAAGACCTGTGGTTAACCGCTTGAAGTCTTCCTCAGTATAGTTACGCAGGTCAACGGCGACCCTTTTTGTCTCAAGCAGGTAATGGTATTGTTTGCCCAGGCGGGGATTATTTTTGAGCTGCGGGACGATCTCTTCTTTGAGATACTTTATGAAGGCTTCTACGTCTTTATCGGTGACGGTGTCAAAAATGAATTCTTTGTTGGGGTCAGCGCCCGCGAGCTTTTTGGCGAGATGATCATGGCCGCTCGGGCTTCCGGCCAGGAGGAGATGCAGTTGGGCGGACATGTTCATTTTTGGCCGTTCGGCGGAGGAAAGAGCCAGGAACGATAAAAATCCATATTTTACCCGGGAGAGAGGATCAAGCGATTCGCTCAATTCTTTGCCATTGGTCGATCCAAAATCTACCTCAAGGCCCCCCGCGGCTCCGCTTCCAATGGCAGGGACATCTCTTCCGAGACTGAAGACCCCATGCATCGCGGCGCCGCCGCTAAAGATCATTACCGGCAGGGACTTTAAGAGATCCAGCGATTGCTCGCGCGGGATCTTCTCAAAGATCTTTGAGAGCGCGATCTTGGCGATGATGACATCTTCGTCTTCGCCCGGTTCCGGCAGGAGGCTGGAGAGGGAGATCTTGCCGCCCTTGCCGAAGAATTCGTCCAGGATCTGGATGGCGGTCTTCTTGGTGCTCTTCCCGCCGGGGCCGATCACGATCCCCTGATCCCCGCTGAAGACGCCGGAGAGCCAGTCCAGAGCCAGGTTCTCTTCGAAAAGCCCCGCGAATTTCTCCTTAAAGAGTTCGTATTTTTTGTTGTCGAACCGGTCGCTGCTGAGCTTGTCGATGATATCCTGTCTGTCTGTTTCAAGATCGAACTTCTTGTCGAATTCGGGAGCAAGCGCGTCCCTGGTCTTTTTCAGTTCGGTGAGGGCGGAGATGGCTTCTTTCAGGGACTGGTGCATTTTGGAAAGGGCATTCTTCTTCTTGTCATTCTTTTCCGCTTCCAGGGTGCTTCTGACCTTGGCTTCAAGGACAGCAGCCATTTTGAGCAGGTCGGTCACCTGGTAGACGAAAGCGACCTTTTTATCCTCTTTGTTGGTTTCGCTCCAGATCTTGGCCAAGTGGAGGAATTCCGAAATGTATCCTTTGAGGGCATATTCTTTTTTGAGCTTTTTGGATTTTTTCAGTTCTTTCAGCTCTTTTACCAGTTCTGCTCGAAAAGCGGAAAGACCGGCGCACTTGTCAACGGCATTCTTGAGCCCTTTATTCTCGGTGATCTTATCGAATTCGTTCAGCTTTTTCTGGATATCAGCCAGTTTTTTCAAGATGGAATTCTTTGGGTCTGATCCATAAAGGATCGCGTTGGTCTCAAAGACCTGGTCGTTGGGCAGGCCGACCACCAGAAAATCCGCGGGGCTGGGGGCAGCGACTGATTGCCACATTGCCTTAAAGACCTTTCCGTAGTGCTCCTCTATGAAACTTCCGGTTCCATGCCAGCCCGGCGGTTCAGGGGGATATTTGCTGGCCAGCACGTAAAGGGCGCCGTGCAGTTCTCTTAAGACTTTGATCGCTTCGCGGTAGGTGTCTTTGAAGGCGGCCTGGACGAATTCCTTGCCTTTTTTCCCGGCGGCTTCTTTTACCTGCTTGAGGAGGGCTGCTGAGGGCTCATCGTCTTTGAGGCGCCCGTCATAGATGAACAATGATTCATCCCAGGACAGATATTCGGCCAGGTCCTTGAGCGCCTTCTGTTTGGTCTCGTTCAGCCCCTGCTTGTGATGCAACAACTTAAGCGCCCGTTCCACCTTGTAAAAGGCGGCTTTAGCGGTTTTCTTCTCAAAGGGATCAAGGTTGGGAAGCACTTCAGGCTTGGACTTTGAGAAGATCTTCTTGATCTCTTCGATCTCCTTGGCGGTAAAGCGCGTCTTGGCGGAGGCCTTGAGGACCTTTCTGATGAGCCTGGCTTTTTCCGGATAGGTTCCCTCAATGGTGTCCGCGATCTTGTTCAGGATGGCGGTCTCAACCGGTTTGAACTGAAGGGTGCCGGGCCGGAAGATCCAGTGCTTGCCCTCGCCGTAGATTTTAACGAATCCCAACAGGTCCTTGTCATTTATTCGGGCGGTGGTTTTCCCGGTAAGCATGAGAACCTGCTTGTCGGATATCGCCGCGTATTTTGCTGCAGAAAGCTTGAGGGAAGCGAGTTTCTCGATACGGACAAAGTCGATCGGGTTCCGGCTGTAATCCAGTCCGGAGAGGTTGTTCATGGGGATGGTCTTTACGGTTCCGCTCTCGATCTTTGCGGGATCGACCTTTTCCGGGTGCACTCCGAAAATGGAAACGTGGAAATAATCCCCTTCTTTGGCGCCGGCGGGAAGCTCATCCGCGTTCCATTTCTTGATGTCTCCGTAGGAGACCGCTCCCGGCAGGACCGAGGCCTCGGCGAATTTCTTCTCGAGTGCCTGGATGACCCTGGGGGTCAGTTTAAGGGTGTTATTGGCATTGAGATCTTTATTGTTCTTAAGATGGGCCTTGGTTGACTCGGCTTCGAGGGCTTCATTAAATTCAAGCCGGGCGACCTTGTGGTTATTCGAGGAATTTGCGAGGAGCCCTAGGATTTCCTTGGTGTCTTTGGCATCCACGCCCTCCAGCATTTTTAATATCTCCTGGGCTTTCTTGATGATCTCTACAAAGTCGATCTTTTTCGCGCCATTTTTCTTGCCCGCGGCGGAATCCGCGTATATTTCCTGCTCTTTTATCAGGGAATAGAGAGAGGTGGCGAGGCCGAAGGCCCGGTTCATCTGCTCCTTGCTGACGCCGGCATCTACGGCGAGGTCATATTCAAGGTTATCCAGGTAGTCGCTTTTTCCCGGAACAGGGCTGCCGATGGATTCGGCGATGTTCTTTTCGGTGTAATATGATGCCAGGGCCTTGATCTTGTGGGACCCGACGTTGACATCCATTGTCAGGAAGGCGGAAAAGAGCTTTTTGGCGTCTTCGGCACCCTTGTCTTCAATGGACTGCTTTAAGAAAGCCAGGATCAGGCCGCGGGCGGCGTGGCTCCCAAGCTCATCGGATATCTTGGCGGCCAGAGAAAGGCGCGCGGCTTCCTTTTTCACGTCCACGGCATCGGTAGCGTCGCTTTTTCCGGCTTCTTCCAGCGCTTTGCCAAAGAGCTGCAGTTTTTCAGCCACATATTTTTCAGAGCCCGGAAAATGAGGCGCACGTTTTTTTAGTTTACGGGTGAGGAGCTTGGCGACCGCTTCAAAGATCTTGGGGGTCTTTAGGTCATCCTTGGCCAGTTCTTGCCAGCGTGAATATTTTGAGATGATGGCGGCGGTGGCATCCACGTATTCCATGAAGGCTGTCGCGGCTTTTTTGGCCTTTTTCCTTTTCTTGTGTTTTCTTGCCTCTTTGATCTTGCTTTTGAGGGAGCGGATGTCAAACTTATAAAAACCGTCCTTTTCTTTCAGAATCTCCGCGAAGATCTCCTTGGCGTAGCCCTTGAATTTTGCGGTGGCCTTTTTGCAATCCTCCAGGAACTTGGCCTCTTCCGCGGAAAGGTAAAGGTTCTCCGGGAGGACCTCCTGATATCTTTTGGTCAGGTTGATGAGATTGTATATCTGGTCCAGTGCCTTTTCCGCCAGTTTGTACTTGAAATACCTGTCTTTATCGCCGGTGCCTTCGACCGCTTTATATTTGTCGTAAGCTTCCTTAGCGTCTTTGATTTTTGCCTCGAGCATCGGCCCGATGGTATCCTTCACATTGAAGTCGCTGATCAGGAGCAGGTTCTCGGTTGCCTGGAAGGCATGGAAAGCGGTCAATGTTTGCTTGCAGAATTCCCCCTTCTTGATCTTGGGGTTCAGGTAGCCGGCGCCGATGAGCAGGTTCTGGAGATAGGTGATGGTGGCGGTCGCCAGGGCGGATTTTCCGGGGACGATCTTGCCGTCTTTATACTCGCCGACCACTTCAGAATAGGTGCCTATCTTGAGGATCACCTTGATGGCGGTTACCTGGTTCTTCTTATCCGTGGCGAAGGCGATCTCAAGGTTGAAGAAGCCGTTGCGCAGGGCGGAGAGTTGGGATTTTGAAAGAGACCCTTCCGCGGCGGCGGTGCTTGCGAATTTTTCAAGCTCGGTGGCGGGTTCATGCGGTTTCGCGAGCTTATTTCTCTTCAGTTTCTTCTTATGCAGGATCGAAAGGAAGACCAGCCGCAGGGTATCTTTGAGGACGGGATCTTCCAGCACTTTGGCGCGGGTCCTGTCGGTGATCTGGGCCGAGGAGCGCTTTTCCACGATCTGGTTCGTGATATTAACGAAGGCACCCGAATAATTCTTTAGTGTCTCATCGGAGGGAAGGTCCTCTTTGCCAAAGATCTCTTTGAGGAAGCTGTTGGTCTCTGCCGCACTAAGATCTTTCTCGGGTTTGAGAGGGGGAATGATGATGGGGATCGAAGAAAAGAACGATTTTTCCTTATCGCTGTCTTCTTTGGGTTTGGAAACCGGCTTTTCGGCCGCCGGGGTAGCGCTGGTCGCTCCCTTTACATTATTTATATTAAAAAGTGGATCAAATGTCATGCTTTTTGTCCCTCAAGTCCCGGGGATCAGGATCTTCTTTATTTTTCGTCAACCCCTGAAAAGCCTTTTACTATCGGATTGTCAACTACGTTAGATTTGGGCTTTTCCGCCTTAGGTTTCAACGCCACTTTAGGGGGAGTTTTCTTCAGTTTAGGCGGCTTTGGCGCTGTAGTTTTTGGCGATTTGGCCTTGCTTGTATCGCCAGCTATCTTTTTGTGCGCTTTTGGGGACTTTGTATCCAGAACTTTGATCTTGAAAAGGTTGCTTTCCATTTCCTTGTTGCCACCGCTCTGATCTCCAAGGTAGACTTTGGAGCCTGCGGGTATGTATTTGGCTATCTCGGTGAAGGCCTTTAAATAGCTGGAGTAGTTTGAGGGCCGTTTTCCCCCGTCCTTTTGCCAATGTCCCTTTTTGGAGAAAACCACATCGGCAGTAAGGCTGTTAGCCTTGATGTGCATTTTGTTGTAATATTCGGAGAGATCTGGATCGGAGTCTTTATGTTTGTCTCTCAATTTACAGAACTCAATAACCGCTTCCTGGGAAGCTTTTGCCATTTCAAGATATTTCTTGTATGCTTCCGTTTTCTCCGGCTTACTGGGTCCTACGGTCAGATTATCCGCTTGCTTCTTCAATATCTCAGCCTTGGCCATGAGGGCGTAGGCCTTTGTGGCATCATTCGATGTCTTGTTATCAATGATCAGCTGGAGGTTTTTTAGAACCTCAGCGGCCTTTGAAAGATTGGTCGTTCCGCCCTCAGGGAATACCTTTTCTCTTTCCTTTACGATCTCTAAAGGCATTCTCAAGCTGTCTTCCATTGAGTTTCTGTATGCCGTAATTGAAATGGGGGTCTTATCTTTGCCTTCAAATTCCCATTCTGGTTTCAATTTAATAATTATATCGATGATTTTCAGCGCCTTTAACCTTTCGTCCGTCTTTAATTTAGCGTATTCTTGGGCGATGCTGAGAAGGGATCTGTATTTATTATCCCCGTTAGTAAGCTTTTTGGCTACTTCAAGGGCCATATTGAGGTCTGGTTTGTCGATGTAAATCTTATATATATCACCCAAGAACTTATCTTTTTCGGATCCTTTATTCATTTTGTCGATGACCTTTAGTTTGGCCTCTAGGTCGGGCAGCTTTTTATATATTTCAGCTATAACGTCCGGATCATTTTTCAGGTCTTTCGAAAGGCTGGCATGCAGTTTGAGAACGTCCTTCTTGGCCTTTACTTTTCTCATTTTCTTATAGAATTCTTCGCGTGTTGCAATGAGAGAATCATCTGTTTCGCTGTCCCCGTCCTTCTCCTCCACCTTTCCTTCCTTCCACCACGCCACGGCGTTATCCTTGGTGATCACCTTGGGATCGTATTTTTCCATGCCTTCCAGGCTCTTGACCGCGATGCCAAAGGCGTCCTTGTCCATCATGGAAGCCATGAGGCAGCGGATAAAAATGGCGGAAAAGGCTTCCTTGGAGGGAAGCTTGCTGGTGATCAGCTTGATGAGGGAGGCGTGTACATTATTATCTTTAAGGGCTTTTTCAACGTTTTCAGCATTCCATTCTTTTACGTCAGCCACCCAACCCTCGGCGGTCTTTTTGGCTTCTTCCAGCGAGGCGAGGGGCACGTCTACGAAGGCATCAGAATTGGCGTATTCGGTAGCCATCTGTTCTTCGGTGACCCCCGCAAGCTTCGCTAATCTGGCGTTGGTTGAGGCAAAATCCCCGCCCTCGCCCTTGGTGATCACTCCCTTGGAGTCGTCGACCTTCTTCTCTTTTGCCCTTTTCGCCTGCATGTCGTAGTCAATGAGGTCAAAGAGCTGTTCCGTCATTTTTATCTTGACCCAGGTCTTTCCGTTCCAGACGTTGATCCAGGCGTTCTTTACCTCGCTCCTTTCGAACTTGTTATCGCCGTCGTCTTTCCAGACAAATTTGACGTTTTTCGCGGCCTGCAATTCCGCGTAGCCCTTATTATTAGTAGTAGGGGACGAGGGTTCAGGAGCATATTCGTAGGCCTTTATGTCTTTAGCCCTTTCCGGCTCGTGCGCAGCTATGAGCAGGGCATAGGCCTCTTTAACCATCCATTTTCCATCCTTTTTCCTGACTGCGTAATAGTCTTCCCAGGATCCGACCTCGGGGTTAGGGGTCAAGAATTTGTATCTGTCGCCTTTCTTCTCGGCCAGGACCGTGTAGGTTATCCCTGTCTTTTTATGTTTGAACTGAAGAACGACCGTCTTCTGGTCGGGGGGAAGGTAGGGTTTTAGAAGATTCATTTCATCCGCAGATATCTCATATTTCGCGTTATCTTTAATGTTTTTGATGTGCTTCTGGGCGATCTCTTTGCTTTTCTTGGCTATTCCGTTGTCGGTTAAGCCCAGTTTTTGGGCTTCTGCTTTCAACTCCTGGATTTTTTCGAGTGTGGTAGCTTTATTGATTTCTTCTTCGATCCTCTTCGTGTCTTTCGCTAGTTTGTCGGCTTTTTCTTTTTCACTTATTCCATCGATTTTCTTCTGAGCGGATTCCAGGATTTTGGTATATAAGGGGAGGGAGCCTTCTTTGGTAGCTTTTTCCTTTAATACAGCCATATTTTTGGCTATAACCGCTTTGTCTGTGGTCTCAATTGAACCCTTCAGTATTTTTTCCGCTCTGGCGGCTTCGGTCAGGTAACGTTCTGTATCTGTTACCCCGACTTCCTTGAGCAATGCTTCGATCAGGTCATCGCCGCTTTTATCGCTGTGTCTTACAAGTTGCTGGAGGGTAAGGCCTTTTTCCCGAAGTAATTCTTTGACCTTGGCAAGGTCGTAGCGGCTGGTGGTGGTACTGGTAAGGGCTTTTTCCAGTGCGTTCAGGGAGGTTGCGATCTTTGCGAGATCCAGGCCTGAAGCCTTTAAGGCCTTTGCGGCCGCTTTCCTCTGGGACCAGGGACCTTTTTTGTCATCTTTGTTGATAAAACCAAGTTTTTTGTCCGAGTCGATATAGAGAGTTATGCCTAAGTTGTCGTCATCCACGAATTTAACGATCGCCCCAAGAGTGGATCCGTAGATCTTATCACTCTCCCAAGCTTTGATATATTTTCCGGTTGATTCAGCGTTCACTCCGTATAATGGACTCATCTTTTGTTTCCTCCCTTTTAATAAAACAAAAAGGCCGCCTGTTGAGCGACCTCTGAATTCCTCGTTCTGGCTAAACTCTAGAAACAGGCATCTAAAATTTAGCGTCGGTATCTTCGTCTTTTTCAGGTTCCTGACCACATAACCGAACAGGCACGTCCCTCGATAAACTCGGGACAAGGTCGGGTCTTCTTCTACTTATACTATCGGATCAACCTGCCAAAAACTTGCATTGATTTCTAAGCTTTTTAAAACAGTTATTTTTATCGTTGTTTTGGTCAGTATGTCCATTCAGTATATAATCGGGTTGAATAGGCTAAAACTTGCGTCTGATCTAAAAGGGCTATTAAGGGCCCGTGTTGTTCTGATGTTGGAAGCTGGTTTATGGGTGTAGATGCTGGTATGGATGCCGGATGCTGGTCCTGGATGCTTGATCCAACTCCCTAGCTTCCACCTCTAGCTTCCTAACCAGCTTCCTCACCCATAAACTTAAGACCAGCTTCCTGTGTGAAAAATGGGCCTTTTATAGCCTTTCAGAGATTACCAGCAATCTTATTGCCAGTTTGCTCAGATAACAGATTTAGCCATTTTATGCTGAAAATTGACTTAGTGTGAATAGCCCAACTGTCGAGATTACGGCACCTATTTTTTGACCTGCAAAACCATGCAAGTTTCCCCCTCCAAAACTCGATTATATAGGTAGTCAGGGAAACAAAAAACGAGCAGCTTAAGATTGCCTGTTATATTAAGTTGCTTAGATACGGGAAGCTCAACAGGCTTCCCGAGTTTTTAAGGAGAGTAGAATGAGTGGGCCCGGAGTATTAAAACTTAATACCACGGACAACCAGGTCAAGCCGGTTCAGCCGGCCCTGCCGTCGCTTTCGGCGGTCCTGAGCGTGGTCAAGAACAGCGGCAAGCCCAAGGCCCTGATCGACTTCATCGTGGCCAGCGCCAAGAACGGCGGCTACCCCAGTGTCCAGGCCGCCTACCAGGATCTTTCCCCCCAGCAGAAGCAGGTCTTTGACCAGCTGATCAAGCTCCATCTAAAGGATATCCCGGAAGGCCAGGCCAGGCAGATCGCGGAAAAGTTGGCCGTTCCGGAAGGAGAGGGCGGGGCAAAGGCAGAGGCAAAGGTAAAGGCAAAGGTCCCCGGCTATGTCTACCCCGACAGCGTAATGGCCAAACAGGTCAAGTTCCTGGGGCTCAAATTCCTCCAGAGCTACAAGACCGATAAATACGGCGCTTTTGGTCCCTCGGCCATGGCAGACCTCACTATGGACCTTCTGGCCAAAGGGCAAAAGGCTGTCTGGTTCTCCGGCAACTTCTCCAGGCTTAAAGACTTAAACGACACTCACGGCCATAAAGCAGGCGATGCCTATCTGGACGCCCTTACCAAAAAGCTGGCCGAGGTCTTCGATGGCCTTGCTTTCAAGACCATAGGAAAACCCCTGATCGTGCGCCAGGGCCCCAACTTCTTTGTCCTGCTTGACAAGGCAGGGAATATGGAGGCAGCCAAGGCAGCCTTCGACAAGGCGGTCAAAGGGGTCAAATTTGAGTTCTCTTTTGAGGATGCAAATGGGAAAAAGAAGACCTGGGAGATGGACCTTTCCCCTCACGTCAACGAGAATTTTCTTGTCTTTGATCCCGCCAAGGGCAGTTTCTCAAAGGTCGATATCCATAATGCGGCCAACATGGATATCCATTACCTTAACCAGAAAAAGGGCGTGGGGAAACAGTTCGTGGTCGATCCCAAGGGCATCAAGAAATTCCACCTTTCGGAGCGCGTCGTTAATTATGCCAAATATGCTTCATTTGCCCCCCTTCCATATTTTTCGGAATTCCAGCAAGCGGTCATGAAAGATATCCTTAAAAAACAGAATGGCGCAGTTGTGTTTTTTGACGGCAACAAGACCGGCGGCTACCGCAAATTCGGCTTTGCCGGCGAGAAAATGATCGACGCCCTCTTCCAGTATCGTTTTCCTGAGATCGTAAAACAGGTCTTTACCAGCAAGGGCTATGATGTGACTGTCGCCCGCTATGGGCCGGGTTCAGAGGAGTTCTTTATCTACGGCAAGAACATGGATTCCGCCACCATGGAAAAATGCATGCTCGAGTTCATGAAAAAGCTCGCCGAACCCTTCCTGGTGCGGATGGAGGTTTCCGAGCTTAAGGAGACCGAATTGGGCAGGAAGCTGCTGAGCGGGGAGCTTACCGGTACTAAGCCCAAGATATACGAGCATACCTATCAGGACGGAAGCAAGGCCAAGGTGGTGGATGTGGATGTCAATGTTCCCCGCGGGGCAAATGGAGAATATAAAGGGGCTTCCATCACCGCGGCGGTCATGGAGCTTACCGGGGGCGATCCGGCCAAGGTCAAAAAGATCATGGCGGAGGATCCCAAGCTGACCGAGGCCGAGGCCATTTTCAAGTGGAATAAGGAGAAGATCGAAGCCGCGGGAGAAGCGGCCAAGGAAGCCAATACCCTGCGGGGCAACCTGCTGGTCAGGCTCAATGCCAAGGGTGAACCTGAGGTCTATATGCCTGCCCAGGATAAGTTTGTTTCGGTCAAATACCTGGACGGCGAGTATCGCGATATCCTGGTAAAGATGGCGGACGGCAATCCCGCCATGCAGCTTCTCCTCAAGAAGATGACGCCTGAGGAGCTGGCGCAAGTAAAGGCCGAGGACGTCAAGTCCGGAGATATAAAGAAGGTTGCCGGTCCCAAATTGCAGTTTATCCAGGCTAGCGTCAAGAATAATGCGGATCTGGTAAAGGCGGTGGCGGAAGCTCCCAAGGGCAGCGTGGTGGTTTATGATAGCAGCGAGAAGATCCAGGTCCGCGGACAAGTTAAGCATTTCAAGGCCTGGCTTGAGAAGGGTGACATGAAGGCGTTTGACAAGATCGTTGATGCCACCGCCAAAGCCAACAAGGGTGTTCCCAAGGATTTCATTGCGGGATTTCTTTTCGGCAAGAAGGCGCAGCTCGCGCTTGAGGTCGAGAGCAGCTGGAAATCCGTTGAGACCTCTCTTCCCGTCCAGACCGTTGTCGCGGGCCGGGAAGCGTTGCTGGAAAAACTGACAACCTTCGACTTTGAGACCGAAGGCCCCGATGGCAAAAAGATCAGCATCAATGTCAAAATCAAGGATGCCGAGGATCTCTTATCCGAGCATAAGGATGTGAGAAAGGCGGCTCAAGAAAGGGTCATTGAAAAGATAAGGGGATCGGCCCCCAATGCGGAATCCGCGAAGATCCTGGATGCCCTCGAGGCTCACCTCACGGTCATGAAGACCTCCTATCAGCTTAAAGAGTACATGAATACCAAGCTCGCCAAGGTCTACGCCGATGCCTACCTGAAGGGGTTGGAAGCGGCGTTAAGTGAAATAAAGGGTGCGGACGCGAAAAAAGCCGCCGAGCTCCTGGCTGAGATCGAAAAGCGGGCGGGGGAAGCAGTGGAGGCCCACCGCGTGGGCTTCGAGGCCAAGGCGAATGAATACATTAAAGAGACGGGCAAGAAAAACTTAACGGACGCGGATCTCAAGAAGATCTGGAAAGAGCTTGAATCAGAAAACCTTCTCAAGGCAGGAAAATATAATGAATTCCGCGGCGCGACCCTGAAAGGAATGGGGAAGGTCGTGGTGCGGACGGCCAAGGATGGAGCGTTGGGTCTGGGAGTGGGGGCGGTCCTGGAAGGATTTGCCGAGCTTACCGCCAAGGACCCCAGTTTTACGAATTGGTTAAAGAACACGGGTAATAGCGGACTGCACTGGGCGCGTTTCGGCCTGATGTGCGGCGCCAGCGAACATCTCCTGGGCTGGTCCCCGGTTAAGGCCATGGGAGCGGCCATGACCCTTCCTGCGCTCTGGGATCTCTCCAAGGTTCCCTACGCGGCGAAGGGCCAGGTGCTTGTCTCCCACGCATCCGGCCTGGGTGGATTTGTTCTCGGCCTGAAAGCAGCGGGCTGGACCAAGGCGGCCAAGATCCCCAAGGTTGGAGGTTTGGCTGGCTTGGCATTAGGGATGGGCGGCGCCTGGGGCTTAAGTAAGTTAAATGCCTATGCATACGGCAAATCGGAAACCTGGCGGGATGTGGTTGATTCCAAATTCATGAAGACCACGGGTGCGTTCCTGGGAGACACGGGGGATTTCATAACCGCCGCCTGGGGCGTTGGCCTGGCGTCAAGCGCGCTGGCGGGGGTGGCGGCCGGACTGGTTTCTATGGACGCGCTCGGAGTTTCCCTTGGTGTTGAGGCCACCTTGGGTGGCTACGCCGGCGGCCTTTCGGGCGCAGCTGGTATTTTAAGTACCACTGCCGGAGCGCTTCTGGTATTGGCGGCGGTCAAGGGCGGTTTCTCCCTCCATTATCATCTGGCCAACGGCGACTACGAAAAGAGCATCGCCGAGCGCCTGGGCAAGAGCCTGATGGATCACTTTAAATATAAGGATTCCGGCAGTGTTCTCACCATGATGGGTTGGGCGGTCACTGAGCTTTTGGGCGGAAGCTGGAAGTACGACCAGCTCGCGGAGCATGGCGCCAAGTATTTCGGCAAGCTGCCGGGGAAGATGGTAGAGTACAGAGACGGCGTCTATACCGAGAGCCAGAAGAAATACCTGGAAGGGATTATCGATTTTATCGGCAAGGACTTCAAGGATTCCCTGGCGCTGGGCAAGACCGTTGCATTGGACTTTGCCCAGGCTGCTTATATCGAGATCGTTAAGAATAAGGGGCTGACCGGAAACGCGGATGCGGATTACGCCGCGGCCCTTGCCTATGTTAAAGACCTGGCAAAGAGCCTGAGTGTGGAAGTCATCCTGAGCGAGAACGAGCAGAAGATCTATAAAAAGGTCCTGAAATATCTGCAGGGCCACAAAGTCAGCGGTTTTGACGATCCCCAGCTCATTAAGTATGTGAAAGGGTTGTCTTCCGTCTCCGGCGAAGCCCAGGCCAAGAAGGTGCTGGGCAAGATCAAGACGGTCATGGCGCAGAACCAGATCAAATACATCCTCCTGGTCGACCCCAAGAACATGGGCAAAGAGCTTCACGGCATGCTTTCCTTCCATCTCAAGATGTATGCCCAAAAGGGAGAGGCGGAAGCCAAGTACAAGAAGCAGATGGCCGAGTTCGAAAAGCAGCATCCCGAGATCGCCAAAAAGGTCAAGAACGGCGAGGAGTTGAGCTCGGGAGAAAGATGGATCTACACCAACGCAACCATGAAAATGACCAATCCGGGGCTTTTCAATACTCCCTTCGCGGGCACGCCTATCATGAAGATGGGCAAGGTCCAAAAGCTTCACGACCAGATCGCCAAGTTCTTTGACGAAAAGGGGAGATTGAAGCCGGGCAAGGCCGAGGCCTTTGCCAAATGGGTCCTTTCCCGGAAGATCGGCGGAAAAGACTTCAAGGAAAAAATCCAGGAAACCGAGAAGAAATATCAAGAGATCCGGGCCAACCAATTGCTGGTCGCGGCCCTCAAGGGAGAAGAGATCAAGTCCACTCCTCAGGACGTCAAGCTGGGTCTGGTGGATAAGGCCGGAAACCTGAAATTGGACAATCCCTATATTAAGAAGGGGTTGGATAAAGTGCGCGCCAAGATCGTCAAAGATATTGCCAAGGAAAGGAAAGCGGCCGAAGCCAAGCTGAAAACGGCGAATGCCACGGCCAAGAAATGGCTGATGAAGTATATTTACTGGAAAAAGAAACAGCTTGCGCTTCTTTCCCAGGGCGCGGCGGATCCAGCCAAACTGGCAAAAGTCAATAAGAAGCTGGAGTATATTGGAAAGAAATTGACGGCAAAAAAGAAGAATGCCGCTATAGCCGATGCTAAGGTGAAAAGCTTAAAGCTTGCCGCTGCCACTCTCCACAAAAAGTGGAAGGCCGAAACCGATCCCTTAAAGAAAGCCATCCTTGCCGCTCAGATCAAGGGACTTGGCGGCAGTATCAAAAATGGCTGAAATTTTCCCCAAATACATCCGATAAATAGGATGTAATGAGCAAGGTCATTCCCGCTACATTCAAAACCAAGCTTCCCCGCCCGCTAGATTACTGGAGGCGTGATTCCGGGGAGGACCTGATCAAGCGTTTCTCCAAGCTTAAGCCCGCTCTGGAAAAGTCAAAGGATCACCACATGCTTTATTCCACCGCCAGTTATCATCTGGCGGAAGTGTACAAACCGGACCGTTTGGTAATGCTGACCCTGGATCGGGATATAAAGCCGGTCGATCGGGTAAGGACGATAAAACAGGAAGTGGTCCGCCACATATCGACCCAAGAGGTGGAAATAACCATAGAAGGTTTGTCGGAGGAATTCCCGGTAAAAATGAGGATGGCGCCCGGCAGAAGCGATCCGCAGTTCCCGGCTGTCAGTTCCCTCATAGAAAGGTCGCTTGAGCAGCATGAGCTGATCTATATTCCCGAGACGCAGGCGGCGGAAGCGGCGGCAATGATCACCGGTGTAATGAACCGTCCCCGGCATGAATTTTTCTCTGAGATGATAAACCTCACCTTGGCGGAATTCCCGTATTCCTCCCTTGTGGTCGCGCCCCTGGCGTATGCTCCATTTATGGAGGGTCTAGAAAACGCTCAGGTGGAAAACTTTGGGGTGGCGCTTTTGAGAAGCAAGGAAAGCAGATGGCTGGATCCCTTTGAGCATCTGCAGGGATTGCGCGTCTACGTAGGCTATTTTGCCGAGGCCTGCCGGCGGCTTGCCGGTTCAATTTAAGGTTTGTATTTTCCCCTCTAATATGCTATATTTCCCCACATGGGAAAGCTATCCGGCAAGGACTTTATCTCCATCCACGATCTGACCTCTTCTGACATCGAAGAGATCTTCAAGCTCTCTTCGGATCTCAAGGAAAAGCAGAAGAAACAGGAAAAACACGAGTATCTCTGGGCAAAATCCCTGGCCATGATCTTTGAAAAACCCAGCACCCGCACCCGGGTCTCCTTTGAGATCGGCATGTGGCAGCTGGGGGGATTGGCGATTAACCTGGACCAGGAGGCGATCGGCCTCGGGGTCCGTGAGTCGGTGGGGGATGTTGCCAAGACTCTTTCTCGCTATGCGGACGCAATCCTGGTCCGGACCTTTGCGCATGGCAAGGTCATCGAGCTGGCGCGGCACGCTTCGATCCCGGTCATAAACGGCCTCTCGGACTTGCTCCATCCCTGCCAGGCGCTGGCGGATGTCTTTACCATAAGGGAGAAGAAGGGTGTAGAAGGGTTAAAAGGGCTGAAGATGGCTTATATCGGCGATGGGAACAATGTGTGCCATTCGCTTATGTTTGCGGCCGCAAAGTTGGGCATGAACCTGGTGATCGCTGCGCCTCCCGGCTATGAGCCGAAAAAAGAGATCGTGGATTTGGCTTTTGCCGACGGCAAGATGGCGGGGATCGAGCTTGATATCCTGAACGATCCAGTGGTCGCGGCCAAGGACGCGGACGTGATCTATACCGATGTCTGGGCCTCCATGGGGAAGGAAAAAGAGGCGAAGAAACGCAAAGCCGCCTTTAAAAAGTTCCAGGTGAACGCGGAGCTGGTCTCGCTGGCCAAGAAGGGTGCGATTATCATGCATTGTCTTCCCGCGCATCGCGGCGAGGAAATCACGGATGATGTCCTGGATGGTCCGCAGTCCGTGGTCTTTGACCAGGCTGAGAACCGTCTGCATGTGCAGAAGGCGATCCTGACCCTGCTATTAGGAGGAATTTAGATGATCAAAAAAGTGGTGCTTGCTTATTCCGGCGGACTGGATACGTCGGTCATGATCCCCTGGATCAAGGAAAAATACGGCTGTGAGGTCATCGCCTTTGCCGCGGATCTGGGGCAGGGGGAGGAATTGGAGGGACTGAAGGAAAAGGGGTTGGGAACTGGCGCTTCCAAGGTCTATATTGAAGACTTGAAGAAGGAATTTGCGGAAGGCTTCCTTTTCCCCATGCTCAAAGCCGGAGCGGTTTACGAAGGCCAGTATCTTTTGGGGACTTCGGTCGCGCGGCCGCTCATTGCCAAGAAGCAGGTGGAGATCGCTCTGAAGGAAAAAGCGGACGCGGTCGCCCACGGCGCTACCGGCAAGGGCAACGATCAGGTGCGCTTTGAGCTGACCTATAAGGCCCTGGCGCCGGACATGAAGATCATTGCCCCCTGGCGGGAATGGGAACTGAAAGGCCGCCAGGAAGAGATCGAATATGCCAAAAAGAAGAAGATTCCCGTTCCTGTCACCAAGGATAAACCCTATTCTTCCGACCGCAACCTCTGGCATGTCAGCTATGAGGGCGGGGTCCTGGAAGATCCCTGGTTTGAGCCCAAGGACGACATGTTCATCCTCACGGTCGCGCCGGAAAAGGCCCCCGATAAACCGGAATACGTGGAGATCGAGTTTGAAAAAGGGATACCGGTCGGGGTGAATGGGAAACGGGAAATGGGACATGGATTAATAAATAAATTAAATGAGATGGGTGGAAAGCACGGGGTCGGCCGTGTGGACATGGTCGAGAACCGGCTGGTGGGGATCAAGTCCCGCGGAGTGTATGAAACCCCGGGGGGAACGATCCTCTATAAGGCCCATCAGGCGCTGGAATCCATAACCCTGGACCGCGACACACTTCATTACAAGCAGGCGGTGGCCCAGCGCTACGCCGGGTTGGTTTATTACGGCCAGTGGTTCACTCCCTTAAAGGAAGCGCTGGACGCGTTCGTCAATAAGACGCAGGAAACAGTCAGCGGTACGGTCCGGCTGAAGCTGTACAAAGGGAGTTGTTTGGCGATCGGCCGAAAATCGCCCCATTCTTTGTATAATCCAGAGCTGGCGACCTTTGAAAAAGAATCGATTTACAATCAAAAAGACGCCGAGGGATTCATCAATCTCTTCGGCTTGCCGATCAAGGTCCAGGCGAAACTAAGGGGGAAATAGGATGACAAAGAAGAAGACCAGGGTGAAAAAGACCAGGAAATCCAGGAAGGCCAAAAAGGCCTGGTCCGGAAGGTTCCAGCAGGCCATGGCAAGATCCGCTGAGGCGTTCTCCAGCTCGGTGCACTATGACGTGCGCCTTTACAAGCAGGATATCGTCCAGAGCATCGCTTACGCCCGGGCACTCTTCCAGGCGCGTGTCCTGACCGCGGCCGAAGCCAAAAAGGTCATCAAGGCCCTGGAGGCGATTTTAAAGGGGATCGCGTCCGGCAAGATAAAACTCAAACTTGAGCTGGAAGACCTCCACATGAATATCGAATCCCTGCTCATCGAGAAGGTCGGGGATGTGGGAAAGAAGCTTCACTCCGGTCGCTCCCGCAACGATCAGGTTTCAACTGACCTGCGCATGTACTTGAAATACGAGGTCACCGAGGTCGTGATGCTTATCCGCAAACTGCAGGAGGCGCTGCTGGACCTGGCGCAGGAGAACATCAAGGTGATCATGCCGGGATATACCCATCTGCAGCGCGCCCAGCCCGTCCTTTTCTCCCATTATCTCATGGCCTATTTTGAGATGCTTCAGCGGGACAAGGAACGGTTCTTAAAGGCGGGGGAGGAGGCGGACGTCATGCCGCTGGGGTCAGCCGCGCTGGCCGGCACCAATTTCAAGATCGATCGCGAGAAATTGGCCAAGGAACTCGGTTTTGCCAAGATCTCAAAGAACAGCATGGACGCGGTCTCCGACCGCGATTTCGTCGTCGATTTCGCGTCTGCCTGCGCCCTGCTCATGATGCATCTTTCAAGGTTCTCTGAGGAACTCATCATCTGGTCGACCTATGAGTTCGATTTCATTGAGCTCTCCGACCAGTTCAGCACCGGTTCTTCCATCATGCCCCAGAAGAAGAACCCGGACATTGCCGAGCTGGTCCGCGGCAAGACCGGAAGGGTCTATGGTAACCTCCTCGGCCTGCTGACCATGATGAAGGCCCTTCCCCTGGCGTATAACCGCGACATGCAGGAGGACAAGGAAGCGGTCTTTGACAGCGTTGACACGGTCAGGGACGCGCTCTCCATCTTTGAGGAGATGATCCGCGCCACCCAGGTCAACGCGGAGCAGATGGATAAGTCGGCCAAGAAGGGATATCTGACCGCGACCGACCTGGCCTATTATCTCGTCCGGCGCGGCGTGCCCTTCCGCGAGGCGCACCGCATCGTGGGCAGGATCGTTGCCTACTGCGAGGAATCTAATATGCAGCTGGAATATCTTTCCTTGAAGCAGCTCAAGGAGTTCTCGGACGCGTTCAGCTATGACGCCACGCGCATCCTTTCTTCCGAAAGCTCGGTGGCGAGCAAGGATGTGGTCGGCGGCACCGCCCCCAAGCAGGTAAAGGATGCCATTAAACGTGCTCGAAAGAACCTTCTTCATGATAAAGCCTGACGGGGTTTCCCGCGGGCTGGAAGACGAAATATTCAAAAGAGTAAAGAAAGCCGGCCTAAAGGTCCTTGGCAGGAAGAAATTGAGAATTACGGGTGACCAGGCCGCTGATCTTTATTCGCCGCATCTGGGAAAGAAATTCTATCCGGGGCTGCTCAATTTCATTACCTGCGGGGAAGTCGTTTGCAGCGTGGTGGAAGGCGAAAATGTGATCTCCCGTCTGCGGGATCTGATGGGGGCGACGGATCCCCGCGAGGCGGGTCCGGGCACGATCCGCGGGGATCTGCGGGAAGAGAACGTCCTGAACCATGAAGGGATCATAAAGAACTTAGTCCATGGCTCGGACAGTTCAGAATCGGCAGGGAGAGAACTTTCCATCTTTTTTAAAGCCAATGAAATTTAGAGTTCCGATCTTAATACTTATCTCGCTTACCCTAATAATCCCTGCCTATGCGCAGGAGCCGGAATTCCCTCCCAAGCCGGCTGGATTCGTTTCAGATTTCTACCACCAGGTTAGTGATGATATCGAGGATGAGGTCGAGGAGCTTTCCGATGAGCTCAGGCGCGCCACCTCCATCAACCTGATGGTGGTGGTGGTACGAAGCACCCTGCCCCTTGACGCGGACGCTTACGCCAGAAGGATATACGATGACTGGGATGTGGGCCGCAAGGAAAAAGGCCTGGACCACGGCGTGCTTCTGTTGGTGTCCATTATTGACCGGGAGGTGAGGGTCCTTCCCGGCAGCGGTGTGGATTTCATTCTAACCCCGCGCGTCAGGGAAAATATTCAATGGGGAGTATTTCCTTCGCTGGGGAGGGGAAGGATCTCGCAGGGGGTCTATATCGGAACGATGGCCATCTCCAGGATGATCCTGGAGGAATGGCCCAGATACGAGGGGTTGCGGCGCGCCCGCCTGGATGTGCAGAGATTGTCTTTGGTTGCCTTTGTTCTTTTTTTGGCGGCGGTGTTTACGACCCTGATCTTTAACCTCACCTTCCTGGTGGGATTTGGCATGGTGGTGGGGGGGCTTTTCGGATACCTTCTTTTGGACATTTTTGGAGCGGTCATCGGGGCGCTGCTCGGATTTCTCCTGAATTTCTGGGTGTCCGGGAAGGAAGAAACCATGGCGGAAAGAGAAGCGAGGAAGGTCTATCATGAATTTAAGATGAAAGAGAGAAAAGAGGAGGGGATGAAATGAAAATACGCGTTGAGAACGCCTCTCTGCTTGAGATCAAGTGCGATCTGCTGGCGGTGAGTCTCTTTGAGGGATCGAAGGCGTTGGGGGGGGCGAGCGCGGCCGCGGACAAGGCGCTGGGAGGCCAGATCAACCGGCTTATGAAGCAGGAAGAGATCAAGGGGAAACTTGGTGAAGTGACCATTGTCCATACTTTCGGAAAGTTGCCGGCAGAGAGAGTGGCGGTGGTCGGTCTGGGAAAGAAGGATGAATTCGGCTTGGATGAGATCCGGACGGCTTCCGCTGCGGTGATCAAGTCTGCGGAGAAGGTCAGGGCTAAAAAGCTCGCTACTATCGTGCACGGTGCTGGGGCGGGTGGGTTGGGCATAAAGGATGCTGCCCAGGCAACGATAGAAGGGACAATCCTCGGGGAGTACAAGTTTGAAGGATACAAATCGGATAAATCCGAAATTCGAAATTCGAAATCCGAAATCGACGAACTGATCATTGTGGAAAAGGACAAGGCAAAGGCGAAGGCGGCAGGGGAAGGAGCGGAAGCAGGAAAGATCCTTGCCGCGGCGCAGAACCGGGCGCGGGACCTGGTCAACGGGCCGGCGAACAAGGTCACGCCGACCTATCTGGCGAATTACGCGGCAAAGATGGCTAAGGAAGCGGGGCTGGAATGCGAAGTGCTTGATCCCAGGAAGGAAGGGATGGATGCTGTCTGGGAGGTTGCCAAGGGGAGCAAGGAACCCGCCAAGGTTGTGGTGCTTAAAACCAAAGGCCCAAGGCCTAAGGCCAAAGCTCTTATTGCGCTCATCGGCAAGGGGATCACCTTTGACGCGGGAGGGATTTCGCTCAAACCCTCCAAGAAACTCTGGGAGATGAAGATGGACATGGCGGGGGCGGCGGCGGTGATCGAGGTCATGGGGGCGATGGCAGAGCTTGGAATCAAAAAGAACGTCATAGCGGTCATTCCGCTGACCGAGAACATGCCGGACGGCGGCGCGCTCAAGCCGGGGGATGTGGTTTCCAGCCTCTCGGGGATAACGACCGAGATCATCTCGACCGACGCGGAGGGGCGTATGGTCCTGGTGGACGCGATTACTTATGCCAAGCAAAAGGGGGCCAATATAATAATTGACTGTGCCACGTTGACCGGCGGCTGCATTACCGCCCTGGGGGATGTGGCTTCCGGACTTTTTGGGAATGACGAAAAGTTGCTGGGCGGCATAAAAAAGGCGGCGGAGAGATCTGGAGAGAAAGTCTGGCAGCTGCCGCTTTTCAAGGAGTATAAGGAATATTTGAAGAGCGAGATCGCGGACCAGAGGAACGCCACCGAAGGCCGGGGGGCTTCGCCTTCCAGCGGGGCAACCTTTTTGCACAAGTTCGTGGGTGATACTCCCTGGGCGCACATCGATATCGCCGGCACCGCCTATCTTTCCAAGGGCAGGGGATATCTGGGGGAAGGCGCCACCGGGGTGCCGGTAAGGACCCTGATCGAATACCTTAAATCCAAATGACTAAATTCGAAACTGCCTTATTGTTTTCCATGCTGCTTGTGACAATGGTTGGGGCGACTACCCTGGAGCGTGGAATATCTGCTGCCATCGAATCCGAGAACCAGCCGGCCTTAAAGGAGATCTTTCGCATAAAGATCGAGAATAAGACGGATGGCGAGATCGCGATAAGCAAAGATGGGGGCATGAGCTGGGATCTGGTCGGTAGGGTTCTTTATCCAACCGATAAAGTAAACGAGAACGGCTACTCCGCCTCCAAATGGATAGAGCCGGGGAGGGTGGTCGCGACCTCGGTCAACGCCATCCATATCAAGGCGGGGGCGGCCACGGAAGAATGCCGGACGATCTTTTCGATCCTTCCCAGAGAGATGCTCTTGCCTCCTCGGAAGTATCGGTCATACCTCAGCCCGAATTCATCGATCTACACGGATATCCCTGCTGGAGAAAGTGTTTTTGGGGGAGGATATTCCCCATTTGTCGGCAACAGGATAATACCTTTGCCCGAAGACTACGTACCCCGGGTCGGTGACGTCTTCTATGTCGTGGTTGAGCGGCCGGTTGAACTGCCCAGGGAAATGGTGATCGAGAACCGTTTTGGCGGAAGGATAACCATCAAATACCCATCCGGGGAGGAAAAGCTTATCGGTGAGGTTTTGCGCCCGGTTTCGGGGGTGGGCCGTTTTGAGGGAAGTAAATTTACCGGTCCGGGCCGCATCCGCGCCAATCACGCTGGGGTGATCGATGTTTCGGTTTCGCCTAAAGGATCCCTCGGCGGCTTCCAGATCGTTCCTGCCCTGCACGGGGCAGAGATGACCTATATCCGGCGGATGACGCAGTGGATGGTGATCGGCCCGGCCAAAGCGGATGATCCCTCCCTGGAGGGAATGGCGCCATTCTACCGCTATTTTATCCAACCGAACTATAGGGAGGATGATCTGGAGGCGGCGGATTGGGAAAAGAAATTTTTAGAACGCTATCTGGTGGAGGTCAAGATCGAGGGTGAAGATGGATGGAAGCCCATGCCGATCTATTCCCTGCACCGCGGATTCCGCCTGCCGTACTGGGCGGATCGGGTGTTTGACAAGGTCAGTCATTTCAGGATATTATTTCCAATTGTAGATGGCTGAAAAATTCTACTTAACCACTCCGCTTTATTATGTGAACGACGTTCCCCATATCGGGCACGCCTATACCACGATCGCGGCGGATGTTCTGGCGCGGTATAAGAGGATGATGGGTTCTGATGTCCATTTTTTGACCGGGACTGACGAGCACGGCCAAAAGATCTGGCGCGCGGCGCAGGAAAAAAAGGAAGACACGCAAAGCTTTGTGGACCGCATGGCAGAGGGCTTTAAATCCGCCTGGAAAACCCTTGATATATCCTTCGATGATTTCATCCGCACCACCGAAAAAAGGCATGAAGTCGTGGTGCAAAAGGTATTCCATAAGCTTCTGGAGCAGGGAGATATCTACAAGGGGGAATACGAGGGCTGGTATTGCGTTCCCTGCGAATCTTTCTGGTCCGAGTCGGAGCTCAAGGATGATATCGACAGCCGAGCGCTCTGCCCGGATTGCGGCCGCGAAGTCGATCTGTTGAAGGAAGAAAGCTACTTTTTCAAGCTCTCCAAATACCAGGACCGGTTGATGGAGCACATCCAGTCCAACCCGGATTTTATCCAGCCGGAATCCAGGAAAAATGAAATTATCCAATTTATCAAGCAGGGATTGAAGGACCTTTCTGTTACCCGCACCGCCTTTCCCTGGGGAGTAGGGGTCCCGGACGATCCCAAGCATGTGGTCTACGTCTGGTTTGACGCCTTGATCAATTATATTTCCGCTCTGGGATATCCGGATGATGCAAAATTCAAAAAATACTGGCCGGCAGATGTCCATCTCATGGGAAAAGAGATCGTGCGCTTTCATGCGGTTACCTGGCCCTGCATGCTCATGGCGTTGGGGGTCGAGCCTCCGAAAAAGGTGTTTGGGCATGGGTGGTGGACGGTGGAAGGCAAGAAGATGAGCAAATCTAAAGGGAATGTGGTCGATCCTTTGGCTTTGAGTAAGGAATACGGAGTGGATGCGGTAAGATACTTTTTAATGCGAGAAGTTGATTTCGGTCAAGATGGAAATTTTTCAATGGAATCATTTATAAATCGTTATAACGCTGATTTGGCCAATGATTTGGGAAATCTACTGAGTCGGACCTTAACGATGGTGGAGAAATATTTTAAAGGCACAATCCCCAAAGCTAAAGTAAAAGAAGATTGGCAAGAGGCGGACGTGGATACCAAAGATCTTCGAGAAGGGATATCAGAGCTTTTTAGGACTATGAGTGATATGGAAAGTCTTTATTTCTCCTGGGCTTTGGAAAAAATCTGGGGGGTTATCAATAAAGCTAATAAGTATATTGAGGTAAAGGCACCCTGGCAATTGGCGAAAGCTAATGAAAACGAAAAACTCGAGGCTGTAATATACTTTCTCTGTTGGGTTTTGGCGGACTGTGCTTTTTGGCTTAAACCTTTTATGCCGTCCACTACGGAAAAAATGTATCAGCAGCTGAATCTTCCTAGCTCATATAGGCCTGACAAACAAAGAAACCAGCTTATTATCTCCGGCATCAAGATTGCCAAGGGCGATCCTCTTTTCCCAAGGATTCAAAAGTAGTCTAACTGTCGAAATCTCGACACCCCTCGACAGGCTCGGCCTCGCTCGGGGTAAACCCATATAAATACTTTTTTACTAATCTTTTAATAAAAATTGCTGCTTGCACCGAGCCCCTCGACATGTATCCCGGAAGGCGAGCAAGCTCGGGATCGAGGTGGCAATAAGATTGCTGCATTTCCTGCTATCGCAAGTTGCGATACCACAGGAGGCGACTAAGGATGTCAAAATTGAGTTTGATTGGTGTGTCGGAGATTCAAACAATGATTATTGAGATGAGGGGACAGAGGGTAATACTTGATAGTGATTTAGCAAGGCTTTATCAAGTGCCTACTAGAAGATTAATGGAACAGGTAAAAAGGAATATAAAAAGATTTCCATCGGATTTTATGTTTCAGTTAATAAAAGAAGAATGGCATTTTCTGAAGTCGCAAATTGCGACTTCAGAAAGGATACCGGAAAAGAAGAGGAAATTGCCATATGTTTTTACCCGCAATGGGGCAAACATGGTCTGCACGGTATTAAAGTCTTCAATTGCCGTCCAGCGCTCTATTCAGATAATGAGGGCTTTTTCCGCTTTAGAAGAGGCTATGAGTAAAAGGAAGAGAATGCTAGCCAGGAGCCCAGATGTTTTAAGGAAACTTTCAACGCATTCCCGGGCAATAATGCATCTTTTTCAGAAAGATAAGGTCAAAACCAAAGAGATTGGCAAGATCAGAAAGATTATAAACGAAATGATCAAATTGCTTCAGGAAATGGTGGCGGAATCTTTATGAAAAGACGCAGTTTTTCAAAACGTGAGATCAGCCGCTTCTGCGGCCAACTGCGGATGCTTTTGGCTTCCGGGATCCCTCTGCTGGAGGCGCTGCGGATCATCGGAAGCCTGCTGCGCAACCGAGGCATCGAAGCGCTCATGGAGCGCGTCTCGGAGGGTGACTCTCTGGGAAGATCTATGGGCATCGATTTCCCGTCTCTGGTCGCGAGCTCGGTCGAATGCGCGGAGACGGCCGGGAACCTGGAGGAGGTGCTGGGACGGCTGAGTAAACACTATGAGGAGCGCGCCGAGGTCGAAGAAAAGCTTAAAAGCGCCCTGATCTATCCCGCCTTTGTGACAGTTTTATGCGTTCTCTCCCTGGTTGTCCTCTTTATCTTTGTTCTGCCTGGTTTCAAGTCGCTGTTCCTTGATCTGGACGCGGATCTTCCGGTTCTTACGCAGGTCATTTTAGGGGCGGGAGAGATGGTGTCCGAATTCTGGTATGTGCCCTTTTTGACGATGATGGTTTCAGGAGCGCTGTTCTTCCATTATAAGCGCTCTGAGCGCGGATCAAGGGCGATCGATACCTTGCTCCTTAAGCTCAGATTTGTGTCTTCCGGCCACGTCATGCATGCTTTCCGGACCCTGGGCTCGCTGCTCCAGGCGGGAATACCGATATCCGCGGCGTTGGCCACGACCGCAAGCTCATCCCAAAATTCCGCCTTTGAAAGAGTCATGCTTGAGATAAAGGGATCTGTGGAAAATGGCGAACGGCTGAGCGATATCTTTTCGCGCTACCAAATGTTCCCTTCCGCGGCGGTCCAGATGATCCGGGTGGGCGAGGGTTCGGGCACGCTGGCGGAAATGTTGCTGAATATCGCTGGCTTCTTTGAGAAGGAAAAAGAGATTTTCATTAAGAGATTTACTTCTCTGCTTGAGCCGGCGCTGACCCTGACGGTTGGAATCATGGTGGGCGTTATTGCGCTGGCGGTGTTCCTGCCCATGATCAATATGATTTCCAGCTTGCAATGATGCTATAATAAGGAGGTGAAAAACATGAATAGAAAAGGCTTCACCATGATCGAGCTGCTGGTGGTCATCGGGATTATCGCCCTCTTGGCGGTCTTTCTCGTGCCTAATTTGCTTGGAGCAAAGGACCGCGCCAAGGAAACCGCGGTCAAGGGAGTCATGCATTCTATCCAGCTGGCGCTGGAGGCCTATGAAATGGAGAATTTGACCTACCCGCTGGACCAGAACGTTCCCCTCGAAAGCCTCTGCAATAACTACCTTATGGCCGGAGGTTATGTGGCTTCGGTGCCCAAAAATCCTTTTACCGGCCAGGAATACAAGGACGCGGATGTGGCGGGAAAGATCATTTATAATTTTGACAGTGCCAGCGGAGAATATAGCTTGAAGGGATATAACCGCTCTGGTACCAGAGTGATCCATGAACTTACCAATATGTAGAAGAAGCATTGCCTTTGCGCTTCTATTGATTTTTCTCGCCGGTTGCGCGGGTCCGACTTCCCTTAAGCCAAAACCAGTAAGGTTACCAGATCCCTCGCAGGCCGATCCCAATGGAAAACTGATCTTTGCTTTGCTGGGAGAGGTTTCTATCCTCAATCCGATCCTTTCCACGGATACCGCCTCTTCCGCGGTGGAAGGCGCGATCTTTACCGGTATGACCAAGATCAATGAGAAGCTGGAGGTTATCCCTGACTTGGCCCGGTCCTGGAAAGTATCCAAAGATGGAAAGATCTGGACCTTTTATCTGCGCAGGGACGTAAAGTGGCATGACGGTCATCCCTTTACGGCTGAGGATGTGGTCTTCACCTTCAATTCGATTCTGGATCCGAAAGTTAATTCCGTCCGCCGCAGCGACTATATCATTGATGGTAAACCCATCAAATTCAAAGTCCTGGATAGATATACTGTCCAGGCGGTCCTTCCCAAGCCCTTTGCTCCCTTCCTGGTCCGCTCCGGCATGAGCGTGATCCCCAAGCATATTCTAAAAGGAAAAGACATCAATACCGCGGCGTTCAACCGGGATCCCATCGGGACCGGACCTTTCAAGTTTAAAGAATGGGTTACCGGAGACCATGTTACGGTGGTGCGCAATCCGAATTATTACCTGGGGAAGCCCAAGCTGGCGGAGATCATCTACAAGGTCATTCCGGACGCGAACGCACAATTGGTTGCCCTCGAAGCCGGAGAGATCGACTCAACCGGAATTCCTCCTAAGGATTACAGGAGAATGAAGGCCATGGAGGGGGTCAATGTCTTTGAATTTGATGCGCTGGTTTACACATATCTTGGGTTGAATCTGGGCAGTCCCAAGTTCAAGGACAAAAGGGTCCGGCAGGCGCTGGCATACGCGACAAATAAGGATCAGTTGGTGAAGTTGATCTTCAAGGGATTAGCTTCTCCGGCATATGCTCCCTCGGCCCCGGTCTCCTGGGCTTATTCGGATGATGTGCCCAAGTATCCTTATGATCCTGAAAAAGCCAGGGAGCTTTTAAAGGAAGCGGGAGCGGATGACCTGGAATTTGAGATCCTGGTCAATCAGGGAAATAAGGAGCGGGAAAAGGCGGCGGTCATTCTTCAGCAGCAGTACAAGAAGGTCGGCGTCAAGGTCAGGATCCGGGTGATGGAATGGTCGGCCCTGCTCAAGATCACGAACGCGATCAAGGATCCCAAGGATTTTGACGCGGTCATCATCGGCTGGTCGCTGGGGCTGGACCCGGACGCTTATTCCATCTGGCATTCCTCGCAGTATCCGAAGGGCTTTAATTTCGTGAAATATAATAATCCGGAGGCGGATCGATTGCTGGTCCTAGGCAGGATGACAATGTCAAAGAACGAACGCAAAAAGATCTACGCCAAACTCTGGAAGACCATCGCCGAAGATCAGCCCTATATTTTCCTCTGGTATCCAAAATCGATCGCGGGAGTGAGGGAGAGGGTGGGGGGATTGTCAGAACCTGGGCCGGCGGGGTTGTTTTTGGATATCGAAAAAGTTTTTGTGACCAAATGAGAAAATATATTCTCAGAAGATTATTTCAGCTTGTGCCGCTTCTTATTGGTGTTTCTCTTTTGTCTTTCTTTGTCATGCACTTGGCCCCGGGTGATCCGACCGCACTATTCACCGATCCCAACATTGATCCGGTTGAGCTCGCCAGGATCCGGGCTAACTGGGGGTTGGATAAGCCGATCATGATCCAATATTTCTACTGGTTGGGGAACGCTCTGCGCGGAAACTTTGGCACGAGCTACATGACCGGCCAGCCGGTGATCAGCGAGATCCTGGAGCGGCTTCCGAATACGCTTTTGCTCATGATAACCTCCTATGTCCTTACCCTGATCATCACCATTCCCTTGGGAGTGATCTCCGCCGTCAGAAAAGGCTCCTGGTTCGATAATCTGGTGACCTTCCTTTCCTTTGCGGGCATGGCAACTCCTTCTTTTTGGCTGGGTTTGATGCTCATGCTTTTGTTCTCGGTCCAGCTGGGATGGCTTCCGGCAGTCGGCATGTATGATCCGCTGGTGGAAGGTGGTTGGGTGGTTAGGTTGATAGACGTGATACGGCACATGATCCTGCCGCTGGCGACCATGACCCTTCTGAGCTTAGCCGGGATCACCCGATACCAAAGAGCGGCAATGTTAGAGGTCTTGAACCAGGATTTTGTGCGTACCGCGCGCGCTAAGGGCCTTCCCGAAAGGGTCGTGATTTTCAAACATGCTTTGCGGAACGCGCTCATCCCGATCGTGACCATCCTCGGGCTTTCTCTTCCCAGCCTCTTTGGCGGTGCCTTCATCATTGAAACCATTTTTGCCTGGCCCGGCATGGGAAGGTTAGGGGTCCTGGCCATCTTTCAGAGAAATTATCCGCTGATCATGGGGATCGTGGTTTTCTCGGCGGTGCTGATCATGTTAGGAAACCTCTTTGCGGATCTGGGGTACGCGCTGGTGGATCCGAGGATCAGATATGAGAAAAAATAGATTCGCTATCTTTGGGTTTTCGGTTCTGGTATTTTTTATTCTGGTGGCGATCTTTGCGCCATTCATTGCTCCTTACGACCCGGATGAGATCGTGGAAGATGAGACCCTTCCGCCAAGCGCAAAACATTTTTTCGGCACGGATGACCTGGGTCGCGATATCTTTAGCCGGGCGGTCTTTGGGGCAAGGATCTCGTTGACCGTCGGCATTGTGGCGGTCTCGATCGCCATTCTTATCGGGACCCTGATGGGAGCAGTGGCTGGGTGGTTTGGTGGTTGGGTGGATGGGATAGTTATGCGCTTTGTGGACGTCATGCTTTCCTTTCCTTCCATCTTTCTTATCCTGGCGATTCAAGCCATGCTAACTCCCAATATCTATAATGTGATGATCGTGATCGGGTTGACTTCCTGGATGGGAGTGGCGCGGTTGGTGAGGGGGGAATATTTGAAGATCCGAGAACTTCAGTATGTGGAAGCCGCCCGGGCGATAGGCTGTTCCGACCGCAGAATAATTTTTCGACACATCCTTCCCAACGCGCAGGCGCCGATCATTGTTGCGGCGACCTTGGGCATGGCGGGAGCGATCCTGACAGAATCCGCCTTGTCCTTTCTGGGGATGGGGGTCCAGCCGCCCATGCCTTCCTGGGGCAATATGCTCATGGACGCGCAGGCCTACATGCGCGACGCGCCCTGGATGGCGGTCATTCCAGGTCTGTTGATCCTGGTTACGGTCCTTTCGCTCTATTTTGTGGGCGAGGGGTTGAGGGAAGCGCTTAATCCGAGGCAGTATAATGCTCAACGTTAAGAATCTTTCCACTCATTTCTATCAAGAAGGATCGGTCATCAAGGCGGTGGATGACGTCAGTTTTTCGGTCGGCAAGGGAGAGGTGCTCGGGATCCTGGGAGAATCCGGCTCGGGGAAATCCACCATTGCGCATTCCATCATGCGCCTGATCGATCCGCCAGGCAAAATTGTCTCTGGAGAAATTATTCTGGATGGGCTGGATCTTTTGAGGGTCCCGGAAGAAGCGATGATCAAGATTCGCGGAGCCAAGATCTCCATGGTCTTTCAGGACCCCTTTACTTCGCTTAATCCGGTCTATACCGTAGGGGATCAGATCGCCGAGGCGATAACGCTGCACCAGAGGATGAAAAGGAAAGAGGCGTGGGATAAGGCGGTCCAGATGCTGGAAACGGTGCACATCAAGGAACCTGCCGCGCGCGCCCACGACTATCCCCATCAGTTTTCCGGGGGCATGCGGCAGAGGGTCATGATCGCCATGGCGCTCGCCTGCCAGCCGGAGCTTTTGATCGCGGATGAGCCCACTACCGCCCTGGACGTGACCATCCAGGCGGAGATTCTGAAGCTGCTCAAGGAGATCCAGGAAAAATACAAGCTTTCAGTTGTGTATATAACCCATAATTTTGGTATAATAAAGGCGATTTGTCAGCGGGTGATCGTTCTTTACCGGGGAAAAGTGGTGGAGGAGGGAGCGGTGAGGGAAGTGATCTCTTTTCCGCGGAACGATTACACCAAGAGATTGATATCCTGTCTGGAGGTTTTAAAAGCATAAAATAAGGGAGGTGAGGGCATGAAGTGGACGGAAAAGTGCCCGGGCTGGGTAAATGTTTTGTCGATGATAATGCTGCTGCTAATCACGATCCTGTTGGTCGTGATCATCTATCGGATATAAGTTTTTAATTTGATCGAATTAAGAAATCTAACTAAAAGATTCAACGGGATCTTGGCGGTCGATAATATTTCCTTTCGGGTCCAGAAGGGAGAGTCGCTGGGACTGGTCGGCGAATCCGGATCCGGAAAATCCACCCTCGCGCGTTTGATCTTAAAGCTCATCGAGCCCACCAGCGGAGATATCATATATAATAATGTAGAAGATATCCGCCGCGAATGCCAGATCGTCTTTCAGGACCCACAAACCTCGCTCAATCCGCGCATCCGCATCGGAGAGGCGGTGGGCGAGCCGATCCTGGTCCACCGGCTTCTGGCGAAGCAAAAGATCCCCAAACGGGTTTCCGAGCTTTTGCAGCTGGTCAAACTCCCCGCGGATCACGCTAAAAGGTACCCGCATGAGCTTTCCGGAGGGGAAAGACAGAGGGTGGGGATCGCGCGGGCTTTGGCGTCCCGGCCCATGTTCCTGATCCTGGACGAGCCGGTGTCCTCCCTGGATGTCTCGATCCAGGTCGATATCTTAAAGCTCTTGCGGGAGATCAGGAAGGAATTGGACTTAACTTATCTGTTCATTGCCCATGATCTTTCGGTGATCGGGTTCATGTGCGACCGGATCGCGGTCATGCAGTCCGGCAAGCTGGTCGAAATGGGGGAGCGGGATCAGATCCTGAAGGATCCGCGGGACCCTTATACTAAAGAACTTCTCGAATCAACCCTGGCGCTCTAGCTTTTGGGGTTGTAACCCTTCAGGCCGATGTATTGTGCCTTGCTTCCCAGTTCTTCTTCGATCCTCAAAAGCTGGTTATATTTGCAGACCCTTTCCGAGCGCGCCGGCGCTCCGGTCTTTATCTGACCGGAATTGGTGGCGACCGCCAGGTCCGCGATGGTGGTATCCTCCGTTTCTCCGCTGCGGTGCGAGGTCATGAAGGTGTATCCCGCTTTTTTGGCGACCTCCATGGTGTATAAGGTCTCGGAAAGAGATCCGATCTGATTGAGCTTGATCAGGATGGAGTTGGCGGTCTTTTGTTTTATTCCCTTCTTCAAGAACTCGGGATTGGTGACGAAGAGATCGTCTCCCACGAGTTGGATCTTTTTGCCCAACCGGTCGGTCAAGATCCTCCAGCCGTCCCAATCCTTCTCAGAAAGCCCGTCCTCGATAGATATGATGGGGTATTTATTGACCCAGTCCTCATACAGGGCGACCATTTCTTCGGAGGAAAGAGCTTTTCCTTCGCTCTTGAGCTGATACTTGCCTTCCTTGAAGAATTCACTGGAGGCGGGATCCAGCGCCAGGTAAACCTCTTTGCCCGGTGTATATCCGGCTTTCTCGATCGCTTCCATGATGACCTGGATTGCCTCCTCGTTCTTGGTCAGCTTGGGAGCGAAACCGCCTTCATCCCCGACCCCGGTGGAAAGCCCGCGGTCCTTGATGACTTTCTTGAGAGTCTGGTAGACTTCGGCGCCGACCCGCAGCGCGTCAGAAAATGATCCAACTCCGGCGGGGGAGATCATGAATTCCTGCAGCTCGATGTTCCAGCCCGCGTGGGCTCCGCCGTTCATCACATTCATATTGGGAACGGGAAGGATGGTGGCATTATCTCCTCCGATGTATTTGTAGAGCGAGATGCCGTAAGCTTTAGCGGTGGCGTGCGCGACTCCCAGCGACACTCCCAGGATGGCATTGGCTCCCAGCTTGCTTTTGTTGTTGGTCCCGTCCATCTCGAGCATGAGATTGTCGATCTTTAATTGCTGGTGGGCGGGCATGCCGATGATCTGGGGAGCGATGATCTCGTTGATATTTTTTACCGCGGTGTAGACGCCTTTTCCCTTATATCTTTTGTCTTCCTTGTCGCGGAGCTCCAGGGCCTCGTTTTCCCCGGTGGAAGCTCCCGAGGGAACCGCGGCGCTGGCCCTCGTCCCATCCTTTAAGCTCACCTCGACTTCGACGGTTGGATTTCCCCTGGAATCCAGGATCTGCCTTCCCTTGATCTTTTCGATCCGGGCTCCGGCTTTGGCTCTGCCTCCAACAAAAAAATATTCTTCTGAAAGCCTGACCATGGTTTTGCTCCTTTCTTTTTGGATAACCTTATTAGTCTAATGGAAAAGCGGACAGAATTCAAGAAATTTAGAAAAAAAGTGAAATTTTCAAAATATCAGAGCGATAAACAACTGGAATCCCGAGTAAAGATTAAGAGGAGGAACCCCATGGTAGTGCGGCTTGGAATTACATCTGCGACATTAAGCGCCATCAGACAGAGAATGGTGCGGCCCCCGGCAAAGAGAAGCGCGATACCCCCGGATACATTTTTAAGCAGCAGAAAAGTCAAAGAGATCGTCGTTCGTTTGCAAACCCTGAGAAGAGAAGAAAAGTTGTCTGATCCGGAAATAAGAAGAAGGCATCTTCCGGATCTGGTCCGTTATGCTACGGACAGGGAAGCAAAGATATGGGAACGCGCCTTTGACCTGCTGCAGATGTTCTTCAAGGAAGAACTGGAGCAGTTGACACAAGTTTTTGTTGCTGACATCAGAAAGAGCAAAAAAGTTGTAAATAAGGCATATCGGCGCTTTGTGGCTCGATCGCCCTACACCGAAAAGGGAGCTTTAATGGAGCTCTTATCTGATCAGGGAATAAAATGGGAGGCTTTAAATAATTTATTAAAAAGAAATTTGATATATGAACACGACCTGCCGGCCCTGCCTCCGGAACTGCTGGGTCATATTGCCGGCAATCCGGATACGAATCCGGAGATACGGGAAAAATTGATCTATACCGATTATGCCGATTTCATGACAGGAAGCATAGCGTTAGAGGCCCTAAAAGTCAGCTTAAAGAGCAATGAGCCGGAAGAGCTCCGGAAAAAGATTTTCGGCAGATATATGCGCGGTTCATTCGTTCCCCTTTCTGTGCTGAAGTATTCGGTTGAAAACCTGAAGCCCACCAAAGATGAGTTATTGTCTCTGGTCGGCATCGGGACCGAGGGGGGAAGAAAGCTGCCGAAATTCACCGCCAAAGATGCCGCGGAAATAGCGAGGAGGATCGTGGAGCTTTATCAGATTGAAGAAAAGGGAGAAGAGCCCTGGGACGATCTGGCTAAAATTTCTCAGTCTCTTCCCGCAAAACGCCTGACCGAGGACGAGAATAAATTGCTTATGGATGCAATCAAATCTGAATGGGAAAACGCGCAAAAGTCCCCCATTCCCATGGAAAGACTTGAGAGCAAATACGAAGGGTTTTTCGTGGTGACTCCGATTCCGTCGATGATGGAGTTTTTTCAGGATGGAAGCCAGAATGACAAGGAACTCTTGTTAAAGACCGTGACCGAACATCTTATAGAAAAGAAGATGCTGAAGGCGGATGATCTCTTGGCTCTGGCCGCGCCGCTCAAGCTCTCTCATGCGGCCGAATATATTCTTGCCAAGCATCCCCAGACCCGGGTCAGGCAGCTGCTCAAGCTCATGTTAAGGAAGGGCCCCAATGATTGGGTGGCTTTTGAAAATCTTTCCGAGAATGTCGGCAGGCACCCCATGCTCACCCGGACGGAATTGCTGAGCTGGGCCCTCCGCGCACAGAGCCTGCATATAAGAATGAAGGTTTTGAAATGGCCGGAAATCCTTAATGAGCAGCTCAATGCTCAGCTGGAAATCGCTAATAAGGCCATAGTCATGATAACGGAGAGGGCAAATGCAAAGGGAAGAGATCCTGAATCCGCATTGACGGATGCGGGTTGGCCTACGTATAGGAGCTATTGTTTGAGCCGTTTACTTGAAAAGCTCCCCGAAAAGATAGTTGGTTTCACGCGCATTTTGATGGCCATAGAATCGGGGGATAAGAAGGAAGTAAAAGAGATTTTGGCTTCTTATCCAATGAGGCATTCCGCTGAACCCTTTAGCCGGAAAGAGCTGGATTATGAGAAGGAGGTCAAAGTCGATCTGAACCTTAATAATTTGCTGAGGACCTACGGTGAATCGCTGTCGCAATTTGATATGCGCCGGCTGCTGGATATACGTCAATTGATAGCTCTCCTGTGCGAAGAAAATAGTCAGCAGGCGTTGGAAGCCTGGGAATATTTGTCCGCTCCCCAGAATTTAAAAAGGTTCGCGATGCTCTCGAAGCGGAGCGTGATCACCTGGGCTCTCCATTCCAGGTCTCTGGACCTAAAACGAAAAATTATCAATGAGCCGGAGATCATAGTGGAACAACTCCTGGCGTTGTTAAGCCACGCCTTAAAGGAATTGGAAACGGAAAAGGATGCGGTCCGCAAAGAGAAGCTCACGCAGATCAAGGTGGCGGCCACAGAAGCGCTGCGGAAGAAAATACCACAAAAAGTGGGAAGTTTTATAGAGAATATAACTGAAGTCGAACGGGAGTTCAATAGAATGCCGGATTATACCATCAACCATCCTGAGCGGATCGGGAAAATATTAAAAGGGCTAAAGGATTTTACTCATGAATTGAACATGTTTTCGGCCGAGGTCAAAAGCGAAGCGATCAAAGATATACAGGCCGGGATAAGTTCCTTAGGAGACGGCTGAGATTCCTGATCCCGGAAATTTTTTTAAAAGTGAAATTTTTTGAATTTAATGCGGATAAAAAGTTGGAGGGAGAAAGATGTTAAAGGAATTCAGATGCAAGTTCTGTCATCGGCTTTTGGCTAAATTGGAAGAAGGAAGCAAGGTTGAGGTTAAATGCCCCAAGTGCAAGACCATGAACCTCTATCAGGATGAGACCGTGATCATTTATGAGATTCCCGAGAACAACGTCACCAAGAAGATATTGGAAAAAGGGGTCGTAAAGTACGATATTTTGGAAAATTGATCCGGGGAACACCCGCTGCGTTCCCCGCAGGCTCTGAGATCGAGCAGATTCTGAAGCCGCATTTAGATGCGGCTATTATTTTGGGAAAAATCAAAAGGAGGAAAATGAAATGGGAGCAGCAAGAACAATGATTCATCCGGTTTCAGCAATCAAGATTTCTCAGAACAGAACTGATTTAATCAGCAAGGTTTTAAGAGGTGCGCAGATCAAAAATAAGCGGCTGGTTATCACGGACGCCAGGGCGTTCAAGACTTGTTTGCCGACCCTGGCCGCTAACGCAGCGGATTTTGGACCCAAGAGTGCGTCCGAGAGTGTGCAGGCTTTATCGGCCTGGATAATCGGTGAAGCCGCTCAGCAGCTGGGAGCAAAATTAGCATCCCCGCAGGAGGTTTATATAGCGATTGCAGAAGGGAAGATTGCCAAGAAGATGTCTTTTCCGGCAGTCAACGTCCGCGGAAATTCACTGGATACCGCCAGGGCTTTGTTCCAAGCCGCTATAGATAATAATGTTGGTGCCCTGATTATTGAGATCGCCCGCTCTGAGATGGGATATACCAATCAGGCCCCCAGGGAATTTGCAGCAGTTATTCAAGCTGCGGCAATGCTGGAAGGGTTTGAGGGCCCTCTTTTCCTTCAGGGGGACCACATCCAATTAAAGGCCAAGCCTGTAAGAACAGGTGGAGAAGCAGCTCAGAAAGAGCTGGCGGCCCATCGTACTCTTATCCGGTCATTACTTGAATACGGATTTGGTTCGATCGATCTGGATATGTCTCCTTTTGAAAGAAGGACCGAGGAGAACCTGTCTTATGACGAGCAGCAGGCTGAGAATGCCAAATTGACGTCAGAAAAGATCAGAGACGTCAGAGAGATCGAGGCCGAGCTCAAAACTCCTTGGGTTACCCTTTTGGGAGGCGAGACCGGCGAGGTCGGCAAGATGAACACCCGCAAGGAAGATATCGAAGCTTACGCCAAAGGAATTATTGCCAATATGCAGCAATTAGGCATAGATCCTTCTTTGGGTATCCGCAAGATCGCCATCAATGACGGCACTGCCCACGGTGGGACACCGCTGCCGGATGGAACGATTGCGGATGTTTCCATCGCCTTTGATGTTCTGGAGATGGCCACAAAAATAGGCCGGCAGTATGGCTGGGCGGGTTCGGTTCAGCATGGAGCCTCCACCTTACCGGAAAATGCCTTCAGCCTTTTCCCGAAACACGGCGCGGTTGAGGTGCATTTGGCTACCGGCTTTCAGAATATCCTGTTTGATAATGGAGTTTATAAGGTCAAAGGTATGCAGGCGAGAGTGGAAAAGGCACTAATTGATAATTTTGCTGGCGAATGGGGTGTTGATAAAGGCCAGACTTTTGCTCAATTTGCCTACAAGACCCGCAAGAAGATCAATGGACCCTTCAAATATGAGCTCTGGACCATGCCCGAAGAGGTCCGGGCGGCTGTGGCGGAAGAGCTCTGCCATCAATTCTCTTTCTTGTTCGAGCAGCTCGGAGTAAAGGACACCAAAGAGCTCATCGCACAGCATACCACCATTCATGATTTTAGCCGTCCTTTCCCGGCCGAGGGAAAAGCCGCGGAAGAACTTGATACGGATGGCAGTATGGCCGATTAGTTTTAATAAGGGGAGCCTCTTTTGGGGCTCCCCTTTTTTTGTGTAAACTGAAATTTTTGACGAATTGAACCGAAATATTAATGTGAATAAATAGATTTATGAGGAGAGGAAAACATGCCAAGAACATCTGGACCAAGGCCGGGAACAGAAAGAGCCGCCATGACAATGTCGCCCAAGTGGAAGTCGAGATTTATCAATCTTCATAAGGGGGTCAGAAAGCAGCCGCTTGAATTGCCAAAGCTGCTGGGGCAACCGTTGATCCTGGTTGCGACCGATGCCCATGCCGAGGTCGAGAGATACTTGACCGGATTGGAAAAACTTCCGGTTTTTCCCCGGCACATCGATCTGGGGGATAAATTGGACCGGGGTCCGGAGCCTCTGGCCGCGAACCATATGTTGGAAGTGACCAACCCCCCGGCACACCGGCTGGTCGGGAACCATGACGCGATGTGGATCGGCGCCGGTTTGGGGGTCGAAAGGCTGGCGATTGAGCTGGTGCGCTGGCTCATGCGCTATAACGAACAGGACTTTCTGGTCAAAGAAATGGGGATCAGCCTGACGCCGCTTGAGAATTTTTCCAATAAGTACTTTGCGGACGCCCGGGGACATTATAAAGCCAAGCTTTCAAAGAGTATGGAAGCGGCCGCAACCTATCTCAAGATAATCGCTGAGGCGCCGTATCGTTTTCCCCAGCACAAGGAAACAACCCTTAATCAATCGGATCTGAGGATCAGAAATGCCCTGTTTCATGATGATGCCTTGGCCGATCTTCGTCCCGGAGAAAAAGACACGTTCGAACGGCTGACCGGGAAGGCAAAACTGGACCTCAAGGATTCCCTGTATTTCTTCCACTTGATGGGAGGATTAAAGGAATTAACGGAAGAAGAACAAACGGTGGTGGATCATTTCACCGATGCTTTTCGATCCAGCCACGCCTATTTTCAATTAGTGGAGTGCATGGTCGGGAGGGGCGACGCTTATACCACCATGAGAATGGCGGAGGGAGCTCCTTATGATATTTTGTTTACCCATGCCGGGATCCCGATCACAGCTGAAGGGCGACTGGCGGAATTCAACGGCAGGAAGGGGATGGAGGCTTTTGACGCGTTGGAAAATGACATTCGAAAAGCGATTACGGCCTGGCGCTGGTTCATAGAAACAGGGGACAAGGCTTTGTTGGAAGCGGATGCAGATGTTATTGATCGTTTGGGGGAGCTGCCCTGGGGAGCGGAATCCCCGCTTTACATGCGCGAGATGCAGACCGCCGCGCGTGCGGTGCTCGAGAAAGAATCCGGCCTCTATGAGGAGCCGGAAGGTCCCTTTTTCTCAAAGTGGGTCTCATCGGAGGATTCGCAGTTCATCCATCGGGTGTGCAGAGAGATCGGTTCGTCATTTGGAATGGACCCCCGACGTTTGCTGATCGTGCACGGTCATAAGCCGAACAAGAAAGGAGATTTTATCGTCAGCGCCGGCGGTCACGATCTGAACATTGATGCCGGGACGGCTGAGAGTTACGGAGGAAATGGTGCCTTCCTTTTAATCGGAACAAACACGCTCCTGCAGTTCAGCCTGTTAAACCATACTTTTTCCCCCGTCAATTTAAATTTAGAATACTTTGGAGATCGCAAAGCGGCACAGCCGGTGGTTTGATCGTAAAAGTTTGATGATCAATGAAAGGCCCTGAGAGATCGGGGCCTTTTTGTTGATCTGATGATGGAGGAAGAAGATCCATGGCAACATCCGTTATTCCCAGAGGAAAAGGATTAACTCCCTATGTCCGGCAGGCATTGACCAAGACGGTCAGGGGTGCCAGAGCCGTGCCTTTTTCTCAGCTCAGACTGGAACACTTCCGGCAATCGAAAAACAAGGTCATGCACTGGCTGCCCTTGCGGGTTGACGTTAATAGAATTGTCCAGATCGCCGAACAACTGAAATCTCCTGATCATGAACTTCCGGTAATATTAGAGATTGGGGCAGGAACGGGGCTTCTTTCTTATTTGATGGCGGAGACCGGCAGGGCGGCGGTCGTCGGCGTCGATCCTCTGCGGGAAACCATGGAGAGGCCCGCCTATTCGCATTCCAATCTTCATTATGTGCGGGCGGGGATGGGGTGGGCAATCAAAAATTACAGCGGAGAGATCGACTTGGCAGTCTGGTCCTGGCCGCTGACGGAGCTTCAGCCGCTTGAAACTTTAAAGGAGCTTGATCCAAGGGGTGCGCTGTTGATATTCAACATGATGCACTATCGAATTGGGTTTGCGATTACTGACTTTATTATCTACAAATATCTGGTGGATTTTGATGATTTTGACGGTTTCAAAAAGACATTTCTCTGGCAGGGAGTGGATTGCAACGCTCTGGCCCGATCGAATAGAAATGCCTACCTCTCTCAGGATAACCATTTTGTTTTTTATGCGAATCACGCGCTGGGTCAAGAAATTTCCTTGCCCAGGGATGGAAATGATGCCCGGGACTATCCCTGGATCGAAGAGGCCAGAAGCACTTTTAAACGATTTCCTTTTCCCAGCGCTGTAAAACTGATCGAAAACTCAGACATCCTCTGCCCCAAAGAAGCAGAGATATAAGGTCGGAACCCCCTTCCCAATATCTTGCTGAACCATGAAATTTTTTCCGTTTTTTAGGGATAAATATACGTAAACCATGGCTATGCGTAATGGATATGCTAATAAAGCGAGTCTGGTGTTTACCCTTAGCCGATTGGGCGTCCGTCCGCGCCAGAACGCGAACCTCTGCCGGGGGGCGAAAATTTCTTCTCAGGCGGCGTATATTCTTGAAAGGACGGTGGGAAGCCACGGCGATGGCGGATTGACCCTGGATATTTCCCCGAATTTAAGATTCTATGAGTTAAGCCGTATTCTTAATGATAGCCGTCTCCTGCGCCTGAGCCTGAGGATCGAACGCCATCGGCTCTATATCGGCCGCCCCAAGACCAAGGAGAGACTTGCGGCGGAGCTTGAGCGTGAATTTGAACGCTGTCACCTCTTTGGCATGAGAAAGCTTCACGAATTAAAGGAATTGCTCAAGCCCGAGGAATTTGATGAAATCCTGAAGAGATACGCGTTGCTCGCGGTTGAGGGATTTCGTGAAGAGAGAATGGGGGAACAGGATTTTGATTTCCTGATGGAGGAGCTTTGCCGGCTTGCCGATCACGACCTGAACCAGAAGGTGATCGAAGAGCTTTTGGATATTAAAACCCATGATCTCTCCTGGGTTGCGGAAGCGCTTATTCACTTCAGGAAGGCTTTTCCGGATGAGCTCAGGTATCACAAGATCGCCGGGGATTTCTATTATAAACTCTGCACGGGAGATAAGCTTCCCCTTCACGAATACGCGGTCGAGGCTTATGCGGATGTGCTGCGGCTTTCTCCAGAGGATATTTTTTTTGGGGAGGCCAAGCCGCAGACCGTGGTGATAAAAAAGCGAAAACGCGGGAAAAAGAAGAAAATTAAAAAGAAGGTGCTTGATTCAGTATCTGCCCGGCTGCGGGAAATGCAGAAGGCGCGGCGGAGGGGATTGGAAAAACAGAAAACCGAGCTGAAAAAAAAGGTCGCGGAATTATGGGAAAAATCAACCTTTGGCAGCAAAGAGGAGGCGTGGGCGCTCGTTCAATCTATCTTTGCCCTGGGGGTGGATGATTTCCATGTTCTATACCGGAGATTCACCGACTCGAACACGGAGCGGATCAGAAAACTCGATCTCCTGCGCGACCTCTGCCTGGAGAAAGGCAGTGAGAAGCCGGCGGACCTGTTTAATGCTTTAGGGGAAGAGGTTTTGGGGCAGATCATCAAGGGGGTGGCTGCCGGCCACTCCTTTAAGGATAGTGGAAGTCTCCACATAGTAAAAGATCTGCTGGAAAAGGACGAGATCGAGGCATTGGATCCCGGGGTCGCAAAAAAATTGTTCAAGGCCTCGGTGGATCCCAATCATCCCCGCCATGAGTTCGCGGGCTTTATTATCTATAAACTCGTTTGGGAGCGTAAGTCCAAGGCGGACGAAGTTTTCAGTGAATACATGAAGAGCTGGGAAATAGGGCAGAAACCTGATCCTAAGCTCCTGGTGAGGGCGGCGGGACTCCTGCGGGAAATCTTGAGTTTTCTTCCGGAAAAGGTTTTCAAGTCGAATCTGGCCTCGATCATTACCTATCAGGGATTGCATATTCAGAATTTTGGCGAAAAGATTGAGGACGCCCGCGCCAAATTCGTAGAGGCGCTGGAGATCGATCCGGGATGTGCCCTGGCATTAAGTAAGATGGCTTATATCGCCAATGATGAGGGCGATTATCCGGCAGCGATCGGCTATGCGCAACGCATTCTGGATAGGGCGGAGCTCAAAGATGGGATATTTGCGGCTCAGGAACAGGGTGCGCCGGAATTCAGGAAAACGATGAAAAGGATCGCCGATGGCCTGGTGGCTTCGGCGCAGGCGCATCTGGGCTTTGCCCATGTCCAGCTGTTTGAAAACACGCGGCAGAAAGATCATCTCAAGGCCGCGGTCGAAAACCTGCAAGCGGCTTACCGGCAAAATCCTCAAAGTCAAATAACCTTCAATCTGGCCGAGGCCTATCTCCTGACCCGGGAATATGAAAAAGGGTATCAGATGCTCAAGGAATATATTAAGGAACAGCCGGAGGAGCTGGGTCCGATCGTGCATTTATCCAGGACGCTGTGGATGACCATTGCGCCGGGGGAAGTTATCCCCGAGAAATTGATCAAGCTTTTAAGTGACCATGCCTTGTCTGTGGCGGGGCGGGGCGAGAACCACAGGTTTGAGTCAATGGTCATTGATTATGCCCTGCATCTTCTGGATTACGGCGCGGTAGCGGAAGCCAGAAGGATCAGCAGGCATTTTGCCAGGGATAAAATCCGCGGAAATGGTTCTTTCTATTACGCGCATTATGCGCTGGCCCTGGCGGCGCACAAAGAAGCGGACTACCGAGAAGCCCGGGACCATCTCCAGGAGATAATCAACGCTCCCAATATAAAATACACGCTTTTCAGCGATGAAATAAACACGCTTACCTCTTTAAGGGCGCAGGCTTTTAATCTGATGCTCCAGATCTTTCGCGAGATCGCCCACGGCACGGGAAGGGACAAAGCCAAGAGGAATAGGCTCTTAAGGAAGGGGCTGGAATACTTTAGGGACGCGCAAAAGGATTTTCCGAATGACCCGATCCTATTAAATACTGCAGGAGTGATCTATGAAGAGCTCAAGCACCGGAGCCGGGCGGAAGAATATTATAGAGCGGCGATCAAGGCCGCTCCCCGTTTCATGGACGGGTACGTAAATCTTGTTGATCTGCTGCTGGAAAGAAGCCGCGTCCATCCCGTCAAGAAGGCGGAGGCTGATTTGGTTTTGGGCGAACTCAAGGATGCGGTGGTAAGGATATTGGAAGCCGCACAATTAGATCGCAATGAGATAGACCCGGTCGGCAATCCGCGTTTCTTCGGGGCGCTGCTCCGGCTCTACGCCGGCTATAAATACAAGCCGGCTCTGGATCTGTTAAAACTGGTACTGAGCGCGGATCTTCCGTTCAGCCTGCAAAGGCCCTTTGCCTTCGCTCTCCTGAATTTTCGGGAAGAAATGGAGAAGGGTGGAAGAGAACCCTCCGTGCAGGAGCGCGCGGTCCTGACGGTGGCGACCCATTTTTTAGACCTGGATGAGTTGAGGACATAAAGGCAGTGCTTTAATATGAAAACAGGTTTTCCATCCATAACCGGCCCGCGGGTGAAGACCCGCCCTCTTTTGCTGGATAGGCAGAAGATAGAAATGATCCTCGGAACGGGGGAGAAGGGCCTGATAGCGCTGCATAAGATGCTCAGGCCTGAAAAAGAGGGGGGGATAGGTCAGGGGCAAAGAGAGTTAAGAAAGCAGATCTGGGACAAAATACTGGCCCATTCATTTGGCGGAGCCGGAAACATCAGGATTCTACAGAAAGAACGATTGCCTTACCGCAATCGGATCGAATACATCCGGGGTTTGGGGCATATCGTGCTGCGGGGGAGTTTGAACCAGCAGGGCAGACTTGAGGCAGGAAAACCGTTTGCCAGGCTTGAGAAGTATAAAGGGTCGGGTTATTTGCTGGAAATGAATGAAGGGATCCCGCTAAGGATATTTTTACTTGATGATCATTCGGCATTTGAATTTTTCCCGGTGTTGGATAATGGGACAGGAAAAATCGTTGATGTTCACCGGGGAAAGATCAGAAGAGAGAATCTTATCCGGAATGGTGACGTCACCACTTATACTTACCTGGGGCGGGCAGAGGGCGCCCTTCTGCTGGGAGGTTACCGGCCAAGGATAGGCGTCCAAAGCGCAGAAGAAAGGAGACCCTGGGCCAAATTTGCCAATAATCCGGACGAAAAAGTAAAGGTCGTGATCAAAGACGGCATTTTGCACCGCTGTACTTCTTTGGAATCTGATCTGGATGCTGAATTTACCTTGATCTGGGATAAAGCACAGGGCAGATATGTCACTTCCTTCTGGGGAGGAATGTTCGAGGATGAATTTAATCAGTTAAATGAGAATCATGAGATCCGCAACTGTTTTCTGAGCCGCGATGGTTCGCTGCATCTGGGGGGGAGAGACTGGTTGGATTTTGGCCCTGCCTTCCGTTACCAGCGAGTCAGGATCAGTGACATCCGTAACCCCTCGGGTCGAAAAGCATTTGTCGTGGCGGCGGAGGTGGTGGAGGGCGACAGAGTATCGGCCGCTAAAAAGTTATCCGTCATTTATGAGGTTCCCGAAGGAAGCCCGCCCGATTCTTTTGCCAAAGGCGGATTGATAAATGTTTTTGAAAAATGGAGCAAGGGCAAATTGGTGCGGGCAGACGGCACCCGCCCGGAGAACTATATCCTTGCTGGAATTCAAGTGAATAGCTCCGGCGAACTTGCAGTGGGGGGTTACTGGGGACGGTTTTCTCACTTTCCCAATGCCAGGGTGGAGGCAAAGGTGATCAAGAATCGGCCCGCTTTGGTGAAATTTATGGCGGATAAAGAAGGCAAACCAATACTGGACACCGAAGGTAATCCTTTAATCTTGAAAATTGATCCGGAAATTGAACGTGAGGGAGGATTGAAAAGCCAAATGGCTGCTCATTTGCTCCGGAGCTCTTATGCCAAAGCGAAATCGAAGCTGACACCGAAGCCGGCTCCAAAACCCAAACCCAAACCGAAGCCAAAACTCAAGCCCAAACCTAAACCAAAACCCGAACCCAAACCTAGGTCAACTCCGTCACCTTCTCCCCAGGTGTCGCCCGTAATCGGGTTGATTAATACTCTGGTTGAGAGAGGGGCGGACCTGGTTTGGATCGCCCGGGAAAGCGGTATTCCTTCCAAAAGGCTTCGTAGGATCATTAAAGGCACTGTCTGCACCAGAAGCGAGATATTAAATATAAGGAAAACTTATATTAAGTTCGTTGCCGAAGAAGCGAGAAAGAAAAATGCGAGGCGTAAATGAGGTCTTTTAAGCGGGGGATTCCCGATGGGTCCTCCTGAGTTCCTGGTAGACTTCCACTTTTTCCCTTTCCAACCCCAGAGTTTCAACTAACCGATCGATGAAGCGCCAGCCATCTGCGCCGTTGGGGTAATTGGGCGAAAAGGAGATGGGGATGAATTTTGGATCGAAGATCAGCGCCTGATCTACCAGTTCCTCAACCTGCTGCTCGAACGGAAAGGATCGGAGATATTCTCTAACGTCATCCGGCACCTTTCTGCGGTCTTCCGGCCCCGAGAAGAAATCAAGGTCTACGTCAAAAACGAGGGGCTGTCCTTTTCTGAAGGTTTCCGATTGAGCTATAAAGGTTTGCATCCCTATGGATGTTTGTTGGATTCGACTAGGGAATAAATGGTTGTCTTCTGGTTTTTCGGTTAGATTGTGCCAATTTAAAAAAGCTCCTTTTTCCGTTTCCCATCGATTCGTTTTAAATGTTGTACGGCTGTCATTCCTTGAAAAGCCGAATCTCAATTCGGCGCGGCTGGCTTTCATTCTTTGAGGGGAGACGAGTACCAGCTCCTGAAAGATGCCCAGCGCCGCCTGGGGATAGTGAACGCATTCTTCCGGGATGAGGTCCGGATAGAAATCGATCCTCTGCACGAACTGTTCGACTTCCCTGACATCTCCTGGGCTGGTTTGGCTGCTAAGGATGCGCGCTACTGTTTTCTCCGGTAAAAAGCAGAACTCTAGGCCATTGTCCTGGTGCCAATCAAAAGAGATCTTGGTGCATTCGTCCGGAAGGATCCCTCTTTTTTTGGCGTTTAAGACGTTGGGGGTGGATAGGTGATGATCGCGATGGAGGGATATTCTCCCTCCGATCTCAACGCCCCAGCTTTCCACCGCGCCGTGCCGGGCGGATATCTTTGTTAATTGTTGGGCATAGGGGCTTCTTCGGAAATCACCATAATTTTGAATAACGATCCTTTTGCCGGAAATTCCCATGCTCATTATCGATTCACCTGATATAATATCGGCAATTTTGAGGGTAAATTTCAATCGAACCGTGGGCAGGGATTAATTGATGATATGTAGGCTTTTTGTCAGCACGTTCAAAGCTGCTTCCTGCAGGCCCTCCGGATAGGTCGGATGCGCCTGAAAACTCTTTGCCAGCTGGTCGACATTCAACCCATTCTTTGCGGCCACGGTCGCGCCGCCGATGAGATTGGTCGCCTCCGGGCCCAGAATATGTACTCCTAACAGTTTTCCCTGCTCATCAGCGACAACTTTGATAAAACCTTCGATGTTTCCCATGGCCTGGGCGATGCCCAGCGCGGCAAAGGGGAACTTGCCGACTTTTATGTCTTTATGCTTTTGTCTGGCTTCCTTTTCGGTCAATCCCACACTTCCGATCTCGGGATGGGTATAAATTCCAAAGGGAGTGAAGTCATAAGTGAAGGTTCGGCTTCCCCCCAGGGCGTTTTCCGCCGCGATGACTCCCTGCTCGTAGGCTACGTGCGCCAACATTTTCTTGCTCACCAGGTCGCCAACCGCGTAAACATCCGGCAGGCTGGTTTCCATCTTTTCATTAACCCAGACACTTCGCTTTTCCATTTTGAGGTTCAGATTTTCCAGGCCCACTGTATTCGGAGTCCTCCCAATGCAGATCAGGGTCTTGCCGGCAGATTGTTTGGGGTCAAAGCGGGTGTTGGTGATGGTTGTTACTTTTCTGCGCTTAAGTATTCTTTTGATCGCTTCCACCACCTCTTCGTCAATGCCGGGCAGAATTTCGGGCAGGGCTTCGTAGATTGTAATTTCAGATCCGAGGGCGCTGTAGATCTGGGCAAAATGCAGGCCGATCACTCCGCCGCCCACGATATCCAGCTTCTCCGGGACGTGGCAGTAATCAAGCAGATCATCACTGCACACGAATTTTTCTCCGTCAAAGCTCAGTCCGGGCAGGCAGGCGGGGGAGGAGCCGGTTGCCAATATCAACTTACTACTTTCTACTATCAACTTACCACTATCTACTTTCTCAATTTCCACTTTCCCTGGTTCAAGAACCCTCGCCGTTCCCCGGATGAGCTCAATCTTATTCTTGGATAAAAGGAACTCGACCCCTTTGACGACTTTCTGGACAACTTGGTTCTTGCGGTCCACGACTTTTTTAAGATCGATCTTTGTTTCTCCGCAGGAAATGCCGTAGCTTTCCGCTTTCTGCATTTTTTCGTAAAGATTGGTGCAGGCGATGATGGCCTTGGTGGGGATGCAGCCGCGGTTCAAGCAGGTTCCGCCGACCTTGTCCTTTTCGATCAGGGCGACCTTAACACCGAGCTGAGCGGCCCGGATCGCGGCTACATAACCGCCGGGCCCTCCGCCGATCACCAGGATGTCATACTTGTCCAGCATGGGGCTATTATAGCATAAACTTTTCTTCTATTTCCGCGGCGATCTTGGGGCCGATGTGGGGAAGGCTTTCCAGGTCCTCGAACTGGCGGATATCGTGAGTTAGTTCGTCCACCGTCCAGGCGGCCTTGAGGTGCGCCCAGAAGCGGCAGGAATTCCCTTCCTCCTGCTGGATCTCATAGGCGCGGTTCTGCTCATACTCGGCGATCTTTTTGTTCAAGCGCAGATATTTTGGAAAGAAATCGACCGGCCGGGGCATGCGGTCCGGGAGCTTGTGCTTGCGGCAGATCTCCCGGACGGATTTGAATAACTTGTAATAATATTCTCCGGATGGACCGTAGGATCCTTTGTATAAGGAGAGATATTTATTATGAACCCGGGGGAACTCTTTTTTAACCAGATGAAGATATCTTTTTTCCTGGGCGTCCGAAAGGGTCAGGCCCCCGGCCACGATGTATTCTCCGCCGTGCTCTTTAACTGCTTTGACCGTGCCTTCCAGATTTTCCCGATCGTCAGTTATAAAGGGAAGGATAGGCATGAAAGCCGCTCCCTGCTGGATCCCGGCGTTTGCCAATTTGCTCATGGTCTTGAGGCGCGCTTCCGGCGGAGGGGTGTGGGGTTCAAAAACCTTGGTCGCTTTTCCGCTCTTATATTCTGAAAAGCTCCACATCACTCCTGCCCAGGATCTTTTATTGATCTCCTTAAGAAGATCCAGATCCTGCAGGATCAAGGGGGACTTTTCAATGATCAGGACCGGGAAGCCGAGCTTTAAGCAGACCTCAAGCATTTTTCTCATCATCCGGAATTTTCTGTCCGCCGGCTGATAGAATCCCGGATCAATGAGATCGATCGGTCTCTTTTTGAGCTCTTTTTCCAGCAGCTCCGCGGCGTTTTCCTTGATCTTGATCTTCCTGGAAAAGAGATCGGGAGAATCGTAGGGGCAGTATTTGGCTTCGCGGGAATAGCAGTATTCGCAGCCGTGCTCGCAGCCGATGTAAGGGTCGGCAGTATATTTGAGCCAGAACCAGCCATCAACGTGTTTGTGGACGTTAAGGACCCTTTTGGGGCGGTAGGCGAGGTATTCCGCCATCTAGCCCCAGAAGATGAGGCGGAGCGAGATCAGGAGAAGAACTCCCCCGAAGATCCGGCGCAGATGTATGTCTGGAACATACTCCGCCAGATAAGCGCCGATGAGCCCGCCAAAAAAGAATCCCACACAGAGCAGGGCGGCCCAGCCGATATTGACGTTCCCGTTCTTCCAGTAATACCAGGCGGCAAGCAGACCGATGGGCGGGACCATCATTGCCAGCGTGGTCCCCTGGGCCAGATGCTGGCCCAGACCGAAGAAAAAGATCAGGGCGGGAATGACGATGGTCGCGCCGCCAATCCCGAGAAGCCCGCTCATGGTGCCGGCCGCAAGCCCGATCAATAATAGGGTTAAAATCTGCATTGGAAGCCTCCTTTGATTTAAGAAGAAATTATTACTTGAGGATTTCCCTGACAAATTGATTGACGGTCTTCCCGTCGATCCCCGGGTGTTTGGCCAGAACCTCCTTCATGACCTTTCCCAACTCTTTGATGGAGGCGGCGCCGGTATCTTTGACGGCCTGCTCAACGGCCTTCTTGATCTCTTCGGGCGAAAGCTCTTTGGGGAGGAATTCAGAGACGATGGCCAGCTCTTTCTCGTGCCGCTCAACCTCTGCCGGTCTCTCCACCTTTTTGAACTCCTCGATGGATTCCTTGAGCTCTTTGGAATATTTCTTGAGGATCTTGGTGATCTCTGCGTCGGGGAGGTCTCCCTTGGCGTTCACGTACAGGACCTTGCTTTTCATCATGCGCAGGGTGGAAAGGCGCAGTTCGTTCTTGCTTTTCAAAGCGTTCTTTAATTCTTGGTTTATCTTATTGAAGAGTTCCCGCTTTTCTTCACCCATGATCTTTCCCCCTTACATCGCGCGGATGATCGCGTCCGCCATCTGGGAGGTGCCCACCGCGGTCGGATCGTCCCGGTGCGGTTTCATGTCGTAGGTCACGGACTTTCCTTCGGCAATGACCTTGGCAACGGCATTTTCCAGTTTCTTGGCGGCCGCTTTTTCTTCCATCCAATCCAGCATCAGGACCGCGGAAAGGATCATGGCGGTGGGGTTGACCTTGTTCTGCCCTTTATACTTTGGGGCGGATCCGTGGATCGCCTCAAAGACCGCGATATCCTTTCCGATGTTGGCGCCGGGGGCAACCCCCAGCCCTCCCACCAGGCCCGCGCAGAGATCGGAAATTATGTCTCCATAGAGATTGGGAAGCACCAAAACGTCATAAAGCTCCGGCTTCTGCACAAGCTGCATGCACATATTGTCGATCAATCTCTCCTCATACTCGACCTTGCCTTCGTATTTTTTGGCGACTTCGCGTGCGACGTGGTAAAAAAGCCCGTCGGTGTGCTTTAAGATGTTGGCCTTGGTTACCGCGGTGACCTTTTTGCGGTTGTGTTTCAAGGCATATTCAAAGGCGAATTCAACGATCTTTTTGGTTCCTGTGATCGAGATGGGTTTGATGCTTATGCCGGAATCTTTCAATATCTTCCGGCCGGTACCTTTTTCGATCTCAGCGATGATCTTTTTGGTTTCGGGTTTATTGACTTCAAACTCGATCCCGGCGTAGAGATCCTCGGTATTTTCACGCACCACGATCAAATTAATGTTCTCATACTTGGATCTTACACCCTTAAATGATTTGGTCGGCCTCAGGCAGGCATACAGGTCCAGTTTCTGGCGGATGGCGACGTTGACCGACCGGAAACCCTTTCCAATGGGCGTAGTGATGGGTCCTTTGAGGGCGAGCTTGTTCTTTTTGATGGATTCCAGGACCTGGTCGGGCAGGGGAGTGCCGTATTTGTCCATGACATCTGAGCCCGCTTCCTGCGTCTCCCAGTTGATCTTAACGCCGGTAGCCTCGACACACCTTCGCGCGGCTTCGACCACTTCGGGTCCGATTCCATCTCCCGGAATTAATGTGATATTGTATGCCATAGGTCAGTTATTATAAGCCAAACCGAACCAAAATGTCAAAATTTATGGTAAAATAGAAACGTGAAATCATTGAAGGGCAAGAGAATCTGCGTATTAAGGGGGGGGCGATCCGGCGAGCGAGAGGTCTCCCTGCGTTCGGGCAAGCGCGTTTTTGATTCTTTAAAGAGCCAGGGCTTTGACGTCATTTCCATGGACCTGGAGGATGACCTGATCTCTTGTCTCAGAAAAGAAAAGGTGGATATCGTTTACATTGTGCTGCATGGCAGGTTCGGCGAAGATGGCATCGTTCAAGGCCTGCTGGAAATGGCAAACATTCCATACACCGGTTCGAAGGTCCTGGCCTCTGCCCTGGCCATGAACAAATTAGCCTCCAAGCGGGTTTTTGACGCGGTCGCGATCCCGACCCCGCGTTACCTGGAGGTAAGCTCCAGCCATGACGTAAAAAATGAAGCAGAAAGGATCCAAAAGATTTTCCCTTTCCCCCTCGTCTTAAAACCCACCTCTGAGGGATCCAGCCTGGGCGTTACCCTGATCAAGGAACGGGACAAGTTCCGTGAAATCCTGGGAAAGGCCGTTGCTGAATTCAAGGATGTTTTTGTGGAAGAGTATGTCAGGGGCAAAGAGGTCACGGTCGGAGTTTTGGGGAAAGACCACAAGCTGCAGGCGCTGCCGATCCTTGAGCTCGTCCCAAAAAATGAATTCTATGATTATCATGCCAAGTATACCGCGGGCATGACCGATTTTGTGCTTCCGGCGCGGCTTTCAAAACCCCTTTATCGGCACACGCAGGAGATTGCTTTGGCGGCGCACCGAGCCCTGGGCTGTTACGGGGTGTCGAGGGTCGATATCATTGTCGGTAATGACCATATTCCCTATGTGCATGAGGTTAATACCATCCCGGGGATGACCGACCGCTCCGACCTTCCCGCGGAAGCCGCCCATGCCGGCATCTCTTTCGATGAATTGGTGGTCAAGATCCTGGAGAGTGCGTACTAGTGGTTAGGTTGATAGGTGGTTAGGTGGTTAGGAAGAAGGAAAGAAAACGCAAAAAACCCCTTTGGTCCCGCTTCCTGGTTGCCATTTTTCTCATCGCGGCCTTTACGGCTTTAGGCGTCTATATTCTGACCCTTCCCATCTGGGAAATAAAGGAAGTGGTGGTCAACGGCACCAGGATGCTTTCGGACAGCGAGATCCGGGCGCTGGCTGCGGTTCCCCTTTCTGAAAATCTGTTCCTTCACGATTTTTCCAGGACCAAAAACAACCTGAGCAGGATCACTCCGATAAGGAGTTTTCGCATCTACCGCATCCCTCCCGCCACCGTCCTGATCAGCATCAAGGAAAGGGAGCCGATCGCCGCGCTTGTTTTCCCGGATCGCTCCATCATTATCGATTGTGAGGGCTACATTTTGAACCGCAACACGAACCTGACCATGAATATCCCGAACCTGGCGGCTCTTCCGGTCGTGACCGGCATTGAGAGCGAAGATATTTCGGGGATAGAAAAAATCGATGGAAAGGCGGCGCGGGTGATAGCGGACATCGTTTCCAAACTCTCTCGCTTTCTGGAAGCTGGCCGGCTGCAGCTGGAGATCGGTGGATTGCAGAACGTGAGCTTTTTGCTCGACGATCTGCTTCGAGTGAAAGTGGGGGATGATCAGAACATAAAGATTAAGATGGAGGTTTTCGGGGCGCTTTTGCCGCAGATCGCGGGCAAGTGGGACCGGGTAGAATATGTGGATGTGAGGTATCCGGATAATCCAGTCATCAAATATAAATGAATCCGGGATGCTTGCGTTTGTGGATAGATGTGCTAGAATATAGCTATCCTATGAGCGGCAAGGCTTGCCGAGGAGCCGGGCCGCAAAGGAGAATGATGTAAATGGCCGGAAATGACGGCAGGAATTTCGCGACCATTAAGGTTTTCGGCATCGGCGGCGGCGGGACGAACGCGGTCAACCGGATGATCGGCGGAGGGCTTAAGGGGGTCGAGTTCTGGGGAGTTAACACGGACCGCCAGGCCTTAAGCGTTTCATTGGCGGACCACAAGCTGCAGCTGGGCGCCAAGCTCACCAAGGGGTTGGGGGCGGGATCCAATCCGGAAGTTGGCCAGAAAGCGGCGGAGGAGTCAAAAGACGATATCAAGCTCGCTCTGGAAGGGGCGGACTTGATATTTTTGACCGCGGGCATGGGTGGTGGCACCGGTACCGGCGCTTCCCCCATCATTGCCGAGACCGCCAAGGAAATGGGTTGTCTGACAGTTGGGGTCGTGACCCGTCCTTTCCGTTTTGAAGGGCCGGTCAGGATCTCGCAGGCAGAGACGGGCGTTGCCATGCTCAAGGAAAAGGTCGACGCCTTGATCGTGATCCCCAATGATAAGTTGCTTCAAGTCGTGGAGAGAAAGACCTCCATTATCGAAGCATTCAAGATCGCAGACGATGTCCTGCGCCAGGGGGTAAAGGGCATATCTGACCTGATCACCGTTCCCGGTCTGATCAACCTGGATTTTGCGGACGTGCGCACCATCATGTACGAGGCGGGTTCCGCCATGATGGGCATTGGTTCCGGCTCAGGAGAGAATCGGGCGGTGGAGGCGGCGGAGGCGGCGATCCAGTCACCTCTGCTGGAAGAGACCATCACCGGGGCCAAGGGTGTGATCTTCAACGTCACCGGCGGCTCGGACCTGACCCTGTACGAAGTTAACGAGGCCGCCGAGGTCATCTACAACGCGGTCGATCCGGACGCCAACATCATCTTCGGCGCGGTCATCGACGAAAAGCTGCAGGGGGATGTGGTGGTCACAGTTATCGCCACCGGTTTTAAGCCCTCTCCCAAGAAGGAGACCGAGGCTCTCCCATTTTTGCGTCCCCGCACGGCACGTGTTCCGGTCGCCTCCCGGGATGACATAGAGCTGCCTCCCTTTATGCGCTGATTTTCCGCGTGAAATTTATCCTGCCGGGTGTTATAATTCGCATATGAAGATCGCCATGCTCCACTGGGGATTCCCGCCCATCATCGGCGGGGTTGAGACCCATCTGGTTTCGCTCATGCCCGAGCTGGTAAAAATGGGACATAAGGTGTCTCTGCTCACCGGTGCGGCGGAGGATGCTCCCGAACATTTTGATTTCAAGGGAGTTGATATCCGGCGCTCGCAATTCTACGATCTGAACTGGCTCTTCAAGAGCAATTTTCAGGAAGTCGACGACAACGTCTGGGATATCACGGTCGGGTTTCTGAACAGGACCAAGCCGGATGTTATCCACGCCCACAACATGCATTACTTCAGCCGCTACCATACCCGGGTCCTGGAGCATTATGCCCTGCAACACCGGGTCCCTCTCATCCTCACCGCGCACAATGCCTGGAAGGATAAGCTCTTCCTGGACCTTACCTGCAAGGTGGCCTGGGACAGGATCATTGCCATCAGCCACTATATCAAGCGCGAGCTGATGGCGGTTGGTGTGCCGGAAGAAAAGATCACGGTTGTTCACCACGGCATCGATGATAAGCTCTTCCACCCCGGCAAGGCCTCCTCCCGGATCTTTCGGGACCATCCCAAACTCAAGCGCAAAAAAAGGTTGGTTTTCAATCCCGCCCGGTTGGGGATCGCCAAGGGCTGCGATATCATGATCGAGGCATTCCGGCTGGTCAAGGATAAATTTCCGGACGCCTTCCTGCTCATGTCCGGCAGCGGCAATATCATCGACTGGGGGCTGACCCAGAACAAGGATATCGCCTTTTTTGTCACCCTGATCAAGCATCTGGGGCTTGAAGACAGCGTTTATATCAACACCTTTTCCCTGAGCAAGGAAATGCCGGAGCTCTATCGTTTAGCAGATGTGATTGCCTATCCATCTTCTTCCGAGGAGCCGTTCGGCCTGACCATGCTGGAGGCCATGGCCAGCGGCAAGCCGATCGTGGTCACCGAGTCCGGCGGCATGCCCGAGATCATCAAGAATGATATAAACGGCTATGTCATTCCCAAAGGAAACCATGAATGCCTGGCCGAAAGGATCATCCGGCTTCTCTCCGACGAAAAACTGCGGCACAAGCTGGGTAAAAACGGCCGGCAGCAGGTGGAGCGCATCTACAGCCGGAGGATTTACGCCGAGAATATCTCTAAGGTCTATGAGGATGCGATCAAAGAATATCCCAAGACCCGGAAGAGAAGGATCAAGCCCAAGCGCAAGTTCTTCATCGCGCGGGAGGAGATTACGGTCTAGCCATGGCGGTCAGCGCGGCGATCTTTGATCTAGATGGAGTTATCGTCAATACCGTTCCCTTTCATTTCCGGGCCTGGAAGAGAATGTTCGAAGGATACGGCCACAAGTTCAGCATGGAGGATTACCTGGCCAAGGTCGACGGCCGGCCCAGACTGGAGGGAGCGGCGGCGATTCTGACCGAACTTTCGCCGGAGGAGATCGAGAAGGCCGGCGGCAAAAAACAAGGGTATTATCTGGAGCTTTTGGAAACAGAGCCGATGGAGATCTTTGAAAGCTCGGTCATGAGGATCAAGGAGCTTAAAGAGCGCGGGATCAAGCTGGCGGCGGCTTCTTCCAGCAAGAACGCGGTCCGCATTTTAAAAAAGATCAATCTGCTGGAAATCTTTGACGCGAACGTTTCCGGTGCGGATTTTGAGAAGGGCAAACCCGATCCGGAGATCTTCCTGACCGCGGCGGCGCGGCTCAAGGTCAAACCGGAGGAGAGCGTGGTCTTTGAGGACGCAAAATCCGGGGTTCAGGCGGCCTTGAACGGGGGCTTTATCTGTGTTGCGATCGACCGTCATAATAATCCGGAGGCCTTGAAAGGCGCGGATATCATGGTCAAGGATCTGAGCGAGATAACCGTGGATCAGATCCTAAGTCTTAAGAAAGGCAGCTAGATGTCCAAATATTTCAATCAGAGCCCGGAAGAGTGGCTGATAAAGGAAGACCGGTTCCATCCCCACAAGCAGGGGATGTACGAATCCCTTTTCACTGTCGGCAATGGCTATCTGGGGGTGAGGGGCTCCCTGGAGGAGAATCCTCACGGCAGCTACCGCGGCATGTACATTGCCGGCGTCTTTGACAAATCCGAAAGCTACGTGACGGAGCTGGTCAAGTGCCCGGGCTGGGTCGATTTCTCGGTCTGGTTCAAGGAGAAAAGATTCGCCAGTGATACCTGCAAGGTATTGTCGCATCGACGGGTCCTGGACATGAAAAAGGGGATCCTGCATCGCGTGACGCGCTTCAAGGACGCTAGCGGCAGGATTCTGAGGCTGGAGACTAAAAGGGTCGTCTTTGCCCACCAGGTGCGGGGGGCGGTGCTGGATGTAAGGATTACACCCGAGAATTTTTCGGGCGAGATCAAGATCATCAGCGGATTGAACGGCGACGTTACCAATAAAGGATATTTTCCTAAGGAGCGCATCAAGCATCTCAACCTGGTCTCGATGCAGAGAGATGAGGACCGGATCTACCTGGAAACAGAGGCTCGCGACAACAAGATAAGGATAGCCATGGCCGCCGACACCCTTTTCATGGGACATCCCATCGGGGTGATCAAGGTTAACCGGATGTACGGCGAGAAATTCGGCCAGGAGCTCTGGTTCAAGGCGGAGAAGGGAAAAACCTATCGTTTCACCAAGTGGGTGAGCATTTTTACCAGCCGCGAGGGCTACGAACGCCAGCTGGAATTCGCCGCCACCGATCTTTTGAAGGATATGATCCATGATGGACTGGATTACCATCTTAAAAAGCATATAGAAACCCGGGAAAAAATGTGGGAGGTCTCCGATGTCCAGATCAAGGGCGACCGCAAGGCGCAAAAGGGGCTCCGCTTCAATATCTACCATCTTTTGATCGCCAAGCCGCACCATGATCCCACGGTAAGTGTGGCGGCGAAGCTCCTCACCGGCGAAGGATACAAAGGACATGCTTTCTGGGACACGGAGATCTTTATCCTTCCGTTCTATATTTACAATTTTCCGGATGAAGCCCGCAACCTCTTGATGTACCGCTATTACACCCTCAAGGGCGCGCTCAAGAACGCTAGAAAGCTTGGCTATAAGGGTGCCAAGTTCGCCTGGGAAAGCGCGGACACGGGGGAGGAGACCACGCCGGATTACGGCTTGAGGGCGGATGGCTCTTCGGTCAAGATCTTTACCGGGGATGAAGAGCATCATATCGTTTCGGACGTTGTCCACGGCATTTACAAATATGTGCGGGCGACCAATGACCTCGATTTTCTCTATAAATTCGGGGCAGAGATCATTTTTCAGACCGCGCGCTTCTGGCTCTCCCGGGTGGAGAAGAGGCGTGACCGGTATGAGATCAGAAAGGTTATCGGCCCGGATGAGTTCCATGAGCACGTGGATAACAATGCGTTTACCAATTATCTGGTGATGTGGAACCTGGAATACGCGATCTTGCTTTACAAGCAGATGCACAAGGAAGCGCCGGAGCTCATCAAAGCTCTTGCCAAAAAGATCAGGTTAAGGCCGGAAGAGATCGAAAAAATGAAGGTCGTTTCCAAGATCATTTATTTCCCCTTTGATCAGAAGACGAATTTGATCGAGCAGTTCGAAGGCTATTTCACCTTGGAGGATCATACCGTCAAGGAGCTGGATAAGAGCGGTCTGCCAAAATTTCCCCGCGGTGTTTCAGATTCAAATCTTGAGAGAACACAGCTGCTCAAGCAGGCGGACGTGGTCCTGCTCCTGTATCTATTTCTCGATCGATTTCCTCCTGAGCTCACGAGGAATAATTACCAATATTATGAGGCGCGCACCATGCATAAATCCTCGCTTTCACCCTGCATTTACGCCATTATGGGGATGGAAACCGGCGATCATAAGCGCGCCTACGATTATTTTATCAAGACCTCCTATATCGATCTGCTAGACGCCAACAAGAATGCGGCTGATGGGATCCACGGTGCAGCCACCGGAGGCGCCTGGATGACAGTGATACATGGATTTGCCGGGATGAAGGTTCGGCGCAACGCCCTGTGCTTCGATCCCTGGCTGCCGAAAAAGTGGAAAGAGCTCAGTTATTCTTGTTCCTGGGAAGGCCGGCTGCTCGGAGTCAAGATCACACATAGCGGCATCACGCTTCAGGTTCTTCAGGGGAAGAGCATGAATGTCATGGTCCAGGGAAGATCGGTCCAGGTTAAGGCCGCGCGTCCGGTCAAGGTAAGGCTCAGGAAAAGAGATAAATAAAGGGGGCGAGAAATGGCAAAGAAGCTGGGGATCTACAAGTGCGAGATATGCGGCAACATCGTTGAGGTCCTGCATGAGGGTGATGGCGAACTGGTATGCTGCGGCCAGCCCATGAAGCCCATGGAGGAAAAAACTGAAGACCAGGGCAAGGAGAAGCATGTCCCGCTGATCGAGAAAACGAAGAGCGGGATCCTGGTCAAGGTCGGTTCTGTTCCTCATCCTATGGAAGAGAAACATTACATTGAATGGATCGAGGTCCTTGCCGATGGCAAGGCCTATCGAAAGTTCCTGAGTCCGGGAGCGAAACCGGAGGCGGAATTTGAGATAAGGTCGGATAAGGTCGCGGCCAGGGAATACTGCAACATCCACGGACTGTGGAAAGCCTAGATCATGTACGATGTGAAAGACAAATCCTTTTTTCGCTGCACGGTCTGCAACGATATTCACTTTGGGGAGGAAGCCCCCAAGAAATGCCCGACCTGCCGCGCAGAGAACGCCTATGTGAAGATCGATCCGGCCGAAGCGAAAAAGGTAGAGCGGTTTGAATAAGCGGGAAATTCTGACAGCGTTTGAGGCATTCTGCCGGGACCACGAATTTGAGCTCAATCCGGACAGAGCGCATATTTCCGCGGTGATCGACGGGATCCTTGAGAACGAAAAGCGGTTCGGTTCAAAATATTGTCCCTGCCGCATTCGGACCGGGGATTTCGCAAGAGACCTGGAGCTTCTCTGTCCCTGTAATTTTACCGTTCAGAAAAAATATGCGGAGGAGGGTGAGTGTTGGTGCGGCTTATTTGTAAGAAAAGGGAGGAAACTAAAAAATGGCTAAAAGCGTAAAAGGAACTAAGACCGAAAAGAACCTGCTGGCTTCTTTCGCTGGGGAATCCCAGGCGAGGAACCGCTACACTTATTTTGCGAGCGTGGCAAAAAAGGCGGGTTACGAACAGATCGCGGCGATCTTTCTCGAGACCGCAGAGAATGAAAAGGAGCATGCCAAGCGTTTCTTTAAGCTGTTGGAGGGTGGGGATGTGGAGATCACCGCTTCTTATCCGGCGGGGATTATCGGCACCACCGAGCAGAACCTGGCGGAAGCGGCGGACGGGGAAAAACTGGAGTGGTCCAAACTCTATTTGGACGCGGAGAACATTGCCCGCGAAGAGGGATTTGAAGAGATCGCCGTCCAGTTCAAGGAGATCGCCGAAGTTGAAGAGGAGCATGAGAAGAGATACCGCAAGCTTCTCATGAGCCTGAAGGACGGGACGGTCTTTAAGCGTGACAAAGCCGTCAAATGGCACTGCCGCAACTGCGGCTACGTGCATGAGGGCAGGGAAGCCCCCAAGGAATGTCCGGCCTGCAAGCATCCCCAGGCCTATTACGAGATCCTGGCTGAGAACTATTGATGTCCCCAAAACGCGTCCTGTTCTTATGTGTGGGCAATGCCTGCCGCTCGCAGATGGCGGAAGGATTTGCCAGGAAATCCGGCGGAGATAAATTTGAGGTCTATTCTGCGGGCTCACACCCGGCGGGATTTGTGGCGCCCAACGCGGTCGCGGTCATGAAAGAGATCGGGATCGATATTTCCGGCCAGCGATCCAAGGGCTTTGCCGATATTCCCAATAGGGAATTTGATTATGTTGTCAGCCTGGGCTGTAAGGATGTTTGCCCCATCTATCCCACCAAAGAAAAGATCGACTGGGAGATCGAAGATCCGATCGGTCAGCCGCTCGAGGTCTTCCGAAGGGTGAGGGACGAGATAAGGTCGAGGGTTGAAGAATTCATAAATCAGAAGAATTTTAAATAGATCACGAGGCCGCCGTGCAAAGTCGCCAGGGCGATGGTGATGATCGCCAGGAGCCTGTGATTCTGGAGTTTCATGCCAAGGGTTCCGGAGAGCGCGGTGACAACAGCCAGGGAATAGGTCAGGATCCCCAGGGGAACGATGAAATCCGAAATGTTCATGCCTGCACCTCCATTGCCTGGTCCATCTCTTGCCAGAATTTCTTTCTCTTTTCAGATTCAGGATCGGACTGAACCGGGAATTCCAGGAAGGGGACCTTAATTTCTTCTTTGACCAGCTCTTCCGTCAGGATCTCGGCCATGATCCCCATGAGTTTTGGCTCATCTGGTGCCGGCTGTTCCACCGGCATGGGGGATTCGGTGTTGTATTTGTTTATCTTGTGCTTTCCCCAGTGGATCCCGCAGGTGGGGCTGTTCTCCAGGCCGATAAAGCAGGTCAGGCGGTAGCCGTTCTTGACGAATTCCCGCACCATGAGCATGGGGATCTTGAGCAGTTCCTTGCAGTGGTTGCGAAAAAAGATGCTGTCGTATTGCTGGCGGCCCTGGGGGTTGCGCATGAGACCCATGGCGGTGGTCTCCGGGCAGGGGTACTGGATGATGCCCACCTTTTTCCGCATGAGGTAGTCGGTGAGCTCGCGGGAAAGGGGAAAATTCTGCCCGAGCACGTGCACCCGACAGTAGGGATTGACCAGGCACTGGGCGATGAGGATTATTCTTCTGTCCTTTCTGCTCATTCTATCGCAAATTCTATATGAATCTTCTGTTGCATGTCAACCAGGCCGCGATCAGAACGAAGAACGCAGAGCAGCAATATCCAAAAACTGGATCGAGGAGAGGCCGTACTTTTTCTTGAGCTCTTTATTGTAATTTTCGGCCACACTGCGCGCGTCGTAGATCGAATAACCCCAGGCTACCAGGACCAGGCTTCCATAAGCACTGTTGCCCCACGCGGCCAGGGCAGAGACCAGAATCAAAGCATACATCCCAACCGCTTTCAGGTATTCTCGGTTATAAACCTGGCCCCCGCCGGGTATGATCCCCCAGAAAGCGGCGTGGTCGGGATCCCTTTTCTCATAATTATATTTCGCGATCAGGAGCTCTTTTTCCAGGTCCCTTTCCTGCGCCCAGGCGAAAGTAGAGGTATAACTCAGGATCAAAAATACGCAGATCAGCTTTATCATGATGGCCTCCCTTTTATATGGGCCAGTACCTTGGCGTCTTTTTTTTGTAATCTAAGTAAACCCGGCCGAACTTGCGCGCTAGGTACGCTTCCTCCTGCAGAACACACCAGTGTGTCCCGCTGATCCAGAAGAGCGTGAACAGGATAAAAACCAGATTGGCCCAGGACTGCGCCCAACCCATCAGGTTCAAGCCCAGAATATAAATCAGGTTTGCCACATACATGGGATTCCTTGAATAGCGGTAGGGGCCGTCGGTCTTAAGGGCCTCGCTGGAGCTTGTAAAGGTTTTGAGCGCAATGATGTTCATCGTTATGCCGAAGATAAAAATGATCAATCCCGGCCAGAATACCAACCCGAACTTGATCGGCATAAAGATCGAAGCCAGACAAAGGGCGAGAAAGGGGTAAAAACCAAGGAGATACATTAATCTCTTATTTATGTATTCATCGGCCTGACCGCCGACGTTCCCCCGCTTGACCTTGCGGCCGCTCAGGCCCGCTGCCAGCCAGACCAGGCCGTAGCCCAGGAAAAAGGGGAGCCAGAGATTAAATAATCCGATCGTAAATCCCATATATTAGCCAGTTGAAAATATGGTAAAGGATTGCTCGGGCAGAAATTCGAACTCCGCGGCCTTGCGAAAGCCGGCCGCTTCCATCTCCGCAATGATTTTTTCCCTGGGCACGTTGTGCCCGAACAGCCGGCGGAAACTGAAAATACTGCCTCCGGGCCTGTATTCCACGATGGCGATCCTGCCGCCGGGCTTGAGTTTGCCGCGGTACCCTTTCATTATGTCTACCCGGTTCTCAAGATGATGATAGACATTGCGGAAAAAGATCAGGTCAAAGGTGTTGTCAGGCAGTTGCACTCTCGCAGCGATATTGACCAGCTGGACGTTTTTAAGCCCCCTGGCTAAGGCGTTCTTTTGGACAACCTCCAGGTATTTGGCCTCGGTATCGACCGCAAAGACCTGTCCGGATGACCCCACCGCCTCCGCGAAGCGCAGGCTGAAGTAGCCGCCGCCGGAGCCGATGTCCGCCACCCTTTGCCCGGCCTTGAGATCGAGGGCCTTAAGGATCTCGTCCGGTCTGCTCTTTTTGGAGGCGGCCTTCTGGTTGAACATCTCAGCTCGGCACATAAAAATATTCTACCACAAGGCCTTGACAGATTGAAGGGGGATCGGTATAATGTGCATATGCACATTTCAGATGATCAGAGCATCAGAATATCAGGGGGAGATATTTAATGACGCCCAGGCCCAGGAAATGGAGATTCTGTCGTCCCTTCAGCGGGGTCGCTTTTTATAAACCCCGGGGGGTTCCCTTGTCCGCTCTGGAAGTGATCGAGCTGGGCCAGGACGAGCTGGAGGCCATGCGGCTCTGCGACTGCGAAGGGCTGGAGCAGGAAGAAGCGGCTCAAAGGATGAACGTTTCCCGGGGAACTGTTCAGCGGCTGGTTTATTCCGGCAGGAAAAAGATGCTGGAAACGGTCCTGAACAATAAGGCCCTCAGGGTCGTGGGCGGGGAGCATATTGTTCCGCCGCAGCGCCTGATGCGGCGCATGCGGCGCCGCTTGAGGCGCGGATTTCGCCAGAAAAGGAGGTGAAGTACTATGCCGTTTGGATTTGGAAGAGGTCGAGGTTGGGGAAGGGGCTGGGGGCCGCCGCCCTGGGCCTGGGGGATGCCCGCCTGGGGTCCCTATGCTGAACCGACCGATGAAGACCTGAAAGCGGAGATCGAATCACTTAACGAAGAAAAGAAAGACATCGATGCCGAGATCGCGGAGGTCGAGAAAATGCTCAAAGGAAAAGGAGGTAAGTAATATGCCAGGAGGAGACAGGACAGGACCCAGAGGAGAAGGGCCCAGAACCGGCTGGGGGATGGGTTTTTGCGGCCGGCCTGCCGGAGAAGGAAAAGCCCCCGCAAATGAAGGACCCCTGCGCGGATTCTGGCGCTGGGCCAGGGGTTTCGGCTGGGGTCGGGGATTTGGCCGGGGGCGCGGAGGAGGCAGAGGCATGGGTTGGGGCAGGGGCTTCAGGGGAGGACCGAGATGAAAATAGCCATTTCAACCGATAATGGAATGGTCTCGGCGCACTTTGGCCGGTGTCCCGAGTTTACGATCATTGAAATTGAAGATGGAAAACTGATCAAAAAAGAAACTGTTCCCAACCCGGGGCACCATCCTGGTTTTTTACCAGAGTTTTTGCATGATCGAGGAGTTGCCTGTATAATTGCTGGAGGAATGGGATTCCGGGCGCAGGGATTGTTTACTGAGCGAAAGATCCAGACCATCCTTGGAATAAGCGGCGGCATAGAGGAGATCGTCAAAGAGATCTTAGCCGGAACGCTGAAAGGGGGAGAGTCCCTGTGCCGCCCGGGAGCGGGTAAGGGGTATGGGGTTGATAAGACGGAATGTGAACATGAGGAGGAAGAAAAATGAAGATTTGTGTTACATCCACCGGCGATGGGTTGGAGGCGGCTGTTGACCCTAGATTTGGGCGCTGCGGCTATTTTATAATTGTTGATCCGGAGAGCCTGGAGTTCAAGACGATCCCCAACCCCAACGCTTCCGCCACCGGGGGAGCAGGCATCCAGTCCGCCCAGCTTGTGGCCAAGGAAGGAGCAGAGGCAGTGGTGACCGGGAACGTGGGGCCGAACGCATTCCAGACCCTTTCTTCTTTAGGGCTTAAGGTTTACGCCGGTGCCTCGGGGACAGTAAATGATGTTATCCGAAAGTATAAAGAAGGCAAATTCAAGGAAATGAGCGGCCCAAGCGCGCCCGGCAAAACCGGGATGGGAGGTGGAAGGTGAGCTCGATATCTTCAGTCGATGAACAAACATTTAAGACCGCAGTACTCGAAAGCCCGATTCCGGTCCTGGTTGATTTCTGGGCGCAGTGGTGCGGTCCCTGTCTCATGCTCGGCCCGGTGCTCGAAAAGATCGCGGCTAAGTACTCAAGCCAAATGAAGGTTCTCAAATTAAATCTGGATGAGAACCGGGCGATAGCTGCGGATTATCAGATCATGAGCATCCCCTGCCTCATTATCTTCAGGCGAGGGGCGGAGATCGGCAGGATCATAGGATTTATGGATGACGGCAGGCTGGGCGCCAAGATAGACGCCATCCTCAGCAAGGGGAAAACTTAGGCGGCATAACCATCATGGCTGATCTTGAAATAAAGGGTTTTATTGAGACTTCCTTTCTGGATTGGGATGGAAAGATCGTTTCAACCTTATACGTAACGGGATGTAATTTCCGTTGCCCCTTTTGTCATAATTCAGGTTTAATAGAAAAACCCCAAGATTATGAGACCATACCGTTAGCGCACATCGAGAGTTTTTTGCTGGAACGCAAAGACTTTTTAGATGGGATCTGTTTAACCGGGGGTGAACCCTGTTTACACAAGAATCGCGGGCTTTTTGAGTTTCTGAAACGCGTCCAGGACCTGGGATTTCAGGTAAAGTTTGACACAAATGGCACGGATCCGGAATGCCTGAAAAAAGTGATCGATCAAAAACTGGCGGATTATATCGCTATGGACGTAAAAGGCCCTTTGGATGAAAGATACGATAAGCTTTCCGGCGTAAAAACCGACCTTGATCGTATTAAGGCTGGCATTAAGATCATCAGAGAGAGCGGAGTGCCCTATGAGTTTCGCACCACGGTTGTGCCGAGCTTGCTGGAGAGCAAAGATATAGAGGATATTGCCCGGTACGTTGCCGGTGCCGAGAAATTCGTTTTACAGCAGTTTGTGGCCGAGCATACGTGGGATGAAACGCTTAGGACCATTAAGCCTTATTTCAGAGAGAAACTCGAGGAAATGGTTGCGGTTGCTAAACCATACGTTGCCAATACCATTATCAGGGGAGTATAAGGGGAAAAATAAATGGATATGGAAATTGTTTTTCCCGGAGGGCAGAAGGTGGATGCCCTGTATAAGGGGTTTAGGATTGAGACTGACCAGCCCAGGCGCCATGGCGGAGAGGCTTCGGCGCCGGCTCCCTTTGATCTTTTTTTAGCCTCCCTGGGGACTTGCGCTGGGATCTATGTTCTCAATTTTTGCCAGGAGCGCAGCATTCCCACCGAAGAGATCCGAATTTATCTTAGAACAGAAAGGGACCAGGGGACCAGAATGATCCGACGGGTTAACATTGAGATCCGGCTTCCTTCTGCTTTTCCCTCCAGATATAAGGAAGCGGTGGTCAAGGCGGCCGAGCTCTGCACGGTCACCAAACATCTTCTTGAGCCGCCGGAAATGGTAGTGGTGGCAAAGCTCCATGAAGTTTGAATTTAAACAAATCGGGATAATTCGCTCACCCTTTAAAACCAAAGAAGAAGCGCCCATTCAGCCTTTCAAATCCGAAGCAACCGGTGAAGTTGAGGTTTTCAAGGATTTTGAAGAAGGCCTGGAAGGCATCGAGCAATTTTCGCATATCATTCTGGTTTACTATTTCCATCAGATAGAGGATGAACGCCTGAAGGTAAAGCCATATTTAGTGGATGATGTTTATGGTGTCTATGCCACGCGCCATCCTCACCGCCCCAACCATATTGGCATTTCCACGGTTAAGCTGCTAAAAAGGGATGGCAATGTCCTGCACGTCAAGAACATCGACATCGTGGACGGCAGTCCGCTCTTGGATATAAAACCCTATGTTTCGGTTTTTGATATACGGGAAAATGTTAGAAACGGATGGTTGGAGGGGAAACTGTGAAATATATTTACGGTCCAGTACCCAGTTGGAGGTTGGGGAGGTCTCTTGGGGTTGATCTGATCTCCGGAGAAAAGATCTGTACTTTTGATTGTAATTATTGTCAGCTGGGAAAAACGGTAAGGCACATTATCAAGCGCGGGATCTTTGTGCCGACCTCTGAGATCGTAAAGGAGCTGGAAAGTTTGCCTGAACTGGAAATCGATTATATCACCCTGTCCGGCTGCGGCGAGCCGACCCTGGCGGCCAATCTGGGTGAAGTGATCTCTGAGATCAAGAAGCGGTTTAAGGCGCCGGTGGCGGTCCTGACCAATTCCTCGCTTATGCACGAAAGACAGGTGAGGAAGGAGCTGGGTCTGGCGGATCTGGTGGTGGCAAAGCTTGATGCGCCCAATGAGGAGCTCTTTCGAATCATAAATCGTCCCACCAACGGCGCAACCTTAAGCCTGGTGGTCAACGGGATCAAGAGGTTCCAGGAGGAATATCCGGGAAAGCTGGCCCTGCAGATCATGTTCGTTCCGCAGAATAAGGATCATGCGGCAGATATCGCGGCTCTGGCAAAAGAGATAAAACCGGTTGAGGTCGAGGTGAATACCCCATTGCGTCCGAGCCCGGTTAAGCCCCTTTCTCCGGAAGAATTATCAAAGGTCAAGGAGTTATTCAGACCGCTGAAGGTTTATTCTGTCTATGATGTGGAGCGGCCCGAAACCAAACCCATGGATGAAAGAGAGACCAAAAAGAGAAGGCCGGTTATTTAATTCTGGAGGAAAAAATGCTTGAAAATATTTTAAAAGAACTTCGCAGCCATGCGCCTTTTACCTTTTTTGGCGCCTTGACCGGTATAGTTGTCATGTTGATCTTTTATCGGATACCATCAGGGGTTTCCTATAAGATTTTTTATGTGCTCCATCCAATGCATGTTGTCTTAAGCGCTCTGGTTACCGCATCCATGTATTATCATTACAAATGCGGCAGGATGAAAGTGAAATGCAATCTTTTGTTTCTGCTTCTGATCGGTTATGCAGGATCGGTTGGCATTGCCACCTTGAGTGATTCTCTTATTCCTTATCTGGGGGAGGCGCTGCTTAACCTCCCCAACAGAGGGTTCCATATTGGTTTTATTGAAGAATGGTGGATTGTTAATCCCGCAGCTATCCTGGGGGTGGCCATTGCTTATTATTGGCCCCGGACCAAGTTTCCCCATGCCGGCCACGTTCTGCTGAGCACCTGGGCTTCGCTCTTTCATATTATTATGGCCTTGGGGGGAATAATAAATTGGTATTTAAGCATGGCAATATTCATATTTTTGTTTCTGGCTGTCTGGATACCATGCTGTGTGAGCGACATTGTGTTCCCCCTTCTGTTCGTGGGAGAGCATGAGCATGAAGCTGAGTGCTGCAGAAATTGATCGAGCAAGAAGAATTTTGGAACTTGGGGAAAAAGCTTCTCTGAAAGAGATCAGAGCTGCCTATCGTGTTTTGAGCAAGAAGTGGCATCCGGATAAATGCAAGAAAAAAGACGAGAGAGAATGCCACGAAAAGATGAAAGAAATAAATAAGGCTTATAAGACTATTTTGCATTATATTGAAAATTATAATTATTCATTTGCTGAGGAAAAGGTATTGGAGGACAGTCCCGAAGAGCGCTGGAAAAAACAATTTGGCAGAGATCCGACTTGGGGGGAAGGATGGGGGTAAGCTTTAGCGGTAAAATTGCCCAGGGTTATGAGGCTTGGTATAGAACCCCCAAAGGCAGATTTGTCGATGTTTTAGAGAAAAAGGTCATCGCCGATCTTTGCCGGGTACGGCGCGGGAATAAGATCTTAGAGATCGGCTGTGGGACCGGCCACTTTTCCGCTTATTTTAAGGAGCTGGGTGCTGAGGTCGTCGGCCTGGATACCTCTCCCGAAATGCTCAGGATTGCCAGAGATGAGCACAAGGGATTGGAGATCGATCTCAGCAGAGGGGATGCTTACCGGCTTCCTTTTGCAGATAATTCCTTTGACCTGGTGGCGATGATAACTACTCTGGAGTTCATGTCTTCGCCTCATAAGGCGCTGGAGGAAGCCTTCCGTGTCAGCCGGGGCAGGGTTTTTCTGGGGATCCTCAACCGGAACAGTTTACTGGCTTTAAAAAGGAATCGAAGCGGCAAAAAGCTCTGGAAGGAAGCGCGATTTTACACTTTAAAAGAAGTGACCGATCTTCTGGGGCCGGATAAGGAGATCAGATGGAGAGGGGTTATTTCCCTCCCGCTTATCAATAGCGATCTGGGATTCGGTCTAAGATTGAGTTTGGAGGAATTCCTGAGCGGTTTGAGCTTGCCTTTTGGGGCATTTGTCGGGATCCTGGCGGAGGGCAAAGGCAAATGATTATTTCGGTCGCTTCTGGAAAAGGTGGGACGGGCAAGACCCTTATCTCGACCTCTTTGGCCCTTGCTCTCGGCAGCAACGTACAGTTCCTGGACTGCGACGTGGAGGAGCCGAATGCCCATATTTTTCTCAAGCCGCAGATCGAAAAAAGGGAAAAAGTCTCCGTTCTCGTTCCTATGGTCGATGAGAAGAAGTGTGATTATTGCGGCAAATGCGCCGAGGTCTGCGAATATAATGCGATCGTGGTCGCCAAAAATAAGGTCTTGATTTTTCCGGAACTTTGCCACAGCTGCGGCGGGTGCGTCCTGCTTTGTCCTCAAAAAGCGTTCATGGAAAAGGAAAGGGAAGTCGGCGGTATCGATCTTGGGAAAGCCAATGGGATCGATTTTGTTTCTGGTGTTTTGAATGTCGGCGAAGCGATGCCAGTTCCAATGGTCAGAGAAGTTAAGAAAAGGATTGATCCCTCAAAAACGGTCATCATCGACGCTTCTCCCGGAACATCCTGTCCGGTGGTGGAAGCGGTCAAAGGATCTGATTTCTGCGTTCTGGTCACGGAATCCACTCCCTTTGGGTTGGCGGACCTTGAACTGGCGGTCGAGGTCCTCAGAAAAATGGCGATACCCTGCGGCGTGGTCATCAATAAATACGACGAAACTTATCCAAAGGTCGAAAAATTCTGCGCTTCTGAGAAGATAGCTGTCCTGCTCAAGATCCCCGAGGACCGCAGGATCGCGGAAGCTTATTCAAGGGGCGAACCGCTGGTCAAAGCTTTGCCGGCATACAAGGATAAATTCCTTAAGTTGTTCGAGGGGATCAACCAATGAAGCAGATCGCGATAATCTCAGGCAAGGGCGGGACCGGCAAGACGACCATTACTGCGGCGTTCGCCAGTTTGGCTAAAAGCAAGGTCATGGCGGACTGTGATGTGGACGCGGCGGACCTTTATCTGACCCTCAAGCCCAGCATCAAGGAAGAGTACGAATTCAGGGCCTCAAAGGTCGCTTCGATAGATAAGGATAAATGCACTGAGTGCGGCAAGTGCCTGGAGGATTGCCGTTTTGATGCGATATCAATGGATTATGTCATTGATCCTGTGTCATGCGAAGGGTGCGGGGTTTGTTTCCGGATCTGCCCGGTCGAGGCTATAAGATTTGAAGAGAAGATCTCCGGCCATTATTTCCTTTCCGATACCCGCTTTGGCCCCCTGGCGCACGCCCGCCTGGGCATCGCCGAGGAGAATTCAGGCAAGCTGGTGACACTGGTCCGCAAGCAGGCCCGTGAGCTTGCCAAAAAGAACAAGCTGGACTATGTTCTGATCGACGGTCCCCCGGGCATCGGCTGTCCGGTGATCGCTTCCCTGACCGGGGTTGACTTGGCCCTAGTGGTGACCGAACCGACGCTTTCCGGGATCCACGACCTGGAGAGGGTTGTTGATCTGACCGCTCATTTCAGGATCAAGACCCTGGTCTGTGTCAACAAGTATGATATCAATCCGGAGAACGTCCGGAAGATTGAGGAGATCTGCGCAAAAAGATCGGTTGGGATGGCAGGAAAAGTCTCCTATGACAATGCGATAAACAAAGCAATGCGATCTGAGAAAACCATCAACGAATATGATCCTGAATCAAAGGTTGCCCAAGAAATCGAAAAAATATGGGTCAAGATAAAAAGTGGCTTATAAAAGGTGGGTATCGACATTCTTCATCTTAGCCCTTTCGGTTTGGGCATGGGCAAAGGAGGCCAATATGCCTGCAATAAAGATTTATTATGATAACACTTCGGTCAATAAGGAGATCAGCTCCGACTGGGGGTTTTCCGTTCTTGTGAAACACAAGGGGAGAAATATCCTTTTTGATACGGGCGGAAACGCTCAAGTCCTTGCGGCCAACATAAAAAAAATGGGCTCAGACCCTAAGCATATCGAGTTTGTGGTCATATCTCACGATCACTGGGACCATGTGGGCGGCCTTCCGGCGGTATTGCAGCCAAAGCAGAAGGTCTATTTGCTAAAGGCCTTTCCTTCAAACTTAAAAGACCAGGTCAGGGCCGCGGGGGCGGAATTGATCGAGGTCCAGGGTTTTCAGGAGATCATTCCCGGCGTGTATACCACGGGCGAGCTGGGAAGAACAATAAAGGAGCAGTCTTTAATTGTTGAAACCGATAAAGGCTTGGTGATTGTAACCGGTTGCTCGCATCCCGGGATAGTGAACATAGTTCGCCGCTCTAAGGAATTGTTGAAAAAGAATGTTTATTTTGTGGTGGGGGGATTTCACCTCGGGACCTTAGATGCCGAAGAGGTCAAGAAGATAATTGAGGAACTCAAGGCCCTTCAGGTTGCAAAGATCGCTCCCTGCCACTGCACCGGCGAAAAGGCGATCGCTCTCTTTGAGAAAGAATTCCAAAAAGACTTCGTTAAGGTTGGGGCGGGCAGCGTCATAGACACCTCCAAACTTTAATTTTTAACTCCTTGACAATTCCTCGCGGCTGTTGTATCTTTATCTGAATTAAGTTAGGTGCACCTAATATGAATATGTATTCTGAATCAGATAAGATTGTTCCCTTGACCCAGATGCAATCCGGCCAGAGCGGGGTGGTGGCTGGGATCGCGGGCGGATTTGGGGCAGCTCGCCGGCTGGAGAATATGGGGATAAGACCCGGCAAAAAGATCACCAAGGTCAGCGGGATGTTCCTGCGGGGGCCGGTCACGGTTCAAGTTGGGCATACCCAGGCAAGTATCGGTTTTGGCATGGCCTCCAAGATAATGGTAGAGCCCCGCAAATGAGAAAAATCCTCTTAATGGGAAACCCCAACGTCGGCAAAAGCGCTTTTTTCTCCAGACTGACCGGCGTCCACGTCATAACCTCTAATTATCCAGGGACCACGGTTGAGTTTACCCGAGGGCATATGCTGGTCGCGGGGCAAAAAGCCGAGGTGATCGACGTTCCCGGCACGTATACCCTGGAGCCGACCTGCAAGGCCGAAGAAGTGGCCTGCGAAATGTTTAAAGAAGCGGCCAGGGAAGCGATCAAAGAGGGCGATGTCATAATCAACGTGGTGGATGCGACCAATCTGGAAAGAAATCTTTATCTTACGCTTGAACTCATGGAGAAGAAGGTTCCCGTGATCGTGGCCCTGAACATGTGGGATGACACCAAACATAGGGGAATTCATATAAATGTTGAGAAGTTGTCAGAATGGCTGGGGGTTCCTGTTGTTCCGACCGTGGCGGTCACGGGGGAAGGGTTCGCGAAATTGATCGCGGAGATTCACAAAGCGCGGACTCCTAAAGTCCGCCACCACACCCGACAGGAGCGCTGGGAAGACATTGGCAAGATTGTCAAAGAGGCGCAATGGATCGAACATCGCCATCACACTATCTGGGAAAGGATACAGGACCTCACCGTTAAACCCCGCACCGGTTTGCCCATCGCGGCCCTGGTCGCTTACTTGGCCTTTAAGGTTATCAGGTTCATTGGAGAAGGGCTGATCGGCTTTGTTTTTGAGCCACTCTTTGAAAATTTTTATACCCCTTTAATTATGAAATTAAGCCTTCTGCTCGGTTCGGCCGGATTCTGGCATGACGTTCTGATTGGGAAATTGATCGGGGGCGAAATCGATTACATGCAGTCTTTTGGCCTTTTGACCACCGGAATTTTTGTGCCGATCGCCGCGGTTTTGCCTTATGTTCTTTCTTTTTACCTGGTCTTGGGAGCACTGGAGGATTCAGGGTATTTGCCCCGGCTTGCAGTATTAATGGATAACTTACTGCATCACATTGGGCTTCACGGTTTTGCCATTGTTCCGACCCTGCTCGGGTTCGGCTGCAATGTTCCGGGGATCCTGGCCACGCGTATGCTGGAGAGCAGGAGGGAGCGCTTTATTGCTTCGACCCTGATCTCGATCGGAGTTCCCTGCGCGGCTCTGCAGGCCATGATCATCGGGGTTTTGGGCAAATACGGGGGAGGTCCGGTAGCGCTCGTGTACGCTGTTTTGTTCTTAACCTGGGTAGTACTAGGATTTATTTTGAACGGGGTACTGCCCGGTTTCAGCCCCGAACTCTTGCTGGAAATCCCACCCTATCGCTTTCCTCCTTTAAGGATCTTGGCAAGGAAGGTCTGGTGGCGCGCCAAGGGTTTCCTGCGGGAAGCCCTGCCCATCGTTTTGATGGGTGTATTGGTCGTGAATCTCCTTTATATCGTGGGTGTATTCGATTTTATCGCGAATCTGACCGCCCCCGTGGTCACCGGGCTTTTGGGCCTGCCCCAGGAAGCGGTCGCCGCGATCGTGATCGGATTTTTGAGGAAGGATGTGGCGGTGGGCATGTTTGCGCCGCTTGACCTTACCGTAAAGCAATTGATCATCGGCTGCGTGGTTCTTTCCATGTTCTTTCCCTGTATCGCCACTTTTATGGTTTTGATCAGGGAGATCGGGTGGAGGGACATGCTTAAAGCGGCGGGAATAATGATCATAACGTCCATTCTGGTGGGGAGCCTGCTCAATTTTTTGCTTTAGGGATTCATGCTAAAAAAAATAACTTCACATACTGAAAACTATCTGGAAGCAATTTTTCTTCTGGAGAAGGAGCATGGACACGCTCATGTCAAGGATATTGCCAAAAAATTAAGGATTAAAATGCCCAGCGCCACCCAGGCCCTGGGAAAACTTAGACAAAAAAGGCTCATCAATTATCGAAAATATGGCTTTGTCACTCTGACGCGGAAAGGATCCAGGTTGGCTCAAAATGTATATAAAAGGCATAGGGTTTTGTATGATTTCCTATGCAGGGTCTTAGGGGTGGATGAAACGGTTGCCGAAGCAGACGCGTGCCGGATCGAGCACGCCATCAGTGCAGAGACTTTTAAAAAAATAAACAAGTGCGTTGTCTCTCGCAAGTTTAGCCTCGGCATTTCCTCTGCAGGGTCAAGAGGGTTGCAGCGTCATGAGAATTAAGGGATAATATTTGGTCGTGCATGAACATAAACATTACCACGCGCAGGAGTACGGAACCAACCGAAACGCCCTGACCTTGGCGCTTTCCATCACCACCCTCATGATGGCGGTAGAGTTTGTGGGAGGTATCCTGAGCGGAAGTTTGGCATTGATCTCGGATGCCGGGCATATGCTGACCGATACCGGGGCGTTAGCCCTGGCTCTCTTTGCCCTCTGGTTCTCAAGAAGACCCGCCACCACTCAAAAAACTTACGGGTTTTATCGCGCGGAAATATTATCAGCCTTGCTCAACGGGTCGGTCCTGATCGTGATTGCGGGCTATATCTTTTACGAGGCTTTCCGGAGATTCATCAATCCAACCGAGGTCCAGGGCCTGCTCATGCTGAGCGTGGCGGCCATTGGCCTGGTCGCCAACCTTGCGGGCGCGTTTGTGCTTTCAAAAGGAAGCAAAGAGAACTTAAATGTCCGTGCCGCGCTCTGGCATGTTCTGTCGGATGCCTTCTCTTCGGTGGGAGTCATCGTTGGCGGACTGATCATTCTTTTTACCGGAATATTCGTAGTTGACCCCGTCATCGGCTTCATTATCGGGATCGTGATCCTGAGGGGCGCCTGGAGAGTGGTGAGAGAGGCGGTGGATATCCTGCTGGAAGCAATCCCTAAAGACATCAAGCACGAAGCAGTTAAGAATACATTGTGTGATGTCAAGGGGGTAAGGGATGTCCATGATCTGCATATCTGGACGATCACTTCGGGGATGCGCGCCCTTTCCGCGCATGTCCTGATCGATGACACCCTGGTGAGCAAATGCGGCAGTATTTCCAAGGAGCTGAAAAAGATCCTCCGGGAAAAGTTTTTAATCGATCACGCCACTTTGGAATTTGAATGTGAAAGCTGTCCGGAAGGTTTGGTCTGCCGGATCGAAAAAGAGGATTAATCATGGCAAAAGACCCGATCTGCGGGATGGATGTCGATCCAAAAACCGCCAAATTCATGGCGGAAAAAGACGGGAAGACCTACTATTTCTGCAGTGAACATTGCAGGAATGCTTTTCTTACCGGCGATAAACAGGCGATGCGCGCGAAGCATGAACATGGCGCGGGCGGACATGCCGCGCACCATGCGCAGATGGTAGAAGATTTCAAGAAAAGGTTCTGGATTTCTCTGGCTGTGACTCTTCCTGTTCTGATCCTCTCGCCGATGATCCAGTCCTTTCTCGGATATTCGATCGTTTTTCTTGGCGACCGGTTCATTTTATTGGCGTTCTCGACATTCATTTTCTGGTATGGAGGATGGCCGTTTCTTAAAGGGCTGCTTGACGAATTTAAGCAGCGGCAGCCCGGGATGATGACCCTCATCGGGCTGGCGATCAGCGTGGCTTTCATTTACAGCGCTCTGGTCGTCTTCGGCTTAAAGGGGAAGGTCTTTTTCTGGGAGACCGTGACCCTTATCGATGTAATGCTCCTGGGCCATTGGATCGAAATGCGGTCGGTCATGGGGGCGTCACGCGCTCTGGAGGAACTGGCCAGGCTTATGCCTTCCGAAGCTCATCTGATCGCCAAAGATGGGGCGGTTAAGGAGGTCAAGATCGAGGAGTTGAGGAAGGATGATCGGGTTCTGGTAAAGCCCGGAGAAAAGGTCCCGGTGGATGGCGTGATCGTTGACGGTCTGTCCGAGGTCAATGAGGCCATGCTCACGGGCGAATCGAAGCCGGTTGAAAAAAGGCCAGAAGATGCGGTTATCGGCGGTTCGGTCAACGGCAATGGCTCTCTGACCGTGAAAGTCACCAAAACCGGCAAAGATTCTTATCTCTCTCAGGTGGTGGAGCTTGTGAGAAAAGCGAGTGAGAGCAAGTCCCGATCTCAAGATCTGGCCAATAGAGCTGCATTCTGGTTAACTATAATCGCGATTACGGTCGGGGCAGTGACGCTTATAAGCTGGCTCATTTTTGGCATGGATTTTGTTTTTGCGCTGGAGCGGATGGTGACCGTCATGGTAATCACCTGTCCGCATGCGTTAGGGCTGGCCGTACCGCTGGTGATCGCCGTTATTACCGGGTTGTCCGCCAAAAACGGTCTTTTGATACGCAATCGCACCCAATTTGAGAATGCGCAGGCTCTGGATGTGGTCGTTTTTGACAAGACGGGGACCTTGACCCAGGGAGAGTTCGGGGTGACCGACGTGATAGGTCTGGGGGATTGGGATGAAGATGAACTTTTGAGAAAAGTCGCTTCGATCGAGGCCGAATCCGAACATACTATTGCCCGGGGCATAGTCAAGAGAGCAAAAGAAAAGAACCTTAAGCTGAGCAAGGTCAGTAAATTTGAGGCCATTCCCGGCAAGGGGGCAAAAGCGGTCCTGGACGGCGAAGAGATCTACGTTGGGAGCAGGGAGATATTAGCAATAACGAAGGTGATGTCTGAGGCGGCGGATAAAAAGATGGGCCAGATCGCCGCGCAGGGAAAGACGATTGTGTTTGCGGCGGCCAGGGGAAAGGCCCAGGGAATCATCGGCCTTGCCGATTTGATCAGGAAGGAATCCAGGGATGCGATCAGCCAGCTCAAGAAGATGGGATTGGAAGTTGCGATGATCACCGGGGATAATCAGGCCACGGCTGAATATGTAGCGGGTGAACTTGGTCTCGACACCTTTTTTGCTGAAGTCTTGCCGGACAAGAAGTCCGAAAAGATCAAAGAACTGCAAAAACAGGGCAGGCGGGTGGCCATGGTCGGCGACGGCGTCAATGACGCTCCGGCGCTGGCTCAAGCGGATGTCGGCATTGCTATCGGCGCGGGAACGGATGTGGCGGTCGAAACCGCCGACGTGGTCCTGGTGGAAAGTGATCCCCGGAGCGTCGTGGATATTTTATCCTTGTCGCGCATCACCCGCAGGAAAATGCTGCAGAACTTGGCTTGGGCGACCGGCTATAATATATTTGCTATTCCTTTGGCCGCCGGAATCCTATATAATTATGGCGTAATCCTTCCTCCGGCGGCGGGGGCGGTGGTCATGTCTTTAAGCACAGTGATCGTTGCGGTTAATGCCAGAATGATCTATTATAAAAAGGGAGGTGAAAATATATGATGATGGGAGGCATGATGGGTGGAATGTTCTGGGGATTATTACTGGTGACCCTTTTTTTTCTCGGGTTTGCGTATATCATCTGGGTCATGGCAGAAAAAGAAAAGAACGGCTTGAAGACCATCGGCCAGGCGATCTCGATCGCAATGGCTATTCTGGCGGCCCTGATTCTGCTTTATGGCGCGGTTTACGGCGGCATGTTTGGGCGGGGTTGTTTCGGCAGGGGGCTGGGCGTATGGGGGCCGGCCAGTATGCGCCATATGATACTGCTTCCGGAGAGCGAGCGGCATGAGTATATGGAGCAAATGATGAAAAGCCCGCAGATCCGGCAGTGGGTAGAGGAATATTTTAAGGAATGTGATACTGTGGAAGAGTGTGAAGTAAAGTAGCGAGGGGGTGAAAAGGAAGTGGCGATTTCAAGCGTGACGATCGATGACGGCTGTACCGCCTGCGCCCTCTGCGAGCAGATCTGCCCGGAGGTCTTTGAAATGGGCGATGTGGCAAAAGTGAAGTCTGGCGCGGATCTCAACGCCAATGAGGATAAGGTCAGGGAAGCGGCCGATAGTTGCCCGGTAAGTGTGATCAAAGTTGCATAAAAAATAATCATATTTCATTTTGATGCTAAGGGCTCCGGCTCCTTCCGGAGCCTTTTCTCTTAAGACCTCGTTTCAAAAAATGTACTTGACAAGTTTGTCTTAATAGGTATAATATGTACTTATTATGAAGATTACAAAAGCATCCGATTATGCGATCCGTCTGTTGACCCATCTGGCAGCGGGCAAAAAGGAGGGGACGAGTGAAGAGCTTGCCCGGGAGCTGGATATTCCCTTCAACCACCTTGCCAAGCTGGTGCAGAATCTTTCGCGCAGGGGATTTCTCAGCACCAGGAGGGGAAAGGGCGGCGGACTGAAGCTGGCAGTGGATCCACGGGAAATTAATGTGGGCGCGGTCATCGAGGCGATCGAGGGGCCTATCCTTATCAATGAATGCATCTTCAAGCGTGAGCAATGCCGTTTCAGCCGGGAATGCAAGGTGAGGAAATGTCTGGCCCGGGTCCGATACAAGATCCAGGAGATCCTTTCTACCACTTCTATTTTAGATCTGGCGCCTTGCGCTTGAGGAATAAGGAGGTGAAAAATATGAAGATCGAAGAATTGAGCGCCTTTTTGGAGGATCACAGGCAGATCGAATGGGCCCGGGACGATGCCGGCAATATCTATCTGCGGCACACGCATTACGACGGACCGGGTGAGAAAGTCAAGATCGAGCCGAAGGCTCTGATGTCTTTGACGCCCCGCAAACTGGAAAAGATCCTGGTCGGCGGGAGGAATGTGGATCATATCACCCGCGTTACCGGATATTTCTCGCGGATCTCGGGCTGGAATCGGGGAAAAAGGGGGGAATTGGCCGATCGTCATCGTACGCAGATCTCGTAATACTTGACCGGTTCAATCAATATTGCCGGAAAATTTCTTTACAAGTCATTGCTTGATCTGATAAGTTAACAGCTTAAGAGGGGAGCTCTAATCTCAGGCTTTGCTTGAGACCAGGGCTGAGAACCCCGAGGGAGTCGGGGGACCCGAATTTACCTGATCAGGGTAATGCCTGCGGAGGGAGAAAAAAATGAATCAAGAGAATCTGCCCGACCTCGGCAAGATCCATCCCGAATTCTTCGATCGCGTCATCTATCCCCGCTTGGGGGCGGCGGATAAGAATATCATCATCGGACCCAGGCACGGGGTCGATTACGGCGTCCTCAGACTGGGGAAAAAATGCATCGCGGTTTCCACCGATCCTTTCTTTATCGTTCCGGACTACGGATTTTCCCGCGCCGCCTGGTTCGGTTTCCATATCATCTTTTGTGATGTGGCGGTCTCCGGCCTGGTTCCCAGCCATCTGGCCATTGACCTGAACCTGCCGCCGGAGATGAATGAGGCGCAGCTGGAAGAAATGTGGGAGGCGGTGCATGAGGAGGCGAAAAAATATGGGATCAGCGTCCTCACCGGCCACACCGCGCGTTACGCGGGATGTAATTATCCGATGGTGGGGGGCGCGACCGCGATCGCGGTCGGGGATGAAAAAGACCTGCGCGGTCCGCATAAGGTCCGGGAGGGCGACCGGATCGTGATCACCAAGGGGCCGGCGGTCGAAGCCACCGGCCTGCTGGCGGTTTCTTTCCCGGAGATGTTCATCGAAGCGGGCGGGCGCGATTTCCAGAAAGAAGCCGAAGACGTGTTCTACCAGATGTCGGTGATGGATGACTGCGCCGTCGCCCGTGAGTTCGCCGGGGTACGGGTAATGCATGACGCCACCGAGTGCGGGATCCGGGGCGGGCTTTATGAGATGGCCAGGGCGGGGGGCTACGGCCTGCGCCTCGCACAGGATCTGATCCCGGTTCAACCCGTGATCAAAAGAACCGCAGAGCTCTTTGGTTTCGACCCCTTTTGCGCGATCAGCGAAGGGACTTTGATCGTCATCGTGGATAAAAAAGAATCCTCCGCCCTGAACGCGGCTTTCAGGAAGAAAGGCATCCTAAGCAGCGAAGTGGGGGAGGTTGTCCCAAAGGGCCAGGGCTTGACCATCGTCAGCGGGGAAAAAACATCCGCGCTTGAGCATCCCCGGGTCGATCCCTACTGGGCACTTGCCAATGAGCTCTCAATGGGGAAATAGCTTTACTTGACTTTGTTCATCAAGATAATCAATAAATAATGAAATTTACCCTGTGATCCTTTCGATATAAGTATAGGGTATCTTGACCAAAGTAATCAATTTAATCGGAAAAACATTTGACATGGATCAGGAATAAAGGTAGGCTTAAGTCATCATGAGGATTACGGTGCGCGCTCAATACGGTTTGCAGGCGATGCTCGAGCTGGCGTTGAGGTACAGCGGCGGGCCGGCGCAGATCGCCGATATCGCCCGGAGCCAGAAGGTCCCGATCCGCTTTCTGGAGCAGATCCTGCTGGTGTTGAAGCGCAGCGGACTGGTTTCCAGCGTGCGCGGCAAGGAGGGCGGCTATTCTCTGGTAAGACATCCAAGCGAGGTCTCAGCGCTGGAAATAGTTGAAGCTTTGGAGGGGCCGGTCGAACTGACCAGCAGGAAGATGAAGAAGGCGGCGGTGGTGTTCGAGGTCTTCAGCCGGGTCGAGGAGAAGATCAAGAAGGAACTTTCGGATGTCACTCTGGAAGACCTGATCTTCCGGAAAAGGCAAAAGGAAAGGGCTTACATATATAATATATAGGCGGTGATGGTGATGGCTGGAATTGCAAAAGACATAACTGAACTTGTGGGAAGGACGCCTCTGGTCAGGCTGAACAAGGTTGTCAACGGCGCTTATGCCAAGGTTGCGGCAAAGCTGGAGTTCTTCAATCCCTGCTCAAGCGTTAAGGACCGTATCGGTGTAGCCATGATCGATGCCGCGGAACAGGAGGGCAGGATCAATAAAGACACGGTGATTGTTGAGCCGACCTCGGGCAATACCGGGATCGCTCTGGCCTTTGTCTGCGCGGCCAGAGGGTATAAACTGGTCTTGACCATGCCGGATACCATGAGCGTTGAGCGCAGAAATCTGCTCAAGGGCCTGGGAGCTGAGATTGTATTGACTGATGGCACAAAAGGCATGAAGGGCGCGGTCGAAAGGGCGGAAGAGCTGGTCAAAACATATAAAAATGCTTATATGCCGCAGCAGTTCAAGAATCCGGCCAATCCGGACATCCATAGAAAAACCACGGCGGAGGAGATCTGGAAAGACACGCGCGGCAAGGTTGACATATTTGTCGGCGGGATCGGGACGGGGGGGACCCTGACCGGGGTAGGCGAGGCTTTAAAAAGCAAGAAGTCCTCGGTAAAGATCATCGCGGTGGAGCCCACGGGTTCCCCGGTTTTGTCCGGCGGACAGCCGGGACAGCATAAGATCCAGGGGATCGGGGCGGGTTTCATTCCCGATGTCTTGAATACCAATATTTATGATGAGGTTTTCAAAGTTGCGGATGAGGAAGCGATTGACATGACGAGAAGGCTGGCGAGGGAGGAAGGGATCCTGGTTGGGGTCTCTTCCGGAGCCGCCTGTCACGCCGCGGTCGAGATCGCCAGAAGAGAGGAGAACAAGGGAAAACTTATTGTAGTCCTGTTGCCTGACACGGGTGAGCGCTATTTGAGCTTGTCCCTGTTCAAATAAATATTATGTCGAGTGCGAAAGGGCAGGTGGTTTGAAATGTTATGGATCATGTTTTACCCCAGGAATGGGGTTCCCCGGTCCGGGAATAAATTGGAAGGAGTTGATAAATTATGGCAAAAACCATTGCGGAAATAAATGAAAGGATCAAGAGAGGCAAGGCGGTGGTCGTGACCGCTGAGGAGATCATAGAGATCGTGGATAAGAAGGGTGTGGTGGAAGCGGCCAAGGAAGTGGACGTGGTCACTACCGGGACCTTTGGCCCGATGTGCTCCTCCGGTGCCTATTTCAATTTCGGTCATACCAAGCCCAAGCTCAAAGCTGGCGGGGGAAAGACCCTGCTCAATAATGTTCCGGCTTATGCGGGTTGGGCAGCGGTCGACCTTTATATCGGGGCTACGGTTTCAGCCCCTGACGATCCCTTGAATAAGATCCATCCGGGAGAATTTGCCTACGGGGGCGGACATGTGATCGAGGAGCTGGTAGCGGGCAAGGATATACGCCTGCAGGTGGAGGCCTACGGAACGGATTGCTATCCGCGCAAACACCTCGATACCTGGATCAACATAAAAGACTTGAATGAGGCGGTGCTTTTCAATTCAAGGAACGCTTACCAGAATTACAATGTAGCCGTCAACCTATCGGACAGGACCATCTATACCTATTTGGGAACGCTTAAGCCGAAGCTGGGCAACGCCAACTACTGCAGTGCCGGACAGCTTTCGCCCCTGCTTAATGATCCTCATTTTAAGACCCTGGGGATCGGTACCAGGATATGGTTGGGCGGGGGGATCGGATATATCGCCTGGCAGGGGACACAGCATAATCCGCACGCTCCGCGGCTGGCTAACGGGGTCCCCAAGCGCCCGGCGGGAACCCTGGCGGTCATTGGGGACTTAAAACAGATGAACCCGAAGTGGATCAAAGGGGTGAGTTTTGTTGGTTATGGAGTATCCTTGAATGTCGGCATTGGCATCCCGATACCGATCCTTGACGAAGAGATCGTGAAATATACGGCGGTAAAGGACGAGGATATCATTGCGGCGATCGTGGACTACAGTGATGCTTATCCCAACGGCAAGCCGGATGTTCTGGGAGAGGTGGATTACAAGCGGCTCAAGAGCGGAGAGATCGAGGTCAAGGGAAAAAAGGTCCCGACTTCAGGCATTTCCAGCTATAAAAGGGCGCTGGAGATCGCCAATGATCTCAAAGAGAAAATTAAGCGAGGGGAGTTCCTGCTCTCCGAAAAGGTGGCGGATCTTCCCGCCGGGGATTCGGCTCCCAAATTTAAGCCCTTGAAAGAGCGGCCGGCAAAGCCCCTCGACTTCGCTCGGGGCAAGGAGGGGAAGTAAGATGACATCAAGAAAAATAGTTCTAACATTCCCGAAAGAAAAGATCGATAAGCCGATCGTTTATAAGCTCATCAAGGATTGTAATCTCGTATTTAATATCATGAAGGCCAGCATTACCCCCGACCAGGAAGGGCATATGGTGCTGGAGTTGTCCGGCGATCATTCTGAGATCGAGAAGGGGATAAAATACCTCAAGGACCAGGGAGTGGCCATTCAGCCATTGAGCAAGGAGATCAAGGTTAACTGGGATAAATGCACCCAGTGCGGGGCGTGTGTTTCTATCTGTCCCACCGAGGCCCTCTATATTAAGGATCGCCAGACCATGGAGGTGGCCTTTGACCCCGAAAAATGCATTGCCTGCGAGCTCTGCATCCGGCCCTGTCCGCCCCGGGCGATCGAGGTTCATTTTTAGGCGGTTTTGTGCTAGAATACCCTCAGAGAGGTGGTATTCCATGTCACATGCCCTGGTAAAATTGTGGGACCGTGAATTTGTTCTGAATAAAACGACCTATGCGATTGTCGGTGTTGCCAGTTTTATTGCGCTGACGGTCGCCGGCGCTTATATCCGCATCCCGTTGCCCTTTACCCCGGTACCGATCACTCTGCAGACGTTTTTTGTGATCCTGTCCGGGGCCCTGTTGGGCAGAAAACTGGGTCTTTTGAGCCAGGCAGGATATCTTTTGATCGGGATCTTCGGTCTGCCGGTCTTTACCGGCGGGTTATACGGATTCGCCCGGCTGTTCGGCCCGACCGGCGGCTACTTGCTCGGTTTTGCTCTGGCAAGTTTTGTGATCGGAAAGCTGCTGGGAAACGATGATGACGCCCCTTTTATCAAGATCTTAGGCGCCATGCTGGCGGGCCTGGCCATTCTTTTTACCGCCGGGACCATTCAGCTGGCAGTGATCATGCATGTTTCGATCGAGAAGGCAGTTGCGCTGGGGGTACTTCCCTTCATCCCGGGAGACATGATCAAGCTTTTAGCTGCGGCTACCATTTACCAGAGGATCCAGAAACCGGCTAGGGTTCTCTATCCCAATTCTTAAGAAGATGCCCGCAAAACTTGAAGAACTTCGCGATCTTCTCCAGAAGATGAAAAGCGTCCTCATTGCCTATTCCGGCGGGGTCGACAGCACCTTTCTGCTCAAAGTTGCCGGAGATGCGCTGGGGAACAGGGTTCTGGCGGTCATCGCGGAATCCCCGACCTATCCTGAAGGTGAAGTGCGCCGGGCGGAAGAGATGTGCGAAACATTGGGCGTCAGCCGGAGAACGATCAAAACCGACGAGTTTTTGGATGAAAACTTTGTGTCCAATCCGAGAGAGCGCTGCTATTACTGCAAAAAAGAGCTTTTTTCAAAATTATTAAAGATTGCGCGGGAAAATGGCATTGACAATGTCCTGGACGGATCCAATCATGACGATAGGTCCGACCATCGTCCGGGGACAAGGGCCAAGGATGAGCTTGGGGTCAGAAGCCCGCTGATGGAGCTTGCTTTTACCAAACAGGATATACGAAAGCTTTCTAGGGAATTGGGTTTGCCTACCTGGGATAAGCCTTCTTTTGCCTGCCTGGCCTCAAGGATTCCCTACGGGACGAGGATCACCGAAGGAATATTAAGGATGGTGAGGGAGGGTGAGGGATTTTTGAAATCTTTGGGCTTTAAACAGTTCCGGGTCCGGCATCATGGGGCGATCGTGAGGATTGAGGTCGATAAGCAGTCTGCCGGCCGGATCATGCGGGATGGGCTCATGGATAAGATCGCCCAAAAATTCGAGAAAATCGGCTATACTTATGTTACTTTGGACCTGAAAGGTTACCGTACCGGAAGCATGAACGAGGTGTTAGGGGAGTGAAGCGCGTCTATCTTGATTACGCAGCTACTACGCCCACCCATCCGGATGTGGTTGAGGCGATGCGGCCTTATTTCGGGGAGAAATTCGGCAATCCTTCCAGCCTGCATTCCTTTGGCCGGGAAAGCAAGTCCGCGATTGAAAAGGCAAGGGAACAGGTGGTTGGATTGATAGCCCCTCGACATAGCTCGGGGCAAGGTGGTTCGGTTGAAGAGATCATCTTTACTTCCGGAGGCACTGAATCCAACAATTTCGCCTTGCATGGAATTGCTTATGCCAACGAAAAAAAAGGAAATCATATCATTATATCCAGCATCGAGCATCATGCCATGCTCGCGCCCTGCAAGTTCCTGGAGAGCCGGGGATTCAAGGTCACTTATCTTCCGGTCGATAAATATGGTCTGGTTGATCCGGAAGAGGTGCGGCGTGCGATCACGGATACGACCATTCTGGTCTCGGTCATGCATGCCAATAATGAGATCGGGACGGTCGAACCTGTAAAGGAGATCGCAAAGATCACCAAAGAGAAAAATGTCTATTTCCATACGGACGCGGTGCAGACGGTGGGGCAGATCGAGGTGGATGTGGATAAACTGGGCGTGGACCTTCTTTCGCTTTCCGGCCACAAGTTCTACGGTCCCAAGGGGGTGGGGGTTTTATATGTCAGGAAAGGGACCCGCATGGCTCCTTTCCTGCGCGGCGGCGAACAGGAGCGCAACCGCCGTGCTTCCACCGAAAATGTTCCGGGGATCGTGGGGTTGGGAAAGGCGTGCGAGCTGGCAAAGAAGGAATTGCCTTCCCGGATCGAGCATTTGACCTCTTTGCGGGATAAGCTCATCAAAGGCATCATGGATAAGATCCCGGATGTGCTGCTTAACGGTCATCCGGATCAAAGATTGCCGAAGAACGTGGATATTACCGTCAGGGGTATCGAAGGCGAGTCCATGCTGCTGAACCTTGACCTGGAAGGGATCGCAGTTTCGACCGGTTCTGCCTGCAGCTCCGGGACCACGGAGCCGTCGCATGTGCTCATGGCGATCGGGCTTTCCCATGAATTGGCCCACGGTTCCCTGCGTTTTACTCTGGGTAGATTAACGACAGAACATGATATAGACTTTGTGCTGGATGTTTTTCCGAAGATTGTGAAAAAGTTAAGGGCAATGTCGCCGATGTACAAAGGAGGCAGATAAGATGGTCGAGGGTTATTCTGAAAAGGTGATGGAACATTTCAGGAACCCCCATAATGTGGGGGAGATCGAGAATCCGGATGGGGTGGGGCACGTTGGGAATCCCGTCTGCGGGGACATCATGGAGATGTATATCAAGGTCAAGGACGGAGTAATCACGGAGGCCAAATTCAAGACTTTCGGCTGCGGCGCCGCCATCGCCACCAGCTCCATGATGACCGACCTGGTCAAGGGGAAATCCATTGAAGAGGCCTTAAAGATCAGCAACCGCGCAGTGGTCGAGGCGCTCGAGGGTCTTCCTCCGCGCAAGCTGCATTGTTCGGTTCTGGCGGAAGACGCGCTTAAGGGCGCCATCAATGATTATCTGATCAAGACCACGGGCAAGGGGTTGCAGGGCTGGAAGCCAAGGGATGAGCACGATCTGGAGCATGGTCACTAAAGGGGAAGGAATATGAACAAGGTCTATCTTGATCATATCTCAACCAACCCGACCGATAAAAGGGTGGTCGAGGCGATGCTCCCTTACCTTTCCGAAAAATACGGGAATCCCTCTTCGCTCTATGAGCAGGGGAGGATCGCCGCGGGAGCGCTGGATGCGGCCCGAAAACAGGTGGCGGGCCTGATCAATGCCAAGCCGGAAGAAATAATCTTTACTTCCTGCGGATCTGAATCGAACAATTTTGCGCTCCGGGGCCTGGCTTTTGCTAACCAAAAAAAAGGCAAACATATCATAGCCTCGGCGATCGAACACTTCTCGGTCCTGCATCCTTTAAAGACCCTTGAAAAAGAAGGATTCAAAGTAACTCAGATCCCGGTCGATGATCATGGGTTCGTTAAACTTGATGAGCTCAAGAAAGCTGTTCTGCCGGAAACCATTCTAATCTCGATCACTCACGCCAGCAATGAGATCGGCAGTATTGAACCGATCGCAGAGATCGTCGAGATCGCAAAAGAAAAAAATATTCTGCTTCACACGGATGCGGTCCAGGCGGCGGGAGTAATACCGGTCGATGTCCGGCAGCTCGGTGTGGATGCCTTGAGTCTGGCGGCCAATCAGTTTTATGGCCCTAAGGGAGTTGCTGCCTTGTATCTAAAGAAAGGGGTCCGGATCCTTCCTTATTTGGAAGGCGGGGTGCAAGAGGACGGTAAAAGGGCGGGGACCGAAAATGTGGCGGGCATCGCCGGAATGGGAAAAGCAGCTGAACTGGCAAAGATCGAAATGAACGGCCGCATCGCTCATCTGAAAAAGATACAGAGGAAGCTGATAGATGATCTTCAATCCGGGGTCCCGACTTTTCATTTGACCGGCCATCCGGAGCAAAGGCTTCCCAATCATGTCAGCGGCTGCGTGGAATTCATCGAAGGCGAATCCATGTCCATGTTCCTGGACATGGAAGGGATCTCGGTTTCCACCGGCTCCGCCTGCGTCTCCAGGGCGCTCAAGGCCTCGCACGTGCTCCTGGCGATCGGGGTCGCCAGAGAGATGGTCAACGGCTCCATCGTTTTCAGCCACGGCAAGGATACCACTGAGAAAGATATCGATTATCTGCTGGAGAAGCTTCCTCCCATTGTGGAGCGCCTGCAGGCGATGTCGCCGTTAAAGAAGCGCCCCTCGACATAGCTCGGGGTAAAGGAGTGATCCGGATGGCCGAGAAGGAAAAAATGACAATCGTGGTCTTCAGCGGGGACCTGGACAAGGTCTACGCGGCTTTTATTATCGCCACCACTGCCGCCTCGATGGGAAAAGAGGTCAGCATGTATTTTACTTTTTGGGGATTAAATGTCCTCCGGAAGAAGAGGTTTCTCTTCGGGGCTCCCAAGTTCCTGCAGAAGATGTTCAGTGTCATGAACCGCGGCGGTGCCGAGAGATTGCCGCTGTCCAAGTTCCATCTCGGCGGGATCGGCACCTTTTTTATGAAGCTTTTGATGAAACAATATAAAATGCCCAGGATTTCCGAGATGATAAAGCTGGCCAAACAGTTGAATGTTAAAATGATCCCCTGCACGACCACGATTGGGGTAATGGGACTGAAAAAAGAGGATTTTATTCCTGAGGCAGGTGAAATAGCCGGGGCTTCGACTTATTTGAGCTTGGCTTCCGAGGGAAAAGTGAATCTTTTTATCTAGGAGAAAGCCGTGAAAGCAGACAGAACCCTGGATTGTTATGGATTGCTCTGCCCGATGCCGATCATCAAGACCGCGCAGGAATTCAAGAAAATGAAGATCGGCGAGGTTTTAGAGGTCTTATCAACGGACGAGGGCATAAAAAGCGATATGCCGGCCTGGTGCAAGGCCACGGGCAATGAGTTTTTGGGGCTGGATGAAAAAGAGGGAGAGTATAAAGTTTACGTGAGGAAAAAGATCCATTATGAATAAGCGTGTTGTGGTTGCCATGTCAGGCGGGGTCGATTCTTCAGTTGCCGCTGCTCTTTTAAAAGAGCAAGGGTATGACATCATCGGCATAACTATGCAGGTCTGGCCATCCAAAAAGGCGTTTGGCGGATGCTGTTCTTTGGAGGCGGTTGCTGATGCCAAAAGAGTGGCCGATCGATTGGATATTCCTCATTATACTCTGAACTTTCGCGATGCTTTTCAAGAGAAAGTGATCAAGAACTTTGTTGAAGAATACAGGAATGGAAGAACTCCTAATCCCTGTATTCGGTGCAATCAATTTATCAAGTTCGATCATCTCTGGAGGAAAGCTCGGGAATTAGAAGCGGAATATGTGGCGACGGGACATTATGCACGCATCGTCAAATCACAAATCACAAGTTCCAAATTCCAATTATTAAAGGGAATCGATTTTAAAAAAGATCAGGCTTATGTCCTCTACATGATGAGCCAGGAAAACCTGGCGCACACCTTGTTCCCTAATGGAGAGCTGACGAAGTCTGAGGTTAGAAAATTAGCCAAAAAGTATAATCTCCCAGTGCACGATAAGGAAGAAAGCCAGGAGATCTGCTTTGTTGAGGACGACGATTACGGTCGTTTTCTTAAGGAAGTCTATCCGGAGGCGGTCAAGCCTGGTCCCATCCTGGATAGAGATGGAAATATTCTTGGTATGCACGGAGGGATCGCTTTCTATACCCTGGGTCAGCGCAAAGGGATCGGCCATCATCAAGGGTTACCCAAATATGTCATCGAGATCGATCGGGAAAAGAATTTGATCGTGATCGGGGATCAGGAGGATACTTTGGGAAGGGAATTGGTGGCTGAACGAGTCAACTACGTCGCGGGACAGGCGCCGGAAGGACCTTTGGCGATCACTGCAAAGATACGCTATAATTCGGCTGAGGCGGCGGCGGTTTTGTGTCCTCAGGCACAGGATCAGGCACGAGTAAAATTTGAAAAACCGCAAAGGGCGATTACACCGGGACAGTCAGTGGTCTTTTATAAAGGAGAAGAGGTTATCGGTGGCGGGATCATTAGTTGAAAAAATAGTTGAGCTGAAGAAAAAACGCAATGCGGTGATCCTGGTCCATAATTACCAGATCGGCGAGGTCCAGGATATCGCGGATTTTTTGGGAGACTCGCTTGGCCTCTCTTTGCAGGCGGCAAAAACCGAGGCGGACATTATCGTCTTTTGCGGTGTGCTTTTCATGGCGGAAACCGCCGCCATTATCTCCCCGAACAAGAAAGTCATCATGCCGGATGTCAACGCCGGCTGCCCCATGGCGGATATGATCACGGTGGAGGGATTGAGGAAGTTAAAGGCCAAGCATCCCAATGCCAAAGTTGTTTGCTACGTGAATTCGGGGGCGGATATCAAGGCCGAATCCGACATCTGCTGCACCTCCGCCAACGCAATCAAGGTCGTCCAATCCTTAAAGGACGTAAAAGAAATCATTTTTGTCCCGGATAAATATCTGGGTAATTATGTTTCGACCAAGATCAGGGACAAGAGATTGATTCTCTGGGAGGGATTCTGTCCTTCCCACATGAAGATCCTGCCTCAGCATATCACCGCAAAAAAAGAAGAGCATCCCGGAGCCAAGGTCATGGTCCATCCCGAATGCAGACCCGAAAGCATCGCGCTGGCGGATGAGGTCCTGTCCACTTCGGGAATGATAAATTACGCCAAGAAATCTAAGGCCAGGGAATTTATTGTCGGAACTGAGCCCGGCATAATTTATCGCTTGGAGAAAGAAAATCCAGGCAAAAAGTTTTATGCGGTCTCGGATCGGGCGATCTGCCCCAACATGAAGCTCACCAATCTGGAAAAGGTTCTCTGGTCGCTGGAGGATCTAAAGACGGAAATCAGGGTTCCAAAACCGATCGCGGATAAGGCAAGATCGGCGATACAGAAGATGATGGATATCGGCCGTCAGGATTAATGGATGGGCCCGACCGGGCCGATGTCTTTGCGCGTGGTTTTCTTCGCTCTCCTCTTCCTTAGGCCTCTTTCAACCAGCTCGTAGATCTCTTCCATCAAGAACGGTTTTCTGAGGTATTCCAGAGCCCCGAGGGTGATGGCATTGGCATGCGAGGATTCTGAAGCGTAAGCGGTGACGATCACTACTTCGATGCTGGGATCTACCTCTTTAATCTTTTTGAGGACGTCGATCCCGTCCATACCGGGAAGCTTGTAATCCACAAATGCTATGTCGTAAACATCTTTTTTGAGGGAGGAAATGGCGGATTCTCCGTTTTCGAAAGCGGTTACTTCGTAGTCCTTGATCTTTAAGATCATTTCGAATGATTCGCGGACGCCGTGCTCGTCGTCCACCACCATGATCTTGACCGTATCAGCCAATGCTTGCGACCTCCCTTGCAGTTTGCCGATATTGTAGCACCTGCCTTGGATTATTGCAAATAAAATTTAGTTATGTTATCCTAGGCCTTTGCGGCGAGAGTGGCTGGGTAGCTCAGTTGGTTAGAGCAAGCGGCTCATACCCGCTCGGTCGGTGGTTCGAGTCCACTCCCAGCCAGTTCGCTTTACCATGCGAATTAACGACAGGATTTTGGCGTCATCTGCATATATTTTCGGGGTCCCGTCACTTTATGTTATCTTGACGGACAATCGGAAAAGACCGTATCTGGGGGAACATGCGAGCCGGGCGTTTTTCCTTTGGGTCGCGTTCTTTGCGGCATTTTTCGGGATCCGGCTCTTAACGCCGCAGCTTGAGATCCTTGAGAGGATCGCGGTCGTGCTGATGGGAATGTGCGCGTTATTTTACGGGATCCGCGCTTTCAGGAGCGGCAAGATAAGGAGCAGGCGTTGATTCTTTCCACCATCAAAACCAAATTTTTGGAGACAGTCAAAGAGTATCGGCTGCTTAATCCGGGCGAAACGGTTTTAGTGGCGGTATCGGGGGGGGCGGATTCCATTGCCTTGCTTTATCTCATGGATTATTACCGGGAAAAATTCGGCTGCACCCTGCATGTTGCGCATCTTAATCACATGATCCGGAAGAAGGATGCTGATTTGGATGTCCGTTTTGTCCAGAGTTTGGCGCGAGACTTAAAGATCCCGATCACGGTTGAGGCCATAGATGTCCAGGTGCTTGCCAAAGAGACGAAGGTTGGCGTTGAAGCGGCTGCCCGCGAGGCGCGCTATTCTTTTTTTGACAGGGTTGCGGAAAAGATCGGCGCGGATAAGATCGCGGTGGGGCATACCGCGGATGATAATGTTGAAACCTTTCTCATGCGGCTGGTGCGGGGGGCGGGGCTTAAGGGACTGTGCGGGATCCCTCCCAGAAGGGGAAGGGTCGTCCGTCCCCTGATCAAGATCTGGCGCAAAGAGATCGAAAATTACGTGGGCGTTTTAAAACTTGTTCCGCGCCGGGATTACACGAACTATGAATCCAAATATATGCGCAACCGGGTGAGGATGAAGCTGATCCCGCAGCTCAAGCTCTACAATTTGAATATCAAGGAGATCGTCCTGCAGACTATTCTGCTTCTTACCGAAGACAGCGAATATCTGGAGGCAAAAGCAAAAGAGGCCTTGGAGCGGATCTCGAAAATAAGCGGCGAGAACGAGATCCGGATCGATATCAGTGAACTGCATGAGCTGGAGGACCCGATCCAGGGCCACTTTATCCGCAAGGCGATCGAAAAGGTCAAGGGTGATCTCTCGAACCTGACCTATGCGCATGTTTGTGATGTCTTGGATAAGCTTGAAGCGAGCGAAAAATGGGAGATCCATCTTCCTGGAGGGGTATATGCGGTCGGGAACCGCGGCGAGCTTGTCATTTGCCGCGAAAAGCCCGGAGCTACCGCCGGCAAGAAATACTCTTATGCCCTTTCGGTACCGGGGGAGGTCAGGATCGAGGAGATCGGGAAAAAACTGCGCGCCGATTTTTCGGAAGAGAGAGCCGACGAGAAAAATCCCGATGTCGCGTTCGTAGATTATTCCGCGCTGGGAAAGAAACTGACGGTTAGGAACAAGGAGGAAGGGGACCGGCTTCAGCCCCTTGGCATGAAAGGAAGCAAGAAATTGCAGGATCTATTTGTTGACGCGAAAATCCCGGCGGAAGAGCGCGATTCCATCCCCGTGGTGGAAAGCGGGGGCAAGATCATTTGGGTGGGGGGGCTGCGTATCGATGACCGCGCCAAGGTCTCGGATGCCACCAAAAAGATCGTCAAGCTAGAACTTCTATGATCGCTCGAGTTATCGAAATCCAAAACCTTGCGTCTGCAGAAAGAGAGCTTTTGTCGATCGGCTCCGACCGGGTGGGGATCGAGATCATGGCGCCCAAGGCGGTCAACAAAACAATCAAGCTGAAAGGGATCAAGCCCGCCGCCGCAAATATCATCAAGCAGGAAATGCTTTCCTTCGGCGGGGAAGCCGCCACCGCTTACGGTTCGATCAATCATTCTGTGCCTGAGACGGATCTGCTTATCTTCGGGACTTTGAGGCAGTTCCGCCAGCTTGCCGACAAATTAAAGAAGCACCAGTTCGGTTTGCCGGAGATCGGAAGTGAGATCGGGCTGGTCATGGACCGCTTCGTTTCCGCGCCCAAGCCGTTGAGGATCAAGAATAAGACGTTTGAGTTTGGACAGCGGACCTATCTCATGGGGGTCTTAAACGTCACTCCGGATTCTTTCTCGGACGGCGCCAAGTTCTTGGATGCGGGCGGGGCGGTCGAACACGCCAAGAAGATGCTTGCGGACGGCGCGGACATTATCGATGTGGGTGGGGAATCCACCCGTCCCGGCTCTGAGCCGGTCTCTGCGGCTGAAGAGAAAAAAAGAGTGCTCCCCGTAATCGAAAGACTGGCAAAGGAAACGGATGCGGTCATTTCCATTGATACCACCAAGGCGGAAGTCGCCGATGCCGCTCTGTCTGCGGGCGCGTCCATGGTCAATGATATCTCCGGTCTGCGTTTTGATCCTGCCATGCCCAAAATAATAGCGGATCGCGGCGCGCCGGTGTGCGTCATGCATATCCAGGGAAACCCCAAGAACATGCAGGAAAATCCCAACTATCGGGACCTGATGGGAGAGATCATAGATTATCTATCAAAAGGGCTTGAAATCGCCCAAAAGGCTGGTATACTACATGAAAAAATTGTGGTTGATCCCGGCATCGGCTTCGGCAAAACCGTCGAGCAGAACCTTGAGATCTTGAGAAGATTAAAAGAATTGAAGGTTCTGGGATGTCCGGTCCTGGTGGGCACATCGCGCAAATCCATGATCGGAAAGATCCTGGGTCTCCCGGTCGAGGAAAGAGCGGAAGGGACCGCGGCCTCGGTTGCGATCTCCATCGCGAACGGGGTTGACATGATCCGGGTCCATGATGTAAAAGAGATGATGAGAGTTGCTAGGATGTCGGACGCCATAGTCAGGAGGAACCATGATGGCTAAGAAAAAAAAGGTAAAAAAGGCAAAGAAGAAAAAAAGCAAGAAGGCCGCGCGCAAGGGGGCGAAGGCGAGGAAGGGGTTTGCCACTGTTTACTTAGGGTTGGGGTCGAATGTCGGGGACCGCGAAGAGTATATTGAGCAGGCGATCTTTTTGCTGGATAAGAACCCCAATGTCCAGCTCCTTAAGCACTCTTCCAACTATGAGACTGAGCCGGAGGGCGGAGGCAACCAGCCTCCCTTTATCAACGCGGCGGTGTCCTTAAAGACCAAGCTCTCGCCGCACAAGCTTTTAGACCTCTGTCAGGAGATCGAAGCTACTTTGGGCCGCGAGCGTGAAGTAGAGTGGGGCCCCCGGACCATTGACATTGATATCCTTTTGTACGGCAATGAGATCGTATCCGATGATAAACTGCAGATTCCCCATCCCCTTATGCACGAGCGGCTGTTTGTCCTGAAGCCCCTGCGGGAGATCGCCGCTCAGGTCATGCATCCCGTCCTGGAGAAGAGCGTTGAGGCCCTTTACGATGAAAGAAAGGCCGAGATGGGCGAAAAATATGATGACGAGCTGCCGGGGTTCAAGGAGATAAAGGGCGGGGGTTACGACGACTACGAAAGATGGTAAGCTCATAACTAAAAGCGCCGAGGAGACAGTTGAACTGGGAAAGAAGCTCGGCGCTTTTTTAGTGCCCAATGACGTGGTGGCTTTGATCGGCCCCCTTGGCGCCGGAAAAACCACCCTGATCCAGGGGATCGCGGAAGGGATTGGGGTCAAGGATTATGTTACTTCGCCGACTTTTATAATTATTAACGAATATCAGGGAAGAATTCCTTTTTTTCACATCGATCTTTATCGTCTGGATAATGTTTCTCAGATAGAGGATCTGGGGATCGAGGAGTATTTCGATCGGGGGGGCGCGTGCGTGATCGAGTGGGCGGAGAAGTTAGGGGGACTAAAACCGAAAGCGTGCCACCAAATCGAGATTGAAATCGTGTCGGAGAATGAGAGAAAATTACGCATGTCCCCGGAATTGGCAGCGCGGCTAAAGATCACTTAGGCCGCTCGAAATTATTTCGTTTTAATGCTTCTTCAGGGTTGGATAAATGACGGATCGCAAAGTACCAGATAACAGCAAAGGTAACACCCCTTGATCGATATTTATTTGCGAGCCTATGAGCTTGGTCTAAAGCATTATTGATTGCTGCTTCCGGGTCAGAATGTTCTTTTGTAAGGTACCAGATATCAGCGAAGGTAACGCCTTTTGACCGATATTTATGCGCTAATTGGTCGGCTTGAGCCAAGGCGTTCTTGAGCGCCGCCTCCGGTTTGGAATATTCTTTTGTAAAGAACCAGGCATCAGCAAAGGTAACACCTTTTGAACGATATTTATCTGCCAATATATTAGCTTGAGCTAAGGCGTTCTTGAGCGCCGCCTCCGGTTCGGAGTATTTTTTTGCGTAGTGCCAGGCGTCATGCCAGGAAACATCTTTTAATTGGTATTTATGTGCTAATTGGTTGGCTTGAGCCAAGGCTTCTTTGAGCGCCTCTTCCGGTTTGGAATATTCTTTTGTAAAGTACCAGGCAATAGAAAAGGAAACACCCTTTGACCGATATTTATCTGCCAATATATTAGCTTGAGCTAAGGCGTTCTTGAGCGCTGCCTCCGGTTTGGAACAGTTTTTTGCATAGTGCCAGGCATCATGCCAGGAAACACCCTCCGATTGATATTTATGTGCTAATTGATTGGCTTGAGCTAAGGCTTTTTTGAGGGTCTTTTCCGAGCTGGATGGATTGTGAACCGCAAAGCGCCAGGCGTCATACCGGGAAACACCTTTTGGTCGATATTTTTGAGCTAATCGCTCGGATTCGTTTAAGGCATTAATGATCGCCCCTTCCGGGTTGGAGGGATAATAGACCGCAAAGCGCCAGACATCGGCAAAGGAAACGCCCTCTGATCGATATTTATCTGCCAGGGTATTGGCTTGAGTCAGGGCTTTCTTGAGCGCCTCCTCCGGGTTCGAAGGGTTATGGGCTGCAAAGACCCAGGCGTCAGCAAAGGAAACGCCATTTGATTGATAATTTTTTGCCAGATGTTCAATGAAATGGAATGGCTGTAGTTGTTTAACGGCAGTTTTTAATTGGAATTTGGACGGCTGCCAATGGCAAAGATGCTCTAAGGTCATCCAGATCAGCATTCTGGCGATGGTGTCCGGATCAACGGCAGTAGATCGTTCTGATAAAGCGATCGAATCCTCTTCGGATAGTACCCCCCACATTTTTAAACGTTCCACTCTGGCCGGATTGCTGCGCACCAGGGAGATGGCTGCGATCTCGATCAAGGGAACAGGATTAAGGTCCTTTACCTGGGGGCAGAATCTCTGCCAGGCGGAGTGAATCCTGAGTGATAACCAATCCACGAACTTTTTTTCTTCAAATTTTAATAGGCAGGCCTTTTGTTTTGGAGATTCCGCCGGCTGAAAGGAGAAATCGGGCCGGTGGAAATGGGGTTTTGTTCGTCTATTTGTTGGCCTAATCTTCATGACTATTTATCACTAGGATTCGCTTAAAATTGCAGTTTTTGATATAATTTCTCCGAGATGAAAGTCCTCGGAATTAGCAGCGCGACTAAAGTAATCAGCATCGGTCTGATCGACGAGGATAAGATCCTGGTCGAAACCACGGTCTCGGATATCCATGCCGAAAAGGTCATGTTCTATGTCAAGGAGTCCGGGATCGATCCAGAGCAGATCGAAGGGATCGCGGTCGCAATGGGGCCGGGGTCATATTCGGGTTTGCGAGGCGGGCTGGCAGCTGCCAAATCGCTTGCACAAACTTTGAAAGTCCCTCTGGCCGGGGTTTCAACGCTGGAAGCCATCGCTTACAATTTGATCGATATCAAAGGAACAATGGCGGTTGTTCTGGACGCAAAAGCGGATGAATATAACTTTGCTCTATTTGGTGCGTCATCCGGCAAACTAAAAAGATTAACGGATGACCTGGTAATAAGGTTTGATAAATTGGTGGATAAGCTGTCTAAGATCTCAGGACAGATTCATCTGGTCGGGAATCTTGGAAAGACCCGAAACTCGCAACTCGCAACCCGCAACAATTTCCATTTTGCGGAAGACATGCATTCCCACCCCTATGGGATCAACGTTGCCAGATTGGGATTATTCAAGATCAAAGCCGGAGAGTCAGCCGACCCTTTCAAGCTCACCCCAAAGTATTCACATAAGCCGAATATCCGAGAATACACAAAATAATATCTCCTTGACTCGAATCCGATATTTGTTACACTTTAGCTTAGAATCAAGATCGAAGGGAGGTGAAGAGCAAACAAAGCCGTTTTGGTTCGAATAAAACGGAGGTGTGTGAAATGCAATTAAATTTTCAGACAGCTATCATGGATCCTGTCAACGCGACTCTCGTTCAACTGGCGGCGATTCTTCCTTCATTGATCGGGGCCTTTGTAATCCTGATCGTGGGTTGGATAATCGCCAAACTGGTCCAGGCGGTGGTCAGCAACAGCCTGGCCTTTGTGCATCTGGACACGGCGTCGGATCGATCGGGTTTGACGGATTTTTTGCGCAAGGGTGAGATCAAGGGAAAAGTTTCAAATCTGGTTGGGAGACTGATTTACTGGCTGGTCATGCTGATCGTGCTGGTGACGGCGGTCAACGCCCTGGGGTTGACGCAGGCCTCACAGCTATTGGACAAGATCTTCATGTATCTCCCGAATGTGGTTGCCGCCATATTCGTGATCATCCTCGGTACTTTTCTGGCAGCGGTTGTTTCTTCCATCATCCTGACCGCCGCGGCCAACGCGGGTTTGAAACAGGCCCATTCGCTGGCTGACATTTCCCGCTATGCGATCATAGTTTTTGCGGGCGTGATCGCCCTGGATCAGCTGGGGATCGCCACTACGCTTTTAGTCTCCGCTTTCTCGATAATTGTTGCCGGCATTGCGCTGGCTTTTGCCATAGCGGTCGGCATGGGCGCTAAGAACAGTGCGCAAACCATTATTGAGAAGTTCATGAAGGAACTCGGCGTCAAGTAGAGTTTTTCGCAGAATTGCATCAAAAAGGGGCAGGCTCGAGCCTGCCCCTTTTCATTTTTTATTGAACAACTTTTCCGCCGGGCAGCCGAGTTCTCGTTGTCTGCAGAATTTACAGGCCAGCGACCCTCGAATATATCCGGTTACCGGGAAACCCAGAATGATGAGGGCGATGATGGCTGCCAGGCGCCACCAGTTAAAGTTCGTGATAGAGAGAACGGTCCCGGCCAGGATGGGAATGATCGGGACTAGGAAATCAAGAATCAAATGTCTCCAGGTGATCTCTTTGCAAACGAAGCGTTTGGGGTCGCCTTTTTTAAAGAACCACGAACAGATCAGACCTCTGCCGGAAAAACAGAGTTTGCCGTAATAATAGCAGTCCACACAGCTCATTTTGAATAACCGGATCTCAAGTGCAAGGCAGTAGCCCAGATATAGCAGGGCATAGATCCAGCCAAAACCCCAGATAATATATGCTCCCAGAGCATAGATCGGAAGGGTCAGGGCATTAGAGATCAGGACGAACCAGAGGGGATAATTATCGTAGGTTTTGCTTGTTTCCATGGCTGAATTATACTCCATATATGTTATAATTTCAGCATGCTAAAGATAGTTCCGATGACAGAGAATGATCTTGCCCAGGTGGTGGAGATAGAAAGAGCATCTTTTAACGCCCCTAAGGATGAATCAATCTTCCGGCACGATGAAAATAAGTATCTGGTGGCGAGAAACGGCGGCAGGATCGTGGGCTATATCGGCCTGGAAAAGATCGCGGGAGAGACGCATATCATCAACATGGCGGTGGATCCGGAGCATCGGAAACGAGGGATCGGGAAGCAGCTTATCGAGAAGATCCTGAATGATAAAGATGTTTTCTTTTTGGAGGTCAGGGTTTCTAATTCCGCGGCGCAGAGGCTTTATGAGAAATACGGGTTTAAAAATGTCGGCATAAGAAAGAATTACTATTCCGACAACGGCGAAGATGCCTATATCATGAGGAGAGAATCGAAGTGAGCAGGTTTCTGGAAGAATTGAATAAACGCATACTGGTCATGGATGGGGCCATGGGGACCCAGCTCATGGCGGGTGGGGTGCGGCCGGAGGACTGCTTTGACGCGCAGAACCTGAAAAATCCCAAGCTGGTCGAATCCATCCATAAGGGATACGTGGATGCCGGCGCGGACATCATTGAGACCAATACCTTTGGGGCCAATCGGATAAAGCTTGCTGACTATAAGCTGGAGGGAAAGGTCCGGGAGATCAATCTTGAAGCGGCCAAGCTTGCCCGGAATGCGATCGGGGAAAAGGGATTTGTCTGCGGGTCCATCGGTCCTTTGGGAAAAATGATCGATCCGCTAGGTGAAATAACCTTTGACCAGGCCTATGAAGCATTTGCTGAGCAAGCCAAAGCCCTGGAAGAGGGCGGAGTAAATGTTGTTTCCATTGAAACCATCTCTGATCTCCAGGAAATGAGGGCCGCGGTCATTGCCGCAAAGAACGAGACCAAGCTGCCGATCATTGCCAGTCTGACCTATGACGATGGCGAAAAAACCGTTTACGGTACTCCGCCGGAGGTAGCCGCGACCGTTCTGGAAGCCTTGGGGGCGGATGTGATCGCCGCAAATTGCTCAACCGGGCCCGAGGGGATGTTAGAAGTAAGTAGAAAGTTGTTAGTAGCAAGTAGTAAACCTATTATGGTCATGCCCAATGCCGGGATGCCGGACCTCATTGATAATAAGGCAGTATACAAGATGACCCCCGCAAAATTCGGGGAGTTTGCGGAAAAGTTTGCTAAATTCGGGGTGAGAATTATTGGGGGATGTTGTGGGACGGGGCCGGAGCATATCAAGCAGATTAAAATCCAAACTTCAAACTTCAAAATCCAAAATAAATCCCAATTCCCAATTCCCAATTTCCAATTTGCTAGTCGGACTAAAGTTGTTGAAGTTGCAGCAGGGAAACCTTTGCTCATCGGAGAAAGAATAAACCCGACCGGAAGGAAGCAGTTTCAGGAAGAGATAAGGACGGGGAAGGCACAGATCATCAAAAAGGAAACGGTCGATCAGACTAAGGCCGGGGCAGATCTGCTGGATGTGAATATTTCCGCTCCGGATGTTCACGAATCTGATGTTATGCATTCCGCGGTGAAAATCGTGCAGTCCTTTTCTGATCTTCCATGTTCTATTGACAGCCCGAATTTGATCGCGATCGAGTCTGGATTGAAGGCTTTCTGCGGAAAGGGACTGCTGAATTCGGTCAACGGGAAAAAGGAAAGCCTGGAAAAGATCCTTCCCTTGGCGAAAAAATACGGGGCGGCGATCATTGCGCTGGCGCTGGATGAACACGGATTGCCCAAGTCCGCGGCGGACCGCGTCCGCATCGCGGAGAGGATCGTGCGCGCGGCGCATGAGGCGGGTATTTCCAATGAGAATATCTTTGTCGATAATCTGGTCATGACCGCGGGGGTCGGGATCCACGACTGTCTGGAAACCCTTAAGGCCATTCCCATGGTAAAAGAAAAATTGGGAGTAAAGACCATTCTCGGCATCAGCAATGTTTCTCACGGGATGCCCCATCGTTCCAAGCTCAATGCACTGTATTTTCAACTGGCGCTTTCCTACGGGTTGGACGCCGCCATTGTGGATGTCACCGATGCGGGAATAAAAAAGGCCTTAAAGGCCGTAAAGGGAAAGAAGGCCTTAACCAGAGAAGGGCTGTTAAGGCAGTTTAAGGCAGAGGTGGATAAGGCGAGAAGGTCGGGCAAGCCGGCAGAGAAGAAGAGAGAGGCAGAATTAGAGGAGTTGAAGTTCAAGAGCTATAAGGACATTGAGAAAGCAGTTATCAATGGAGATGCGGAAAGGGTCGCTCTTTTTGTGGGGCAGGCGCTGGCCAAAAAGAAGGACCCGCAGAAGATCATTGACCAGGCGCTGGTGCCGGGGATGGAGGTCGTGGGCAAGAAATTCAACCGCAAGGAATATTTCCTGCCCCAGGTGATCGAGTCTGCCCAAGCCATGAAAAGGGGATTTGAGCTCTGCAAGGCAAAGATCCCGAAGGGCAAGATCAAAACGGTGGGGAAAGTCGTCCTGGCGACAGTCAAGGGCGATATCCATGATATCGGCAAGAACATCGTGAAGATGCTGCTGGAGAATAACGGCTTTGCCGTGGTCGATCTGGGCAAGGACGTTCCTCCGGAAAAGATCGTTGAAGCGGCAAGGGAAGAGAAGCCGAGCGTGATCGCGCTTTCCGCGCTGCTGACCACGACCATGGTTGAGATGGGAGTGGTTAAAGAGGAATTGAAGAGGGCCAAACTTGATATTCCTCTTTTAGTAGGTGGGGCGGTGGTTACCAAGGGATATGCTGATAGGATCGGAGCGGCTTATGGTTTGGATGCGGTGGGAGCGGTTCAGCTGGCTAAAAAGATAATGAAAGCTGCCCGGAAATAGGGTATAATAAAAACTTCATGTTTCGACCAGAAATCAAAGTGTTAGATTGTTCCATCCGCGATGGCGGGCTGATCAACGACCACTGTTTTGAGGACAGCTTTGTCCGGGCGGTCTACCAGGCCTGTTCCTTGGCCGGGGTGGATTATTGTGAGCTCGGTTACCAGGCATCCAAAAAGTTCTTTTCCCCGGATAAATTCGGCAAATGGAAGTTCTGCGACGAGGACCATATCAAGAAGGCGATCGAGGGCATCAAGTCCAAGACCAAGCTTTCCACCATGGTCGATATCGGCCGGGTCGAGATGGACAAGGTCGCACCAAAGAAAAAAAGCGTGGTGGATATGATCCGGGTCGCCTGTTACGTTAAGGATATCGATAAGGCGATTGATATGGTCAACCATTTTTCCGAAAAGGGTTATGAAACAACGGTTAACATCATGGCCATCTCGACCGCTCTTCAGCCGGCGCTTGAAGAGGGACTGGCTGATCTGGCGGAGAGCGCGGCGCAAGCTGTTTATATAGTTGACAGTTTTGGGGCCCTCTTCTCCGAGCAGGTCCATTTTCTGGTCGAGCTTTACAAGAAATATCTGAAACCCAAGGGGAAAGAGGTCGGGTTCCACGGCCATAATAACCAGCAGCTGGGATTTGCCAATACGATCGAGGCGATCCGCAAGGGCGCCAATTATCTGGACGGGACTATCTATGGTATCGGCCGTGCGGCGGGGAATTGCCCCCTGGAACTGCTGCTGGCTTTTCTGCAAAACCCAAAATTCAATCTCGAACCCATCCTGGAAGTGATCGAAAAGGAATTCCTGCCCCTGCGTGAACAGATCGAATGGGGTTACATTATCCCTTACATGGTGACCGGCGTCCTTAACCAGCATCCCCGTGCCGCTATGGTCTTAAGGGCGAGTGAAAACAAGAACAAATTTGCTCAATTTTACCACGGTTTAGTGCATGGCGATTAGTTGGAGGTGTTGCGTGAAGCACCCGTTGGCCTATTTTTTGGTCTTTTTCCTCCTTTTCGGTGTCTGTTCTGCCCAAGAAAAGCTCAACCTTGAAGAAAGCATCCAGATCGCCCTGGAGCAGAGCCCGGTCGTCCTCAAAGCCCGGGCGGAGATCGAAGCATCGGAGGGTGCGGCCGGACAGGCGGTGGCGGATTTTCTTCCCCAGCTTTCGCTTAATGGCAGTTTGGGTAAATATTATGCTGAACCCATGACTGTTCAGATCACATTTGCCGGAACTCCCCAAGCTTTCGAATATGGCATTGATGAACAGGCGGATATGTACAGCTATTCTGCCTCCCTGACCCAGCCTATCTACAAGGGGGGCAGATTATGGAGCAGCCTGGCCATGGCGCAGAAGGGCCTGGCGGCGACCAAGGAAGAGCTGAGAAAGGTGAACGAAGAGGTAAAATTCAACGTCATAAGCGCGTATTACGGTGTTTTGAAGACGAAAAAATTGGTTGAGCTCAGTGAACAGTCGGTGTCCATGGCCAAAAATCATCTGGACCGGGTCAACGCTTTGCTCAAGGTCGGCATGTCCACCCGTGCGGATGTGTTGAGGTCCGAGGTCCAGCTTTCAAAGGCGGAGATCGGCTTGACCCGGGCAAAACAGGGGCTGGAGATTGCCAAGAATAATTTCAATAATACCCTGGGAAGGGACCTGGATGCCGAAGTCGAGCTGGAAGAAGTGGCGTATGATTCAAAAGAGATCCTGGTCTATGATTATAAAGATCTTCTTGAGATCACTTACGAGAATCGTCCGGCCTGGAGACAGTATATTCTGGCCAAAAAGGCGTCAGAGGACGAAGTCGGGATAGCTCGCAGCGGGCTCTGGCCCAAGATTTCCCTCGTCGGCAATTACGATGTCGGATCCACCAAATATTCCGCTTATACCAGCGACACCAAGACCTGGACCGCGCTCCTCTCCGGTTCCTGGGACATTTTTGATGGTACCGCGACCTGGAACCTGATCAAAGAGGCCCGGGCAAAGCTGGAGGCGCAGGAAGCCAATGAGATAAGCGTTAAAAGGGCGATTGCCCTTGAAGTCAAGGACGCCAACTTCGCGGTGCAGAGCGCCAAAGAGAATCTGGAGGGCGCACTTAAGACCCGGGAGCTGGCTGACGAGAATTTCAGCATCGCCGAGCTTCGTTTTGAATCCGGCGTCGGCACCAACCTGGAAGTGATCGATGCCCAGGTTGCGCTGACTCAGGCCCGGACGGATTACCTCCAGGCCCAGCATGACCTGCTTATTGCTATGGCAAGAGTAAACAAGACCGTAGGCAGAGAAATTTATTAAGGGAGGTTGGAAATGCTCAAGAACAAGAAATTTATCATCGGATTAGCAATTGTAATCGTTATAATTGCGGTCTTTATTATTTTGCGCGTACGGGGTGGTGGGGTCGAGATAAAGGTGGCTAAGGTTGGGAGAGGCAATATCCTGAGCACCATATCCGCTTCGGGTTTGGTCCGGGCCAATTCGGTCGAACTGGGCAGCGCCAGGATGGCGGGCAGAGTGGAATGGGTTGGGGTAGAAGAAGGTGACCGCGTGCGAAAAGGGCAGGTTTTAGTAAAGCTTGACGGTTTTAACCAGGTGGACAAGGAATATAAGCGCTTGAAAAAGCTCCATGCCAAGGGTTTTGTGAGCGATTTGGAACTGGAGCGGGCCAAGACCGCGGTGGACAATGCCCAGGTGGTTTCGCCGATCTCGGGTATTGTGGCGGAAAAAGGGGTGATCCCGGGAGAGGCGATCTCGCCGGGAGTCCCGGTTATGACCGTGGTGGATATCGATCATCCCTGGGTGGAGATCCAGATCGACGAAGTGGATATCTCCGTGGCGAAAATCGGACAGCGGGTAAGATTTACTACGGATGCTTTTCCGGACGAGGATTTTTTTGGCCGTATCAGCTGGATCAATAAGAAAGCGGAGCTTAAGAAAGTGGGGGGAAGGGTACGATTGGATGAGGAAGATCTGGTCTTCCGGGGTAAGGTAAATTTTGAGGACGGAAGCAAGATGCTGCGGCCCGGGATGTCGGTGTATGCTGAGATCATCACCGGTGAGAAGAAAGGGGTGGTGGTGGCACCGCGGGAGGCCATCACCTTGCGTGAGGGAAAAAGGGTCACTTTTGTGATCCAGGGCAATAGAGTCAGACTGAACGAAGTTGAGATGGGCATAAAGGACCCAGAAAAAGTGGAAATAATTAAAGGGCTGACAGCCGGGCAGACGGTTGCGGTTTCCAGTCTGGATAATTTAAAAGACAAAGTAAAAGTCAAAATCATTAACAATGAGTAGGATTGTAAAAGTTGAGGATCTGCATAAGACTTATGTTTTGGGGACAGTCAAAGTCCCTGCTCTGCGCGGGCTTTCATTTGAGGTAAACAAAGGCGAATTTGTTTCCATTACCGGGCCTTCCGGCTGTGGCAAGTCCACCCTGATGCATTTGATCGGCTGCCTGGACCATCCCAGCTCCGGGGCGGTCTATCTTGAAGAGACGAACGTATCCAAGCTCAATGATAATCAACTGGCTGAGATACGCAATAAAAAGATCGGTTTCGTGTTTCAGACCTTCAATCTTTTGCCCCGGCTGAGCGCGTTTGAAAATGTTGAGCTGCCTTTGATCTACGGCTATTTTTCCGTAAAAGAGATGAGAGAAAGATCCATGGCCATGCTGGAAAAGGTCGGCCTGGCGCATCGGGCCGAGCACCGCCCGCCGGAGCTTTCTGGCGGAGAAAGGCAGCGGGTTGCCATTGCCCGGGCTTTGGTTATTGATCCTTCGATAATTCTGGCGGATGAGCCGACGGGGAACCTTGATTCAAAATCCAGTGAAGAGATCATGGCCATCTTTCAGAAGCTGAATGGTGAAGGCGCGACCATCATCATGGTCACCCATGAACATGATATCGCCAACTGCACCAAAAGGAATATCCATTTAAAAGATGGACAGGTGCTTTCTGATCAACCCGTAAAACAGGTCTGCCTTCCTTCAGGCGGGTCCTGACCGGAGGATGGATGAGGATCTTTCAGGTTTTCCCCATCGCGATCCAGGCCTTGCGAGCTAACCCCCTACGCAGCGTTTTGACCATGCTGGGCGTGATCATTGGGGTCTTTATCGTCATCACCACCGTGAGCATGGGACAGGGCGCGAAAAATTTCGTCTATGACCAGATGTCTGCGATGGGAGCAGGGGTGAACACCATCGGAATATACGGTGCGCCGGAGACCGAGCAGGAAGAGATCGGGATGTTCACTTTGACCTTCATGAAATCTTCGATCACGCGGCGTGACATTGATGCCATTAAGGAGAGGGTGCCGGCGGTCGAAGCGGTCACACCGGTGATCATGGGCACAGGTGAATTTAAATACGGCAAAAAGACGTACGAGACCCCTTTTGTCTACGGCACGACGGAAGATTATGCCAAGATGGTCCATGATCTGGTCCATGAGGGCCGATTCTTCACTCCGCTGGACATCGCTTATCGCAAGCGGGTGGTTTTTCTGGGCCAGAACGTTGCCAAAGGGATATTTGGGGATTTTCCGGCGATCGGAGAGACGGTCCGGCTTAACGGTGTTCCCTTTAAGGTCATTGGCATCATGAAAGATATGGGTTCCATGTTCGGCATGGATATGAACGATCAGGCGGCTATTCCCATCACCACGGCTGAGACCCTTTTCGACAAGACCGAGATAATGGAGAGCTGGGCTTCTGTGCGCCCGGGCTATTCGGTACCCGAGGCCAGAGAAGCAATCCGGGCAGTGCTCTTGGACCGCCACGGCGAAGAGGACTTCCAGTTGAGAATGGCCACGGAGATGCTGGACCAGCTCGATATGATCCTGGGGGTGTTGACCGCCGTGGTTGCAGCCATTGCTGCGATCTCTCTATTGGTCGGCAGTGTCGGCATCATGAACATCATGCTGGTATCGGTCTCGGAGAGGATTGCGGAGATCGGCATCCGCAAATCGGTCGGGGCCAGAAGAAGCGATATATTTCTTCAGTTCCTGATCGAAGCGGTCGCGATCAGTTTCATGGGGGGAGTGACCGGCATCCTGTTCTCGGCGTTGGTCCTGTTCTTAATGGGACATTATGCCGGCTTAAGGCTTGTTCCCTCGCTTAACGCGGTCATCATGGCGGTCTCGGCCGCGATCGCGGTTGGTATTGTTTCCGGTGTTTATCCGGCGATGCGGGCGGCGCGGCTCGATCCGGTGGAGGCATTGAGAGGGTAAGATGACTTTTTGGGAAGCGATCACCATGGCCTGGAAAGATATCATGCGCGCGAAAATGCGCAGTTTTCTGACCATGCTGGGCGTGATCATCGGCATCTTTGCGGTCATCTCCCTGGTCACCCTGGGCGAGGGCATGAAAGGCTTCATGTTTGAACAGATCGACAAGTTTGGCATGGGACCGACCTACATGGAGGTCCACCCCGGAAAGGAAGGCCAGCTCGCGGCCATGGCCACGGTCAAGATCACCTACGCTGACGCCAAAGCGATCGAGGAGAAATGCCCCTCCTGTGAACTGGTCGATCCGCGTAATATCCAGTCCGGCAAGATCTCATACCTCGACAAGTCATATACTTCTCCCATGATCTCGGGGTCCACCCCCGCGCTGATGGAGCAGATGAACTGGGGCGTGAGCGAGGGGAGGTATCTTTCCCAGGTGGATGTAGATGGCAGGAAGAAGGTTGTAGTGCTGGGCCAGGATCTCGCCCGGAAATTATTCGGTGGTTTTCCGGCGGTGGGAGAGCGGGTCAGGATCAATGGCACCAAGTTCCTGGTGATCGGGCTCTTCAAGAAAAAGGGCTCGATCATGGGCTTCAACATGGACGAGTATGTGGCTATTCCGGTCACCACGGCGGAGGATGTTTTTGAGACTGACCGGCTGGCGGAGATCGGGGTGGTGGCGAGGTCGATCGAGCTGGTGCCGCAGGCGGTAGCTGAGATCAAAGAGGTGATGGCCGAGCGTCACGGCGGCGAGGACATTCGTGTTGACACCATGGAAAATTCCATGGCCATGATGGATACGATCATGAACGCGCTGACGGCGATCGTTACCGGGATCGCGGCGATTTCCCTCCTGGTGGGAGGGATCGGGATCATGAATATCATGCTGGTGGCGGTGAATGAGCGTATCCGGGAGATCGGCGTGCGCAAAGCCATCGGCGCCAAAAAACATGATATCCTGATCCAGTTTTTGACCGAATCCGTGATTATCAGCCTGATGGGCGGATTTTTCGGCATCATTTCCGGCGTAGGGATCGCCAGCCTGATCATGCTGGCGATCGGCATGCCGCTGGTAGTTTCGGTTTGGGCGATCCTGCTTGCCACCTTTGTAGCGATCTTTGTGGGGGTTGTTTCCGGGGTCTATCCCGCTATGCGCGCGGCGGCGCTGGATCCAGTAGTTGCTTTAAGGTACGAGTAGCTGCTTGATTTCCTGGGAAACTGCTTTTTCCACGTTTTCGTCGAAATCCACGTAAATGTTCGCCAGATTGCCGTCCCGGTCAATAACAAAGAGGGTGGGAATAATCAGGATCCTGAAATCCTTCAGGGTTTTTAACTTTTTGTCGTGCAGGATCTCAAACCGGATCCGATTTTCGCTGATGAACGACTCGAGGCTCTTCAGTTTTCTGTCAAAAGACACCCCGATGATCTTTGCTTCCTTGGCGGAGTATTTCCGATCCAGTTCATTGAGGAAGAGGATCTCTTCCCGACAGGATTTGCTCCAGCTGGCGAAGAAGCTTAGGACGATGATCTTTTCGCCGAGATAATCTTCCAGCTCGACCGTTGTGCCGTTGAGATCGGGCAAGCTCAATGATGGGGGAGGAGAACTGATCTTTAAGCTGGGTTTGGCGAGTGCCGGAAGCGCTAGGAGCGCGATGATCAGGATAATGAGAATTTTCCGCAACATTGCTTAAAAAGTATACGCCTTTCTATTTTTTTGTCAAGATTATCCTAGCCAATTCAGGATTGATACAATAGTGATCAAGGAAACCACGGTGCTCAGGGCGATGGTGGAGGATACCGTCTCCGGACTGGAATCGTATTCTTCTGCCAGCACGACGGTTGTGATCGCGGAGGAAAGGGACGAGATCAGGATCACGACCTTGGCGGTCACTCCCTCTAGATGAAAGAGCCAGACCGCCAACAGCCCCAGGCCCAGGCCCAGGCCGATCCTAAGGCCGGTAGCAATGAGAGGAAATCTCCAGGAAACGATCTTTAACTGAGCCAAATGACAGCCCAGCATGAAGAGGGCCAGCGGGATCATCGTTCCTCCGATAAGATAAAGCGGCGAATAGATATATTGGGGGAGCTGGACCCTGGTCAGAGAAAGGATCAGGCCTATGATTGCGGCGTAAATAAAGGGGAGCTTGAACACATGCCAGCGGCTCTTTTCCTTGCTGACCAGGTAGATGCCCACCGTGAAGATCAGGATGGCGTTCATGATATCGTAGATTATTGCCTTGCTCAGCCCGATCCCTCCAAAAGCGAAGAGGGTCAGGGGATAGCCGATGAATGCTGAGTTCATGAACATGACGGGCAGATAGAGGCCGGTAGGGGGCTTTAGTTTGAAAGCCTTGAAGAGGACCAATGCGATCGCCCCGCTTCCGAGGATGACCAGTGCCGCGGATAAGGCGATGGAAGCGATCTCCATCAGCTCCATCCTCTGCATGGAAAGCTGGGCCAGGGCCAGGGCGGGCGCGCTGATATAAATGATGAAATCCGCCAGGGGTTTAAGCTCGACTTTTTTAAAGCGCCGGTAAACATACCCCACCAGAGTGATGAGAAAGATGGGCGTGATGACTTTTAAGATATCCAGGATGCTCATTATTTTTGCTTTCCTTCTATGAATTTGCGGGCGGTTTCCGCGGCGATGGCTCCGTCTGAGGCGGCGGTGACGATCTGCCGGAGGGATTTGACGCGCACATCTCCCGCCGCATAGATGCCGACGGCGGAGGTCTTCATGTTCTCGTCGGTAATGATAAACCCCTGCCGGTCCAGCTTGACCACTTCTTGCACCGGTTCAGAATTAGGCTTGCTTCCGATATAGATAAAAACCCCGTCCATGGGGACTTTCAGCTTTTTTCCGCTGGGGAGATCTTTAAGCGTAACCTGCTCCACTTTCCCCTTGCCGCCTATTTCCTCCAGCACCGAATGCCAGAAAAAGTATATCTTGGGATTGGAGAGGGCTCTTTCCGCCAGGATCTTGTCCGCCCTCAGTTCATCCCGCCGATGGACGATGGAGATCTTCTGGGCGTAACGGGTGAGGAAAAGCGCTTCTTCGATGGCGGAATTTCCTCCTCCCACCACCAGCACGCTCTTATCCTTGTAGAAGGGCCCGTCGCAGGTGGCGCAATAGGAGACCCCTCTTCCCCGGAATTCATCCTCGCCCGGGATCCCGAGCCTGGCGGCCTCGCTACCGGTGGCGATGATGACTGCTTTGGCGGTGAGGCTCTTGCCGTCCACCTGGACCTCGCGGAGGTTTTTTTTGTTTTTCACGCTGACGCAGTTGCCCCACATGATATCCAGCCCCAGTCGCCTTACCTGGTCCTGCATGCGGTTGCTGAGCTCCATGCCGGATATGCCCTCCGGGAAACCGGGGTAGTTCTCGATGAAAAAGGTGGTGGAGGCCATTCCTCCCAGGATCATCTTTTCGATGAGCAAGACCTTTAAGCGCGACCGGATTGCGTAAAGAGCGGCGCTTAGGCCCGCCGGTCCGCCCCCGATGATGATCAGCTCCAGATCGGACCTTCCCTCCCTGGGTGCGGCTTTGGCTTTGGGTTTGGGTTTGACCTGAAGGATCATCTTATTTCATTTCCTCTTCGGTTATGACCACTTTGCCTCTTCCCATCACGGAGATCTTTTTATCCTTGAGCGAAACCACGACCTTTTCTCCTCTCAGCTTGTTCTCTCCCTGGATGGCGCGTGCGTCTCCTTGCAAAATGATCCTGTTTTCTTCGGTAAAGTAATCAGCGGACCTTCCAGTCGCCTGAATATCTTTATAGGAAACTCTCACATTGTCGGTAAGTTTGAGGACCTCATCGGCCTGCAGATATTTCAGCTTATCGGCGGAGATCACGGCTTCTTCCCAGAAGATCCTGGGATTGCCGCGGGCGGAAATGGTATTCTCTATGCTGGCGATCTCGAATACTGCGGCCTCCAGGGTTATGGGTGTGGTTTTGGAAGGGGTCACCACTATCTTTGGCTTTCCCTCCAGCACGATGCTTTCGAGGGCGACGTCGCCTTCCAGCCTATCTGAATAGCCAGTGACCTCGCCTTTGTTCAATACGATCCCGCCGGTGCAGAGGAGTTTTTGGTCGGCGAGCTTCCAGCTGAGGTTGTTCGCCTGGAACCAGTACCCCAGGCCCTGATCGTATAATTTGGGAAGATTAAAAACGGAAAGGCGGGGGCTTTTGAGAGTTTTTATCAGATTGGAGATCTGGCGCTCCAGGTTGACGTCATAACCCAGCGGCTTATCCAGGATGATCTCCTTCTTTTTCATGTCCCAGAGGGCGGCGGGGGAGCGGAAAAGGAGGACCGGCTTTCCTTTTTTGAAGAAGCTCCCGTTCGCGTCCTTGAGGGTCGCAATACCGGTGGATTTGTTGACCATGGCGGTATCGGCCTGGAGCTGCCAATACTTGACGCCGGCGACCACTTCTTCGAAGGTGACATCTTTGAAGGAAAGGTCCGCTCTTTTTTCCTGTTCTTTCAGGGTCTGATAAATGCGCTCGGAAACATCCTGTTTGGGGGAAAAGATGGCCCAATAGAAGATGCCCACAATGAAGACAATGAAGATGATCAGGATGATCCGATTTCCAAACTTCATCTCAATATCCCAGCGCTTTCAGCCGCAGTGCTTCCATCCTTTCCAAGAATCCATGCCATCCGTCACCCTTCTTGTAATACCCTTCAGATAAAAGCAGGTGGAGGGCGGCGACCCGATTGTCTATTTCTAGGCCCTGGCGGGTCAGCTCCATGGCCTTATCGACATCTCCCATTTCGCCATAGATCAGGGCGAGGTAGCCGTAGGCCCACACGTTATAGGGATCGATCAGGAGGACGTTGTTCATTTCCCGGATCGCGTCTTTCTTGTCGCCGGCTGCATAGTAGGCGAACGCCAGGCGGAAGCGCAGTTTCCAATCGTCCGGGTCTTCCGTCACCCTCTTTATATAGAGAATTTTCGCCTTGTCCTTGAAGGTCGGGTCGATCTTATGGATCTTCTTCAGGGTGTTCATGCCGTCGATGATGTGATTGGTGTAACTGTAGGCGATGGCCAGGTCAAACAGGGCATCCGGGTCCCGGGGTTTTGCCGCGACCGCGGCTTTTTTCTCATCAAGCTCCTGTTGGAGTTCCGGGGTGATGCGCCAGGCCAGAGCCGAATTAACCATTAACAATGACAAAATCAACAATAATGAAGAGGTTTTTAAAAATTTCATTTTCGCGATAAGATCCTTTCCACGATATTTGTGGTCGAGCGGCCTTCGATGGGTGGGATCACGATCGCCTTTCCCCCCAGGTTCTCGACCAGTTTTCTCTCCGGCAGCTGGCTGACCTTGTAATCGCCTCCCTTAACATGGATATCCGGCTTTACGATTCTGATCAGGTTATCCGGCCGATTCTCTGAAAAGATGGTCACATAGTCAACGCATTCAAGGGAGGCGAGGATCTCGGCGCGTTCCATTTCAGAAACATAGGGCCGCTCCCTCCCTTTCAATTCCCGCACCGAGTCGTCGCTGTTCAAGCCGACGATCAATGCGTCTCCCATTTTCTTTGCTTCCCTCAGGTAGCGTACATGACCGAGATGCAGGATATCAAAACAACCGTTGGTGAACACGATCTTGGCGCCCTGGTTCCTGAGGTTATTGGCAATGGCGGCGATCTCTTTGCGCAGTTTTATCTTCCGGATGATGGGTTCGTGCCCCTCCAGTGCCTCTTCCAGCTCTTCGCGGTAGCAGGGGGCGGTGCCAATCTTGCTCACCACCACCGAGGCGGCGGTATTGGCCAGGATCGCGGCGTTCTTGATCTCCGCGCCGGCCGCGACCGCCAGGCTTAAGGTCGCGATCACGGTGTCTCCCGCGCCGGTGATATCAAAGACCTCGCGCGGCACGGCCGGGATATGAACGGATCTATCTTTCCGGGAAAAGAGGGACATCCCGTCCTTTCCCCGGGTGATCAGAAGGTGATCAGTGTTCGTCCGTTTGAGGATATCCTCTCCGGCCTTGAGCAGGCTTTTGCTGTCTTTGATCACGGTCCCCGAGGCCAATGAAGCTTCGCTTTGATTGGGGGTCAAGATGGAGGCCTTTTGATACTTTGAGTAATCTGCTCCTTTGGGATCGATCGCTACGAACTTCCTGTGTCTCCGCGAAAGAGAGATCACGGCCTGGACGGTTTTTTCGCTGACCATTCCCTTGCCGTAATCGGAGATCACAACCGCGTCAACGGTGGGGACGAGCTTTTTCACTCTCTGAAGGACTTTATTCAACAGTCCGGGGGGAAGGATGGTCCGGTCTTCACGGTCGACCCGCACCACATGCTGGGATCCGGCGATGATCCTGGATTTAAGGATGGTGGGCCTTTGTGAATCCACGATAAGGTTCTGATTTGTGATTTTGGCTGTTTTGAGTGCCTTGCGCAGTTTGTCTCCGGAACTGTCGCGGCCGATCATGCCGACAAGATAGGGGGTCCCTCCCAGAGCGGAGATATTGACCGCGACGTTGCCGCAGCCGCCCGGGACGTGGTCGATCCGGCTGACATCCGCGATGGGGACGGGGGCTTCGGGAGAGATGCGGTTGACTTTGCTCCAGATGTGCTCGTCCAGCATCAGGTCCCCAAAGACCAGGACCTTTTTTCCTTTCAGCTGGGAAATGATCTTTTTCAGACTTTCCATGTTGCTAAATTATACCGTATTTGCTAGAGGCTTTCCATAAGAGCTTGATAGAGGAGGGGTACCATTATCTCATGGTGCCCGGTTAAGGCGTAAGCCTTGCCGCCGGGACGGGAGAGGACATTCTGGTGCGGCCGGTAGTGCTGGATCATGTCCATGTTTACGGTGGTAAAGTTTACGATCTTGTTGCCAAGATTGCGGGCAACCGTTAGGGCTTTAAGAAAAACTTCCGGAAGAATCACAGCAGAGCCGATATTGAGGGATACTCCGCCTTCCAGGTCACTGATCACCGAACACAGAAGGCGGAAGTCGGTAAAGGTCGCTTCGCCCAGGGCTTTTGGATCGACATGCGGAGACATATGAACGGTATCGGTCCCGATCGCGACATGCACGGTCACCGGGATATCCAATTCTGCCCCGGTTGCTAAGATGCTCAGCTCTTGATGGGACGCTTTCATATTTATTAATTTTTTCCCAAGCAGCTTTCCCATCCCCCCGATCCCCGGATCACCGGATTCCCGGATACCCATGTTAAAGTCCCGCAGAGTCTCTTCCACCATGCCGAACATGCCGGTTTCCAGCCCTTCCGCTACATCTTCGGAAGTCCTTCCCAAGGTTGCGACTTCGAAGTCATGAATTGCTCCGGCTCCGCTCATGGCGATACAGGTTACAATTCCTTTTTTCATAAGATCAATGATCAAAGGATTTAATCCGACCTTGATCACATGGGCGCCCATCCCGATGATCACCGGTCTTTTATTTTTGTGGGCGGAGATGATGGCTTTTACTACTTCTCTTAAGGAGTCAGCGGCGAGGAACTTGGGGAGGGAATTATTGAATTCCTTGAAAGAGGCGCCTTTATTTGTTGCCTTGGCAAAAGAACCCATTTCTGCTTTTGTTTTCCGCTCTTGGGCGGAATAGGTTTTGATCTTGCTTAGGTCTATGGGTTTGTATTTTTTCATTGATTCAGGACCCACTTAACTGCTTCCAAGAGATTGTTGGCAATATGATTCGGCTTATCTTTTAACTTCTCTTTTTCTTCCTTTCCACGGCCGCTCAGGACAAAAACGGTTTTTGCACCTGCGCTTTTGCCGGCTTCAACATCAGTGGCCTTGTCTCCGATCATGTAGGATTGAGAAAGGTCAATATCCAGGTCTCGATGAGCTCTTTTTATCAATCCCGGGTGTGGTTTGCGGCATTCACAGACCTGTTTGTAGGGATAAACCCCATGTTCGGGGTGATGGGGGCAGTAGTAGATGCCGTCCAGGTGGGCGCCGCCGTTAAGGATCCACTTGTGAAGGGTTTTATCAATGGTTTGCAGCATATCTTCAGTGATGAGCCCCTTGGCAACGCCTGCCTGATTGGTTATAACCACGACCTTGTAACCGGCTTCATTGAGCATCTTGATGGCCTCGATGGAACCGGGGATGAAATGGATCTGCTCGGGTGAGTTTAGGTAGCCGACATCTTCAACGATGGTGCCATCCCTGTCCATAAAGACCGCTTTGTTCACTGGGGGAAGAGCTCCTGTTCTATCAGCCCGCACAAGATATGGCCGATGGTGATATGACTTTCCTGAATGCGCGGGGTCGATTTGCAGGGAACGGTCAGGGCCAGATCCACCACTTCGGCGATCCTTCCGCCGTCACACCCTAGAAGACCGATGGTCCTGCACCCCAATTCTTTGGCTTTTTCGACTCCTTCCAGAACATTTCTTGAATTCCCTGAGGTTGATATGCCAATCGCAATGTCCCCGGCTTTAGCCAGTCCTTCGATCTGGCGCGCAAAAATGGTCTCAAATCCGTAATCATTTGAAAGAGAAGTTAAGATCGAAGTGTCAGTGGTAAGAGCGATCGCCGGCAGCGATTTGCGGTCTTTCAGGTAGCGGCCGGTAAGTTCGGCGGCAAGGTGCTGGGCATCTGCGGCGGAACCCCCGTTGCCAAAAAGCAGGACCTTATTGCCGGTTTTCAGGGATTCGATCATCCATCTGGCGGCTTGCTCGATCTGCGGAACGAGTTTCTTCATGACCTGGTTCTTGACTTCAACGCTTTCTTTGAGCGCGGTTTTTATCCTGTCCTGCATGTTTTACCTCCTGTCAAACGTTGTAATTATAGCATAATGTGGTATAATTTTGCACTTGCTGAATTATTGACGTGAAGGGGGCAAAATGATGGCCAAAAAATACAATGTCTGCGTGCTCGGCGCAACCGGTATGGTTGGCCGGGAAATGATCAAAGTGCTTGAGGAAAGCAACTTTCCGGTGAATAAGTTCCTGCCGCTGGCTTCGGAGAGGACCGCGGGGCAAAATGTCGATTTTCACGGAAAGAAATGCACGGTTGAAGTTGCCGCCCCTGAATCTTTTGAGGGAATGCAGATCGGTCTTTTCTCTGCTGGCGCAAAGGTTTCCAAAATCCTGGCTCCGGAGGCGGTCAAAAGGGGTTGTGTGGTGATCGATAATACCAGCCATTTCAGGATGGATCCGGAGGTTCCCCTCATCGTTCCAGAAGTTAACGGCCATGCGATCAAGAGGCATAAGGGGATCATCGCCAACCCGAATTGTTCCACCGCCCAGATGGTCCTTCCGCTCAAGCCGATATATGAGGCAGTGGGGATCGAGAGGATCGTGACCTCCACCTATCAGTCGGTTTCGGGGTGGGGAAAAGAGGCGGTGGCTGAGATGTTCGATCAGACCAAAGCACTTCTGAAGGACCCGAAAGCGAAAGTCACGGCAAAGTGCATTTATAAACGGATCGCGTTCAATGTTGTTCCTCAGATCGACGTCTTTTTGGAGAATGCCTATACCAAAGAGGAGATGAAGATGGTCAACGAGACCAGAAAGATCTTTGAGGACGATTCGATCCAGGTGAGCGCGACCTGCGTGCGTGTGCCGGTGGTCATCGGCCATTCCGAAGCGGTTAACGTTAAGACTAAAAAGAAGATCTCGGTGGCGGAGGTGAAAAAACTTCTTTCGGGATTTCCAACCGTGAAGCTCATGGATGATCCTTCCCAAGGGGAATATCCGACCCCCATCGATTGTGCGGGGAGGAACGAAACCTTTGTCGGGCGCATCCGCGAGGATGTCTCGCAGGAGAACGGCATTGACATATGGATCGTTTCGGATAATCTTCGCCGGGGTGCGGCACTGAACGCGGTTTTGATCGCGGAGCGTCTGCTGGCGGAAAATCTAATCTGAGATCTTACTCAAAGGACAATGGCAAATTCAATTTCTTCTTGAGGGCGATATTGTAATCGTCTATTTTTTCCTGGGCGTAATCCGGCGTGATGTAATGCTGGGGGGAAAGGTTGAAGGCGCTTATTAAAAAGCCTGTTGCCATAAGCACTGCTCCGCCGGTTACCACGGCTTGCCCCCCTGAAAAAGCCGCCGCTCCGACCATGGTCAGAAAACCGAGGCCGATGGAGATGTTCCCTATGTTTCTCATGCCGGCTTTCTGATCCTCTGCCATCCTTACTTGCTCCAGCATAGCGGTATCGCCGACCAGGGCCAGGAACTCCATGTCGGAAAGCTCCCGCAGGCCCCCCTTGTAGATGTACCACTCGGTGACTTCTTTGGCTTCAGCGCGTGCCAGGGATTGAGTGCGGATGTCGGTGTCGCTGTAGGTGTAGGCTTCCCAAGTATAGCTGATGGTGTCTATATCGGTGTAGGAGTAACTTCTTTTTTCGTCGATGAAGCGCTTCTTTGTCACCAGCGTCAGCTTGTCCCGACGGTAAGCGAGCTGGTTCCGGTATTCCTCTTCGGATATCTCTTGCGCAAAGAGGGTTGGCGCGAGCAGTGAAATTGTCAAACTTACAGCCAAGACCTTTTTCAGCATACTTTACTATTATAGCACAAAAAGATATAATTTTGTAAATGGATAAGAAGGGGCAAATAGCTTATTATGAGGGATTACTGGCCGAGCACGGAGCGAATTACAAGGCGCTGGACTGGAACAGCCTGGAAAGCCAAAAGCTGCGCTATCAAGTTCTGAAAGAGATCCTGATCTACGGCAAAAAGGCGTCCGGCATATCGGTCTTGGATGTGGGTTGTGGTTTTGGTGATCTTTACGGGTTTTTCAAGGCCGAGGGAATGCTTTCCCGCCACAAGATCCGTTATACCGGCTTTGACATATCCCCCAGGTTGTTGGAAGTGGCAAGGAAGAAATACCCGGGTGCCACATTCGAGCTAAAGGATATTCTGGAGGAAAGAGGCTTATCCAAATTCGATTATATTTTTTGCTCAGGGATCTTCAATATACGGACCACGGATACCGGCAGTCATCTCGGATTCATAAAATCCATGTTGCTTAGAATGTATGATTTGGTAAACTATGGGGTGGCGGTGAATTTCCTGAGCGAAGGGGCGTTGCCCCTGAGCGCCGCCGAGGACCTGAACTCGGGGAGATATTTCTATTTTAAGCCGGATGAGATATTGAACTTTTGCCGGTTCATCTGCGGCCGCAATATCCTGCGGCATGACTATCATCCGGGGGATTTTACGGTGTATTTGCTGAAATGAATCCGTTCAAGCGTTTAATACCGCCCGTTATCATATTGGTGGTCATTGCGACGGTTGGGGTCACCGGCTACACCCTGATCGAGGGGTGGAGTTTGTTGGAAGCGGCTTACATGCTTGTGATCACTCTTTTTACCGTCGGTTTCGGAGAAGTACATCCCCTGTCGGCTGCGGGCAAGGTGCTTACCATGTTGATTATCGTTTCCGGCGTGGGCACGGCGATCTATGCGGTGGGGCAGATCGGGGAAATCATTGTTGAAGGCCAAATCTTCGGCTACAGGAGGAGGAAGCGAATGGAGAGAAAAATAAGAGAGATGAAGGACCATTATATAATCTGTGGTTTTGGCAGGGTGGGGCATCAGGTGGCGGAGGAGTTCGAGGCCGCCAAGAGACCCTATGTGGTTATTGATACCAAGACGGAAACCGCGGATGAGCTGGAGCCCAAGGGGATCCCTTATGTGGTGGGAGACGTCACTTCGGATAAAAATTTGGAAGAGGCCGGTATTAAGAAGGCGAAAGGGCTGATTGCCAGCGCGGATTCGGATACCGCCAATGTCTTTGTGACGCTGGCGGCGCGCGCCCTGAACCCTGAGATCTATGTGGTGGCCAGGGCGGGGGATGTCGATGCCGGAGAAAAGCTGAAAATGGCGGGCGCGAACCGGGTGATCTCTCCTTATTTTATTTCCGGAAGAAGGATGGCGGCACTAGCGATCAGGCCGGTGGCCAGCGATTTTCTGGACATGGTGATGCACGGAGAGCATCTTGAATTCAGCTTGAGGGAGATCACGATCCCGGACCGCTCTCCCATGATCGATAAGTCCCTGGCGGATGCGGAGATCCGTCAGAAATCTGGTGCCACGGTCCTGGCTATCCGCAAGCCGGACGGGGGTTTCAATCTTCAGCCCCTGGCCATGTCAAAGATCGAAAAAGGGGATATTCTGGTCGTGATCGGCACCCAGGAGCAGCTTGAGCTCTTAGAGAAGATGGTGAAGTAGGGAAAAGATGAGCGAGAAGATAATCGAGCAAATAGCGGAGGAGATGTGTTTGGCAGCGAGGACCGCGCCTAAAGCGCGGGGGCTTGATCTGCTTGAAATGGTGATCATCAAGGGAGAAATGATCAAAAAGCTTTCTGACAAGATGATGAAGATCGGCGAAAAAGAGAACCACAAGACCTTTGTCCGGGACGGGGATAATATCCTTAAGGCCTCGGTGGTGGTCCTGCTCGGGTCCAAGAATCATTATCTGGGCCTGAAGTACTGCGGTTTTTGCGGGTTCAAGAACTGCGCGGAGGCAGAAAGGGAAAAGGCGATGTGCGCGTTTGTGCCGGGCGATCTGGGGATCGCGGTCGGCTCTGCGGTTTCCGTGGCAATGGACCACCGCGTTGATAACCGGATCATGTATACGGCGGGCAGGGCCGCGATAGACATGGGGCTTTTTGAAAAAGAAGTCGTGGTCGCTTACGGAATACCCCTGTCCGCGACCGGCAAGAATCCGTTCTTTGACCGGAAATAGCCCTTCGACTTCGCTCGGGGCAAGGAGGAATAAATGTTCAGCGATATAAGAGTTATTTTTGAGAATGACCCGGCGGCGAAGAATATCTTTGAGGTCCTCATGTACCAGGGGCTCTGGGCAGTACTTTTTCACCGCTGGGCGCACGCGCTTTACAGATTGCGGATCCCAGTTCTTCCGCGGTTGATCTCCCAGTTCAGCCGTTTCCTGACCCAGATCGAGATCCATCCCGGTGCCAGTATCGGCAAACGCTTTTTCATTGACCATGGGGTGGGGGTCGTGATCGGGGAAACCGCTGAGATCGGAGATAGCGTTACCATCTTTCAGGGCGTGACCCTGGGCGGGACCGGCAAGGAAAAAGGCAGGCGTCATCCCACCATCGGGGATAATGTCGTGATCGGCGCGGGTGCGATCATTCTGGGCGCGATCCATATCGGGGACAATTCCCGCATCGGGGCAGGCTCAGTGGTGACCAAGTCGGTGCCGCCGGACACTACCGTGGTGGGCAATCCTTCCTGGACGATCCGGCGCGAGGGCCGAAAACTGGCGCCCCTTGAACACGGGGCTCTGCCGGACCCCGTCCACAAGGCGATCGACGAGCTGAACAAAAGGATCACGGCCCTGGAAAAAAAACTTAAATAAATGTCTCTCAGGCTCTACAACACCTTAACTCAGCAGAAAGAAGAGTTCCAGCCGCTTGACCCGCCCAAAGTCAAAATGTACGTTTGCGGAATAACCCCTTACGATGAGACCCACCTTGGCCATGCCCGTGCCTATGTCACTTTTGATATCGTACGAAGATATCTTGAAGAATCCGGCTATGAGGTCACCTATGTACAGAACATTACGGACATTGATGACAAGATCATCAAGAGGAGTAATGAGCTTGGGATCAGTTATCAGCAGTTAACTACCCAGTACACGGAGTCTTATTTTGAGGTCATGGACAAGCTCAACGTTAAAAAAGCGGACAGGTATCCCAAGGCCACCCACACCATTCCGGATATGATAAAAGTCGTCCAACAGCTCATCAAGCTGGGTTTTGCCTATAAGGTGGAAGGAGATGTTTACTTTCAGGTCTCCAAGTTCAAGGAATATGGAAAGCTCTCTAAAAGGAAGAAGAAGGATATGCTGGCGGGGGCAAGAGTGGGTGTGGATGAACGGAAAAGGGACCCGATGGACTTTGCTCTCTGGAAGGCAGCTAAAGAAGGGGAGCCGAGCTGGGAAAGTCCCTGGGGGCCCGGTCGTCCCGGCTGGCACATTGAGTGTTCCACCATGTCGAACAAGTACCTGGGGGAGACCTTTGACATCCACGGCGGCGGCCACGACCTGATCTTTCCTCATCATGAGAACGAGATCGCCCAGGCGGAGGCCTTGACCGGCAAGCCCTTCGTCAAGTACTGGATGCATAACGGCTTTGTCACGGTCAATAAACAGAAAATGTCAAAGTCCCTGGGGAATTTCTTCACCTTGAAAGAGATCTTTGAGAAGTACGATCCCATGGTAGTTCGTTTCTTTTTGCTTTCGACCCATTACCGGAGTCCGATCAATTACAGCGACCAGGAGCTTGCGAATGCAAAAGAGGCCTTTGGCCGCATCTCCAAATTTATCCAGGATATCGATTTTCTACTGGAGAAATCAACCGAGGAGGCGCCGGTCACTGAAGTCGAGGACCTGGAAGAAGAACTTCTGGCTTTTAAGGATAAATTCAAGGCCTCTATGGGCGATGATTTTAACACTGCCGGTGCCATCGCTGCGATCTTTGAAATGATTCGTTATTGCAATAAGGCGATTGAGGAAGAAGCTGAAGTCGAGCGGGAGACTTTAACGATCATGAAAGACACGGTTTTAGAGCTATGTGGAGTTTTGGGGTTGAGGATCCAGGGGCGGGGTGCGGGGGACGAGAAAGTTGAAAAATTGATCAGGGAAAGAGAAGAAGCCCGCGGCCAGAAAGACTTTGCGAAAGCGGATCAGGTTAGAGACGAATTGACCGAAATGGGAATTGTTATTGAGGACACCCCTTACGGGACCCGGTGGGTTCGCCAGAAGTGATCTATCGGATAATTTCGATCATCATGCTGCCATCTGCGCCGACCTCGATGACCCGAAGGGCAGAAAGATAGCTCTGCAGAATGTAGCCATATTTTCCGTTTTTCTCATAGAACCGGTAGCATTCTGCATCTTCCGCGAACCGCATAAAGGTGTGGCCGAAGATCAAGAGATCCATTCCCCCGGAGGTTGTCTGGAAGATTTCCATAAGGCGAGAGTCTTCTTCTAAGAAATCTCTGCCCCATAGCATGTTAAAGGGATTTAATCCGCTGCCTAGTTTATAATCCGTGATTCTTTCGGGCAGAGGCGTGGCATTTCGGTTGGATGCCTCCAGTTCTTTGATGCTGGTTGAGAGTTCCCGGATTCCGTCGCGCGAGTTGGGCAGGCTGTGAGCGGCGAATATGCGCTTGTTGCCTTCGGTTGTAAGCAAGCCAGCCCAGGGAAGAGCATCGAAAAATTTCTGGAGCTGGGTGAGATATTTTTTTCCTCGCAAAGTGCCTGCGGCTCTCAAGAAGATCTCCCCCTGAAAAACATCGTCTTTGCTGATGCCCCTTGCAAAATCATCCGCAAAATCATGATTCCCCCTGAAAGGAAGAATGGCTGCAGGATATTTTTCCATTTGCTCAAGAAAATAATCTATGGTTTCAAGGGATTGGGTCATGGAGGAAAGATGTGTATCTTCGCTGATCCCAGCTTCATGGGAATAATCACCCAGGAATACAAGGATCACCCTGCCTTGCCTGAGGTCCTCTTGGTAGTGATCGAAGATCTTGCGCAGATTTTCCAGGTTTTGATGGATGTCGCCCACAAAGACGGCGCGCTGGCCGCTCTTTAAGGGGACCTTAATTAATTTATCCGGAAATCTGCCCTGAATGTTGCGGGATGCTTTTTCAAGTCTTTCAAAGTGTTTTGCTAACTCGGTTCGATACCGATCGTAAAAGGCGATCGCGCAATCCTTGAACTCTTCAGCCGTCAGGGAACTGCCGTATCTCGCGTTAATGATTTCCAGGAAGCCATCCTGCAGGATCCCGATCTGCTTTGCCCATTGTCCGCCCTGGACGGTGATGGGAGATAAAAGATCCGTTCTTGATACGATGGCGGACTTTTCCAGATAATCGACCGCTTGTTCGTAGTCGGTCAAGCGGATGAAATCCTCGATCGAAAGCGGCTGGGTCATTATGGAAGAAGGGATCTGGGTCGGGTCGATGCTTGTGTCGCCTTTAATCTTTTCGAAACCGATATCATAGCTGGATGCAAGGGGCTTCAACGCTTGAATAATTATGTCAGCATCTGCGGATAAAAGCAGGATCTGGCCTTTGATCTTATAAGCTGTTATTCCCTGGAGGGGCTTATTGAGTTTCTGGATCAATTCCTTCCGTTCTTGGGCGGACGCAGGAGCGATCTTTATTAGATAAAAATCTGTGCCTAATTCAGAAAGGTAGCGAAGATCGCTGCAGAAGCTCCGGTAATTTCCCAATTTACCCAACCATGTTTCCAGAGCATTTTCGCTTTCAGCCGAGTATTCCAGCCCTTTTCTGAAATAAGCATCCGCTCCCTGAAAGGGACCGTCGGCGATCCAGGGCTTGAGTTGCGGGTCGCTTCTTAAGGCCCGGGTAGAAAGTTTTTTGCCGGAAGTGCGGGCGTACTCCGTTCTGATCCCTTTCGGGATCGAAACGAATCTTCGCCAGCATATTCGTGCTTTTCCTGCGGTATTCATGCCGTATTTTTATCTGCGGTTTAAATGGGAAATTTCACATTTGACCTCTATTTTCGCATTGTGTATACTTTCAATTGCCATGCTCGATCCCAAGCTAGTTCGCAATAATCCAGAGGCGGTTAAAAAGGGCTTGAAGAACCGCAAGGCGGAGGCTTCCCTGGTGGACCGCTTCCTGGCGGTGGATGAGGAATGGAGGAAGCTCACCACTGAGATAGACGAGCTCAAAGCCAAGCGGAACAAGGTTTCGGATCAGGTTGGGGAGATGAAGAAGAAAAAACAAAAAGCCGACGATTTGATCGCGGAGACGAAAGGCCTCTCCTCAAAGATCAAGGAGCTGGATGAGGAGCAGAGAAAGATCGAAGTAAGATTGAATGAGATCGCGCTGGAGATACCCAATCTTCCCCACCTTTCCGTTCCGGTCGGGGTAGATTCCCGCGATAATCTGGAAGTCAGGAGCTGGGGCGAAAGGGAAAAGCTCCCCTTTAAATTAAAGGCCCACGATGAGATCGGCAAGGCGTTGGGGATCCTGGATTTTGAACAGGCAGCAAAGATCTCAGGCTCGCGCTTTGTGGTCTATCGGGGACTGGGGGCTCGGTTGGAGCGTGCCCTGATCAATTTCATGCTCGACCTTCATGTCAAAGAAAACGGTTACACTGAAGTCTTCCCGCCGGTGATGGTCAACCCCCAAAGCATGCTGGGGACCGGCCAGCTTCCCAAGTTCGGAGAAGAGGTGTTCCGCTGCCGGGATGATGCTTTGTATTTGATCCCAACCTCGGAGGTTTCCGTCACCAATCTCCACCGCGAAGAAATTGTCCCGGCGGATAAGCTCCCCATCAAATATGTTTGCTATTCTCCTTGTTTTCGAAGGGAAGCGGGCTCTTACGGGAAAGACGTAAAGGGGATCATCCGCCAGCACCAGTTCAACAAAGTTGAACTGGTCAAGTTCGCCGAACCGGACAAATCTTACAACGAACTTGAGAGTCTGACGGTTGATGCGGAGAAGGTTCTGCAAAAGCTGGGCCTGCCTTATCGCATTATTGAACTCTGCACGGGCGATCTCGGGTTTGCCGCGGCCAAGACCTATGACCTTGAGGTCTGGTTCCCCGCCGAAAAACAATACCGGGAGATCTCTTCCTGCAGCAATTTTGAGTCCTTTCAGTCGCGCCGGGCGGGGATCCGTTATCGGCCTTCTCCAAAAGCCAAGCCAGAATATCTTCATACCTTAAACGGATCCGGGGTGGCGGTGGGGCGAACCTTTGCCGCGATCCTTGAGAATTATCAGCAGGAAGACGGTTCAGTGAACATCCCCGAGGTCCTACGTCCGTATCTGGGCGGGATCGATAAAATCTCTGCTTAGCCCGCAAGTTTTCCCTGTTTTAACCCGATAATATTAATGGATACGTGTTAAGCCATCCATCTGCAAAGGAAGCTCATGTCAGTTAATCAGATAATTGGACAAGTCAGTCACTCAATATCGAAGATCGGGCAGAGCCCTCAGAAAGCTCAAAAGCCAGCCATGAACGAAACTAACTTCTTGGATGTGCTGAGAGATAAGTTTGCGGATGTAACCGGAAGAATGACCGAACTCCAGGGAATGCCTGGAGTTTATTCTTTTAACGCCCCCCAGGCCGATGCGATCACTCCTGATGATTCAAGCGTTTCCTTCGTTATATAACCACTAAGATCCTCAGAATTTCATGCTATAATATTATATGCCTCTTTATGACTATAAATGCTCAAAATGCGGCTATATCTTTGAGGTTCAGCAGAAAATGTCTGAAGAGCCATTAAAGCATTGCCCGAAGTGCAAGGGGCACATCAAGCGCATCATTTCTCCCGCCGGGATCATCTTCAAGGGGTCCGGTTTTCATGTGACGGACTATGGTAAAGGTCGTCAGTTGCCAGTCTCCAGTGACCAGTCGAAAGGAAAAGAGAAGAAAAAGAAGGAAGATAAATCTAAAGAGACAAAAAGTTCGAAAGAAGCTTCTTCCCCACCTCCGTCAGAATAGACTCGGGATGGAATTGAACCCCTTCCACTTTATATTCTTTGTGCCTTAACCCCATGATCTCATCCTGATCCGTCCAGGCGCTGATCTCCAGGCAGTCCGGCAGGGTCTTTTTCTCAACGATCAAGGAATGATAACGCGTGGCGGTGAAAGGATCGGGCAGGCTCTGAAAGATAGTCTTTCCATCATGATGGATCTCAGAAGTCTTTCCGTGCATCAGCCTTTTTGCGCGGATAACCTTTCCTCCATAGACTTCAGCGATCGCTTGTTCTCCCAAACATACTCCCAGGATCGGGATCTTTCCCGCGAAATGTTTGATGGCCTCATTTGAAATGCCGGCATCCTTTGGTTCTCCGGGGCCAGGGGAGATAACTATCCTGCTGGGTTTAATTTTTTCGATCTCGGGGATGGTTATTTTGTCATTGCGGTAAATCTGCAGTTCTTCCCCTAACTCTCCCAGATACTGGACGAGATTATAGGTGAACGAGTCGTAGTTATCGATCATTAAAATCATGGTATAATTATAACATAGATGAAAATACGCAACATTACCTTTCCGGACAGAGAAATTTGGAATAACTTCGTGGCCGGATCCCCGGACTGCCCAGTCCTTCAATCCTTTGAATGGGGGGAGCTCAAGGCAAAATTCGGCTGGGAGCCGATCCGGATCGCGGTTGAGGACCAAGGGAAGATCATCGCGGGGATCTCCATCCTCAAAAGGCAGATCCCTTATATCCGGCATTCATTATTTTATGCTCCGCGGGGACCCATCATTGACTTTTCCAACCGGGAACTCCTGGAGTGCTTGCTGGAGGCGGTGGAAAAAAAAGCAGAGGAACATCGGGCGATCTCTTTGAAGATGGATCCGAACATAAATGAAGAGCGGGGGGGAACAATCAATGGCCTTTTGAAGCTGGGCTTTGTCAGGGCGCTGAAACAGGTTCAGCCCCGCGCCACCATGCTGCTGGACCTGGACCGCGATCCCGATGACATCCTCATGAGCTTCGAAGAAAAGACCCGCTACAATGTGCGTCTGGCGCAGAAAAAGGGAGTCAGCGTCAAAGAAGACCCGAGCGAAAGAGGAATTAATGTTTTCTATGAGATGTATAAAACCACGGCGAACCGGGACCAGTTCCTCGTCCATCCCCTGAAGTATTATCAGGCGGTAAAGGGGCTTTTGTTCAATAACGGATTGGGCAGCAATTTTATCGCCTATTACAATAACAGGCCCATCGGCGCCGTAGTCATTTTCTGCTTCGGTTCAAAGGTCTGGTATATGTACGGAGCTTCGTCTTCCGAACATCGCAGCGTCATGCCCAACCACCTCCTTCACTGGCACGTGATCCAATGGGCAAAGGAAAAAGGTTATAAAACCTATGATCTGTGGGGTATTCCAGCCGAGCCCAAGGAAGACCATCCCCTGTGGGGAGTTTATCGGTTTAAAAAGGGCTTTGCCGGCAAGACGGTCAGATACATTGGAGCCTATGATTTCCCTTACAGCCCCTTGTTCTACCATCTTTTTGAATACGGCGTGATGGGGTGGAGGAACCTTCGCAGTCTTGTCACCAAAGGAAAGATCGAGGATTCTCTAGGCGAATAGGAATGGAATACACAGGTATCGCTTATGATTCCAGAAAAGTCAAGCCCGGCGACGCGTTTGTCGCTATCCCGGGATTTAAAGCTGACGGCGCGGATTTTGTCCCGGAAGCGATCGAGAAGGGCGCCAAGGTCATTGTGGCCGAAAGAGAAGTTAGGGTTCCTGCGGGAGTTGACTTCCAAAGAGTTCCCTCGGCGCGCCGGGCGCTGGCGCACCTGGCGAATAAATTTTACGATCATCCTTCTCGGAAACTGAGACTTATCGGTATCACCGGCACGAACGGCAAGACGACCGCTGCTTACCTGATCGAGTCGATCCTGAAAAGCGCCGGTCACAAGGTCGGGTTAATTGGAACCGTCACTGAGACCCCGCTTACCACGCCGGAATCGCTTGATCTGCAGGAGATCCTCTCCAGAATGGTCGAGGAGAAAGTTACGCATGTAGTTATGGAAGTTTCCTCTCACGCCCTGGCTCTGGATCGGGTGTACGGCTGCGATTTTGACATTGCGATCTTTACCAATCTGACCCACGACCACCTGGATTTCCATAAGACCCGGGAAGAATACCTGGCGGTCAAACGAAAGCTTTTTGAGACCCTCAAGCCGGAGGGAGTGGCGATCATCAATGTGGATGACCCTGCGAGCAGGTCTTTGATCGAAGCGGTGAAAGGAGAGGTCATCCCTTACGGCGTATCTCAGGCCAAGCATGAGCTGCGGGATACCAAGCATAATGAGTTCGATACCAAGGTCTCAGATGTTCTTATCCGGGAAGATGAGATGACCTTGAAGATCAATTCCCTGGAGATCCGGACCCCTTTGATCGGGATGCACAATGTCTACAATATCGTTGCGGCCTATCAGTGCGCGCTAGCTTTACACATCCCGCAAAAGACGATCAAAAATGGGATCGAATCCCTGAAGACGGTCCCGGGCAGGGTCGAGCGCGTTGATCGCGGGCAGCCTTTTTTGGTAATCGTTGATTTTGCTCATTCGCCGGACAGTTTGCGGAAGCTTATCGAGACGTATCGGCCTTTAACTAAGGGCAAGATTATCTTGGTCTTTGGTTGCCCCGGCGACAGGGATAAAGACAAACGTCCCATAATGGCGGAAATTGCACAAAAATCGGCGGATTTTGTAGTTATTACAACCGATGATCCGCATAGTGAGAGACCCGAATTAATTATTGAAGAAGTGCTAAAAGGCGCAAAACATCATGGGTCAAAGTTGATCAGTTTGGTTGACCGAACAAAAGCGATCGAAAAGGCCTTGAGTATGGCCAAGAAGGGCGATACAGTATTGATCGCCGGGCGGGGTCACGAGAAATATCAGGATTTTGCGGGGAAGAAAGTTGCATTTGATGATCGGGAAGTGGTCAGGAAAATACTAGGATGAGAACAATTGAGTGGAAAAAGAATAAAGTTCGAATAATAGATCAAACCAGATTGCCGTATAAGCTAAGCTGCCTTAATCTGAGCACGGTTGACCAAGTTGTCAAAGCCATCCAGACCATGCAGATCCGGGGGGCGCCGGCGATCGGGGCGGCGGCAGCTTTTGGCTGTGTGCTGGGCGCATCAAACTTGAAAAGTGCGGTCCAGAAATTAATAAAGTCCCGTCCGACCGCGGTTAACCTCCAATGGGCCCTGGAGCGTATGCAGGCGGCGGCAAAAGCAGGGAAGGGACTTTCGCTCTCCAAACTGAAGAAACTCTTGCTTAAAGAGGCGTTAAGGATCGCTGAGGAGGATATTGAGACCAATAAAAAGATCAGCCAGAACGGCGCGAAACTCATTCGCAAAGGGATGAGGATCTTAACCGTCTGCAATACCGGGGCCCTGGCAACGGTTGATTACGGCACCGCGTTGGGGATGGTTCGGATCGCGCATGAAGCCAAAACGAAATTACATGTCTATGTGGCCGAAACACGCCCCCGCCTGCAGGGAGCAAGGCTTACCGCCTGGGAGCTCAAAAGACTGAAAGTCCCTTTTACTTTAATTACTGATAACATGATCGGAAGCCTCATGCGGAAAGGCGAAATTGATCTGGTCCTCGTCGGCGCGGATCGGATCGCCCGCAATGGTGATACCGCCAATAAGATCGGGACTTATTCTGCTGCGGTTCTGGCCAAAGCCCACGGGATACCTTTCTATGTGGCAGCTCCGCTTTCGACCATTGATTTTAATATCTGGTCCGGCGATGAGATCGTGATCGAGGAGCGGGAGCCTCAAGAAGTAACCAGGATCGGGAAAGAACAGGTTGCGCCCAAAGGGATCAAGGCCTGGAACCCCGCCTTTGATGTGACTCCGGCCAGATATATAAAAGGGATCATAACCGAGAGAGGGATATTTAAGCCCGAAAACTTATTTCAGGTTCGGAAATACGGAAGCTAGGCCCGGGTGAACGATCTTCCCATCCTTGATATTGATCCCTGACTTTATCACCAAATTGTCTTCTGCCGCCCTATCTAATCCCTTGTTGATGATCTCGATCACATAAGGAAGGACGACGGTTCCCAAAGCTTCGGAAGCAGTGCGGGCTCCCATGGAGGGGAGATTGGGCGGTGCAAAAAAGAAAACCCGGGTCCCGGGGATGACCGGAAGATCAAAGGGTTCAAGGATACTGGTTTCAACCGCGCCTTCAATCCCCGCTCCCTGGTCAATATCCACCGGATAAACACATCCACCGGGGATCATGGTCTTGAGCAGATCAACCGTGATCACTTTTTCCGGTCTCTTCCCGGAGGTGTACATGGCTGATACCAAGAACAAGGAATCCCTTATGGCGGCCCTAAGGTTCTGCGCGCTCGATCCCAGGACTTTTACCTTGGGGAAACGGATCTCGTGGGACCGAAAGTACTTTGCCAGACCTTTCACTCTTTCCGGCTTTTTCTCAAGCAAATGAACCTCGCAGCCTCTTTCGGAGAACTCCTCCGCTGCGGTCTTGCCGACGCTGCCGCCCCCGAGGATCGTGACCTTTGCGCCGTGTAAGCCGGTCTCTGGAAGTCCGCTGGTTATTATTTTTTTCTTGAGCAGGGCATACTCATCGGCGTGGCGGGCGATGACCTTGGCGGCGGCTTCGCTCATGGGAGCCAGACAGGGAAAAAAAGGATGCCCCTCCTTTTTTGTTTCCATGGTTTCCAGCGCCATGAAGGTTGTTCCTTTTTCCTTGCTGGTTCTGAGGGCGAGCTCGGTCCTTTCCCGGCTCTGGGCAAAATGCTGGAAGGACAGCCAGATGTTATCCCTGAGGTGCTTGAAGTCAGCCGGTTTTGTTTCCTTGACCCCCACGATCAGGTCCTGGGTCAGGGCTTCGCCATGGCTGATGATTTTTGCGCCCGCCTTGTTATAGGAGGTATCATTGAAATCTATCTTTGCTCCGGCATTTTTTTCAACGCAGATGTCGATCGATTTGCATTCGGTCAGGATGTTTCTGAGGAGGGAAGGGGTAAGGATCACCCGGTTCTCGATCTCGCGGCCCTTCCCATCAACCTTGGATTCGCGCAGGATCGCCAGGGATCTAACCATTGAAGGTATACCTTAATCTTTCGGGGGTTGACTCGTCGATCTCGATCATGGTGTAGGGAAAAAAGACGTTGGTGTCGGTTTCCCGGATATTGAGGTCTTCAAGCCTTACCTCGAGGTGGATATCGGCCGGAATGACCTTCAGTTCGCGGGATTTGGTGCTGGACATGGGCTGAGCCCAGTTCTCAAGGATGCGGCTGATGATCTCGCGCTTGCCCGAAAACTCTTCGCCGAATTCGGTGAGGATCGCAAGCAGGGGTTTCCCGAGCCTGGCTTCTTTAAGAAGATTGATGCATCCCAGCATGCCCAGGTGCTGATGAAGCATTTTGCCTTCTTCTTTCTCGACCGATCCGATATTGAGAAGGAGGACCTGGACGTCTTTGTATTCCCGGCCGACGCCGACCTCATAGCGGGTATCGCCGGTTATGCCGATCTTCAGGTTCCCTCCATTCTTTATGTCATGGATATTGGTATGGATGATGATCCCGACCGCGGATTCCTGATTCGTCCAGCGTTCGGTATGGAAAGCGGGCTTGACCGAAAGGGTAAAACCGTATTTTTCCATGAGTGAGATGCCCTCGATCTCGCTTATTTCTGATCCCGGCACCAACAGTTTAAAGTTTATTTCGCGGTTCCCGAAGAGATCGGTGGCGGAAAGAAGGCCGTGGAATTTGAGCAGGGCCCCGGCAGAGCCAAAGATGTCGATGACCTTGGATTTCTTCTGTTCATTATGGTCGTTGAATTTTGCCAGGAGAGAGAGGATCCCTTCCACGGACTCGGTGTGATCATCGTGATCATGGGTGATGATAATGGCGTCGATGTCCGCGATCCCCAGGCCCAGGTCGCGGAAGATGCTGAAAAAATCGTAGCCGGGGTCGATCGCAACACCGGTGGTCTGGCCGAGCTTGTTCCTCAGGGTCAGGAAATAGCCTCCCCCCTGAGAGATGCCGCTGGAAAAAAGCGGAGTGGCCGAGTTCCATTTGTGAATGGTGCGCAGCATATTGGGCCCCATCACCCGGGCCAGGTTGCGGGGAGTGTTCAAGTCCTTGATCAGCCGGCTTTGGTTCTTTTTTATGATCTCACGGGTGGGGAAAAGCGTTTCTTCCATATAGGCGATGGCGCGGGCAGAGAAACCGCTCACCTTCTTGGTCTGGATCTCGAATTGCCGGGCGATCTTGAAGTCTTTGTAGGCCTCCTGGAATAAGCCCTGCAGGAAGTGGGCAATGCCCCGGAAGTAAGCGGGGATGCCGATATTTCCATGTTCTTTCTGGGTCTTTTTGAACAATTCGTCGTAAACGGTCACCGCTTCCGCGTACAGGTTTTTGTCAATGCAGGCATATCCCAGGATGTTCCACGGATCGATGGGATCGCTTGGCATGCGGGAGAGAGCGGCCAGAAGCTCTTTGAAGTTCAATTTAATCCAATCTTTGCAGGCGTGATACTTGAGGCGGTTGATGTTCGTCCAGGTATTGGGTCTTTTCGGGTCAAGGACGTCTTGCATTATATTGTCCAGCTTACGCCGATCATTTGGGTGCGGTTGTAAGCGCCGCCCAGATAGGCGTAGTCAATGATCAACTGGCCGATGCCGAGACCTATGCCAGCGGTCTTGTTCTCGTCCGAGAGACCAGCACGCAGGGCCAGGCCATAGATGGGCTTGAATTCCACCCCATAATGCATGGTCGGGTTTTCCCCTCCCTGTCCGAATACATTGTGGATGTCTGCGGAAATGGTCATCTGGCGGATGGGCCTCAGGCCCGCACCGACGTTGACGCTTGTTTGGTAATGGGTGACGGTGCCATTTTCCCACTTGATATCCGTGGTGAGCAGCTCTTTGGCGGCTGCTCCCAGCATGAGTGCGTCCTGGATCCTTACCAGCACTCCCAGGTCAAGACCCGCGCCCATTCCTCTTACGTTTATGCTCGGGACCATAAGGTCATACACATTGAGATTCGCTCCCAGCGCCACGGTTTCTGCGTAGCCCGAGGCGACGGAGAAGGAATACCAGTTGGTATCCTGATCCAGGATCGCGTTCTGATCTGACATCACGCTGAGGCCAAGAGCGAACTGGGCTTTGCCGGCGGGGGTGAGTTCTCTTTCTTGGTAATCGTAGCGGTCATCCCAGTAATTCGGCCGGTAATAGTTGGGCCGGTACCAGCCCGGGGCATAGTAATAATGCCGGGTTTGGCGGGAGGCCTCTTTAACTGCGGCCTGGGCGAATTTGTCAGCCACGGCGATGGTTCCCTCGGCGGTTTTCTTGACCGCCTTTTTGGCGAATTCCTTCCTGGAAATGGGTTCTCTTTTTGCCTCTCCGGTTTCCTCGATCTGTCTTTGCTCTTCTTCTTTCACATCCTCGGCCATCGGCTCCTCTTTTTCCTTTTTTTCCACATCCCTTCCCCAGCCCTTCTTGATTACACCCTCCTGCGCCATGTATTTGGCGCCCTGGTAGGCGAAGATCGAAGCCAGGCCCACACCGGCGATCCAGGCAAAGGGGCTCATCGGGACTTCAAAGCATCCCTTGACCGCGAATGCGTTGTCGCCGATCTGCCGGTTGCGGTTGGTCATCTGGTAGCTTCCCGCCACGTCCACCCCGGGGTTGAGCGCGAACCCTGCCGGGTTCCAGTAACCGGCATATGCGTCATCCGCGATCGCGGTAAAAGCGCCTCCCATGCCCATAGCCCGGGGCGCGTAGATGGCAAAGGAGCTGTTGGCAAGGAAGGAAAGGATCGTGAAAAGGGTCAGGATTTTTTTCATCTTATCCTCCGATCTTATGGAATTTTAGCAAAGACCGCTTGTCATTACAAGATTTGAATGATAAAATTCTTGAAACTCAGGAGAGGAGTATGGGCATGAAGATTTTTGAAAGGGCTCGTGCGATCATCTTGAACCCAAAAGCTACCTGGCCGCTCATCCGGGATGAGGCGGTGGACATAAAGCAGTTATTCATCAATTACGCGGCTCCCCTGGCGCTTATTCCCGCTGTCAGCAGTTTTATCGGAATAACCATTATCGGTTTTCGTGTGCCGGCCGGCTATATGTACCGGCTTCCATTTCTTGAGGCTATGGTGGGGGTTGTGCTTGGGTATGTTATTAATCTGGCGGGGGTCTTCGTTGGTGGTTGGGTGGTCAAGCTCTTGGCTCCTTTTTTTAATTCGAAGGCTGATCTTAACGCTGCCATGAAAGTGGTGGCCTATTCTCTGACGCCGGTTTGGCTGGTGGGGATTTTCTCGCTGGTTCCTGGGTTGGGTGTTCTGTCCATTCTTGGGTTGTATGGGATCTATCTTCTGGCGGTTGGTCTGCCGGTGGTCATGGAGACGCCGTCCAACAAGGTGATCCTGTATACGATCTCGATCATTATCGCGGGTTTTGTCATCAGTTTTGTTTTTTCACTGGCGCTGGCTTTGCTGTATTACGGGCCGGTATTCATGAGGACCATGCCGGTTTAGCAGGTCTACTGGTTTTTATAAAAAGGAAGGGAGGTATAGATATGGGATACATGACGATGAAGGAGTTGATCAAATACAGCGCGGATAAATACAAGGATGGGGTGGCTTATCAGATGAGGGCGGAGAGCGGCGAATATCGCAAGATCACCTTCCGGCAGGTGGAGGAGCTGGCCAGAAAGGTGCAGGGGGCGTTGTTAAAGCTGGGGGTGGCCAAGGGTGATCGAGTGGCGTTGATATCCGAGAACCGGCCGGAGTGGACAATTTCCTACCTGGCCATTGCGGGGATGGGAGCGACCAATGTCCCGCTGGACGCGATGCAGAACAAGGAGGAAATCCGGCCCCTGATCGAGGACTCAACTCCCAAGGCGATCGTGCTTTCCAAAAAATTCGAGGAATATCCCAAAGGAACTGTGGTAGATAAGAAAGAACTCTTTATGGAGGATATCGCGAATTTGCCGACTCCTGACTCACTTCCGGATTTTGAGGTCAGTTCAGATGATCTGGCGGCGATCGTTTATACCTCCGGCACCACCGGGATCCCGAAAGGGGTCATGCTTTCCCACAGCAACATCATGTCCAATGTCCAGTCTGCGGTGACCAAGTTCGTTTTCGGGCCGGAAGATAACTGGTTAACTGCGCTTCCCCTTCATCATACCTTTGAGACCACCGCCGGTTTTCTGGCCCCTTTTTACACGGGGGGGACCAAGACCTTCCCCGAGACGCTTAAGTCGCACGCGATTTTGCAGAATCTCCAGGAGACGGGAGTTACCATTCTCGGTAGCGTTCCGCTTTTCTATAAGCTTCTTTATGAGGGAGTTTGGCGGCAGGTCGAGGAGCAGGGAAAGAAGAAGATTTTCTCTGTGCTTTTTGCATTATCGAAGTTCTTCAAGCATGTTCTGGGTTTAAATATCGGCAAGATCCTGTTTAAGCCGCTGCACAAGAAGTTCGGGGGCAAGATCCGCTTTTTTATAACCGGCGGAGCGGCCTTCAACGCAGAACTGGTCAAGAATTACGATCTGATGGGATTCACGGTTCTTCAGGGCTACGGCTTGACCGAATCGTCGCCGATCCTGGCCATGGAAACGCTGCAGGAGAAAAAACCGGGTTCGGTGGGCAAGCCGGTACCGGGGGTTGAGATAAAGATCGCGGGCAGCGATCCGATCGGCGAAGTCCTGGCCTTTGGCCCCAATATTATGAAGGGGTATTATAAGCGTAAACAGCAGACCTCCGAGATGATCGTTAACGGCTGGCTGCACACCGGCGACCTGGGTTATATCGATGAAGAAGGATATCTTTTTCTTACCGGCAGGTCAAAGGATATCATTGTTACCGGAGCAGGTGTTAACGTCTATCCGGATGAGCTGGAAGCGATGCTGGACAAGATCCCGGTCATAAAAGAGTCCTGCATCCTTGCGGAAAAGATCAAGGAAGGTGTCAAGAAGGGAACGGAGCAGGTGATAGCGGTCATTGTGCCAGACATGGAATATTTTGAGAAGGCCGGGAATAAGGATGAGGGATTTATCAAGGAGACCATAACCAAGGAAGTGGACGCATTCAATGCCAAAGTCGCGCCCTATAAACGCCTTGCCAGGTTTGTCCTTCGCAAGGAAGAGCTTCCCCGGACCCGGCTTATGAAGATCAAAAGATTCAAGTTAAGAAAGGAGCTGAATTTGGAATGAACCAGGACCAACTGTCAGATGAGATAAAGACCCTGGTCTCGAAAGTGATCAAGGTGCCGGTGGAAAAGATCGATGTGAACGCCAATATTTTTACTGATCTGGGGGTGGATTCGCTGCTCGGGGTCGAGATCTTTGCCGCCCTGGATAAAAAATACGGCCTGAACGTGCCGGAGGAAAAACTGGCCCAGATCAATACCCTAAATGATGTTATCGCCCTGGTAAGAGAAATGCTGTCTGGCAAGGCTTAAATGGCTGATCAGGATACCTCCGCTTATTGGCGTGGGCTGCTTGAGTTAGATAAGCCCCTTCCTGCGTCTTTTTTGGAAAAACATTCCAGCTGGCATCGCATCATTCGCCCCCTCTTTTACGCGGCGGTGAGCCTGCCCCTGCGTTTTTACTGTTTTACCAAGATCTTTGGTTTTGAGAACCTTCCGGACAAGCCGCCCTACATCCTTGCTCCCAACCACGGCTCCAACATGGATTATGTAGTTGTATCCTGGGCTATGGGCAAGAGAAAGGAGGAGTTATTCACATTAACTACCAAACTGTTTTATGATAACGCATTGACGCGTTTCTGGGTCAAAGTCGTGGCCAACGCGGTCAGGATCGATACCGAAAAGGATTTCTTTGTTGCGCTGCGGACAGGCGCTCAGGTCCTCAAGGCCGGCGGATCCGTATATATACAACCCGAAGGGTTGTGTACCGTGGATGGGAATCTTTTGCCTTTTCGTCCTGGAGTCGGGGTCCTGGCGGTTGAAACCGGGGTTCCCCTGGTCCCCGTCTATCTTGCGAATACTTGGAAGGCGCTTCCCCGCGGGCGGAGCTTTCCCCGGCCCTATCCGGTGTCGGTTTCTTTTGGCAAGCCGATCGAGATGGGGCCGTATATTGAAAAAAAGAAAACAGTTCAGGCCTATGAAGTCTACAAAGAAGTGACGGAAGAATTGAAAAATCGGGTGTTAAGTTTACGAGAAGCGAGTATTCAGCCGTGAATATTCATTGGTTCGCATTAAAGAATCTGAGGCGCAACAAGTTTTGGACCGGGATCACGGTTGGAATTTCTGCGGTCGCGATAGCTTCAATTTTTACCTCATTTATTATTGTGGCTGGCATTGGATACAGCCTGGAAGTTGGGGTCGAGCGCCTGGGGGCAGATCTGATCGTTTATCCTTCTGGAAAAGGCCAGGACTTGATGGAAGCGATCCAGGCCGGAAGTCCCGCTCTTTTCTATATGAGCAATAGAACAGTGGATAAGGTCAGGGAGATAAAAGGAGTCGCCAAAGCCTCGCCGGAACTTTTCCTGAAGACCCTAACCATGGCTTGCTGTAGTTTGGCGGTTCCTTACCAGCTCATCGGCTTTGATCCTGAGAGCGATTTCTTTATAATGCCCTGGCTTAAAAGACATCGCCTGGAGGGGCTGGCAGAGGATGAGATTATCATTGGGGCGGATGTCCCTTTTCCCAGAGGGGAAGACCTGAAAATTTTCGGCAGGAGTTTTAAGGTAAAAGGCGTGTTGGAACGCACCGGGATGGGGACGGATAAGACCATTTATATCCCTCTTGAGACCGCAAGGATAATCGCACATAAAAGAGAATTTAGAGCGGATGAGATCTCATCCATCCTGGTAAAGGTTGATGCCGGCTACGATATTCATGAGGTCGCCGCCAGAATTAGAAAGGCAGTTCCGGGGGCGGGGGTGATGACGCTTTCCCAGCTTCTTCGTTCGGTCAAGGTTATTTTTGACAGGATGAAGATCATGATCTCGCTGGTTTTTCTGGTGATCGTGGCCCTGAGTTCCGCCAGCATCATGGGGATTTTCTATGCCATGGGAAAGGAAAGGGGGGCCGAGATCGGGATCCTGCGCAGTCTGGGAGCCAAGAAAAAAGACATCTTGTCCTTGATCTTGCTGGAATCGATCGTCTCAACTTTTTCGGGGGGAGTGTTTGGGGTCCTGTTATCTGCTTTTCTCGTTTATAATTTTAATGCCTTGCTTTCAAGAAGCCTTCCCTTTCCTTTCGTTTTGACCTCGGGAGGGGTGTTTAGGATCGGGGTTTTGTGTTTGTTGATTTCCGGACTGCTCGGCTTATTGAGCGCTTTCTATCCCGCCTGGGAAAGCTCCAGGCGTGATCCTTTTGATGCTATCAGGTATGGTGCCTAAATGATCGAGCTCGAAAAGGTAACAAAAATATACAGTGATGCCGGGAGGCTCATCTACGCCGCGAACGAGATCGATCTCCGTATTAAGAAAGGTGATTTCATTTCGATCGTGGGGCCTTCCGGATCCGGAAAGACCACTCTGCTTTCTTTGATCGGGTGTTTGATCAAGCCTTCCTCCGGGGAGGTTAAAATTGATGGCCGGAATACGACCGAACTGGATGATGATCAGCTCTCGGATCTCAGGGCGAGAAAGATCGGCTTTGTTTTTCAGGCCGCTCACGTTATCCCGACATTGACTTTGCTGGAAAATGTGATGCTTCCTCTGATCTTCATTAAAGAGAAGGACATTGAGAACAAAAGAAAACGCGCATTGGCTTCGATTGGGGAATTGGGGCTGGGAGACAGGATCAATAGTTTTCCCCGGAACATGAGCGGAGGGCAGGTCAAGCGGATCGCTATTGCCCGGGCTTTGATCAATGATCCGCAAATTTTGCTGGCGGATGAACCGACCGGGGATCTGGATCAGGAAAGCAGCGGGGAGATTATTAATATTTTAAAAAGGTTAAATCACGATGGAATAACGATTCTTCTGGTGACGCATAATCAGGAGCTGGCCCAGAACGCGAAAACCAAGTTTAAAATGCGAGCTGGGAAGTTAGGCTAATCAATAACTTTGTTGAGCGGGTACTCTACGATCCCTCTGGCGCCGGCTTTTTTCAGGCGCGGGATCAGCTCTCGCACCACATCTTCGCTGACCACTGAGTCCACGTCCACCCAGGAGGGGTTAGAGAGTTCGGCCACGGTCGGGGTCTGAAGCGCAGGAAGGATCTTGAGCACGTTGCGCAATCTTCCCTTGATCACGTTCATCTTGAGGCCGACCTTGGTTTCCGCGACCAGTGCCCCGTTGAGAAGGATGATCAGATTATTGAGCTTTTCCTTTTTCCAGGGATCGTTCAGGCATGTCGGATTTGAGATGACCACCGTATTTGATTCAAGCACGGTGTCGATGATCTTCAAACGGTTAGCCTTGAGCGAAGAGCCGGTCTCAGTCAGCTCGACGATTGCATCCGCCAGTTCCGGGGGCTTGGCCTCGGTCGCCCCCCAGGAGAATTCCACGGCGGCTTTCACTTTATTTGCCTTCAGGTATTTTTTGGTCACGTCCACCAGTTCGGTGGCGATGCGCTTGCCTTTAAGGTCCTTAACGCTCTTGATCTTTGCATTATCCGGAACGGCCAGCACCCAGCGCACCTTGCGCAGCCCCTGTTTGGCGTAGACGAGATCCGCCACTTTCTTGACCTTGCAGCCGGATTCCATGACCCAGTCAATACCGGTCAGTCCGCAATCCAGGACCTCGCTTTCCACGTATCTTGCCATTTCCTGCGCGCGGATGAGCATGACCTCAAGCTCCGGGTCGTCCACCGCCGGGTAATAAGAACGTGCCGAAGCGCGGATGTTCCAGCCCGCTTTTTTGAAAAGTTCAAAGGTGGATTCCTGAAGGCTGCCCTTAGGGAGACCGATCCTTAATTTTTTTGTCATTTTGCTGCCCCCTTGGTCTGTTTCTCGCAATTTTAGCACTAGGCTATTTTGCCTGCAAGCTGCAATTTTTTAAAAATGGTGGCGATAATTAATTGGTGGATTTTATATGAAAATCGGCGTTAATTTAAGGAGGGCAGCTTTGAACTATGGGGCTAAAGCCCTGGCGGCGGTCCTGGAGCGTGGAGGGCAGCGGCTGCGCCGCGCCAGCAACCGTTTGACCACCCACGCGTTGACACGGGAATATTTCAAGGCCATACCTTTCACCCTTTCCGGCATGCTGGAAGGCCGCAGCCCAGAGGATTTTGGGCCGAGGGGGGGCACGGCGTTCATTTCCGCGCCGGGATGCCATGAAATTATCGACAAGTTTTTGGAAGGTTCAGGATTAAGGCGCACCCCGATCGAACTCAAAAGGTTCCGGAACGGCGAAAGCTATGCGCGCATCCAGGGGTCGGTAAGGAACAAGACTGTTGTCTTCTTCCAGGACTTCAAAAGCGAGAATATCAATAACGATCTGATCGAGACCCTGCTGGCGATCGATGCCGCCAAACGCGCTTCCGCCGAAAAGGTCGTTCTGGTCTGTCCGGAATTACCCTATCTTAAAGACCTTCCTGGCACGCAAAACCACAAGGTCGATTATTTCAAACTGATCCTGAACCTTCTTTTTAAGGCTGCGCAGCTGGATCAGCTCCGTGTTGGGAACATTGTCCTGAGCCGCGATCGAAGCCTTCTCTTCCTCCAGGATAAGGTATTTAGCCGCGACGTTGCTCCAACCATGATAAGCTGGTCCGCACATTTTGATCTCGCGAAAGTAAAAAAGGCGGAGGACCTGGTTTTCATGATGGGCCGGCATTATCGGGAGAACGCGGCGCGGATCATCGATGCCCTGGTCAATAAACACGGAATAAAGGGCCAGATCTTTGACCTTAAGTTCGTTAATGACATTGGCTCGCAGAAAATCAATTGTAATTGCGAACGGGAGATAGATTTTCTGGGCAAAACCGTTTACATCTTTCAGTCCTGTAATACGGGACGGATCAATGATGATCTGGTAGAAACTCTCCTTATGGTCTATACTGCTAAGAAGAGGGGAGCAAATAAGATCGTTCTGGTCATGCCTTACCTCCCCTATAACCGCCAGGAAAGAAAAGCCCAAACCCGGGAAGCGATCTCCGCCAAACTTGTTGCCAATGCCCTGGTGGAGTCAGCCGGGGCCAATCAAATGATCACGCTTGACCTTCACGCTCCCGCCACCCAGGGATTTGTGGACATTCCATTCCAGCACGTGACCGCCTTTCAGCTTGTGGCGGGCTTGGTAAAGTCCAAGATCAAAAGGTTCGATGCCGCTACCGGAGGATGGCTGGGGCAAAATCCGGTGCCGTTCTCGCCGGATGCGGGAAGGGCGAAGGTGGCGAGGAAGCTCGGCCAGACGGCTATCGGTCCGGGCTTTGATTTTGGGATCGTGGATAAATACCGCCCTCAGCCGGGTGAGGCGAAGGTGGCGGCGGTCGTCGGGGATGTTCATGCGCGGGATGTTTTATTTATTGATGATATTGCCGATTCCGTCACCACTCTCCTGACCGGGATCGAGGCGGTGCACGAAAGGGGCGCCTCGCGGGTCTATGTCGCTATGATCCACGGGGTCTTCTCCGACGTGACCATTCCTTTCTTTGATAAAGGGGGAGAGCGGATTGAGACGGCGTTTAAGGAGTATGATAACATCCTGAGATTCCTGAAAAACAAGAAAAAGAACGTCGAAGATTACGTGAAGTGGGAGAAAAAGGCGTTTACCGTCAATGCCTTGATCCGCCTCCAGGCGCACCCTTACGTGGCGGGGATCATATTCACCGACTCCTTGAAGATTCCCGAAAAGAATATCATTGACCGCGAGAGAATAAAAATGATCTCGATTGCAGATCTGCTGGCGATGGTCTGCAGCAAGATCATAACCGGCCAATCCCTGCAGGATTATCAATACGAAGGCCAGTAAATTTATCCTCTGATTTTGCGAAATTTTTACCAAAAATTGTCGATAATAATATAGAGCTATTATGATTACGAAAGTGACAAAAAAGCCAACCTGGTTCCAGTTGAAGATTTCGCCTTACATGACTTGGGCGGCCTCGTCCGGTTACCAGAATCGAGCGGCGGTTGCCAGAGAGATTCGCAGCATTGCCAGGAGAATATCCCCCGAAGAGAAATTTGTGCTAAGGCTCGCTTTAAACAAACACGGTATCCTCAAACCCAGGTTAAAATTCATCAATATTGCGGATGTACAGCACTATCACTTGAGATTGAAGATGACAACGACCAAGTTGACGCTGGCCGCTCACGAATTCTATCAGGATACCGGAAGAAATGATTTTATTATGGTGTTGCGCGATATCGTGGCGCAAAAGGCCAGCGAAAGGGTGCATTTAGGTGCACACCAGATTGATTATCATCAAAGGTTGTTAAGCGTTAAATCTCGAGTATTAAGAGACCTGCAAAAAAGGGAGGCGGATGAGGAAAGCGCTGAGAGCATTGTGATCGATCAGGCTTTTGATCTTGCTTCACGCCTGACTCATGTAAATAAAGATGAATTAATCTATCGGATCCGTAAGATGCCGGATATCGGAGGAGATATTCAAGCCATTGTCGCAGCGCTCTTCATGGATATGCCGGTAAAGAAGATCAATAATTATCTGAGGCATTCCCGTAGCATGACGTTGCAGAATCTGGCGGATTCGACCTGTCAAATCGTGCGGCGATATCAGTATATGAGAGATCATTTTGATTTCGATGTGACTCAAATTCCAAAAGATAAAAGATACATATACCGCAAGATGTGCGAATTGATCAGAGGGACGCGCACACCCAGGGTGCTTCTGCTGTATTTTCTTAATAAATTATCTGAGGCAAGAAAAGTGCAGCATTCTCATCGCATTTTAAATGAGATGCGGTTCCTGCTGGCTCCCTTGGCGGAAAGGCTGGGGTTGGTATTCCTGGCGGATGATTTCCGTGATCAATACCTCAGATTAGGGAGCCCTCGATTGCATGCCTTTGTGGTTGATAAAGTCACTCAGCGCATCGGCATGAATTATGAAAAGGCAAAATTGTTCCTGGAGATATTTACGCGGGAATTGTACCGTCTTTTACAGGAGAAGCTGGGGCCGGAATCTCAGGGGATCTCCATCAAATTCAGAGTGAAGTCCCCTTACAGCAATTGGAATAAAGTCGATATCCGGGGGAAAAAAGAGGGGTATACTTATGAGGATTTGCCCGATATTCTTGGAGTAAAGATCATCTGCGATGAGGCCCTGATTCTTAAGATTTACGATCTAATGAAGAAGAGCGAGCTGTATGTGGTCAAAGGCAAGATAAAAGAAAAATTTGAAGTAAGCGAAAAGGATCCTTGGACCGGAATAAAAATGACCGGTGAGGAGACCAATCTGGGGATCCCGATCGAGATCCAGATCATGACCCGGGAAATGAATGATGAAAATAACAAGGGCTTAGCGGCGACCTGGCACCATAACCTGCAAAAGGAACTCGACGATGGGGAACATAAATGGGAGCAAATATTCGATAAACGCGAAGGCAAAGAGGCGATCGGCCCGAACTTTTTCAAGAATTTTTATGACATAAGGAATTGGTGGACGGTTCAGGCAAAAGATATCTCCTAATTACTAAGGGATGCTATTTCGCTTCTGGTGATGGGGAGGGAGTCGTGAGCATGTCCATCTTGAGGATCTCCAGCTTATACTTCGATTTTCCTTCTTCGGTCGGTTTTTCCAGTGACTGAGCGGGAGCGCTGACCACTTCCATCTTCAGTATTTCGAGCTTATATTCCGGCTCCTCTTTTTTGGGGGTGGGGCCTCCCATGGCTAAAGCGTTGGAGGCATAGTAAATAAGGACAAAAAGGACAAGAAGTCTTCTCATTTAACTTCATTCCGTTCGTCCACCAGCAAGATCTTTGGTCTGATTTTTTTTGCCTCTTCCTGTTCAGCGAAGGCGTAAGCGATAATCACGACTTTGTCTCCCTTTTTCCCGAGCTTAGCCGCTGGACCGCGCAGGGAGATCTCGCCCTTGCCGCCCTCGATCACGTAGGTTTCAAAACGGTGGGAATTATTGAAGTTCAGGACGTGGACCTTTTCTCCGGCGACAAGGTTGGCGGCATCCATCAATTCTTTGTCGATGCCGATGCTCCCCTCATAATACGGCTGAGTGTCGGTGAGAGTGGCCATATGGATCTTGGATTTAAGAATGGATATCAGCATGCCGAGTAAATATTATATCCTAATGCAGGAAGAATTTCAATCTCTCAAAGGCCCGCAGCTTGTTGGAATGGCCGATCTTCGCCTTGTTTAGAGCGTCATGCAGAATATGGATTGAGGTCTGGTAGGTTTCCCGATCGACCGGGTAGGGATGGCCGTCCTTTCCGCCGTGGGCAAAACTGTATTTAGCCGGATCTCTAAAGGAAGGCTTGGCTTTGAAAATAAGGTCGGAAAGCAATGCCAGCGCTCGTATGGCTTTGGGGCCAACTCCTTCGGTGGAGAGCAGTTCTTCGAAATCTTCCGGGTTCCTTTCATGGCTTTTGATCAAGGATTTGTGAATGCGGTCTGGATTTATCCCTTCGATCAGCACTTCGTGGTGTTTAGGAAGGACCAAACCTTTTGCCTTTTTCAGTTCTTGGATGAGCTTCTCCGGATTCTCATGTGAGAGTTCGGTTGATGCCTTTCTTGAATTTTCCGATTCCTGGGCGACCATGTTGAGCGGTTCGCCTTTATGGTCACACATCACTCCCTTGTGTGGTTCGTTCACAAAGCTCTTGGCGTCTTCGGACAGCCAGTGATAACGCCGGGCAAAATGTAAGGCCGGGTTCATTCCCTGCTGGACGACGGTCCAGGTGCCTTCCCTGGTAAAAATAAACACATGGTGGTAAAGCTGGTATCCGTCTTGAATTGCGGTATTATCGACCTTGGCGGACATTTTGCTGGCGTAAACTAAGGGATTGGGTTGATAAGTGGTTAGGTTGTTAGGTAAATGCACGGTAAACTTATCGCAGTATTCTTGTATTTGTTCGGGGGTTTTGCGAGAAGTTTTTCCTTTTCCTCCGGCGATGAAAATCCCCAGGTCTTTTTCGGTTCCTTTGAGACCGTCCTTTAGCGCGCCCAAAGTTGTGGTCGTTAGCCCGCTGGAGTGCCAGTCAAAGCCCAGCACGCAGCCGAAAGCCTGGAACCAGGCGGGGTCTGAAAGTTTGCGGAGTAGGTCCTCTGGCCCGGAATTCTCCACCATGACCAGTGAGATCTCCCGCGCCAGCTTTTTCATGAGGTCAAAGAGCCAGCGGGGAGCCTTGCCGTAGTGCAGGGGCATTTCCGCGTATCCGGTCCTTTTCGCCATGTTCTCATTATATCATAATGACTCGGGCGCAGAATGTATGCTAAAATCAGGTAAATATGCGGTATTCTTTCGTAAGATCGATCGGCAAAATCCTGGTGTTCATTTCGATTTGCCTTTTATCGGCCGCGATCGCGGAGGTGAAATTCCCTTCGCCCTCGGGCTTTGTCAATGATTACGCCAAGGTTTTGTCCGCCCAGCAGAAACGGGAACTGGATTCCGTTGTGGCCGGCTTAAAAAAGAAGACCGGAGCGGAACTCGCAATCGCGATCGTGAAGTCAGTGGCCCCGCTGGATTCCAAGCTTTACGCGGTAAAGCTCTTTGAAAAATGGGGGATCGGAGAAAAGGGAAAGGACAATGGTGTGCTTCTGCTGCTGGCAATGGAAGAAAAGCGTGTTGAGGTCGAGGTCGGTTACGGATTGGAAGGGCTACTGACCGACGCTATGGCCGGAAGGATACTGGATACCTATGCGGTTCCTAATTTCAAGAAGGGCGAGTTTGGGGTTGGGATCGTTGAAACTGCGAGGGCTATAAGCAAGGTGATCGGCGGAGAAGAGATTCCTCTTGCCGCGACTCCTGCCGGGAAGGGGAAGGAAGCATCACCTTTCTTTCTGGTCGTGATCATTGCGGTCATAATCCTGGGAGTGATCCTGAAAAGACCGGCTTCTATCTTTGCCGGAATTTTCGGCGCGATCTGGGGTGCGGCAGCTGCCGGGATCGTGGGAGCGGTATTGGGAGCGTTGGCGGGGTTCGTCTTTGGCTTTTGGGGATTACGTTTTGGAGCAGGAGGAAGAGGGATAGGAAGAGGAAGGGGAATAGGAGGAGGGGGATTTGGAGGATTTGGTGGGGGGAGGTCTGGCGGTGGTGGTGCTGGACGAGGATGGTAAGATCTTGCTAGAATAATTAAAACAAGGAGGAAAACAGTATGAGCAGAACGGCATGGATTATTATTGGTGTGATTGTTCTCTTGGTGTTGGGCACTATCGGCATGTATAATGGATTGGTGGGTTTAGATCAGGGGGTCAAGCAGTCCTGGGCGCAGGTCGAGAACATGCTTCAGAGAAGGTATGACCTGATCCCGAACCTGGTCTCGACAGTAAAAGGTTATGCGAAGCATGAAAGAGAGATCTTTACCCAGGTGGCGGAGGCCCGTTCCAAGTTGGCCGGGGCAACTACGGTCAATCAAAAGGTCGAGGCTTCAAACGCCATGGAAAGCGCCTTGGGAAGGCTTTTGGCCATTGCCGAAAACTATCCCCAGCTTCAGGCGTCTAAGAACTTTATCGCGCTTCAGGATGAGTTGACCGGGACCGAGAACCGCCTGGCGGTTTCCAGGATGCGCTACAATGAAATGGTGCAAAAATATAATACCCGGGCCAAGACCATCCCGACGGTTCTCTTCGTCAGGATCTTTGGCTTTGACACTGAAAAACCGTTCTTTAAGGTCGCGAGCGAAACCGTGAAAGAAGTCCCCAAAGTAGAATTCTAAAGCGTGCGCTCCCTTTCTGTCAGTAAGGCTCAGGCCTTTGACCGATATGCCCAGAAAATACTGGGTATTCCTTCCATTATTCTTATGGAAAATGCCGGCCGAAGTGTGGCGGAGGAAGCGTTAAAAATGGTGCGGGGTGCGAGGGACGGGGGACGGACGATAGCGGTCGTTTGCGGGACAGGGAATAACGGCGGGGATGGGCTAGTAGCGGCCAGGCATTTAATAAATGCCGGCGTTAAGGTCAAAGTCTTCGTTATCGGCAGGATCTCCAACCTTAAACCGGATCCAAAGATCAACTATAATATTCTCAAACAAATGGGCCGGAGGATCATTTTCTGCGAAGAAACCGCGACGTTCAGTCGCAGGTTTCCGAAAAACGCAAACCTGATCATTGACTCCATCTTTGGGATCGGGTTGAGGTCCGAGGTCCAGAGCCCGATCTCTGATGTAATAAACCACTTAAATCGGTCTAAAATCCCGATCCTGGCGGTGGATGTGCCTTCTGGCCTGGATGCTGATACGGGTAAGGCGCTGGGGGCTGCGATCCGGGCAAAGACAACCGTCACTTTTGTGGCGAGCAAGAAGGGATTCAAAAAAGCCGGCGCGAAGAAATATTGTGGCAAGATCGTGGTCAGGGATATCGGTATCGTTTGATCGCGATTTATCCCTGCAGGTCCCCCTTCAACTTCTGAAAGACCTGGATCCCTCTGACGAAGTCCTCGAATTTGCTCCGATATGCTCCCTGCTTATAATCCTTTTCGCTTAGGATGAGGATCGGCTCCGGCTTCCTGCCGCCTTCAGCTTCTATTATGGAAAGAGCATTCCGGTTGCTTTCTCCCATCCCCGACACCGAAATGACCGCGATCCTCTTGATGAGATCTTTGTTCTGCCTCAAAAAGGTCCGGGTCGCAGGCGGGAGCGTGCCGACCCAGAGCGGGGTGCCGATGATGACCAGATCGTAAGGGGAGAGCTCTTTTTTAAGCGGCTCGATCTGCGTCAGCTTCTTGAGCATGGCATCCCTGCCCGCGAGAATAAAGTTCCATATCCCCCTGCGGTCCATCTTGTCAATGATCTGCTCCATGTCGCAGTTGAGCGCCTTTTGAAGTTCCTGGCAGAGCTTCTGGTTGGTTCCGGTCCGGCTGTAATAAATGATTATGAGTCTCATGCCAACGTGCATATTTTATCAATTATTCCGGCACGATGCAAAATGAATTTTGGTGTGGGAGGCTGACCGTACTTGACTTTCTTCCCTGCTAAACTCATAATCTCACCAGATGAGATTCTCCGAGTTTCTTCTGGTAAGGCCAAAACGCCTGAGGCGCGGCGACACCATCGGGGTGGTCGCGCCCGCCTGGTCGTTCGATCCGGTCCGGTTCAGGAAGGGGGTCACCCAGTTTCGGCGGCTGGGCTTCAACATCAAGTTTGACCGTTCCATTTTCAGCCGCTACTGGTCCATGGCGGGACATGACCGGGACCGGGCTGAGCAGATCAACCGTATGTTCGCGGACAGAGAGGTGAAAGCCATTCTCTGTGCCAAGGCCGGCTATGGTTCGATCCGGACCATTCCCTATTTGGATAAAAGCATCATCAAAAGGAATCCAAAGATCTTCGTTGGCTACAGCGATCTGACCGTCCTGCTTGAGTTCCTCCAGCGTGTCGCGAATATGGTCGTCTTCCATGGGCCGGTGATCTCGGGCGAGATCCACAAGAACATGAGCCGGATCACGCTGGAGCACCTGCTGCGCGCCCTGACGCAGGCGGTCCCGTTGGGGGAGGTCTCTTTTCCGGGCATGAAAACACTCCGGGGAGGAAAAGCGAAGGGGATGTTGGTGGGGGGGAACCTTTCCATGCTTGTGAGCGGCATCGGCACGCCCTATGACATCGACACCGACCATAAGATCCTTTTTCTGGAGGATATCGGAGAGGACCTGGAGGTGATCGATAATATACTTCTGCATTTTAAACTTGCCGGAAAATTCAAGAAGGTAAGGGGGCTAATGTTCGGCAGGATGGTGGATTGCCATGATGTTTCCGGCAGGAGATATAAGATCCGCAACATCGTGGATGATATCCTGGGGGATATTGACATCCCCATCGTTTACGGATTTCCATCCGGCCATGCGCGTGGCCGGGGTGCGAATGTGACCCTGCCGTTGGGGGTTTCTGTGACCCTGGACGCGGATAGACCGAGCTTGACCTTCAATGAGGTGGGGGTCAGATAATCTATTCCTGCGGTTTTATGCACACGAAGAGGGGATAATTCTTTGCTTCCGGGTCCGAGACATTGAATTCCATCTGGTTGACCTTGAACCCTATTTCCTGAAGCAGATCGATCCAGGTCTGGAGCTCAAATACCCCGCAGAGGTGACGGTCGGTTTCGACCCTTAATTTTCCCTTTTCGCGAATGAGATAGACGAAGGTCGCTTCGTATGAAGTGTCCTTGGGGTCAGGGTCGTAATAGTTTTCGGTGAAAGTGACTTCCATGCTACCCTTGGAATTAGTCAGGCATCGGGTCCAGTTCTGGCGGAAGCGGTCCTTGGTGACTTCGGCGACCGTGATCAGGATCCCGCCCGGTTTAAGGTGATCAAAGGCCGTTTTGAAGGCCGCTCTTAGATCGTCCATGGTGACCATATAGTTGATCGAGTCAAAGATAGCCACGGCGTCAAATTCTTTTTTTAAACAGATGAAGCGCATGTCGCCTTTGAGGTATTTGACTTCAGGGTTTAGTTTCCGGGCGAGCTTCAGCATCTCATCGCTGACGTCGACCCCGGTGATCTCAAAATGCTTCTTCAGGGCAAAATCGTCATTGCCTCCGCCGCTGCCGAGGTCCAGCAGGGTTTTTGCCTCGATCGGCGAGGTGTTTTTGATGACCTGGGCAAAATATTCTCCTTCTTCAAGGTAATCCTGGGGAGGAGTTATGATCGGAAAGAATGGGGCCAGGTCTTTATACAGCCTTTTTTCATCTTTTGCGTTAACCATGGTTTGTATTCTAACAAAAATGGAAAATTATGCAACGGCCTCGGCTGCTTGACATTCCGTTGGGTGAGGAGTAATATCGGGGCAGTCGTAAAAAGGGAGGCAGAATCATGTTCAAGAATATATTTACCGCAGTCTTGTTGGTTTGTTTTTCGCTTTCAGTCGCGGCTCAGGCACTGGATTATTCCGCCGACATAGTCAATGTCTCAATCGTCGGCAAGGAAAAAGAGGTCACTCAGGGAAAGGGATATTTCTCAAAGGATAAATGGAGGAGCGAGGTGGAAACCGATGAGGGCGAAAAGGCGATCACTATTTTCCGGTATGACAAAGAGGTTTTGTGGATCCTCATGCCGGAGCAGAAGATGTACATGGAACAAAAGATCCCCATGGAAAAGTTGATCGAAGCCACCTCTCAGGCAATGAAGGAATTGGAGAAAGAGAAAAAGATCAGGGTTTACAGGAAAGCGGTCGGCAAGGAGGAAATAAGCGGGATTCTCTGTGATAAATATAAGATCACGGTTAAGGATTTTTCCGAGAAAAAGACCCGGACTTACACCATGTATCAATGGGTATCCGTCAAGCACAAAGAATTGACCATGAAAACTGCTTTTGAGGACGGCTCTTATACCCAAATGAAAAATGTGATATTCAAGAAACAGGCGGCCGATCTTTTTGAGATCCCCAAGGGATATAAAAAGTATGCTATGGACCAAATGATGCGCATGGATGTTGAGGAAGAGGAAGAAACAGAGGGTGAAGAAGAGGGGCAAGAGATGCTTAAGGAGCAGATCAAAGAAGAATTCAAGATGGAAATGCCCATCAAGATGCCTTTTTAGTGTAAACCACGATTTTCCGCTTTGTTGCTAATCCTTCCGGATTATTATACAATACGTTGAAATGCGCCCATAGCTCAGCTGGATAGAGCGCTTCCCTGCGGAGGAAGAGGTCGGGCGTTCGAATCGCCCTGGGCGCTTTCCTGCCTTGCCGGCAGGCAGTTTGCGGAAGGGTGCGAGAGCGGCTTATTCGGTACGCCTGGAGAGCGTATGTACCCTAACGGGTACCGTGGGTTCAAATCCCACCCCTTCCGCCATTTACTGGAGGAGTGGCCGAGTGGCTTAAGGCGGACGCCTCGAAAGCGTCTATACCCTTACGGGTATCGGGGGTTCAAATCCTCCCTCCTCCGCCAAGATTAGTAAGTAGAAAGTAGAGAGTAGAAAGTAATGATCAAATTCGGAACGGACGGCTGGAGAGCGATTATATCAGATGAGTTCACCTTTGCTAACGTGGAAAAAGTGGCAAAGGCTATCGCCCTCTATCTCATCGAGCATAAATACAATAAACGATCGCTTATAATCGGTTATGATCCGCGTTTCCTGGCGGACAAGTTCGCTGAGGATGTGGCGGGGATCATGGAGGGAGCGGGAATTGATGTTTTTCTCACGGAGCGCGATGCCCCCACGCCGGTGGTCGCCTGGGCAGTGAAAGACAAGAAGGCGGCGGGGGCGGTCATGCTTACCGCTTCGCATAATCCCCCTGAATACTGCGGGATCAAGTTCATTCCGGATTATGCCGGACCGGCGTTTGAATCCATTACCGCAGAGATCCAGCAGAATTCTAATCGAGAGGTGGATCTGCCCCGGCCGAAGAAGAAGGGCAGGATCGAGAGGTTTGATCCGCGGGAGCGATATTTGAAGTATATTGAATCTTTTGTTGATCCTGCGATCATTCAGCAGGCTAAGTTAAAAGTCGTGGTCGATCCGATGTATGGTTGCGGGAGGGGGTATCTGGATAAACTTCTGCAGCGGCTTGGCTGCCAAACCGAAGAGATCCATAATTACCGCGATGTCTTGTTTGGCGGCCGCAATCCGGAGCCGGACGAAGAGAACCTGGAGGAGTTGAGAACCAAAGTTGTGGAGACCGGTGCGGATATCGGGTTGGCACTGGATGGGGATGCGGACCGCTTTGGCGTGATCGACAGGGGGGGGAAATTCTATGGTGCCAATCAGACGGTGCCGACGGTCTTTGATTATTTGATCTCGGATAAAGGATATACCGGCTCGGTGGTGAGGTCGGTGGGGACCAGCCATATGGTCGATCGCATCGCGGCCCTTCATGGGATGAAGGTTTATGAGACCCCCGTTGGGTTTAAGCATATCGCGAAATTGATGATGGAGCAGAACATCGTGCTGGGGGGAGAGGAGAGCGGGGGTCTTTCCATCAAGGGGCATATCCCGGAAAAAGACGGGATCCTGGCCGATCTCCTGATAGTTGAAATGCTCGCCCGCCGCAAAGCAAGTTTTTCGCAGATCTGGCGGAATCAGGTCGCGAAATTGGGGCCATTTTTAGATCAGAAGATCAATCTGCGCCTGGAGGAAAAAAAGAAAAAAGCTTTGATGACCAAACTGGCCCAAAGTCCCCCGGCGACGATCGCAGGCCTTAAGATTATTAAGAGCAACACGCTGGACGGTGTTAAGCTTATTCTCTCGGATGGCAGCTGGGTCTTGTGCCGGCCTTCCGGAACAGAGCCACTGGTTCGGATCTATGTCGAATCGGATAAGTTGCAAAAGCTTGAAGCGATTGTGGAAGCGGTCCGGAATCTGATATAATTTAGCGGAGGTAAAGATTATGGCAAAGACGCAAAAGAAAACCAAGAAAGCGGAACCGGCGAAGGTGGTCATGAATGATGTTGAGATGAACCGCGCCTTAAAGAGGATCGCTTCCCAGATCATTGAGGCCAATAAGGGAGCGGAAAGCGTGCTGCTGGTAGGGGTGATCCAGAGGGGGCTGCCCATCGCCAAACGGTTGGCGGAGATTATCAATCAACTGGAAGGGAAAGAGATACCGGTGGGGGCGTTGGATGTTTCCCTCTACCGTGATGACCTTACGCGCAAGGGCGAATATATCGAAGTGAGAAAATCGGACATGCCTTTCACCGTGAATGACAAGACGGTGGTGCTGGTGGACGATGTGATCTTCGCGGGCAGGACCGCCCGGGCGGCGCTGGATGGATTGAAGGATTACGGGCGCGCTTCAAAAGTGCAGCTGGCGGTATTGGTCGACCGCGGCCACCGCGAGCTTCCCATCCATCCGGATTTTGTGGGGAAGACCATCCCAACGGCCCTAAAAGAGGATGTTAAAGTAGAGATACTGGAAGTGGATGGGGTGGACCGGGTTGTCATTAAGTAGGATTATTCGCTTTTGGGTTTTTTAGAAGGCTATAAAAGTTCGGGCTTGATATTGAGACCTTCAACTCTTTTCTTAAGTTCTTCTAAGGATACGGTCTTTGTAGTATTGGTGGTTGAATCGTAGATTTTAGCCGCGACGTCAGCTTCATCGGAAGCCTGGAGTTTGCTCGGTATGTATCTAAGTTCTAGTGGCGCCGCTTGTTTTTCTTCTTTTGGCAAGGTTTCAATCAGTTGATCCTTTAAAACAGCTAAGGGAATTCCTTCCATCTTATTTGTGCCTCCTCAAAGGGAATGTATTGGTCAGAGACAGATATTAACTGCTTTTCCGCCGGTAGTTGCATGCATATGGCTTTGCAGTGCTTCCGAGTGCTGGGGGTCTATATCGAGCGTATTTGAGCTTTCCGGAATGTCGTCTCCGGTAATCTCTATGGGGTCTAATACTATGGTAGTTCCGTCGGGACTCATATCAGGTCCTCCCTTTACTTATATTATCGGGGTATGAAGCGGAAAACTTGCATAAAAAAACGGCAGGCTCGAGGTCATAAATTTGCGAGTCTGCCGCCTTTTTTCAGCTTTTGCTATTTAGCCATCTTCAGGCTAAAAACTAAGGCAAATTGGACTTCTGCCCCTTCGCCGGGTTTGAACTGCAAATTGGCCAGGGCTCCGGCGATCCTAGCTGCCAGCTTCTTAAAGGGCAGCTTGGAGGAAGTAAAAAGTTTGAAGTTCTTGCCGGAACCATCACACTTTACTTCGGAGACCTTGCCGTCTTTTCCGATGCTATAGGTCACTAGCATTTTCCCGCTTACGCCTTTGTAGGGGGCATCGGCAAGGATACCTTTGAGATCCAGTGCATTCGTTGCTTTTTTGATCCCATACGCAGTGGGATCAAACTTTTTCCCCTGAACTGCTGCAACGGCTTGTCCCTTTGCTGGTTTCGGGTTCTTGATTTTAACAAAGTTGGATTTTTTCGGCAGGATGCGTTTTTCAACTTTGACAGGTGGAGCTTTCACATTTGGGGCTCCCATATTTGTTCACCTCCCTTATCTGTCTATATAAATATTATAGCAGTAAAAAACGGTGAAATCAAGGGCAGCTGGGAGCGGCTTTAGGGATGTGATTTATTATGGGGTTTTTGAAGCGGGGTAGGATCAGAACATATCTTCCATTCTTTATATTTATAAGGTTAACTCCCTCATCGGGGACCGGTGGGGTCATTCCCCACAAACCGAGGTACCCATCTTCAACCGCTGGGAATAGATCCGGCAGATAGATATCCACTTCAACATAACCTTTTCCCAGCTCCTTGCGCAGGATGTGGCCAAAGCTTTGATCTTCTTTGCCGGCTTTGGGTTTGATATTATTGTGCAATGCACCAGTGTAAGCCGCTACTCGCTTCTTCTTTTTTAGTAAAGAATAGATGACCGCCAGGGTGCGCTGGTTTATGAGCTGGGCTCTTCTGGTCAAATTGGCATTGTATTCTTTTTCGCCGCTGGCGTTACCCCCGTGCAGACTAATGCCTAAGGCATGCGCCTGTTCGAATGCGACGATTACGCCGCAATAATCCGCGTGGTAGGCGAACCAATCTTTCAAAAAAGGACCCAGTTTATGGGTTTTTCCGAAGGCCTTGAACTCGGAATGGGCCTTTTTGCCTGAGGGGAGATGTTCAAGAACAATATTGGTTATGCCATTTTCAGCAAGAAGCGGCATGATGTTTTTGGAAAAATGATGAAGAGTAGAAGGCAGGTTGGAAGCCTCTTCTTTGTGGATTTCACCAAAGGCAACGACCTTGACATTGTCATTCAAAATGCTTGCCACTGCAGACCGGATATCTTTAAAATGTGTTGGCGAAATTTTTGGCGGGGATAGGGCAATGATGGTCGAGGGTGGGGTGGGGGTCGGCCGTGTTTTCACGGCCTGCATGTTCCCATGACCGCAGGTAGATAAGACCAGAAGAGAAAATGGTAGTATTCCTCTTATTCTCATAGAGATTTCCTTTGCCTTTTTCTATTTAATTCTCGTGGATTCTTCAACGAAATTTCACAATATTTAATTTTACGGTTTGCCCCGATTATTGTATAATGCTCTTGATGCCTTCCTTAGAAACCTACGCGAAAAAAGCAGATATTCTTAAAGGACTAAATCCCGAACAACGAAGGGCGGTTATTCATGGAAATGGGCCGCTCTTGGTCATTGCCGGAGCGGGAACCGGCAAAACCACCGTTATCATCCGCAGAATCGCCTATCTTATTGCCCAGAAAATAGCTAAACCGGGCGAAATATTGGCCCTTACTTTTACTGACAAGGCTGCGGATGAAATGGAAACCAGGGTTGATCAGCTGGTCCCTTACGGATATATAGACGTTTCCATTTCTACCTTCCACGCTTTCGGTGACCGGGTCCTGCGGGACCATGCCATAGACTTGGGTCTGCGGCCGGACTACCGTGTTCTCTCCCGGGCGGAACAACTGGTCTTCTTCCGCGAGCACCTGTTCGAATTTTCTCTTAAACATTACAAGTCTTTGAGCGATCCAACCCGGCATCTTGAGGCGCTGGTCAATGTCATCAGTCGCGCCCAGGATGAAGATATATCACCTAAGGAATACCTTAAATGGGGGCAGAAGGCCTTTATGGCCGTTAAGGGAAAGAAGGCCGTGAAGGCGGAAAGGGTGGTTAAGGCAGAAGAGGCAGAAAGGCAGTTGGAGGTTGCGAAAGTTTACAAGAAATATCAGGAGCTTAAAGCTGAAAAAGGTTTCGTGGATTTTGGGGATCAGGTCGGGTTGACCTTAAAGCTCTTCCGGGAAAAGCCATCTATCCTGAAGGGGTTTCAGGAAAAATACAAGTTTATCCTGGTCGACGAGTTCCAGGACACAAACTATGCGCAGTTTGAACTGCTTAAGCTTCTCGCCGGCAAAAAGCCGAATCTGGCCGTGGTTGGGGACGACGATCAGTCCATCTATAAGTTTCGGGGGGCTGCAATCTCAAATATCCTGGATTTTGAAAAAACCTATAAGGGCTGCAAGAAAGTCGTACTTACAAAGAATTACCGCTCCACTCAGATTATCTTGGATGCGGCGCGGCGGCTGATCAGGCATAATGATCCGGAACGGCTTGAGGTCCAGGCGGCGGTGGACAAGAAGTTAAAAGCAGTTTCCAAAGCTTCCGGTAAGAAAGTGGAGCACTGCCATTTTGATCGGGTGGACTCGGAGGCCGACTGGGTGGCGAATACCATCAAAAAGAAGTCCCGGGAAGGGTATAAATATTCTGATTTTTCCATCCTGGTGCGCGCCAACGTGGACGCGGAGCCCTTTCGCCAGGCGTTGAACCTGCAGGGCATTCCTTACCTGTTCTCGGGCGGGGGAGGTTTGTACGTGCATCCCGAGGTTCAACTGGCAGCTTCCTTCTTGAGATCGATCGGGGACCTGACGGATTCCATGGCCTTATTCCAGCTGGCGGTTTCTCCCATCTACCATTTGAACCCGCTTGATCTCCAAAAAATGAACACTTTTGCCAAGCGCAGGAATTATACCCTGCATCATGTCTTCTCTCATCTTGAGGACCGGAGCGGGGAATTTGAGGTTCTGGGCGATGTGAGAAAGGATTCCAGGGCGACCGTCAGGAAGATCATGGAGGATATCAAATATTACCTGGATTATGCCAAGGAAAAGACCACGGGCGAAGTGCTTTATCATTTTCTCAAAAGGACCGGTTACCTTGCCCGGTTGACCAAGAATCAAAGCGAAGAGAATGAGGCCCGGCTCAGGAATCTGGCGAACTTCTTTGAACGGGTGCGCGAGTTCAGGGAAGTGGTGGAGGTTGACCGGGTCTCTGAATTTGTAAAACATTTGAATATCCTTAGAGAAGCGGGGGACAACCCCGAGTCGACTTTGATCGATCTGGATACGGACGCGGTCAATGTCCTGACCGTGCACAAGGCCAAGGGGCTTGAATTCCGGGTGGTATTTCTGGTTTCTCTGGTTTCAGAAAAATTCCCGGTCAGGCACCGCGGCGAGGCGATCGGGATCCCTCCCGAATTGGTCAAGGAAAGGGTCCCTTCCGGGGATTTCCATCTTCAGGAAGAGAGAAGGCTTTTCTATGTGGGCATGACCCGCGCCAAAGAAGAGCTTTACTTGACCTCTGCCGCGGATTACGGCGGAAAACGCCTGCGCAAGGTTTCCCAGTTCGTGCTGGAAGCGTTGGATGTGCCCAAGGCGGACATTTCCCTGATCAAGAGATCGCCCCGCGAGCAGATCGAGCTCTTTGCCTCAGCCGAGATCGCGCTTCCCGCGGCGAAGAAGATCAAAAAAGACGAGATCCTCCCTTTAAGTTTTTACCAGGTGGACGATTACCTGACCTGTCCGCTCAAGTATAAATACGTGCATGTACTGCGTGTCCCGCTTCTGCCCAACCACGCCATCATCTATGGTTCAGCCCTGCATGACGCGGTCGGGGCCATGAACAATGCTAGACTCAATCGTCAAAAGTTCTCTGAGAAGGACCTGATCGATGTCCTTTTGAACAGCTGGTCCTCGGAGGGTTTCATCTCGCGCGAGCATGAGGAGCAGAGGTTGAAGAGAGCCAAACTGGCGCTCAAGCGCTTTTTTAAAAAGGAGAAAAAATCAAAACGCAGGATAAAGTTCGTTGAGAAAAGCTTTTCCGTCCCCAAAAAAAGGATCGTGATCCGCGGGAGATGGGATCGGGTGGATGAGGAGAAGGGCAAAAGCATTATTCTGGATTACAAGTCCTCAGAGGTGAAAAAGCAGGAGGACGCGGACCGCCTTGCCAGACAAAGTTTACAGCTTTCCATTTACGCCCTGGTCTGGAAAGAGAAATACGGAGAACTCCCTCACCGGGTCGAGCTCAATTTTCTTGAGAGCGGCCTGGTGGGTTCGGGGCGGAGGGATGAGAAGGATATTGCCAAGACCTGGGAAAAGATCAGCGCCGCGGAGGAAGGGATCCGCGGATCGAAATACAGCGCCAAGCCGAGCCGCAAGGTTTGTTCGTATTGTTCCTACAATGAGATCTGTCCGGCCTCCGCGGTTTAGGGGTCAGGTTAGCTTGAGGGGCTCTGGTTTTTGTTCAAGCGATTCCAGCCGGTCCTCGAATTTGGACAGTCTTTTCTCGGTAGAGTCGTAGCTTCCGGAAAGGTTCTTCAAGTGGGTCCCCATTTTCTGAAAATCCTCCATGATGCGTGAAAAGTCGCCTTCGAGGCGGGCGATGTTCTGGAGAATTTCCTGGGCCTGCTCCTCAATGCGCATCCCGCGCAGTCCCAGCAGGATGGTCTGGAGGTATCCGTAGAACGAATTGGGCGATACCGGGATCACCTTGTTCTCGATGGCGTATTTAAAGACGCTCTTATCTTCATCAAGATCTTCGTCCTTGATAATGATCTCGTAATAAACATTTTCCGCCGGCACATACATGAGAGCGAAGTCGAAAGTGCCTTCATCCGGCAAAATGTATTTCTGGCGGATGGCGTCGATATGTTTCTTGACGTCGCGAACGAACTGCTTTTTGGCGTTGAGCTTGGTGTTTTCATCTTTGGCTTCCATGATCTTCTTGAAATTCTCCAGCGGGAACTTGGAGTCCACCGGGACCATGCCGTCCTTGAGGAGGATAACAGCGTCAACCGCCTCGCGGCTTTTGAAACGGTGCTGCAGTTTATAGCGCGCGGGCGGAAGGATTTGCTTGAGAAGGTCGTTCAGGAAAAACTCTCCCATTCCGCCGCGAATTTTCGGGGCTTTCAGTATTTCCTGCAGAGAGGCGATGTCCTTGGCGACTTCGTTGACCTGTTTGGTCGATTGATGGACCTCCCCCAGTTTGCCGTAGACCTCTTTGATGGCTTTGGCGGCGTTGTCCAGGCGCACATTGGTGTTCTTGTCCAGATTTTGGATGGTCTGGGTGAAATCCGTGTTCACTTTCTGCAGGATGTTCTGATTGTCCGAGTAAAGCCGGGTGATCGATCCGCGGATCTCCTCCATCTGCTTTTGCATGATCTCAAGGGCTTTATCGTTCTGGGGGGCGGTGGCGGGCCGGCTGATCCTGATGATGAGAAAACCGACCGCGACCAGGGTTATGATCGAGATAACTATGGCAAGGATTTCCATCACCCTTATTATATCAAATTTGCTTGACTTATTCCATAAGTTTGATACCCTTTTAAGGTGATGAAAAATCCGCCAAGACTCCTGCTTTTACTTCTGATGGTCATGCTCCTGCAATTCACCGCATTTGCCCAGAACGGGGAGATCGACCGCGAAGAGGAGATCAATAACCAACTCCTCAAGATCCAGAAAGAGATAGACCGCCTGGAGAGTAAGCTGAAAATGATCAGCGCGCCTCAAAGAAGGGCGGCGATAAACGAGCTCATCGACGGGCACCGGGCGCGGATGAAAAAGTTGGAGGCAGAGCTGGAAGAGATCTATGATGCGCTGCTCCAGGATACGCCTTTTCCCGAAGTAAAAGTATCCGCGACCCCCGAAGTCCTGCCCTACGTTCCCGAAGCGATCACGGAAGAGGGGGCTCCTTTGGAGGGGGCGGTGATGGAGAATCGAAAGCATTTCAAATTTGAGATCGGGGGGACGGTGGGGCTTTTTGCCGGTGCCACGGGGATGTTTGGCGAGATCAGATTACCGCTCAATTATGTTTTGGGGCCGGCTACTTCCTCTTTGCGGTTGGCGGGAGGGTTGGCCCAGAGCGAGGACGAGAGCCGCCGTTATGCCCCGGTAAACGTTGATGGGGTGCTGAATTTTCCTCCTGGGTGGTTCACGGGGGTTGAGAATTATCTGGGGGCGGGATTGAACTACGTGGTCTTGACCTCGGGGAGAAAAGAGGGGACGGTGGGGGGGGAGGTTTTTTACGGCATCGAAGGGGAGGGCTTCGGGGGCAAGCTTTTTGGGGAAATGGGGTGGGGGGTGCTGCGCACCGGATTTACTCCTTCCCACAAGGGGACCACGATCATGTTCGGCTACCGCAGGGAGTGGGAATTTTAGCTAAGATAGCTTGACAAAACCCAAAAGTATGTCTATAATCCGCATTTAGAAAGTCCCTCGATAAACTCGGGACTGGAAGGAGGTGAAATGATTTGAAGAGATTAATCGCATTAGTTACCGCATTGGCATTTGTTGCGGTTCTCGCGGGAATGGTATGTGCTCAGGCTGACACCAGGACTCCAGCGGAGAAATTGGCTGCCGGCCGAGCATACCTGAAGCTCTTGGATGAAAAGATTATCCGACACAGAAAAGCTGGCAACGCAGCCGTTGTCAAGAAACTTCAGGCGGATAAGAAGTCTACCATCGCCCGTATGAAGGTGTGGAAAGCGGAATCGGAAGCAGCAGCTGCTCCGCCACCGCCGCCGCCACCGCCCAGAAGAGTTGCTCCTCCACCGCCACCCAGACCGGTTGCCAAACCAGCACCGGCAGGATTGTTCGGTTGGGGGCTCAATACTGGGTACACCGTTGGATACCTGGCAGGGAAGTCAGTCGTGGTCGGTCGCGGAGACCTGATCCTGGCTGATCCTATGGGTATCGGCCCAATGATGGGACTTGGTGAGAAAGCCGTTTCATGGAAGCTCGGCCTGGGAGGCGCAATGGGCAAAGACATCAATGATGTCGAGAAGAAAGCTATCCCATTGTTCATTGATGGTGTTATCGCTATTCCGGCTGAAGTCATGGGCGGGGTCGAGTCCTATGTTGGAGGCGGTGTCAACTACGTCGTTTATGGGAGCGAGAAGCTGGCTGGTTCGTATGGAGGCCAGATCTATTATGGCATCCAGGGAGATGTCGGTCTTGGCGGCATGTCTTACGCCGAGCTGAATTACTCCATCATCCGATCCGGGAGTGACGCTGGCCACGATGTTCCGTATTCCATGAAAGGCGTCGGCATCAGTTTTGGCACAACTTTAATGTTGTAAACAGAAGGGCCCTTTATCTTTCTAAAGGGAACATGGATACTTTGGAAGGGTAGGGCCCTTTCTGTATGCGGTCGATCTCACGAGTCTTCTACTCTCGAATCTCACCCGAATCATTCACGAATTTCGCGAAGATTTTTTTGATACCACCTGAGGAATCAGCGGGATCATCGAAGAAACAGCGGATATAGTTGGAAGTCAGGCCCTCTCCTTTTTGTTCGACCAGGACCTCAACTTCTTGGTTCAAATAATTCTGCGCGAACTTAATCATGTGTTTATTCCTGAGGCGGTGAAGGTGTCCGCTTCTTTTTTGCTTTTCTTTTTCATCAACTTGGCCGGGGAAATCGGCCGCCGGGGTCCCTTTTCTTCCTGAAAAGGTGAAGATATGCATGCGACTGAATTTAACTTTATTGATAACGTCGACCGTGTTCTGAAATTCCTTTTCGCCTTCGCCCGGGAAGCCGACGATAATATCCGTGGTTATGCCGCAGTCCGGGATTTCCTTCCTTATGTAGTCCATGAGTTCCAGATAATCGTCCCGGGTATAGTTCCGGTTCATGGCCGAAAGGATCTTGTTGTCCCCGCTTTGTAAGGGAACATGGAGTTGATGGCAGACTTTCTTGTTTTTGGCGACGGCGTCGATGAGGTCCTTGCCCAGATACATGGGCTCAAGGGAGCTGAGGCGGACGCGGCAAAGATTCGCCAGGGACGAGAGACGGGGGACGAGGGACGGAAGACCGTATTCATAGGTGCCCAGGTTTATTCCGGTCAATATGATCTCTCTTGCGCCGGCCTTGACCAATTGCCTGGCTTCCTCAATCACCTGTTCGGCCGGCATGCTGCTGATCTTTCCCCGCGCATAAGGCACGATGCAGTAGGAGCAAAAGTGTTCGCAGCCGTCCTGGATCATGAGGTTGGCTCGAACTCTTGGGGCGTGGTACGAGGGGCGGGGGACGAGGGACGGAAAATCTTGAATTATTATTTGTGGGAATATCTCGGTCAGCATTGTTTTTTCTAACCGGGCATAGCAGCCGGTGACGATTACTTTCGCTTTAGGGTTTTGTTTGATCGCGCGCCGGATTGCCTGCCGGGACTTCCGGTCCGCGTCGGCGGTGACCGTGCAGGTATTGATGACGTAAATGTCCGCTGCCGAATTAAAATCAATGGTTTCAGATTTAGAATTTAGGATTTTGGATTTTAGCGCTTCGGTCTGCGCCTGGTTTGCCCGGCATCCCAGAGTGTAAAAGGCGATCTTTTTCATATATCTATCATAGCATTCCCCGTGTTATAATTGAAGGGAGATGGGATATCCGCTGATTTTTGTGCACGGTATCGGCGCCTCGGAGACGATCTGGAAAAGGAAGCACATTTCCGGCCATTCGGATTTTTATATCTCCTTTTCGAACCGCTTTGCCGATCCCGCTGACCAGGTTCCTGAACTGGCAGAATTCATTAATGGGGTCTTGCAGAAAACGGGGGAAAAGAAAATCATTTTGGTATGCCATTCCATGGGGGGGCTGGTCGCCCGCAAATATCTGGAGGATAACAAGGAGGATCATCGGGTCGAGAAGCTGGTTCTTTTAAGCACGCCAAACCTGGGAAGCATAGGTCTTTCCTTCAATTGGCTGCCGCTTTTGCTCATCATTCTGGGGCTTTCCGGCTTTAAGTTTGTCTGGCCGGTCCTTTTGAGCCTGCTTGGTCTTCTCTGGGAGTTGATCTCGCTTTCGCGCGGAGTGCTGCTCCTTTCGCCGGCGGTCTGGGCGATGCGCCCGGGATCGGATTTTCTTAAGGAATTGAATTCAAAAAAAATGCCGGAGGATATTAAATACATATCCGTCTTGAGCGACACTAAATTTCTGCCGCACCGCTTAATGAATCTTTTACTTTTCCGGGAGGGAGGGGACGGAGCGGTGGCGCTGAGCAGCCAGAAATTGTCGGAGAAATGCGCGCCGAATTTTTCCAGAATAAACTATCAAGAGATTCGCGTGAATCTGCCGCATTTTGCGATCCCCAAGAAGGCGCAATCAGCCATTCGAGAGGCCATCGAGGCGGCCTAGCTGTATTCGTAGTCAATCATTGAAAGGATAGCCATCCCTGCGGTCTCGGTCCTCAGGATCCTTGGGCCGAGGCTGATGGGGATGAAGCCGGCCGATCCTGCCAGCTCCGCTTCATCTTTAGAGAAGCCGCCTTCGGGGCCAATTAACAATAAAATGGTGGATGGGTGGTCAGGTGGTTGGGTGGATAGGATTTTCTTTAAGGTTGTTTCCTTTTCCAGCTCCCAGGGAATGAGGGCCAGGTCATATTCATTTTTCATTTTTAGGACACCGCTAAATTTTGTGAGCGGAGCAATATCTGGGATCGATGACCTTCCGGATTGTTCGGCGGCTTCTTTCGCGATCTTTTTCCAGCGCTCGAGCTTTTCGCCTTTGGAGATAGATCTTTCTGAAAGAACAGGGATAATCTTGTCCGCTCCCAGTTCAGTGCATTTCTGAATGATGAGATCCATTTTTTTTGCCTTGGGCAGGCACTGGGCAACGGTTACCAGTCGACGGTTGCCGGTCTCCAGTCGTTGGGACGCTGTAATATCGCAGGTTATCTTATCCTTTTTGATCTCAGAGATCTTTGTCGAATAGACCGTTCCGGTGCCGTCAAGCATTTCCAGCTCATCGCCCACCTTCAGGCGCAGTACATGCTTGATGTGATGAACATCTGAGCCGGTTATGACGGGGATCCGTTCCTTGTCGACGAAGAATCTATGCATTTTTGAATTTATTAAGAAGTTCCTGTTGCCCTTTGGTCAATTTGCTGGGGATCTTGATCTCTACCAGGACATAGAGGTTTCCACGGTCTTTGCGTTCAAGATAGGGCATGCCTTTCCCCTTGATCCGAAAATTGGTATTGGGTTGCGTTCCCGGCGGGATCTTGAGGATGGTTTCGCCGTCAATGGTCGGGACCTTTATTTCATCGCCCAGGATTGCCTGAATAAAAGATATCTTGGTGCGATAATAGAGGTTCTCGCCATCGCGGTTAAACTGCGGGTGCGGTTCGACCTGGATGAAAACGTAAAGGTCCCCGGGAGGCGAGCCTTTTTTTCCGGCGTCTCCTGCGCCAGCGACGCGGAGGCGGTAACCCGAATCGATCCCCGCCGGGATTTTGATCTTTACCTTGTGGCTCTTCTTGATACGGCCCTCTCCTTTACACTCTGCACAAGGGGAGGAAATAACTTCGCCGCTTCCCCGGCAGGTGGGACAGGTCACGACCTGGGTGATGTTTCCTAGGATGGTTCTCTGCACTTTCCGGACCTGTCCGGTGCCTTTACAGCTGGAGCATTGCGCCGGCTTGGTCCCGGCCTTGGCCCCGCTTCCCTTGCAGGTGGGGCAGGTAGCAAAGTGGACTACGCCCAGTTCCTTTTCGATCCCGCGCGCGGCGTCTTCCAGCGTGATGCGCAGGTCATAGCGCAGGTCGGAGCCGCGTTCGCGGGCCGGTCTTCCGGCGCGCTGCCTTCCAAAGAAAACATCGAAGATATCGCCGAACTCCCCAAACCCCTCGAAGCCGCGGAAGGCTTCGCCGAAATCAAAACCCTCAAAGCCTCCAAAGCCCCCCGGTCCGCCCGCGGTTCCATAATAGTCATATTGCGAGCGCTTGTTGGGATCGGAGAGTACCTGATAGGCTTCGTTGATCTGCTTGAATCTTTGCTCTGCGCCGGATTCTTTGTTAACGTCAGGGTGATACTGGCGGGCAAGCTTGCGGTAAGCCCGTTTTATTTCGTCGGCAGAGGCATCCTTTGAAACACCGAGTATTTCATAGTAGTCGCGGTCGCTCTTGGGCATTTATTTTTCTTCTTCTTTGACTTCGGCCTCGGCATCTACCGTCTTGCCTTTTGGTTCGCCCTTGCCCGGGCCTTCTGCTTTATAGATCTTGGCGGAAACTTCGTAGACGTCTTTTTGCAGGGCTTCAAGCGCCTTCTTGATCTTTTCGGTGTCTTTCCCTTCCAGGGCTTTGCGGACCTCGGCGACGGCTTTTTCCACTTTCTCCTTGTCCGTTTTTTCGATCTTGTCGCCGGCTTCCTTGATGGTCTTCTCGGCGGTATAAGCCAGGCCATCCGCCTGATTTCTTATGTCCACGTCGTCTTTTCTTTTCTTGTCTTCCGCCGAGTGGGCTTCTGCCTCCTTTTTCATTTTCTCGATCTCTTCTTTGGAAAGACCGGAAGAGGAGGTAATGGTGATCTTTTGCTCTTTGCCGGTGCCTTTATCTTTGGCAGAGACGTTCAGGATGCCGTTGGCGTCGATATCGAAAGTAACCTCGATCTGAGGAACTCCCCGTGGGGCGGGGGGGATGCCGTCGAGATGGAATCTCCCCAGGGTGCGGTTGTCGGCTGCCATGGGCCGTTCTCCCTGCAGGACATGGACCTCGACCGAAGGCTGTCCGTCTGCCGCGGTGGAGAAGACCTGGCTTTTGGCGGTGGGGATGGTCGTGTTCTTTTCGATCAAGGGGGTCATGACCGCGCCCAGGGTCTCGATCCCCAGGGTGAGAGGGGTGACGTCCAGGAGCACCATTTCCTTAACTTCGCCTGCCAGCACTCCCCCCTGGAGCGCCGCTCCGACCGCGACCACTTCATCCGGGTTGACTCCCTTGTGCGGTTCTTTCCCAAAGAAATTCTTGACGGTTTCCTGTACCTTGGGCATGCGGGTTTGCCCCCCGACCAGGATCACTTCGTCGATCATTTTTGGATCGATGCCGGAATCAGCCAATGCCTGGCGGCAGGGACCAAGAGTCCGTTCGATCAGGTCAGCGGTCAACTGTTCCAGCTTGGACCGAGTGAGCTTTATGACCAGGTGCTTGGGGCCGCTTTGATCGGCAGTGATAAAAGGAAGATTGATCTCGGTCTCACTAACCGTGGAAAGCTCGCATTTGGCTTTTTCGGCTGCTTCCTTGAGCCGCTGCATGGCCATGCGGTCCTTGGAGAGATCTATCCCCTGGTCTTTCTTGAACTCCTCCGCCAGCCAGTGGATTATTTTCAGGTCGAAGTCGTCTCCTCCAAGGTGGGTGTCCCCGTGGGTGGCTTTCACTTCGAAAACCCCTTCCCCGATCTCCAGGATGGAGATGTCAAAGGTCCCGCCGCCCAGGTCAAAGACCGCGATCTTTTCGTTCTTCTTTTTATCCAGGCCGTAGGCGAGGGAGGCGGCAGTTGGTTCATTAATGATTCGGACGACTTCCATTCCGGCGATGGTTCCCGCGTCCTTGGTCGCCTGGCGCTGGCTGTCGTTAAAATAGGCGGGAACGGTGATGACCGCTTTCTTGACCGGTTCCCCCAGATATTCTTCCGCGGATTGCTTCATCTTTTGAAGCACCATGGCGGAGATCTCCGGAGGAGTATAGGATTTGTCCTCGATCTTGATGCGCGCTTCGCCTTTGCCGCCCTCGGTCACCTGAAAAGGAACGTATTTCAGCTCCTGCTGCACTTCGTTGAACCTTCGTCCCATAAAGCGCTTGGCGGAGAAGACAGTATGTTCGGGATTGGTGATCGCCTGTCTTTTGGCGACCTGTCCTACTGCCCGGCTCCCGTCTTTGAGGAAGGACACGACGGAGGGGGTTGTTCTTCCCCCTTCGGAGCTCGGGATGACGGTTGATTCTCCCCCCATCATCACCGCGACACAGCTGTTGGTCGTTCCCAGATCGATTCCGATTATTTTTTCTTGAGCCATTTTTTCCCTCCTTATTAGGTTGTTAGGTGGTTAGGGACCCAACCACCTAACCACCTCGTGCCTAACCACCTTTTTTGCTGACAATTACCATCGAAGGGCGGATCACTCGTCCGTGAAGAGAATATCCTTTCTGCATTTCCTCGATGATTATGTTCTCAGGTCCTTCGTGCTCTTTCTGCAAGATCGCCTCGTGGACATTGGCGTCATAAGGCTTGCCCAGGGCTTCGATCTCTTCAACCCCGTGTTTTTTCAGAACATCTTCCAGCTGTTTCTTGATCAGGGCCAGTCCCTTGATCATCTCTTCACCGGCTTGGACCTTTTGTGCGGCGTCCATGGCGCGGGCAAAACCGTCAATGACCGGGAGAAGCTCCGAGATCAGGGTCTCATTGGCGAACTGCACGAACTGCTCGCGCTCGATCGCGACCCTTTTCTTGTAATTGTCAAAGTCCGCCAGGGCGCGCAGAAGCTTGTTCTTGTGCTCTTCCAATTGTTCTTTTAAAAGGTCAGCCTCTGTTTTCTCAGGCGGCAGCTCTTTTTTTACGGCTTCTAGTTCCTCGTGTTTTTTCTTTTCTTTTTTGGTGCTCACAGGATCTTGCCCCGGGAAAGGACGCTGGACAATTCCTTTGCCACGTAATCCACTAAGGAAGTGGCCTTGCTGTAGTACATGCGGGTGGGTCCGATGAGCCCGATCCCGCCGACGACCTCTTTCTCGATCTCAAAAGAAGAGACCACCACGCTGCAGGTCTTTACTTCTTTGGCGCTGTTTTCCGAACCAATATGAACGGTGACCTCCTCCGCCGAAGAATAATCTTCCACGATCTCCGCCAGCAGTTCTTCCTCCTCAAAGAGCTCCAGGATCCTTTGCATTTTTCCCAGGTTGTGGAACTCCGGCTGCCGCAAAAGGTTCGCGGCCCCGGAAGAGAAGATCCGGCGGTGAGAGCCGAGGTTCACCACGATCGCTGAATAATCGAGGGCATGGGAAAGGAGTTTGGCGGTGCGGTGAAGGATCTCGTCCAGGTTAAGGCTTTTTTGATGAAGAGTGCTTTTGACCATTTCTTCTTCGCGGTGGGAGGGGTGGACGGCCCTCATGAGCCGGTCCACGTAGAAGCGGTAGCCGCGGTCGGTTGGGATGCGGCCGGCCGAGGTATGGGGCTGAACGATGAATCCTTCCTCTTCCAGGTCCGCCATCTCATTACGGATGGTGGCGGGGGAGAGGTCCGGAAGGTACCTGCGGGACAGGTTGCGGGAGCCCACCGGCTCTGCCGAATGCTGATAATCCCGCACGATCGCGTTCAGGATCTTCTGCTTTCTTTCGTTGACCTCATGAGCTGTCATATTAGCACTCTGTCCTCCTGAGTGCTAATTATAACAATTTTGGGGGAGGGGTGTCAAGGGGCCGGTCACACGAATTTCTCAAAGACCTCGTTGGCAAGATAGAGTCCTTTTCGGGTGAGCTTGGCGTGGGAGTTTTCTCTCATGAGCAGGCCGGATTCGATCAATTCGGCCAGCTCTTTTTCAAAGCCCTGGAAGTTGTCGACGGACAAGCCTTTCAATAACCTTAGACCCATGAAAATCGATTCTCGTTTATCGTTTTCGGTTACAGTATCGTTTGTCGAAAAACGATTGTCGATATTCGATACGTAACCGCCACCGCAACCGATATACGATTCCACGGAATCAGGGTTGGCCCAACGTTTCCCGCTAACATGCGAATGCGCGCCGGCGCCAATGCCGAGATAGTTTCCATTCTTCCAGTAATTGATGTTATGTTTACATTCAAAGCCCGGTTTGGCAAAGTTTGAGATCTCGTAGTGCTTGTAGCCACTGGCCATTAACGTCTCAATAGCGTATTCGTACATTTTCAATTCAATATCTTCGCTGGGTAGGTTTAATTTTTGCAAATGGAATGGCGTTCCTTCCTCAATCTGTAAATTATAGGCGGATAGGTGGTTAGGCATTAGGTCGATAGCGGTCTCAAGGTCTTTTTTCCACTCATCAAGGGTTTGGCCCGGCAGGGCGAAGATTAGGTCCAGGTTGATGTTGTCGAAACCGGCGGAGCGGGCATCATGGTAGAATCGGATCGCTTCGGAGGAAGTATGTATCCTTCCCAGGGTGCGCAGGTGCCTCTTGTTGAACGACTGGATGCCGATGGAAAGGCGGTTGATGCCGAGTTTTCTTAATTCTTTGAGCTTAGCTTTGTCTGCAGTGCCGGGGTTGGCTTCGACTGAGACCTCGATAGTAGAAAGTGGTGAGTTGTGAGTAGTAAGTAGACCGAGGATTTTTGCAAAGTGCCTTGATTCAAGCATGGTCGGTGTGCCGCCACCAAAATAGACAGTAGATAGTGGTAAGTAGTTAGTAGTTAGTAGATGATGTAATTCATTTATTAGCGCATCAACATATTGATCTATCAGGGTTTCCTTCCCTGCATACGACACGAAATCGCAGTAGTTGCACTTTCTTTTACAGAATGGAATATGGATGTAGAGCGAAGTCATTTTCCTAGTCTCAAGACCGCGAGGAACGCTTCCTGCGGGACATCAACTTTTCCTATGCGTTTCATCCTTTTCTTGCCGGCTTTTTGCTTTTCCAGAAGTTTTCTCTTGCGGGTAACGTCTCCGCCGTAGCACTTTTGAAGGACATTCTTCTTGATGGCGGAAATATTCTCCCGGGCGATGACCTTGGCGCCGATCGAGGCCTGGACCGGGATCACGAATTGATGGCGGGGGATGACCTCTTTTAGTCTCTCAACCAGTCTTTTCCCTCGGGGATAAGCATAATCACGATGGACAATGGTGGAAAGCGCGTCCACCGGCTCCTGGTTCAGAAGGATATCCATTTTGACCAGGTCCGACTTCCGGTATCCGATAAGCTCATAGTCCATTGAGGCATATCCACGCGTCACGGACTTTAACTGATCATGATATTCTGAGATCACTTCCGAGAGCGGGATCTCAAAGGTCATCATCACTCTCTTTGGGTCAAGATATTCGATATTCAGGAAGTTACCCCTCTTATCGGTGGTGACGGACATTACCGCGCCGACGTAATCCGCCGGCGTGAAAATGGTCAGCTTGAGATACGGCTCTTCGACCGAATCGATCTCTGCTGCCGCCGGCATTTTCGTGGGGTTGTCGACAGAAAGGGACCTTTTGTTCGTTAAGTTGACCTTGTATATCACGTTGGGGGCGGTGGCGATGATGTTTAGCTTGAATTCCCTTTCCAATCGTTCCTGCACGATCTCAAGGTGGAGCAGTCCCAAAAAGCCGCAGCGCAGGCCGTAGCCCAGCGCGGCGGAGGTCTCCGGCTCAAAATACAGGGCGGCGTCGTTCAACTGCAGTTTGGAGACCGCGTCCTTCAGGTTCTCATATTCCTCCCCTGCCAGGGGATAGAACCCGCAGAAGACCATGGGCTTTATCGGCCGATAACCGGGGAGGGGGTGTGGTGCGGGGGTATCGGTGTCGGTAACGGTGTCTCCCACACGGCATTCCTTCACATCCTTGATCCCCGCGATCAGATAGCCGACTTCACCCGCGCTGAGTTTTTCTCTGGGGATCAGGCCGAGCCGTAAGGTTCCCACTTCCTGGGCCTCAAAATTGCCTTTGGTCCCCATAAGGTGAATGTTCATGCCGGAGCGTATCTTGCCGTTCACCACCCGGATATAGGCGATCACTCCGCGAAAGGGGTCGTAATGCGAATCAAAGATGAGGGCTTGGAGCGGTGAATCCATTTTTCCTTCCGGCGGGGGTATGCGTTTTATGATCGACTCAAGTATCTCGTCCACGCCGGTGCCTTCCTTGGCGGAAGCCAGGATAATGTCCTTTTCCTCCATTCCGAAGACGTTCTTTAGTTCTTCCGCGATCCTTTCCGGCTCGGCCGCGGGCAGATCGATCTTGTTGATCACAGGGATGATCACCAGGTCATTCTGCTTTGCCAGGTGAGCGTTGGCCAAGGTCTGGGCTTCGATCCCCTGGGTGGCATCGATGAGAAGCAGTGCCCCTTCGCAGGCGGCCAGGGAACGGGAAACCTCATAGCTGAAATCGACGTGGCCGGGGGTGTCGATCAGGTTCAGGATGTGGTCCTTATACTGCATGCGGATGGCCTGGGCCTTGATGGTGATCCCGCGTTCCCGTTCCAGTTCCATGGTGTCCAGGATCTGCTCGCGCATCTCCCGCTTTTCCACCGTGCCGGTATATTCCAGCATGCGGTCCGCCAGGGTGGATTTGCCGTGGTCGATGTGGGCGATGATGGAAAAATTCCTTATTTTTTCAGGCATGGATTCATTCTAGCACAATTAATATGAGTTGACATTACTGGGGTTAAGTTGCATAATATTTTCGAATGAGAAAACCGCTGATTTTGGTCTTTTTATGGCTGGTCGCTACTTGCGCGGGGCAGGCAGCCGTTGATCTTGCCGATATCGGGGTGGGGGCTCGCCCCCTCGGGCTCGGGAACACCTGCGTGGGTGGGATGGATGATGCCTCCGCCATCTTCCGCAACCCGGCGGGCCTGGCCCTGAACCCCGAACTTAATGTTATCAGCATGAGCGGGACCCTGCTGGGCGACGTGAATTATGTTCTGGTGGGCATTTCAGACTATTCTCCTGTGGGAAAGCTGGGTTTTGGCTATCTGAACGCTTCCCTGGGAGAGATCCCCATCACCACCATCACCGGCTCGGGCTCCACCGCCGCCATCGTGCAAACAGGGACCACGGACTACAGTTCAAGCGTCATTTTCTTCTCTTACGGCACCCGTCTCAGTCGGATCTTTCAGGGAAAGGGAGAGAATGTGCTGTTCGGCGCGAGCCTTAAGTGGTTCCTGCAGGGATTTGAGGGGGGCGGTACGGCCATGCAGGACGCGGTGGGAGCGGGGATGGACGCGGATATGGGATTGATCTGGGAAGCCCGTCCCTGGGCGCGCTTGGGATTGACTTGCAACAATTTTTTGCCCGCTGATTTCGGCGGCAAATTTGTGTGGACAAAAGACGATGAGACGGAGGGCATCCCCATGGTTGTGCGTTATGGCGGGATGCTCAATGTTCTGGGAAAGTCGGCGGTCTTCTTGAGTGAGGATCAGGCATTGAACCTTCTGGTTGATTATGAGAGTGCCAGGGCGGGAAATCGGCCCGCGCTCTGGCATGTGGGCCTGGAGTATTGGCCCTTTCACATGCTGGCGCTGAGGGCGGGCATTGACCAGAAACCAAAGGCAGCCGAGGCCGGCATCGGGGTGGATGACAATCTGACCGCGGGGGTCGGTGTGAACTACCGCGGTTTTACCTTTGATTACGCCTACCATCAGTTCGGGGATCTTGCTGAAAACGCCACCCACTTTTTCTCCATCGGCTATCGGGGGGTGGAAACGGAAAGGAAAAAGGCGGTCAGGAGGGAGCCGATAAAGAGGGTTGTTCCCGTGCCGCAGGTGGTTCCCAAGCCCGAACTCATTACTTACGCGGATCTGCCGGAGGGCTATTGGGCCAAGAAGCCGATCGAGTATCTGGCGACTTTGGGGATCATGGGCGGTTATCCGGACAAGACTTTCCGGCCGAATAAGGCATTGACCCGGGCGGAACTGGCGGTGATCCTGGTCAAGGCTAAAGATCTAAAGATGGAAAGGGGAGCGGTAGGATTCGACGATGTTCGTTCCACGGATTGGTACACTCCCTACATCAAGGCTGCGGTGGACCGGAAGTACCTGCAGGGTTATCCGGATAATTCTTTCCGGCCCGGCCAGCAGGTCACCCGGGCGGAGGCCGCTCTGATCTTTGCCAGGTTTGCCGGTCTTTACATTAAACCCGAGGTGAGGTTGAAGGTTTATCCGGACGTGGAGAAGAAGCACTGGGCATCGCCGGCGATCGCTGCGTCAAAACAGGCCGGGTTTCTCGAGTATCTCGGCGCGGAGGAATTCGGGCCGAGCGAATTTTTGACCCGGGCGGAGGCGGCGGAGATCCTTTCCAAGACCCCGACCGTCAAGGAAAAGATAAAGAAACTGATCTCCGGGGAGCAGTGAGATGAGCTGCATTTTCTGCAAGATCATCAGGAAGGAGATCCCTTCCTCGGTAGTTTACGAGGACGACAAGGTCCTGGCTTTTAATGACATCGCTCCGCAGGCGCCGGTGCATATCTTGGTCATTCCCAAGAAGCATGCGGATACCGTCGCTGAATTAGATGACATGTCGGTGGTCAAGGACCTGTTTTCTGTCATGAAGAAGCTGGCGCAGGAAAAGGGGATCGACAAAAGCGGCTATCGGATCGTGGTCAACCACGGAAAAGACGCCGGCCAGGCAGTACCCCACCTTCACTTTCACCTTCTGGGCGGACGCCCGCTAGCTTGGCCTCCGGGGTAGGTTATAGTTTATTCCATCCTTATGTTGATACCTATGAGCTTCCACCTTGGATGCTCATAAATGTATTTTAGATCAAAGTAAACCGTGTAAGGTTTTGTTGCATAATATCCACTTAATCTCAAAATGCCTTTGTCATCGATATAAGGTTTGTCGCTGAATATGGGAGTTTCATTTTCAATAATCGTAAGGTCGATCTCTTCATCTATGAATTTACTAAAAGAGCCCCTTATTTCATCCTTGTCCATCTGTTTCTGCATTATCTTTGCGATAGAATTATAAAAATCTGAGAAATCGTCTCTATTTATGCCCCCAGCCAAGAGTAATATGGATTCATTAACCATGCTACTAATTGCCTGGTCCGAGGGAATTTCCTTTTGAGCTGTGGCTTTCCCTTTGTCTGTTTCCTTCTCGGCCAATCCGGCAGAGGTTTTTCGTAGCGCAAGGATCTTCCATGAGCCGCCTTCTTTTACAAGCTCGATCTCTACTGGAATGATTCCTCCAGCTTCGGTATTGATGGAGCCCTCCAGCTTGCCGGTGTTGCCGCTGATGGAGCGGGAGCTCCAGGAGGCGCTTTCAAACTCATCCAGGGTGGAGTTTTCAAGGAAATCTCTCAGCTCATCTTCGGATGTCGCGGCTTGGAACTCTTTTGCGGTGGATAAGTATGCCTCTTCGATGCTGCCTTCCTTTACCAGGGAGAAAAATTGATCCGCGGATTTCACGATCCCCTTTGTCAGGCCGAATATCAGCAGGATAAGTAGCAGGATCACCACGACAGCAACGCTAATGCCAATCAGGAACTTCTTCATTTTTATCCCCCTTAGACCAAAAATAATAACTGGCGGAGGAGGAGAGATTCGAACTCTCGCGGGCTGTTAACCCCTAACGGTTTAGCAAACCGTCCCCTTGGACCACTTGGGTACTCCTCCGCGTAGACTCGGAGGGAGGAGGATTTGAACCCCCGATACGCTTGCGCGTATAGCGGTTTTCAAGACCGCCGCCATCAACCACTCGGCCATCCCTCCGCGCTCGACACGATTATATCACCCTAAATTATCCTTGTCTAACTTCAAAATCCTGTGCTATAATCGAATTCAGGTGAACGCAAAATGAGCGAGGATGGTCCAAAACGCGAGGGTTTCCACAAGGTGCTGGTGTTGAATTCGACCTTTGCCCCCATCAATATCACCAGCTGGCGCCGGGCCATGATCCTGCTCTACAAGGGAAAGGCAAGCGGGGTCGAGTATAACGGCTGCCTGATCAACGGTAAACTCCGGCTGCCGGAAGTAGTCAAATTGACGAATTATGTGCCGCTCCCGTACTCGGAGGTGGTCCTCTCCCGGAAGAACATTTACCTGCGGGATAATTTCACCTGCCAGTACTGCGGAAAGACCGGAGGAAGCATGACCATCGATCATATTATTCCCCGCAGCCGCGGCGGGGGAGAGACCTGGCAGAACATGGTAGTGTGTTGCGCGCGCTGCAATAACCGCAAGGGGGACCGCAGCCTGGAAGAAGCGGATATGAAGCTGATGGGGATGCCTTACCGTCCGCCCTCCAGCCTGTATCTGCACATGACCCGTATTTCCAATATCCCGCGCAGCTGGTTCGATTACTTCTTTAAAAAGAATTAGGGGCCCGTGGTGTAGCCTGGTTTAACACGCCTGCCTGTCACGCAGGAGATCGCCGGTTCGAATCCGGTCGGGCCCGTATTTAGGAGTACATGCGTCACGTTAAGATCCTGATATTGTGCTTTGCTTTCCTTTTGCTATATACCTCGGCCCTTTTTGCCATTGACACCAAATATTTCTGCGCTTTTTCCTACCGGCAGAAGGCGGTCTGGGGATCGGACTATTCCCTGACCCCCGAGCTCAGGTTCGATGAGAGCATGCAGCGCTTCTACTATTACCACTGGCGCACCGGCTTTCTCTTTCACCCATTTTCCTGGCTGGACCTGGGCCTTTATTATCGCTATGTCAATCAAAGAACGAATGGCGACTGGCAGCCGGAGAACCGCTTTGAATTCCACTTTGACCCCAAGATCATCCTTCAGTTTGTGCCGCTCATGCCCAGAGTGGGGCGCGGCACGGAGGAAGCTGAGGACACAAGTGTTGTTGGCCGGGTGCGTCAGGGGGCGCTGCGGGTGCTGGAGATCATCATGATCAATGATTTTGAGTTCTGGAATATTGATTTGCAGAAGCCGGAGAACACGCATGTGGTCTACCGCGTTCGGCCCAGAGTTTCCTGGGAATATGACTTTGGCACGCTCTATGTTTCGGACGACCTCTTCCACAGCCTAAAATACGGCAAGATCTTCCGCAACTGGGCGACGGTCGGCATGGTTAAGCCCGTCAACGGCCTGAGCCTTGACCTCTATTACTCTTATGAGTCAGAACGCGCTCAGTTCCTGTCCGTCATGTCCGATGACTGGGAAAATGCCCACGTTTTCGGCACAAGATTGATTTGGAATAGGGATTGAGCCGTTATATAATAGACGATAGGTTCTTATGAACAACCAGGGCCGCAAAAGGGTCATTATCGAGAACGTCAGGCCGGAAATTGACGACGGAGAATTTCCGGCCAAGCGCGTGGTCGGCGAAGAGATCGCGGTCTCCGCGGACATCTTTGACGATGGCCATGACCAGGTCTCCGCCTCCCTTTTATACCGCAAGATCGACCAGAAGAACTGGCGGGAAGTTCCCATGAAATTCCTGGTCAATGACCGCTGGGAAGCCTCCTTCACCATCGAAGAGATGACAAGCTATGAATACACTCTCCAGGGTTGGGTCGACCATTTTAAGACCTGGCGGATGGATATAAAAAATAAACTTGAAGCGGGGCAGGATATTAAGGTCGACCTCTTGATCGGCCTGGAGCTGATCGAGAACGCCATCCAACGCGCCCGGATCAAAGATGACGCCAAAAAGATCCGGGATCTCCTCAAGCGGATCAAAAAGGAAAAAAAGCCGGAAAAAGCGGTGGAGGCCGCGTTGAGCCGGGAGCTGGCACAAATTATCCGCAAATATCCCGCCAAGAAATTAATGACCGTCTATGATAAGCGCCTGCGGGTGGCGGTTGACCGCCCTAAAGCCTTGTTCTCCGCCTGGTACGAGATGTTCCCGCGCTCCATGAGCCCGGATCCCAAACGCGCCGGCACCTTCAAGGATTGTGAAAAATATCTGCCCGAGCTCTCCAAAATGGGTTTTGACGTGCTCTATTTCCCGCCCATTCATCCCATCGGCAAAAACAAGCGCAAGGGAAAGGATAATGTGCCCATCGCTGTGCCCGGGGATCCGGGAAGCCCCTGGGCGATTGGTTCGGAGCAAGGGGGCCATAAGGCGGTCGATCCCAACTTGGGGACGATTGAGGATTTTCAGGCTTTGATACAAAAGGCACAGGAACTGGGTATGGAAATGGCCATGGACCTGGCTTTCCAGTGCTCGCCCGACCATCCCTACCTCAAGGAGCATCCGGAGTGGTTCAAAAAACGGCCGGACGGCACCATCCAGTACGCGGAGAACCCGCCCAAAAAATATGAGGATATCATTCCCTTCAATTTTGAATGCGAGAACTGGAAGGAGCTCTGGGAGGAGCTCAAGAGCATCGTTTCCTTCTGGATCGATCAGGGCATCCGTATCTTTCGCGTTGATAATCCTCATACCAAGCCATTCCCTTTCTGGCAGTGGTTGATCGAAGGGGTAAAGAAGGAGTATCCTGATGTGATTTTTCTTTCGGAAGCTTTTACTCGACCGAAAGTTATGTACAGATTAGCTAAGATTGGATTTACCCAATCCTACACCTACTTTACCTGGCGCAATACGAAGTGGGAACTGACCGAGTATTTGACTGAGCTGACCAGGACCGAAGTGCGTGATTTTTTCCGTCCCAACTTCTGGACCAATACCCCTGACATCCTGCCCGAGTTCCTGCAATACGGCGGACGGCCGGCTTTTATCAGCCGCCTGGTCCTGGCCGCGACCCTCTCATCAAATTACGGCGTGTTTGGCCCGGTCTTTGAAAGATGCATTGCCGAGGCCGTGCCGGGCAGGGAAGAGTACAGGGGATCGGAAAAATACGAGACCAAGCACTGGGACGAAGGCGAGGCCGGCACCCTAAAGGCCCTGATGAGCCGCATCAACCAAATCCGAAAGGAGAACCCGGCCCTACAGACCACCTGGAACCTTAAATTCCATGAAGTTGACAATGAATATTTGTTGTTCTACTCTAAGACAACGCCGGACCTTTCCAATATTATACTGGGTGTGGTCAATCTGGATCCGCACCATAAGCAATCTGGCTGGGTCAAGGTGCCGGTCACGGAGCTGGGGATCGATCCCCAGCGCTCCTATCTGGCTCATGACCTCATCAGCAACGACCGGTACATGTGGCAGGGGGAAAAGAATTACGTTGAACTGGACCCGGCGGTGATGCCGGCGCATATTCTCAAGATCCACAGGAAGGCGAAACGCGAGTCAGACTTTGATTATTTCATGTGAGTAACGATATGGAATTATGGTACAAGGACGCGATTATTTATGAATTGCATGTCCGGGCGTTCTATGACAGCAACGGCGACGGCATCGGTGATTTTCGTGGATTAATGCAGAAACTGGATTATCTGCAGAACCTGGGGATCACCTGCATCTGGCTGCTGCCATTTTGCCCTTCGCCGCTCAAGGATGACGGCTACGATATCTCGGATTACAAGAACGTCCATCCCGATTACGGGACGCTGCGCGATTTCAAGGACTTCCTGAAACAGGCGCACCGCCGCGGCATCCGCGTCATCACCGAGCTGACGCTGAACCACACTTCAAACCAGCACCCCTGGTTTGAGCGTGCCCGAAAGGCGAAACCCGGCTCGGTCCACCGCGGCTATTATATCTGGAGCGATTCCCAGGAAAAATACAAGGATGCGCGGATCATTTTCAAGGATTTTGAGCATTCCAACTGGAGCTGGGATCCCGTGGCCAAAGCGTACTACTGGCACCGCTTCTACTCCCATCAGCCCGACCTTAACTATGATAGCCCGAAGGTGCGGCAGGAGATCACGGAGGTGGTCGATTTCTGGTTTGAGCTTGGGGTGGATGGTTTAAGACTGGACGCCGTGCCTTATCTTTTTGAAAGGGAAGGAACGAACTGCGAAAATTTGCCGGAGACCCACGCTTTCCTCAAGGAGCTGCGGGGTCATGTTGACAAGAAGTTCAAAAATAAAATGCTTTTAGCGGAAGCCAACCAGTGGCCGGAGGACGCGCTGGAATATTTCGGCGAGGGTGATGAATGCCACATGGCCTTTAACTTCCCGGTCATGCCGCGCATGTTCATGTCGGTGCAGATGGAGGATCGCTTCCCCCTGGTCGATATCTTTGACCCCCCGCTGGAGATACCCGAGGTCTGCCAGTGGGCGCTCTTCCTGCGTAATCATGATGAGCTGACCCTGGAGATGGTGACGGATGAGGAGCGCGATTACATGTACCGCGCTTACGCCACGGACCCGCGCACCCGCATCAATCTGGGCATCCGGCGCAGGTTAGCGCCGCTTCTGGGCAACAACATGCGGAAGATCGAATTGATGAACGTTCTGCTTCTCTCCCTGCCGGGGACGCCGGTCGTCTACTACGGGGATGAGATCGGCATGGGCGACAATTATTATCTGGGGGACAGGAAAGGCGTCAGAACGCCGATGCAGTGGGGGTCGGACCGCAACGCGGATTTTTCCACCGCCAATCCCCATAAGCTCTACCTGCCGGTGATTACGGATCCGGAATACCATTATGAGGCGATCAACGTGGAGAACCAGGAGGCGCACCTTTCTTCGCTCCTCTGGCGCATGAAGCGCCTCATCTCCATGCGCAAGGATTTCCGGGCCTTCAGCCGCGGCAGCATCCGCTTCCTTTCCCCGCAGAACCCCAAGATCCTGGCATTCGTCAGGGAGTGGGAAGGCGAAGTCATCCTGGCCGTGACCAATCTGTCGCGGTTTTCCCAGGCGGTGGAGCTCGATCTTTCGCAGTACGCCGGCTCTGTCCCGGAAGAGGTCTTCAGCAAGAACGATTTTCCGGCCATCCGGGAAACGCCTTATCTCCTGACCATGGGGCCGCACAATTATTTCTGGTTCCGGCTCAAGAAGGAGCCGGCGGAGCTGGCGGTCGCCAAGGCCAGATCTGCGCCGCGCCTTGAGGTTGAAGAATTGGCCGGAGAACGGATGCTTGAGAAGCTCAAAAAGTACGTGCTCCCCGATTATGTGCGCGGCTGCCGCTGGTTCCGCAGCAAGGGGAGGATTATTCGCAACATAAATGTGATCGAGGCCGCCCGGATCGACCAGGTCCAGTTCCTGTTCCTTGAGCTTAACTACAACGAAGGTATGCCCGAAACCTATTTCCTGCCGCTCTGTTACCTGCCGCGGGAAAAAGCCGTGTTGATCGAACAGCAGTTCCCGCAGTCAGTCATCGTCTATCTCAAGGCGGGGGAGGAGGAGGGCACGCTCTTTGATGGTGTTTACTGTGAAGATTTTCAGAGGCTGGCCCTTGACCTGATCGCCAAAAAAAGAAGATTCAAAGGGGAAAGCGGTGAGTTTTCCGCTTATCCGGGCAGGCTTTTCCGCGGGCTTTTGGCGGGCAAGCCGCAGCCCCTGAGCATTTCCATGCAGAAGGCGGAACAGAGCAACACTTCTATTATTTATGATGAGGCTTTTATCCTCAAGGTTTACCGCAAGCTGGAAACAGGAGTCCATCCGGACGTTGAGATCATCGAAGCTCTTACTGAAAAAGCGGGTTCTTCGGAGATCCCGCCTTTTGCCGGGGCGATCGAATACCGGACCGGAGGGACGGAACCGGTCCATTTAGCCCTGCTCCAGGCGTATGTTCCCAATCAGGGGGACGCCTGGTCTTTTGCTCTGGATAATATGGGCCATTATTTTGAAAGGATCCTTTCCAAAAAAGAGGAGCTTAAGGAAGTGCCCAAAGTGCAGAATCTGCTGGCGTGCTTGAGCGGTGCGGAAGACAACCCCCCGCTAAAAGAGTTGCTGGGCGGCATCTATCCGGAGATGATCGCCCTGCTGGGCCAGCGCACCGGAGAGCTTCACCTTTCTCTTTATTCCATCAAGGGGGATCCAGAATTTTTGCCGGAACCCTTTTCCCAGCATTATCAGAGATCGATCTTTCAATCCATGCGGAGCACGGAGCGGCAGGCGTTCTCACTTCTGCGGAAAGCGGCGGGCAAACTGCCGGAGGAGCTCAGGGGCCAGGCCTCGGAGGTGCTTAAGTCCGAGGACCGGATCATTGAGCACTTATCTCGCGTTATGGCTAAAAAGATCTCGGCCCTTAAGATCAGGATCCACGGGGATTTCCACCTGGGGCAGGTCCTATATACGGGTAAGGACTTTGTGATCATTGATTTTGAGGGGGAGCCGGCCCGGGCCCTGGGCGAGCGAAGGCTCAAGCGTTCGGTCCTGCGTGATGTGGCGGGAATGATCCGATCCTTCCATTACGCGGCCTACGCGGCGCTTTTAAGGCATCCCGGACTGCGCCCGGAGGACCGGGCGTATCTGGAGCCCTGGATCGAAGCGCTCTACCATTATCTGGGCGGGATCTATCTCTGTTCCTATTTGAAAACGGTGGGGAAGGCCGCGTTCCTGCCCGCGGACCCGGAGGAGTTCAGGGTTTTGTTCGAGTCCTTTCTGCTTGAGAAAGCGGTCTATGAGCTGGGATACGAGCTGAACAACCGTCCGGACTGGCTGGTGATCCCGCTCAAGGGCATTAACTACATTCTTAAAGGCGAGGCATAAATGATGTTCTGGAAGAAGAACAACAGTAATAGGGTTATCCATGGCCCTTCGCTCATGACCGATCAGGATGTCTATCTGTTTAAAGAGGGCAGCCACTTCCGGTTATATGAAAAGCTCGGCGCCCATTTTATGGAGGTGGAGGGCAAAGCGGGCGTGCTTTTTTCGGTGTGGGCGCCCAATGCGGATAGGGTCTCGGTGGTGGGCAGTTTCAATGACTGGAATCCCCGGACCCATCCCCTGGCGCCGCGGTGGGAGGGCTCCGGCATCTGGGAGGGATTCGTGCCCGGTGTCAAAAAAGGCGAGATCTATAAATTCTATCTTCAGTCCAAATATGACGGCTACAAGGTTGACAAAGGCGATCCCTATGCCTTTGCCTGGGAGGTCGCGCCCAAAACCGCCTCCGTCGTCTGGGACCTGGATTATCACTGGAGTGACGATGAGTGGATGAAAAACCGATCCCGCTACAATTCTCTGGGCGCGCCTATCTCCGTCTATGAGGTGCATCTCGGGTCCTGGAGAAGGGTCTCGGAAGAAAATAACCGTTCACTTCATTACCGGGAATTAGCTTGCCAGCTCGTCGATTATGTCAAGGAGCTGGGATTCACCCATGTGGAATTCCTGCCGGTGATGGAGCATCCCTTTTTTGGATCCTGGGGCTATCAGACCTCGGGGTATTTTGCGCCGTCCAGCCGCTACGGCACCCCCCAGGATTTCATGTATCTGGTCGACCTCCTGCATCAGAACGGGATCGGCGTGATCTTGGACTGGGTCCCCTCCCACTTTCCCTCTGATGAGCATGGTCTGGCTTTCTTTGACGGAACGCATCTATTTGAGCACGCGGATCCCAGGCAGGGTTTCCATCCGGACTGGCAAAGCTATATCTTCAATTACAGCCGAGGCGAGGTTCAGGAGTTCCTGATCAGCAGCGCGCTCTTCTGGCTGGACAAGTACCATATCGACGGCCTGCGCGTGGATGCGGTGGCTTCCATGCTTTACCTTGATTATTCCAGAAAAGAAGGGGAGTGGATCCCCAATAAATTCGGCGGCCGGGAAAATCTGGAGGCGATCGAGTTCCTGAAAAAGTTGAACGTGAACGTTTACGGGAATTTCCCTGAGGTGCAGATGATCGCGGAGGAGTCGACCGCCTGGCCCATGGTTACCCGGCCGGTGCACGTGGGGGGGCTGGGCTTTGGCTTGAAATGGGACATGGGCTGGATGCATGACACATTAAAATACATGTCCGATGACCCCATCTATCGCAAATATCACCATGATCAGCTGACCTTCAGCATCTGGTACGCTTTTTCCGAGAATTTTATGCTGCCTCTTTCCCATGACGAAGCGGTCCACGGCAAGGGATCGCTCCTGGGTAAGATGCCGGGCGACGAATGGCAGAAGTTCGCTAATCTGAGATTGCTCTACGGATACATGTACACTCACCCCGGCAAAAAGCTTTTGTTCATGGGAGGGGAGTTCGGGCAGTGGAGCGAGTGGAACCATGACGCCAGCCTGGAATGGCAGCTCCTCCAGTATGACCGGCACCAGGGATTGAAGAAGTGGCTGACGGATCTTAACCGGCTTTACCGCAGCGAGGCGGCCCTGCATGAGGCGGATGTCGAGGGCGCGGGCTTTGAATGGATCGACTGCAGGGATTACGAGAAAAGCATCATCAGCTACCTGCGCCGCGCCAAAAATAGCGAGGACTTTGTGGTGGTGGTCTGCAATTTTACCAGCATTCCGCGTCAGAACTATAAGATCGGAGTGCCGGTGGCGGGCTTGTGGAAGGAGATCTTGAACAGCGATTCGCCCTATTATGGCGGCAGCGGGCAGGGCAATTTCCACCGCATCGAGACTGCGCCCGTATTTCTGCACGGCCAGGACCAGGCCCTGTCATTGACCTTGCCGCCGTTGTCTGTTTTGATCCTCAAACCGGAAAGGAGCGGGCAATGAAGCACGAATTCGTGGTCTGGGCGCCTTTTCTTAAGAAAGTCGAACTCAAGATCGTTGCGCCGGAGGAAAAGATCGTCGAGATGCGGCCGGCAGACAAAGGCTATTGGAAAGTCACGCTGGATGATGTTCAGCCGGGCACTCAGTATTATTATCGCTTGGACGGCTCCATCCTGCGGCCCGATCCGGCCTCGCGCTTTCAGCCCCGGGGGGTCCACGGTCCTTCCCAGGTGACCGACAGCTCAAGCTTTAAGTGGGGGGACAGGAAATGGAAAGGCCTGCCCGCCAGAAAGATGATCATTTATGAGCTTCATGTTGGGACTTTTACTGAGGAAGGAACATTTAAGGCGGCGATCCCCCGGCTGGACGAGTTAAAAGAGATCGGCATAAATACGATCGAGCTCATGCCGGTGGCTCAATTCCCGGGGGAGCGTAACTGGGGCTATGACGGCGTCTACCCTTACGCGGTCCAGAATTCTTATGGTGGACCAGAAGGGCTTAAGGAACTGGTGAACGCCGCGCACCAGAAGGGTTTCAGCGTTATTCTTGACGTGGTCTATAATCATCTTGGTCCGGAAGGTAATTATTTTCGCGACTTCGGTCCCTATTTCGACACCCAGCACAAAACCCCCTGGGGTGATGCTTTTAATTTCGATGACGCTTACAGTGATGAGGTCAGGAAATTCTTTATTGAGAACGCCCTTTATTGGTTTGAGAATTTCCATTTTGACGGCTTAAGACTGGACGCGATCCACGGCATCTATGGCTTTTCCGCCAAGCCTTTTTTGGAAGAACTGGCGGAAGTGGTGGATAGCTGTTCCAAAAACAAAAAAAGAAAATATTATCTGATGGCAGAGAGCGATCTTAACGATGTTAAGGTCACCTGGCCGGTAACGCTGGGCGGACACGGGATTGATGTGCAGTGGTGCGATGATTTTCACCATGCTTTGCACACGCTCATCACCGGGGAGAAGATCGGATACTATGTCGATTTCGGCATTGTGGAGCAGTTCGTCAAGACCTTGAGCGAGGGATTTGTCTATTCCTGGGAGTATTCGCTCTTCCGTCATCGCCGTCATGGCAGTTCGTCCAAAGAAATGCCGGCAGACCAATTCATTGTCTTTGCGCAGAACCACGATCAAGCGGGCAACCGCATGCTGGGGGAGAGGCTTTCCCAATTAACGTCTCTGGAGGGCCTGAAGCTGGCCGCAGGCGTGGTTTTGTCTTCGCCTTATGTTCCTTTGCTTTTTATGGGTGAGGAATACGCCGAAAACAACCCTTTTCTTTACTTTGTCAGCCACTCAGACCTTAAACTTATCGAGGCGATCAGGGAGGGGAGGAAAAAGGAATTTGCCGGTTTTCATCAGGAGGAAGAGCTCTTTCCGGATCCCATGGCGGTAGAGACTTTTCAGCGGTCAAAACTTGACTGGGGCAAACGGCAGCGGGGCGAGAACAAAGTGATGCTTGATTATTACCGGGAATTGATCAATCTTCGCTCTAAGGTCCCTGCATTGGCTAACCTGAGCAAGAAGGGGTTGGAAGTGAGGGGCCTGGAAAAAGAGCGCATTGTTTATATGCGGCGCTGGCACAGGAAAAGTCAGATCCTTTGTTTGATGAACTTTAATGATTGTTCAAAATCGGTTAAAATTAAACTGCCTGCTGGAAGATGGGGGAAGATCTTCGACTCGGCGGATGAAAAATGGGGAGGGCCGGGGCCGGAGCTGCCGAAAAAAATTGGTGCCGGACAAAGGATCACCCTGAAACCCTTTAATTTCGCGGTCTACAAAAAATGAACAGATATATTTGCATCCACGGACATTTTTATCAGCCGCCGCGGGAGAACCCGTGGCTGGAAGAAGTGGAATCGCAGGATTCGGCCTGGCCCTACCACGATTGGAACGAAAAAATAACCGCTGAATCTTACGCGCCCAATACCGCTTCGCGCATTCTCGATGATGAGGATCGGATCGTGGATATCGTTAACAACTACTCCAGGATCAGCTTCAATTTCGGTCCGACCCTTTTGTCCTGGCTGGAGAAAAAAGCTCCGGATGTCTATGAAGCGATCCTGGAAGCCGATAAATCGAGCCGGCAGAGATTTTCCGGTCATGGATCCGCTATTGCTCAAGTCTACAGCCATATGATAATGCCGCTAGCCAATAAGAGAGACAAGGAAACCCAGGTCATTTGGGGAATCAGGGACTTTGAGCATCGCTTCCAGAGAAAGCCCGAGGGGATGTGGCTGGCCGAGACCGCGGTTGATGTGGAGACCCTGGAGATCCTGGCCGAGCACGCCATCAAGTTCACGATCCTGGCTCCGCGGCAGGCCAAACGCGCCCGCAAAATCGGGGCCCGGGCCTGGAAGGATGTCAGCCAGGAGAGGGTCGATCCCAAGCAGGCCTATCTTTGCAGACTGCCTTCAGGCAGGAGCATCAGTGTTTTCTTCTATGACGGGCCGACGTCGCGCGATATCGCTTTCAGCGGCCTGTTGAGCAGAGGCGAGAATTTTGCCGGGAGACTGGCCGGATCTTTTGTCGCAAAGAAAGATCAGCCTCAGCTGGTCAATGTTGCAACGGATGGAGAAACCTATGGCCATCACCACCGTTACGGAGACATGGCTTTGGCTTACTGCCTTTACCATATTGAGTCTGCGAAGCTGGCCAGGATCACCATTTTTGGCGAATATCTGGAAATGCATCCTCCCTCTCACGAAGTCGAGATCTTTGAGAACTCTTCCTGGAGCTGTGCTCACGGTGTTGAGCGCTGGAAGAACAATTGCGGCTGTAATAGCGGTATGCATAACGGCTGGAACCAGGAATGGAGGGCGCCGCTGCGGCGGGCGATGGACTGGCTGCGGGACAAATTGGTCGAGCTTTATGAAAAGGAGGGGCCGCGATACCTTAAGAATATCTGGCAGGCCAGGAACGATTACATCCATGTCATTCTTGACGGGTCTGAAGATAATATAGAAAGATTTTTGTCGGATCAGAGCGTTAAAAACCTTTTGGCTGATGAGAAAGTGAAGGTCCGTCAGCTGCTGGAAATGCAGCTGCACGCCATGCTCATGTACACTTCCTGCGGCTGGTTCTTTGATGAGGTCTCCGGCATTGAATCCGTTCAGGTCATCCTTTACGCGGCGCGGGCTTTGCAGCTGGCCAGGGAAACCGCGGGCTGGGATCTGGAGCCGGAATATGTGGAGCTGCTGGCAAAAGTTCCCAGCAATATCGATGAGTTCAAGAACGCGGCCGCGGTCTATGAACGCCTGGTCAAGCCCAGCGTCCTGGACCTGCTCAGAGTAGGGGCGCACTATGCCATCTCTTCCTTGTTCGCCGAATCTCCGGCAAAGATAGAGCTTTTTTGCTACACGGCCGTAAGCGAGGTCTATGAGCGGCTGGTGTCAGGCAAGCAGAAATTGGCGATCGGGAGGGTGAAGATCAGGTCCAACATCACCGGCGAGGAGGGCGTGGTAAGTTTTACGGTCCTCCATCTTGGCGACGAGAAGATCATCGGCGGGGCGCGTCAGTGCAGCGGCGACGGCGAGTTCGAGGAATTTCTAGAGGACGTTAAAGTGAATTTCGCCAAAAATAGTCTGGCCGATATTATCTCCCAGATCGACCGATTTTTTGGGGAGCACAGTTATTCCCTCTGGCATCTTTTCCGTGATGAGCAGAGACGCATCCTTGACCGGATCGCTGAGCCTTCCCTGAAGGAAGTGGAAGATTCGCTCTGGCGCATCTTCAAAGAGCACCAGCCGCTGATGGAAGCCATGACCCGGCTGCGGATACGCCTGCCGGGGGAGTTTTACGCCACGGCAAAGTTTGTTTTTAATCGCGAACTGCGGCGGCAGCTCATGGAGGACGAAGAGCTTGACCTGGTCAAGCTCAAGCTGCTGGTCGAGAATGTCCAGCTCTGGCCCATCAAGCTCGATTATAAAACATTAAATTTCGCCGCTACTCAGAGGTTGAACCGCCTCATGTCTGACCTGGCCGTAAATCCAGACAATGACTTTTTGCTGAATAAAATTGACGGTGCCCTCGGGCTTTTTAATGCGCCGCCGCTTAAGCTTCAGCTCGATCTGTGGAAGGCGCAGAACATTTATTTTTCTCTTTACAAAGGCGGGAAAATAAAGAACCCTGGGCTTTTCAAAAGTATCGGGGATCAGCTCAGGGTCAAGGTCGGCTGATGCGTTTCTCTTCTGCAACTTATCGCATTCAATTCAATCCATCTTTTACCTTTCAGGATGCCGAAGGGATCGTTGATTATTTGTGTGAGCTCGGGATCTCCGACCTTTACGCTTCGCCGATCTTTGAAGCGCGCAAGGGAAGTGCTCACGGCTACGATGTGACCGACCCCAACCAGATCAATCCGGAACTGGGCGGGCAGGGTTCATTCGAGCGATTGGTCACTAAGCTGAAGGGCGTGGGTATGGGTTGGCTGCAGGACATTGTCCCCAACCATATGGCTTATGATCCGGAAAACCGGATGCTGATGGATGTGCTGGAGAAAGGAAGCAAGTCTTCCTATTTCGATTTCTTTGATATTTCCTGGCAGGTGGCGCATGAGGAGGTCAAGGGAAAGCTCCTGGCTCCTTTTCTGGACAAGCCTTATCGTCAGGCGCTGAAGAACGGGGAAATAAGGCTGGAGGGTTCGTCGATAGTGTACCATAACTGGCGTTTCCCCTTGAGGCCTGGCTCACTGGAAAAAATTGGAGAGGAGCGCGGTTCCGAAGCTCTCGACCGGCTTCTCCGAGATCAATTGTACAAGCTTGCCTATTGGAGAAGCGCTTCGGAGGAATCAAACTACCGCCGCTTTTTCAATATCGACGGCCTGATCTCGCTCAAACCGGAGGCTTTTGATAAGACCCATGAATTGGTCTTTAAACTGGCGTCGGAAGGCAAGTTCACCGGCCTTCGCATCGACCACATCGACGGATTGTTCGATCCGGCGGACTATCTGGCCAGGATCAGGGAAAAAGCCGGCGACGCTTATGTGCTGGTCGAGAAAATATTGACCGGAAATGAGATCCTGCCGAAGGAGTGGCCGGTTGAGGGGACCACGGGCTATGACTATCTTAATCGGCTGAACGGGATCTTTTGCGACACTGGCAATCAAGATAAATTCAATAAAATTTACGCCGGCTTTACGGGGATAAAAGCTTCCTGCGCGGATCTCCGCTATGAAAAGAAGAAATCAATCGTTGAAAGGCACATGTTCTCCAAGGTTAATTATCTGGCGCGGCTGTTGAAGCGTTTCTTGGACCTCAAAGGCGTTGCGGAAAAACTGGGTCTGGCGGAGATTCGGGCTTTGCTGGTCGAGCTCCTGGCCTGCTTTCCGGTCTACCGCACGTATATTTCTGAAAAGGAGTTCAGCAGGACGGACTTGAATTATTTAAAGCAGGCGGTCGAAGAGGCCAAGGGCCGCCGGCCGGAGATCTTGGGGCATTTTGATGTTTTTGAGCGCGCGGTTGAGCTCTTTTTCAGCAAGACTTTAAGCCGGCCCGCCAGAAAAAGATTAACTTATTTTCTGATGCGGCTGCAGCAGTATACCGGTCCGATCATGGCCAAGGGATTTGAGGACACCTTACTGTATAACTACAACCGGCTCCTGTCCCTGAATGAGGTCGGCGGCAGCCCGGAGAGCTTTGGCATTTCCCTGGGAGATTTCCATATCCATAACAAGCGGATCTCCGATGACTGGCCCAATACCATGTTGTCCACTTCCACCCATGATACCAAGCGGGGAGAAGATGTCCGCGCCCGGCTCAATGTCCTGTCCGAGATCCCGGAGGAATGGGGACGGATGTTAAAGGAATGGAGCGGGATCAATAAGGGGGTGGGGGCGCCGGACGCGAACGAGGAATATTTTATTTATCAGACTCTAATCGGCGCCTTTCCTTTTGACATGAAAGATTATCCTGAATTTGTTGAGCGGATCAAACAATACATGCTTAAAGCCCTCAGAGAAGCAAAGGCGCATACTTCCTGGCTTAAGCCCGACAAGCATTATGAAAAAGCGGCCCTGAACTTTATTGATAAAATATTGGCCGATCCTGAAAAGAATAAATTTCTTAAGTCATTTTTGCCTTTCCAGAAGAAGATCGCTTTCTACGGCATATTCAATTCCCTTTCGCAGACGATAATCAAACTTACTTCGCCTGGTGTTCCTGATATATATCAGGGCGCCGAAGTCTGGGACCTGAGCCTGGTCGATCCCGACAACCGACGGCCGGTCGATTTTGCCGGACGCAAGGCCTTGCTGCAAGAGATCAAGAAGATAACCGAGGAGGAACTTTTAGCTTCGATGGGAGATGGCCGAATTAAGCTTTATGTCATAAATATGGCCTTGCATGCCAGGGGAAGCGGAGAATATATTCCTTTGACAGTTGCCGGCAAATTCAAGGATAATATCATCGCTTTTGCCCGGGGCCGGAAGGTCACGGTTGCCCCGCGCTTTTTAACCCGGGTAGTTAAGGAAGGCGAGCTGCCCATTGGAAAAGTTTGGGCAGATACGTCAATTAGTCTGCCGGATGGAAAAATCCTGGCCGTGGCGGATGTTCTGGAAAAATTCCCGGTGGCGTTGCATGAACAAACGTAAAAGCGGAATACTTCTGCATATAACTTCGCTGCCGTCGCGGTACGGCATAGGTGATCTGGGACCGCAAGCCCGTAAGTTCGTTGACTTCCTGGCCAAAAGCGGACAAAAGATCTGGCAGATACTGCCATTAAATGAGATCGTGCTCACCAGTGGAAATTCTCCCTACCACAGCCTCTCCGCTTTTGCCGGCAATTCTTATCTGATCAGCCCGGATCTTCTGGTCAGCGAAAAATTGCTGCGGAAAGATGATCTGGAGCCAAAGCCCGAATTTACCGCCGACAAAGTTGATTATGCCGCGGTCTATGATTATAAGAACCGTCTGTTTGTCCGGGCTTTTGATAACTTCAAAAAGAAGGCGCCTCCCGCCAAATATGAAAGATTCTGTGCTGACAACAGCGGCTGGCTGGATGATTTCGCTCTGTTCAAGGCGCTCCGGGCCCATTTTGGGTATAAGACCTGGAGCCAGTGGCCCCCGGAGATCAGGGACCGCGACAAGAACGCCTTGAAAAAGGTCTCTGATCAGCTTACCGGCCTTATCCAGAGAGAAAAATTCCTTCAATACATATTTTTTATGCAATGGTCCGCGCTCAGGGCTTACTGCCGCAAAAAGAAGATCCAGATCTTCGGCGACCTCCCCATCTATGTTGAATATGACAGCGTTGATGTGTGGGTTAATCCGGAGATCTTCAGGCTGAACGAGAACAAGCTGCCGGTCGTTGTCTCCGGAGTGCCGCCGGACTATTTCAGCCAGACGGGCCAGCTCTGGGGCCATCCGCTCTATGATTGGGAAGCATTAAAGGAGCACGGCTTTTCCTGGTGGATCAGAAGGTTAGAGCAGAACTTAAAGCGTTATGACATGGTGCGGATTGATCACTTTCGCGGCCTGGTCGGTTACTGGGAGGTCAAAGCCGGGGAAGAGACCGCCATGAACGGGCGATGGGTCAAGGCTCCGGCGGAGGAATTCTTTGCCGTTCTGCTGAAAAATTTTCCTAAGCTGCCGATCGTGGCGGAAGACCTGGGGGTGATCACGCCGGACGTGACCAGGATCATGCATGATTTTAATATCCCGGGAATGCGGGTCCTGCTCTTTGCTTTTGGCGAGGACAACCCCTGGCATCCCTATTTACCCGAAAACTTCATTTCGAATTGCTTGGTTTATACCGGAACGCATGACACCGACACGGCGCGGGGATGGTTTGAGAATGGGGCTTCGGCCGAGGAAAAAGCGCGGCTCTTTAAACATCTGGGCAGGAAGGTCGGCGCCGAAGAAGTTTCCTGGGAATTGATCGAGCTCGCGGAACGTTCCAAAGCCAGGATTGCCATAATCCCCATGCAGGACGTTTTAAATCTGGGCGAAGAAGCTCGCATGAACCATCCGTCGGAGCCCAAGGGGAATTGGTTGTGGCGAATGATCCCTGATCGCTCAATGGGTGCTTTTTCCAGAAGACTGCTTAAGGTCTCAAAAAAATCCGGAAGGTGTTAGTTAAAAATGATTCGTGCTATAATTCGCGAGAATAGGAGCAAATATGCCCCGACAAATTAAAAGAATGTCCAAAGCCAAAGGTTTACCGCCTGGTACTCTTGTCCATATTGGTGAAAAACGAACTGAAAATGTAAAAATTACTCTCCTTGATTATGATCAAAAGAATTTTCAGGAAAAAGAGCTTGCTTCGGTTGAAGAATGCTTTCCTTACAAAGACAGCTCAAGCGTTAGTTGGATAAACATCAATGGCATCCATCAGACAGATATTATTCAAAAAATCGGGGATAAATATGGCCTGCATCCGTTAGTTCTTGAAGACATCGTTAACACCGGCCAGCGCCCCAAGATGGAAGATTATGGCGATTATATTTTCATTGTTCTCAAAATGCTTTATTTGGACAACAAGGGTGATCTGATCGTTGCCGAGCAGGTCAGCCTGATCCTAGGGAAGAATTACGTCATTTCCTTCCAGGAAAGGGAAGGTGATGTTTTTGCTCCGATCCGGGACCGTTTGAGAAATGGCAAGGGCCGTATCAGGCAAATGGGTGCGGATTACCTGGCTTATGCTTTGGTTGACGCGATCGTAGACGGTTATTTTGTGGTCCTGGAAAAGACCGGCGAGAGGATCGAGTTCGTTGAAGATAAATTGATCACAAATCCTATGCCAAAGACCCTTCAACTGATCCATAACGTCAAAAGCGACATGATTTTCCTGCGCCGGTCGGTTTGGCCGCTGAGGGAAGTCATTGGCGGCATGCAAAGAAGCGAGTCAGCGCTTATCCAGAAAACAACAGAGGTTTATTTGCGCGATGTTTATGACCATACCATCCAGGTGGTCGATTCGATCGAATCTTACCGCGAAATGGCTTCGGGTCTGCTGGATATTTACCTTTCCTCGGTCAGCAACCGCATGAATGAAGTAATGAAGGTTCTGACCATTATTGCCACGATATTTATTCCTCTGACCTTCATTGCCGGGGTCTATGGGATGAATTTTAAATTTATGCCGGAGCTCGGATGGCCGTGGGGTTATCCGCTTGTGCTGGGGGCGATGCTTCTGATAGGATTAGTGATGGTTGCCTATTTCAGACGGAAGAAATGGATATAGAGGAGGTTCCTTATGTGGCAGACCATGGTTGCGCGCATGCTTGACCCTGAATTTATGGCCAAGGTCGTAAGTTCGCTCATCATACTGGCGGTGGCGGTGTTGATCGCTACGGTATTAAATATTTTGATCAAGCGTTGGCGCAGGAAGGTCGTGGGGCTTCTGCAGGGAAAAGGGGTGGAAAGGGCCTCAGCGCTTGAGACCCAGATCACCATCATCCGCAGGCTGTTCATCGCGGGCATTTACTTCTTTGCCTTGATGATCATTCTTTTGCAGTTCGACGCGGCGCGGAGCATCGGGGCTGGCCTTCTGGCTTCGGCCGGGTTGGCCGGCATTATCATCGGCATGGCGGCTCAGACCACTTTTTCTAATATTGTGGCCGGGGTGATGATAGCATTTTCCCAGCCGGTGAAACTGAATGACGCGGTGATCTTTGAAGGGGATTTTGGATGGATCGAGGAGATCTCTCTCATGCATACCATCATAAAGACCTGGGATAACCGCCGGATCGTGGTCCCTAACGGTATCCTGGCAAACCGCGTCATTCAGAACTGGACCATGAAGGACGCTTCGCTTTTGGGCATTGTCATGCTCTACGTTGATTATTATTGTGATGTGGACAAGGTCAGGAACTGGGTGGGTGAGATCGTAAAAGGGAGTCAATACTGGAGCAAAGACTCTGAACCCGGCATTCAGGTGGTGGATTTTACGGAAAGGACCATGGTCCTAAGGATCCTGGCCAAGGCGAACGATGCCCCTTCCACCTGGAACCTGCGCTGTGAAATAAGGGAAAAGCTCATCAAAAAGTTCAAAGAGGCGAAGCTTCCGCTGCCGCGTATCCGGATCGAGGGTGAAAAGATCCCTCAGGCCTGAGCCAGCTCCCGGATATTGTTCATTCTACCAAAGCAGAACAGTTTGTCATCGAGCAGGATCTTGTGGCTTCCTTTGGGAATGACGATGTTTTCATTTTTCCGTTGGATCATCAGGATCTGGATATCTTTTTCTTTGAGTTTTAAGTGGTCCAGGCTTTTGTTGATGAGGTAACTGCTCCGGTGCACCTCGAACTGGGAGATTCCGAACCCTTCTGCCGCCACCAGGAGCTCTGTTACCTTTTCCGGCCGCACGATATTTTTTTCCACCATCCGGTGTTTGATCCTTCCGGTAAGGCGCTCCAGGAGGTGGGTGCGGGTGAATATCTTATAGATTATATAAGTGCCGATGATTATGGTGAAAATGTTGACATAGGGTGAGAGGTAGCCGGGGATGGGAAGGGGGATGGAAAAGAAATTGAACTGCTCCAGGACGTCGACCGGCCGGATGGAGTTGGCAAAGGTGGCGATCAAGGTCACCAGCCCGGCGTTCCCCAGGATCATTAAGTAGCTGGCGATCCTTCTCCTCTGGGGATGGCCGGTGATGAGCTCCGCTTCCGAGGTCGTGAAACCGGTCCCGGAAAAGCAGGAGAGGGACTGAAAGCGAGCTTGGTCCTTTTCCATTCCGGTGATCTCAAAGGCCACCGCGCCGATCCTTACCACAATGAATGAGACGGTGACGGCAAAGAAGAAAAGAAAAAGATTCATGTTGATCCTCCTAAAATTAGATTTCTATTACGCCTTCTTCGGGGTGCTCGAGCGCGAGGAAGAGGAGCAGATAATTGCGCATGTTGCGGGTGAGCAGGAATTTTTCCCTCACGTGCTCGTGGCCGTATTCTCCCATTTTCCTGCCGACCTCAGGGTTGTTCAATAAATATCTTATCTGATAAGCGGCGCCTTCGACCGAATGCACCAGGATCCCGGTGAAATTATGGATCACCTGCAGGGGGATGCCGCCCACCGCGCTGGCGATCACCGCTTTTTTCTTCCAGAGCGCTTCCGTCACGGTCAGTCCAAAACCCTCCTTGAGGGATTTTTGCATGACGATGGCGGAGGCGCGCTGGAGGGCGTTTATTTCCAGGTCCGAAAAGGGAGGGAGCAGCAGGATATGGAAGTCCTTTTCGCCCTCTGCTTTTTCTTTGAGTTCGTTCAATACCTGCGCACCTTCGGGATCGTCGCTGGCGGCGCCGCCGGCAAAGATAAAACGGCAATCGACGTGTTTTTTTACCAGTTTATAGGTCTCGAAGAATCCGATGGGGTCCTTGAGATAATCGAAACGGGAGACCTGGGTGATGATGGGTTTGTCGGTTGGGATCTCGAACTTTCTGAGCACAGATTCGATCTCTCCCTGGGTGAGCATACGGTTCTTTTCCGCGTAGGGGTCAATGGCCGGATAGATCATGTACTGCGGAATGGCGAGTTCCTTGGCAAAGCTCGGCGCCGAAAAGATGGAGGCGTCGTATTTGGAGATAAATTTTGAAAGATAGTCCCAGACCTGGGGGTGGGGATTGGAGGTGTCAATATGGCAGCGCCAGACCCATTTACTGCGGGACCGGTCCTTGGCTTTGATCAGCCCCACCGGCTGGGGATCATGGATCACGATGATATCCTCGTCAAACGACATGTTCCTGAGGTTATCGTCATTGGTCTTCTCGTGGATCTTGAACATCTCCGGGCGGATGTCCTCCTCCTTGCCGTGGAGGGCGTTGTGGAAGGCCTTGGTGGCGTTGAAGAAATCACCGCTGCCCTTGATGACATCCCACTTCATTTCGATCCCAAGTTCGTTAAAAAGGGGCACGACGCGGTGGAGCATCTCGGCCACGCCGCCGCCCACCGCGGTCGAGTTCACCATCTTGACAGTCTTGCCCCGCAGCTTTTCTCCCAGGAGCAGGATCTCCTCGAAGTTCTGCGGCCGGGTCACCTTTGCATAATCTTTTAATTTAATCTCTGCCATCACTTTTTCCTGAAGCTCTTTGTCATCTCGAGCAGGTCCCAGAATTTAAATTCCTTTTTCTTCTCTTTTCGCTGGCAGATCTCGATGATCCTCTGTTTGAGCTGGTCCATGGTCATGAAGTAGGGGTCGAGGGCGTTGATCTTGCTTGCGAGCTCCGATTCTCCCAGGGCGTCGCGGATCCAGTTGGAGAAATCATTGGTCTTTCTTCCGAGGCGGAGGCGTGCGTCGAAGAAATGATAATAAAGCGAGCGCATGCCGACCTTGTTCAAGGCGTCCGCGAATTCCTCCAATGTGTTGACTTCGTGAGGGGTGGGCGCCACGATATCGGTTCCGCGCAGGAAGTAAAATTCCCGGCCGGGAGCGGCTTTCCGTATCTCGATCGCGCTCATGAGGTGTTCTTCGACGATCTCCACCAGCTTGGCGCGCAACACCTCCAAGTCGGTGAATTCCTGCACGTCAATGGCGGCCAGCCTTTCCGCCAGCCTTGCTTCTTCCAGGTCCTCGGCTACCCAGCGTGCAAAATCATTTGAGTATTCTCCCGGGGCGAAGGAATATTCGCGGAAGGAGCGGTGGGTATGGTAGAAAATGGAGGATTTATCGATGTTTTTCAGGAGCTTTACGAATTCCTTCAAGTGGCTCGCTTTTTTTCCGGTTATCTCCACCAGAGATGAAACGGTGTGAAAACGAAATGGTTCTTTGGCCAATCTTCTCATTTCAGGTTATTTTAGCACATTCAGCTCAAAATTCTAGTGCTGCTAATTCCAGGAATTTGTAGACCTCGTTCACGTTTTTTAGACGATATTTGGCAAGCGTTTTCTTGTTCTTTCCCACCCGGAAGGTCGCTCCCCGTTTTCTGAGAGCGTAAAAAGCGTCCTCGTCGGTAGTGTCATCTCCGATATAAACTGGAATGATCTTTTTCCCCATCTTCCTTATGAGCCAGAGTACGGCTGCACCCTTATGCCATTTTGCATTCGGTCGAATTTCAAAAACCTTTTTGCCCTTAGTTATCCTGATCTTTTTCGCTCTGCGGAACGGATGGACGATATCCAGGAAAGATTTTTTTACTTTTGCCGCATCACTTCGTTTGACCAGGCGATAATGGAGGCTCATGGTCAGAATCTTGTCTTCTATAATTATGCCTTTGATATCCTTGAAGCGCCGGTGCATCTCCTTTTTTATTTTCCGCAGGAGGGGTTTGGCGGTTTTGGCTTTGGGATGGGTAAATTTGAGTTTTGGGCCCTTGATCTCAAAGCCGTGGTTCCCCACGTAATAGATGCCTTTGATCCCGACCCTTTTGGTGATGTCTTTAAGCATCCTGCCGCTGACGATGGCGACCAAAAAACGCGGGGATCTCGACAGTTTTTTCAATAGGTTCCTGCGGGGCCGGGACAGCTCTGCCATCCCCGGTTTTTTAACGATGGGGGTTAAAGTGCCGTCATAATCCAGGAAGAGGAAATATCTCATCAGGACAATCTGAGCAGCGCTTGAATGACTTTGGCGGACCAGCGGTAGATGTTGTTTTCGCGCACCGTCGCCTTCATCTTTTTCATCCGCTCCCTGCGTTCCTTTTCGGGCATGGTCAGCGCCTGCTTGATGGCTTCCGCGCAGTCTTCAGGTTTAAAGGGGTTAAAGGACACGGCTTCGCTGAGTTCGCGTGCCGCTCCGGTGAATTGAGAGAGCACCAGCATTCCCTTGTTCTCCGCGCAGGCGGCCACGAATTCCTTGGCCACCAGGTTCATGCCGTCGTGGAGCGAGCTTACCAGGCAGATATTGGCCATGCGATAGATCCCCAGCAGTTCGCGCGGCGTGAAATACTTTCGGATAAAAATGATCGGAGACCAGTTATTTGAGGAATACTTCCAGTTGATCCTTTCCACCAGGCCGTTGATCTCGTCATTGAGTTTCTTGTAGGTGTCGAGGTGGATGCGGCTCAGGGATCCGATCTGGATGTAAACGAATTTTCCCTGGAACTCCGGGTTTTTTTCAAGGAAGTGGTCAATGGCCTTGAATTTTTCCAGGATCCCTTTGGTGTAATCAATGCGGTCGGTGCCGATGCCGATGAGCTCGCCGCTGATGCCGAGCTGATCCTTTATTTTCTCGATGTCCTTCTGCACGGCCCTGGCGGCGGCTTCTTTTGAGATCCTTTCGTAATCGATGCTGATGGGGTAGGGGCGGACCAGGGTTTCTCTGCCACCGTAAACGACCGAGGACGATATCTTATCGACCTTGGACTCCAGGTTGAGATTGATGGTCTCCAGGAAGTTATCCACGTGGTAATGGATGTGGAAGCCGAGCAGGTCGGCGCCGAGCATGCCTTCAAGGATCTCCTTTTTCCAGGGGCAGATGCGGAAGACCTCTGGATTCGGCCAGGGTATATGCCAGAAGAGGGCAACCTTGGCTTTGGGATTGCTTTCCTTGATGATCTTCGGGACCAGGGAAAGATGGTAGTCCTGCAGAAAGATAAAGGCGTCTTTGCCGTCGGTTTCTTCCAGGATCGCCTTGGCGAAGCGCTCGTTTATCAATTTGTAATAATTCCAGTCGGATTCGCTGAATTTGGGCTTGGTATAAACAATGTGGCAGAGCGGCCAGAGCGCTTCATTGGCAAAACCGTAATAATATCCGGTTTCCTCGGCTTTGCTCATCCAGACCCTTTTAAGGGTGTAAGTGGGAGAATCCGGGGGAACGCTTATCCGGTTCTTGCTGTCGACCACCTTGCGGTCCGCGTCCCCGCTGCCGTGCGCCACCCAGATGCCGCTGCAGGTCTGGAGGACCGGGTCCAGGGCGGTGACCACGCCCGACGCCGGCTTGAAATGCACGATCTTTTCGCCGCTGTACTTATGGATATAGGGCTCGCGGTTGGAAGCGACGATAAAGAGGTTGTCTTTGAGTTTATCCTGGATCAGCTCTTTAAGGCTCTCTTTTGTCCACATTATTTATTATTATAGCAGATTTTTGGGATGGTTTCTATAGAGGGAGACGTCAAAAAGTTTTGGGTTTATTTGTCCGGATCTGTTCCTTTGGGTTTGTCCGGTAGGTTTATTGGGGTGTATCTTCCTGCTCGTCTGTCGCGCTCCAGTCCGGCAGTTGAACAAAACGGCGGTGATTTAGCGTCGATATCTTCGTCGAGTTCTAATATTTCCTGCGTCTCCGCTTCATATGTGTTGGCGCCGGATGCCAAAAAGACAAGTTCTTTGGTCCCGGCGCTGTAATAGATCTTAACCTCTGACAGCTTCCCGATCCGCTCCAGCAGCTTTATGCTGTCAGGATCTTTGACTTCCCGCAGGCTGTCGATGATCTTCTCTTTTGCCTTCATGTCCCAGAAGATATTGCCGACCTCGAACTTTGCCTGCCGGATCAGATAGCACCCCAGGTTTTTTCCGAAGTTGGATTCTATCAATGGCTGTATATTTTTTAGAAATGGCTTCATATTTCTTAGATTGGTTCTTTCCAGGCGGTACATGACGGTGATCTTTAGGCCCTGCATGGTAAGGCGGGACTGGAGCCTGTTTATAGTAACATCTGTGATCTTGGTAGGCATGATTTGTTCCTCCCTGTTATTGTCGCGACCTTATTCGGAAAATTTCACTTGTTCTGGAAAACCCTCTGATATTCTGATATACTGATGTTCTGCTGTTCTGACACGGCCCCATCGTCTAGCGGTTAGGACGTAGCCCTCTCAAGGCTAAGGCAGGGGTTCGATTCCCCTTGGGGCTAATTCGCCGAGAATCGAACGGGAAAAGAAGGAAGGCTCCGTTAACTCATTGCGTTAAGATATAATTTATATATTCAATGAACTGAGAGATCCACGTTGCGCCAAAGTTTCCGATGTTCTGAAAAAAGTTTAAGACGACCGCACCGCCCAAAACCGATACCGTAATAAATATTATTGTCAGCCAGATCATGAGCCAGTTTTGCCTGCTGGACGCTTCCATGTTTCTCAGGAGCTCTTTTTGAAGCTCGATCACAACCTCGTGAGAAGACGGTTTATGATGTGTTTTCTTTTTGACCTCCTTTTCCGCGTGGAATATCCAGGAGATCATCAAAAGGATAAGAATAATAGCAAGGAGCGTGCAGACGATGAAACCAACAAACCAGAGAGGAACCCCTTCGAAGAGTTCAAGCTCCAGGATCGAAGCGACGTCCATGGTTGAAACTACGTCCATGGTTGGAGCCACTTCCATCGTTGGAGCCGCTTCCAGGGTTGAAACTGCACCCAGGGTTGAAACCGCGCCCATAGTTATTAATTCACTCATATCTCTTCACCGTGCCCGGACAATGTCCTTGATCTTGAGAAGAGATACGGTCGTGCTCCGCTCCATCTCCGCCAGCTTCATGCGGATGAACCTGACCGATGCCTCAAGTTCGGGGATGAGGATGTATTCCAGGGCGTTGACCCGGCGCTTTATCTCAATGATCTGCGAGGCCAGCACCAGAATGGCTTTATTGAATTCCGCCAGCTGCACCAGTTTGGGCAGAGTCTCCTTGAATTTTATGAGAGAGGCGTCGAGTTCGGCGGAGGTGTCCGCGAATCCGTAAGAGAGAGGTTCACCCTTGGTCTTCAGCTCATACTTCGGGATCTTGACCCCCATGATGTTCTGGAGGGAAATGTCAACGCCGCTCCGGCAGGTGGGAAGCAGGGCCGCGGCGTAAAGCATGCCCGGATCGGTCTGCGCTGAGCTTAAGACCAGCCTTTGGAAGATCTCCGCCAGCTCCTCTTCCAGCCTGCCGCTTAAACGGCGGTGCTCGGCTACGATCCTTAAGATGCGCTGGATGAGGCCGTCCAGCTTGTCCTTGAGCAGCTTGTGGCCCTTGCGGGCAAGGGTCGTCCTCCGCCGCAGGCGGAGAAGCTCCATGCGGGTGGCGTTAACTCTTTTTTGCGGCATGGTTCGACTCGCTCACCACTGCGTACTTTTCGTACATCTCGTCCTTGATGCGCTTGAGCTCCTCCCGCGGAAGGACCGCGAGCAGCTCCCATCCCAGGTTCAGCGTTTCTTCAACGCTCCGGTTCTCCTCTTCCCCCTGCTTCAGATAACGGGTCTCAAAGAGATTCGCAAATTTCAGGTAAAGCCGGTCAATATCGGAGAGAGCCCCTTCTCCCAGCACCACCAGCAGCTCTCTGACCTCGCGTCCGCGCGCGTAGGCGGCAAATACCTGGTTCGCCAGGTGGGCGTGATCTTCGCGGGTCTTGCCGCTTCCGATGGCTTTGTCGCGTAGCCGGGAAAGAGAGGGTAGGGGGTCGACCGGCGGGTAGATATTTTTGCGTTCCAGAGTCCGGTCCAGAATGATCTGGCCTTCGGTGATGTATCCGGTCAGATCCGGAATGGGGTGGGTTTTGTCATCATCCGGCATGGTCAGCACCGGGATCAGGGTGATCGAACCATTCTTGCCTTTGAGCCTGCCCGCGCGCTCATACATGGTGGCCAGGTCGGTGTAGAGGTAACCCGGATAGCCCCTTCTTCCGGGGACTTCCTTGCGCGCGGCGGAAACCTCGCGCAGGGATTCGCAGTAATTGGTCAGGTCGGTCAGAATGACCAGTACATGCATCTCAAGCTCAAAGGCCAGGTACTCGGCGGCGGTGAGGGCCACGCGCGGCGTGGCGATACGCTCGATTGCGGGGTCATTGGCCAGGTTCACGTAGAGGACCGCGTTCTCGATCGCGCCCGTTTTCCTGAAATTGTCCATGAAGAATTCCGCTTCCTCAAAGGTTATACCCATGGCGCCGAAAACCACCGCGAATTTCCCCCCTCCCTTCAAGACCCTGGCCTGGCGCGCGATCTGCGCGGCGAGGCGGGAATGGGGAAGGCCCGATCCGGAAAAGATGGGAAGCTTTTGCCCGCGGGAAAGGGTGTTCAGTCCGTCGATGCTGGAAACGCCGGTCTGGATGAAATCATTGGGATAATCCCGGGAATAGGGATTGATGGGCATGCCGTTGATGTCCAGCTTTTTGACGGGGATGATTTGCGGGCCGCCGTCGATGGGCTTGCCCAGGCCGGAGAAAGCCCTTCCCAGCATGTCCGGGCTGACATTGATGT